>Ga0181537_10000766_pt1 | contig 30071 bp, 23 predicted proteins | sample PEATcosm2014_Bin_39_FD_119765 | JGI IMG/M metagenome (GOLD analysis project Ga0181537, IMG submission 119765) | Peatland microbial communities from MTU Mesocosm Facility, Houghton, MI, USA - PEATcosm2014_Bin23_10_metaG | ecosystem: Environmental > Terrestrial > Soil > Wetlands > Peat | place... | reverse complement strand
TGTTGCAGCTACTCAGCACCTGGCCATAGATCGTGGAACTCTTATCGCTCGTGCTCACCTGCTGCAACATGAACAGGCAGGCGAAGCCGAGTACCGTGGCGTTGGTCTTGCGGTTCACCGAGCCCGAGCAATCGGCGAGCGCTACGGGCACGACGCGCCGATTGAACGAGCCCGTGCCGCCCGACGTCGCCGGGCTGATCGGCGTCGTATCGTAGGTTTGGGACTGGTTCAACGAACAATACGTCGCGTGATTGAAGCTCAACTGACTCGCGGTGGTCACCTGGGTGCTGCCTTGACACACGTGTCCCGCGACGGTGGTGAGACCCGTGCAGTGCGATGGGCTGTTGATGCTGTCGGGCGGATACTTGGTGGACGACCCCGAGAAACCTGTGTAATTATTGAATCGGGTATTCAAGCCGCTGCAGACCGAGGTGTTAGAGGTGCCCGCTGTGCCGGGTACCGTGCTCACCACCGTGCCGGCCGTCGCACAGCCGGTATAGTCGCCGGCCAAAGCGTTGGCTGCTGCGGTAGAACCGGTGTTGAGAACCACGTAGTTGCCGACGCCGGCAGTTGTACTCGTGGTCGTCAGCTGCGTAAGTCCGACGACCTGATCGGCCGCATAGCCGAAGTAGGGTGCGGGCGATGCGGGATTCGCACACATCACAAGCGGCGTGAGGTTGCACGCGTTCGCAACCGAGGCACTGGGGCCCGCCACCGCCGCGCCCGCCACGGAAATCGACGGGATGCCGAGCACCGACACCACGCTCATGCCGGTCTGGAAGCCGGTGACCGACGTCTTGACGAATGCCGCCGGGGTCGTACCGGCCGTAAACGGGTTATTGCTCGCGGAGAACTGTGTAACCAACGTCACACCGGCCTTTTTCAATTCCGGATAGTTGGCGACGTTGGAGGCGAACACACTCTGAGCCGCCGCAGTCGCGACAACCGTGGATGTCGATTGATCCAGCGTTTTCGCACCCGCCAAGGCCGCCGCATCCAATGCGGTTTGCAGCCGTGCGGTGTTCAAATACACATGGGCTGTGTCGAGGGCGAGGCCGCCCATGGCAATCAGTGCTGATAGTCCGACGACCACCAACACCATAGTAGAACCCCTTTGCTTTTTATATGACATGACTATTGCGCTCCTTGGTTGATGCTGATATTCACGGGTCTTGCCACTTCCTTGCGGTCAGTCGCGGAAGTGCGCAAATTGGTTAGTCCCAGATTGATCATGTCGGGATCGCCGCCGAGGACGGCGGCGGTACTCGGACGGGTCAATGTGGTACGGTCATATACCTGATTCTCTGACAAAATCTGGACCGACTGACCGTAGTCGGCTTCCAGCGGTGTATGTCCGCAACCGGCGAGAGGCAGGGTTGCCGCGAGCAGGAAACCCGCGCTTATGATCATGGGTGCGACAGCGTGCATGGTGATGCTTCCTTGTCCGGTGGGGAGGCGCGTGAAGAGGCTCATGGCTTGGGCGTATCGCTGGTTGGAGACGCAGCCGGCGGCGCAGTGCCGTGCTCGAGACGGCCGCGAAAGAAGAAGTCCGAATCCGTCGGTTCGACGTAGGCGTCGGTGGGCAGACGGGTTTTGCCGGGCGGCAAGGGCCTCGCAAGCCGCGGGGTGACGAGAATGACGAGTTCCGTCTCGCCTTTCTGATAGCTCTGGCTGCGGAACAACGCACCCAGGATTGGAATTGAACCGAGACCCGGGAACTTGGTCACTTGACTCGCCGTGGTCGAATTCAACAATCCGGCGAGACCCATGGTCTGCCCGTCGCCGAGTTCCACCACGCCGGCGGCGCTGCGCTCGGTGAGCGAGGGAATCGTATAGGTGGCCGATGAGCCCGGCACCGCGACGGTCACGGTATTGGTGCTCGCCAATTCGCTCACGGTGAGATTCAGCGACAGGTTGATATGACCGCTATTGAGCACCACCGGCAGGAACTTGACCGATACGCCGTATTGTTTGAATTGAATGGTGACCTGGCCCAAAGTTTGCGGCACCGGAATCGGAAATTCGCCGCCGGACAGAAAGGTCGCTTCCTGACCACTTAACGTGGTGAGCGTCGGTTCGGCGAGGATGCGTGCGAGACCCTTTTGTTTCGAGGCGTCGAGCGCCATGTTGAACAGAAAGTTCTTGTCGAGAAAAGTGGCAAACAGCCCTTGATTGGTGATCGTTTGCGTCGAGGGGAGAAATTGCGTGATCGTCGGTCCCCAGGGTTGCTGGGCGTTGCCATTCGGCACAGTCCCATTGCCGAATACCGGCAGGTATGCGTTCTGCGGCACGAACAATTCCGGCGGGAAGGTCGCCCCGCCATTGACGCCGCCCACGTTCCAGTTGCCGAGTCCGCGCGCAATGCTGTTGAATTGTAAATCCAAAGACATGACCTCGGTGCGCGCGATTTCCGCGACTTTCACTTCGAGCATCACCTGTTGCGCGCCGCCGATCTGCAACAGGTTGATGACTTCGCCAACCGTCCTGTCTTCGCGCTTCGATTGGCTCCCTTGCTGAAATTGTTCGGTTTGCTTGGCGGTCTGAACTTGCGCCAGGAACGTCGCGGCGATCCGCATGGCCGCGTTCATCGCCTCGGCATCGCTCACGCGGCCCGACAGCACGATCGAGCGCTGCGATGCGCGTGCCTCGATCGGCTGGCCTGGCAGCAGTTCGGCTAACTTGCGCCGCAGGTTCTCAATGTCGTGCTGCACTTCGACATTGATGGCGCCGATGAGATGATTGTCGCGATCCCACAGGAGCACGTTCGTGGTTCCGAGGTCCTTGCCGAGGACATACAGTTCGGTCGGAGAAATCACCACGATATCGGCGACGTCCGGATTCGCGACCGAAACCCGAGCGGCTGGATTGACCACGGTGACCACGCGTGACTGATATAGCGGCACCGCCAAATCGATGCTCGCGCCCCCCGCGAGCAGCGGCGGCTGCGCCACCGCCCTGATCGGAGGCGGCTTGAGCTGTTGCGTCTGGGCGTACGCGTTCAAATAAGTCAAGCTCCAAACTGAGGAAACCAATGCAACCGTGATTACTCGAAAATACCTGTTATTGCTACTAATCGACTTCTCCCTACTCCCTGCTGACACAATCACCTCGTCACTATTTATTATCCCCTCATCACTACTATTTATTATTCTGCGCGCTGTTATTGTTTTGCGAGTCATGACCCACCGCTGTGCCGCGGATCACCATGATCGCCGGATCCTTGATAATCACCGGCGCCTTGGCAACGATTTTCGGCGGCGGCGCTTTGTGCCTCGCATCACTTTTATCGAGCGGATTCCGCAGCGCCAGCTGAATCGACCCTTCGGCTTTCCCCATGAGCAGCGTCTCGCCCTCCGTGGGGGTTACTTCGAGCGTTACAGCGTGCACCACGACGGGTTCGTTCGAGTTCACCGCCGTGCTCTGATCGACCGCGAGCACCTTGATGTCGCTCAAGATGGTTTCCGCGGTCACAGCGCCGTTCTTCTCGTCCTTATGAGTCGCGACTACATCGACTCGATTGCCCGGCATCAAAAAGCCGGCCACGCCGACCACATCATCGACCCGCACCGTAACGGCGCGTTTGTCGCGTCCCACGACTGCGGCGAGCGCACTGTCACCCTCCTTGATGAACATGGGCGCCAACAGCAGCTGCCCAGCCGACACGCTTGTGGCCGTTACCTTGCCCTCCATTTCCTTGACGTCGTGAAATGAGCCGGCGGGTTCTTCCCCTGGCAGCATTTCCACGACCTTCACCTGCTTGCCGTCAATTTTGGATCCCACCGGCAGGTTCACCGCCGATGCGAGGATGCGCACATTCGCCACGGGCGTAACGGGCGCCGCGCGGGCCGCCAGCCACCTATTCGCCATCCACGCGGCGCCGCTCGCGAGCAGCAGCGAGGTCGCGATCAGAACTGGGCCTCTACCTCGTGCCAAGATCACCTCTCTTCGCGGCGTCGCCGCTTCGTTCACCGGGAACAAAATAGTTAGACCACGCCCAACTCAAATCTTCGAGGGTAAAATCCTTGCCGCGCTCGTCATAGGCGGCCTTGTCGAGCGCCATGCAGATCAAGTCGCGCGGATGGCACGCGAGCAGCGGCCGGCCCGAGGGCCTATACAGCTTATTCAACACATCGCCCAGCAGCCGCGGATTGAACTCGACGTTCATCTCGTCACAGACCGATGCCCACACCCGGCTGAATAGGTCGATGCTCAAAGCTCCAATCTCGATTTTGTAGCCTAGGCGCCGCAGCACCGCGTCATCCGCGAGCTCGGCCGGTTCTAGATTGGTAGAGAAAACGATGATGGGATCGCATGGCGTGGCGAAACGCGCGTCGACGCCCGCCGCCAAGTAATCGACCTGCTGTTCCAGCGGCACGATCCAGCGATCGAACAGGCGCTGCGGCAAGAAGCGCTGCCTCCCCAAATCGTCGATCACCAACAGGCCGCCGTTGGCCTTCATCTGCAGCGGTGCGTCATATTCACCACTAATCGCGTTGAACTGGACGTCCATCATCTCCTCGGTCATCTCCCCGCCGACGATGATCATGGGTCGCTCACATAGTGCGAACCGCGCGTCGTATCCTTGCGCCAACAGCAGGCGCCGATTACCTTCAAGCAAATCGATTCGCTCATGCACAGCCGGATCGAAGACACGCACCACCTTGCCGTTGACCGTGATGGCGTGCGGAACGAGAATCTCACCCGTGAGCGCAGCGATGAGCCTGGACGCGATATACGTTTTGCCCGCACCGGCCGGCCCGTAGATGAAAATGGCGCGCCGGGATGCGAGGGCAACTCCGAGCCGCTCGCGAAGCGAGTCAGACATAATGATTTCGCCGAAGGCCTGCGTGAACTGCTGGCGTCCGAGGCCGCGACGCGGGACGGTCTGCTCGCGCACCAGGCGCGAGGCGGTCGCGAGCGGAACCGGAGCCGGCCCCACGTAACCGCAGCGCCGCAGTGCCTCCTCAGCCCCCTGCCTGCCTCGTTCGGTCAGCGTCAAGCGAACCTCGTTCTCGAAGCTCGCGCGCGATTGGAGGTGTATCTGGCCTTCTTGCCGCAGAAACTGGTTGATCGGATCGATCACACTGCCAATCAGGCCGAGACGCTCGCTGAGTCCGCCGGCGCTCAACGATCCGGCGCGCAGCAGATGCTTCAGCACCAGGTCCGCCAGCATTTGCGGCGTAAGGCCGGTGGCCTCGAGACTCGCGGGTCGCGGCGCCAGCGAGGACAGCCGGCTCAGCACCGGTCCGATCAGGTCGGGCGAAGCGGTCGGCAATCTGATTGATTCTCTGACCGCCGCCATTAGAAGGCTCCCCGCAACCATTGCGCGAAATCCGCTGAATGATTGGAATAGGCCGCCGCCGCAAGACTGCCGGCAGCGATGGGTATTGCAAACGGCAATCGATCTCGCCGCGCGAGTCGAACAGCAACAAACGTGGACGCCCCGACGGCCGATGACCCCTCGTGTGCCCAACTATTGATGCAGGCGCGTGCCGCTCGCCAGGCTACATAGCCGATTGCCGCGACACCACCGGCTACCAAAGAGGCCATGGCGGCGTAGGCCGCAGCCAAAGGGCCCAGAAACGAACCGACCGCAGCCAGTAACTTGACATCGCCCGCTCCCATCCCGCGAAGAGCGTAAAGCGGTATGAAACACGCAAAACCCGCCAAGCACCCCAACAACCCACTAAAAAACCCCGGAAGCCCCCCGGTCATTCCCTGCAATATCAGGGCCGCGCACAGGCCGCTCAAGCTCAGCTCATTGGGTATGCGGTGGCGACTGACATCCGTGTAGACCGCTACTGCCAACATCGCCGCCAGCAACCACAATGCAAGCTCGCTGTGCATCACACCCTACTTGCGCCGGCAATAGCGTACTCCGCCATGGTGAAGTTTCCGTCGAACCGGTCGGGAGCCGCGAGCTCAGACAGAGCCCACGGCACCCTCCCGAATCCCGCTCCTAGCCGCCGACCGTGGTTGCCAGGCTGGTGATGCGAGTGGCGATGTTGCTACCCAAAGTGGTAAACGCCGTAACCGCGGCCGCTGCCACCAACGCTCCGGCGATCGCGTATTCCACCATCGTGAGGCCTTCTTCGTTCTTCACAAAATCCAAAATAAACTGTTTCATTCCCATAACTCCTATTAGATCTATTAGATCGTTGCTGATTCAACCGTCAAGAGCCGACCACCAAGTTCGCCAGGGTGGTGATCCCCGTGGCGATTGAACTACCCAAGTTAGTAAACGCAGTAGCCCCCGCAGCAGCTACCAAAGCACCGGCAATGGCGTATTCCACCGTCGTCAAACCGTCTTCGTCTTTCGCAAACTCGCGTACCCATTTGTCCATATCAATGCTCCAAGCAAATGCGGAAAGTCCTCATTTGTTTATTGACAAAGTACATCCACCGGTCACTTCGACAGATCAACGCGAAACACTTGTCTATCTGTGTAGGCCATATACCTGTGCCATCGTAATCCTGACCCTTACACGGACCCTTACGCCTCCGATTTAGACACGTCCCCGAAGCAAGCGCTGTAACCTTTGTGCATGACAAGCATCTTTGTGCACCGATTTGAAATAATGAGTTCTGCATTGCGAGTCGCGTCGCTGATATGACTTGGCGATCTTGCGGCTCGCGTCACAACGCGGCACTGGCTCGGCCAAGAACATTTGTGCTTTAGTGATCGGATGAATATCAGACCGTACCCCGCTTGGTTGCCGCAAATATCCGTGGCGTTGTGGCGGGGGTGCCGTCAACAAAGCGGCCCGGAATCGCAACCGAACCGCTTCCGGGCTTGACGAGCAAACACATGCGATCACAGAACACCATCTTCGCCAGCGCGCTCAAGATCATCGCCAACGTCTTCATCGTGCTCGGATATGGGCTCTTGATGCTCGCGTGCTACAACAAGTATCGGACAACCGCAGAGATCAACTCGCTGGGATTGCTGCTGGTCAACGGCATGTTCGTTGCCATGTACGTGGCGCGACGCGACGCGACCAACATCTCGCAGTCGCCGGCGCTGTGGGTACTTGCATTCGCAGGGACATGTTTGCCGCTTGCGCTGCGACCGACGATGATTTCGCCGTCCTGGGCTGGGGCGGGAAACACGGTGCAATGGCTCGGAATGGCCGCCATTGTCGCCTCGATCCTGTCGCTGCGGCGCAGTTTCGGTATAGTGCCCGCGCACCGCGGCATTCGTACGCAGGGCCTGTATAACGTTGTGCGGCACCCGTTGTACGCATCGGAACTCGTGTGGATGCTCGGCTTTGCGATTGCGAACCCGAGCGCCTGGAATATCGCCCTGTGGTTCTTGGATTGCGCCTTGCAATTCTCACGGGCCTGCGCGGAAGAGCGATTCTTGGGCGTTGACCCCGTCTACTCCCAATATTTGGCGCGCGTCAAATATCGGTTGGTGCCCTTGGTGATCTGAGCGGCGAACTGACTTGGACGATCCCCCGGGGGCGACCGGTCAAGAACTCTATGAGTCCAGAGTCGCGCAGCAAGCGCGGCGTATACAGTAGTCCAAGCGGGAGCATGGATTGGTAAACAACGCCCCAATAATCATTGTCGGAGCGCCCGACGAACCAGAACAGCACGACGAAGGTGAAGGTGGTTGTTGCGATCCGGCGTCCTATCGGTCCATCGGCCTTCAAAAATCCCAGCAAGGCGAGGGCAACGACAACGCTTAGCAGCGGAGCGGGCAGAAAATGAAACGCGACATTGCGCCGGGCATTGGCAAGGATAAAAAGCCAGCCGCCAAAGGCGGCCCATCCCGGACTGACGCGGTCGCCCGGCAGAGCCGCATGACTGGCAAACCACAGGTGGATGAGTACCACCATGCCAAAAACGACTGTGGCTGCACACCACGCCCCCACCTCGCGCCAGCGTCGATCCAATGCAGCACAGGCGCCCATGGCGAGCAGAACAGGCACGGCAAGTTCGCGAAACAGGCAACTGGTGAAAGCTAAGGCGACACTCGCGCGATAGCGGCCGGGCCGCCACACACAGACGGCGCTACTGATCAAAAGAGAGGCCCACGCTTCGTGGACGTAGGGGTTCGTGACGGACACTACGGTGCCGGTGGTTGCCAGAACGGCGCCCGCAACCCGTTTCAGCGGCGACGCGCCTTGCCACTCGAGGGCGTAAAACAAGGAGAAAACGGTAAAGGCCGCCAGCAGAAGCATAGCCGTCCGGCGCGCAGTTTCGGTGCTGAGGGTGGCCAGCATCCATGCCTCGGTAGGCTCTCGAATGGCAACCGCCGGCCTGGTGGGATAACCATGTGCCCGTTGCTCGGCTGCGGCAGCGGCATAGTAATTCTCACCGGATCGGACTCGCGTCACGATGATCTGATAGAGCGCTATATCGTCAAACTCCCCGGCCTTCGGAGGAAGTGCAGGCGGCAGATGCAGGCCGGCATAGACGGACAGAATCGCGATGCCGGCCAAGACTCCCAATGCCGGCCAGGGCTGCCCGGTCAGAAAACGCTTCTTCATCGGCCCAACCGTGACACACATGGGCGATCGCGGGGAAAAGTGCGGCCTCGCAACTTTACATATCCTTCTTGGTAAGGCAGCACATGCCCATGTTCTGACGGACTGTTATGCCACTGCGCATACCGGCGCGTATAGCGCTCTGTACCGGGCCGCCACGGTGTCTGGATCGGGCGGCGCGCGCAGCAGCCCCGAGATCTGCATCAGCGAGTCGCGGTCCGCGGCAATGCGCCGCAGCAGCGAGGCCAACGCCATGGCGTTGCCCACGGGAAAGTGAAAACCATCCTGACCGTCGCGGACTTTCTCGGCCATGCCGCCGATGTCCGAACAAACGATCGGCCGGCCGTTGCGCAGCGCCTCTTCAATCACCAGCGGCGAGTTCTCCCACCAGATGCTGGGAATCACCACCAGGTCTACCTCGCGCATCAAGTCGTCCACACGCTCCGGTTCGTAGGGACCGCGCACCGTCACATTGCGGCCGACCTTGCCCGCTCGCTCCAAGTACTGGGCCTGGAATTCGGGCGGCTGGCCGCGATAGTCGCCATGGATTTCGATGGAGACCTCGGACGCCTCCAACTCGTCGAGAATCGCCGCGGCATCGAAGAGGATGTCGATGCCCTTCAAAAGGGAGATTTGCCCGAAAAAACCGACCCGCAGCGGTCCTTCACGGCTGGTTTCGGCGGGTTTCGGGACCTTGGCCCGGGGCACGAGATTCTCGATGACCGACATCTTCGCAGCCGGCACACCCCAGGCGATGTAGCGTGCGGCGAGAAACTCGCTGGGAGCAATAAAGCAATCGACCAGGTCAAAGAAGCGTCTGATGTAGCGGTCACGAAGGTAGAAATCGGCGGGCTCCCGGTCGGGAAAGCAGCCGGTGCAACGGATGGGATTCGCCTCGTGGCAGAGCGCGTGGTCGCGCGGTGTCACCATCTGGCCGAAGTGATTACAGATGGCGAGGTATTCGTGCAGGGTGAGGATGATGCGCGTCTGAGGCAGCGTGCGGCGCACGTGCAGCAGCGCTTCGAGTCCGAGAACGATGTAGTGCGTGAAGTGCACCACGTCGGGACGCAGCTCGCTCAGGAGCTTGCGGAACTCGCCCGGAAAATCAAGATCGGGGTTTGAGAATTTGAAAAAGTCGCACTCGCCCGGCGTGTAGAGAAATTCCTGCGGGCCAAAAGGTTGGCTGAATGTGCCGGCGTGCCGCTGATGCTTGGGATCGCGGATGCACCCTAAAAACCAAGTCTGGTACTCCGGCCGCGACTTCAAATCCTCGAACAATTGGTAACTCGCGACCTCTGCCCCGCCCTTGTAGAAGCGGGGATGGCTGTGCGAGGCGACCAGCACCTTGAGCGGCGCGGCGCTCATGGCGTACTCACCACGCGCGCTGCTCGCTCGGGAACATCGGCCGAGGGCGGAGCGAGCTTCCCGGGTGCGGCCGCCGGATACCAGCGCCGCTGATGCACCCACGCATTGTAAAGCGTGAGATTTTGACGCCAGCGCTGCGCCGAGCTGACTTGCGACTTGCGCTCCAGGTGATAGAGGTGTACGTCCCGATTCACGGCGCAGGTGAGCCCGTAGGCTAGTATTTTCTTACACAAGTCGGAATCTTCGAAGTCGCCGATGACAAATGCCTCATCGAAACCGCCCAGCTCCTCGGCCAGCCAGCGCTGCATGACCATGCATGCGCCCGTAATCGCGGGCACGAATCGCAGACCGCGCTCCGGGCCGGGGCGACGGCCGCGATGATCGTGATCGACGTACATCCAGCCGCCGAATTCCTGCAACGGCCGGTAGATGCATCCTTCGTGCTGAATCGATCCATCCTCGTAGAGGAGCCGTGGTCCGATCACGCCTATATTGGTGTGCTGCGCCAAATCCGCGGTCAGCTGCTCGATCCAGTGCGGGGATCCTGGGACCACATCCGAGTTCAAGAAGCAGACATAATCTCCGCGCGCCGAGCGCAGCCCGTGATTGTTCGCCGGACCGTAGCCTACGTTGGCCGGAAGCAGCAGCAAGCGAAACGGAATCTCGAAGCGGGCGTAGACCGACTGTGCGAGATTTTCAAGTTCGCGCCGCCGCAACGGATCATCGAGCACGTAGATGAACTCGACGTTTGGATGGGCGCCGTGGACGGAAAAAAGCGCCATCTGATACTCGAGAAAATCGATCCGGCCATGGAGCGGCACGATCACCGAGCATCGCGGCCGGCTCGGAATCGTTCCAAATTCGATGGTGGTGGGGTTGACCACCGTCGCCAGCCGGTCGGCGTTGAGGGCAGCAATGGCTGGACCGAGCACGCGGTCGAAAACAGTGTCGAGCTCGGTAAAACGCACATCCGCTTCGCTCAAAATTCGCTTGATCGCCTCGACGCCGACCAGCATGGATGGACGAATCGGCCGCAGCGCCACCTGCCCGGCGACGGTCTCCACCTCCAGATGAGCGGGTTCGCCATCGGCCACGCAATTCGGTAAGTAGATTGCGAAACCGCAGCGCGCATCCGCAAAAGCCGCGTAGACCCCGGGAACCGCCCCGGCGACATCATGCCGTGCGATCGGCATGCCCTCCTCGAAACGAATTTCCTGCATGAGCGCACCGGATCCCGCCCGCACGAGCTTGACCACGCCCGGCGCGAATAGTCGCCAACCGATGAGCAGCAAGCCGCCTGGCGGGCAAAGAATGGCTTCATCGATCTCCAGCCGCACGGTGCCGGCCAGGATGTCGATAGTGTCCTGCCCCACGTAGATGCGAGACAGCAGGGCTGTGAGGGTCTGCCGCGCCTCACCCGTCGCGACCCGATCCTCAACCAGCGGTTTGATCTCTCGCACCAGGTCGGCAGCCTTGAGCTTGCTGGAGCGGGATCCCCCGTTCGCCCTGTAGGCCGCCCCGTCGCTCAGAATGCGCAAGTGCAGAAAATTCCACTGCGGCTGCGCCGCGAAACTCACGAAAATAAGCACGCCGCAGCCGCGATCTTTGAGGTCGTCCCGCCGAAAACAGACTACCGCCGCCTTGCCCGTGACCTCGCCCTGCTCGAACAGGGCGATGACATCCGCCGTTTCGACGCCCGTTCCATAATCGCGTCGTGCGATCCAGCCGCAGAATAACCAGCCCGAGAGGTTTCCGACATAGCCGTATAGATCGACGAACCCCGCGGCCGTCTCGTCGCTCTGCACCGCGGTGGCCGGCACGCCAGGCGCCGCCGCAAGATCGGGTAGCGAATTGCCCTCGGTTAAACGGGGATCCCCCCCTTCGATTGCTATTTCGGTGTCCATTGAATGCTCATACGCCGAAATGTACGGATGTACCGCGGCAAAGATGGCCCGATTGGTCATAATCACGGTGGATTTGCCGCTTTTGGGACCGCGTCGACCGGTTTGCGCAGCGCGACCCACAAAGCGAACCGACCGCTCGCGGCGATCGGGTTATCCGTCGTCGCGGACATCTAGATCTCGTTAAAACCGATCGATAGCTGCGAGCGCTCCCGCGACGTCTATTGTCCATGCCTTGTGGATAGGCTCGGGGTCGTCCAGCTCTTGCTTCCCAAAAACAACGCCGAATTTGTGGCCCAGAGACCCAAACAGCATCGAGTGGCCATTTACGAAGTTCGTACTGCTTTCGATGCTGACGACACGGGTGCCAGGCTTGCAAAACACTACATTAAACAGGGCTGCCCCGCCCAGACCTACAACCAACTCAGCCTCCCAAAATAGGCGAACCTGGTCGGCGAAAGAGAGGGTTTCAGGCTCAACGATTTGAAATCCTCGCTGGGCGAGGGCCTCGATCAGCGCTTCCTCGTTCAAAAGCGCTCTGTAGCGGCCGCCAGATTTCATTGTGATGTCTTTGCGGGACAAGAAAATCTTTCGCCGCGCCGGCGCCTCGGCGGTACCCGCAAATCTCTGTGCGACATAGGCGTAGAGGCGTCGATCTGACAACGTCGGCACAAGGTCAACATGCGAGTACTGTCGTACCACAACGTCTTCGCAACGATAGCATTGGCCTAATTCCTGATGGACGACCCGGCTTTCGGGAATTCCAATGGTCTGCAGTAGAGATCGTTGCCAAGGCCTATCCGCGTAGATCATTATCCTCTCGGCTGGTGCGTTCTCAATGAAGTCCCAAGCTGCTGGAAGAGCCTGCAATAACCACATCCCCCAATTCAGCGGCTCGGTCGGTGTCGCGAAGTAGATTGACCCGGGAACATCTACGATGTCTTTGTCAGGCACTTTCGAGTAATCCACCCGATAAGCTGTGGCATCATATTTATAGATCTGCGGAATGGGTAATTGACGTCCGGGGTGATGGGATATGTGATAGTCAAGCCGACTCAACGTACCCTTGATGTCTTGGCAAGTAAGCCGAAGAGAGCTGTCAATCACCGCATGAAAATGATGATGGCCAAAAAGCTGGTGATTGGCGAAACGCTTCCTATACGTTCCATGACATTCGTGCATGTGATACTGAAGTAGCGAATGCTTGAAATTTTGCCCCGACAAGTCAGCTACGAATGTAGCGGGCGGGCGAATCCATATAAAGGGCGCTTCAACCTGATCCAGCCTCGGGTCTGCAAAGACTTCACCCTGCGTAATGACTGTCAAAGTTGGCAGCGAAGAAACGTCAACGTTCTCCACGCTCGACTCCTCTAGTCGAAGTCATCTGTAACACGCGTACAATTCGACGATTGACCCCCCAGTTGATCGCGATCGCCCGCGGCAAGTAGCCGCAAGGCGTCGCGCACTCGATCGATCACACTGCTCCAATCGCCGAGCCGCGGTTGGCGAAACTGACGAAGATGCGGATACCAAGGGCTGTCGTCGCGCTCCAGCATCCAGCGCCAGCAGGTATCGAAGCGATTCAAGAGCCACACCGGTTTGCCGAGCGCGCCCGCGAGATGGGCGACCGACGTGTCGACACTGATGACCAGGTCAAGATGGGTGATGAGGGCCGCGGTATCTTCGAAGTCGCGAAGGTCGCCCGTCAGGTCGATCAGGTCCATGCCGGCCGGCGGGTGGCCGGCTTGCGCGGACGGCTCGCCCTTCTGCAGGCTGTAGAACCGCACCCTGGGAATTCCGGCGAGCGGCGCGAATTGCTGAAGTTTTATGCTACGGCGCAGATCCATCGCGTTAGCGTCATCATCCTGTATGCACGAATTGCCTGCCCACACCACGCCGACTTTGATCCTGCCGTCATCCGGACCGAGGAGCTGAGCCCAGTGGTCGATCCTCGACGCAGCGGGTGACAGGTAGGGAACCTCGGCTGGGATGGTTTCGAGCTCCGTCGCAAACAATCGCGGCAGGCACAACAGCGGAACGTGATAGTCGATTCCTTCAGAGGCGGCCGGACCCTCGGTAACCAGTTCGATGCCGGGAATCGATCGAAACAAGCTCACCAGCGAAAGATCGGTCTCAACCCACACGCGCCCGGCAACCCTCGACAACGGTATCACGTAGCGAATAAATTGCAGGCTATCGCCGTATCCTTGCTCGCAACGGACGAGAATGGTCTTGCCCGCGAGATCCTCCCCTTCCCACTGCGGGCACGCCAAATTCGGCGGTTTGTCCGGAAAATTTGCGGCATGCCAGCGCCATCGATACTCCTCGAACCCTTCGCGCAAGTGACCCAGCAACAGCAACAGCATGCCAAGATGGCCGCGGGCCTCGGCGTAGTCGGGTCGCAGGGCGATGGCTTGACGCAAACAAGCGACCGCCTCGTCCCACCGGCAAAGATACTTGAGAGCAAACGCGAGGCGGTCGAATGCCAACGGGTTGTCTGGTTGCAAGGCAATGGCTCGGCGCAGACAATCGACCGCCTCGTCGAACTTACCAAGAGCGGTCAGCGCCATGCCGAGATGGCAATGCCCCGCGGCGATGTTCGGCGCGAGCGCCACCGCTTGGCGCAGTGAGGCGGCGGCCTCGTCGAACCGGCGCAACCCCTTGAATGCGATCGCCATGTTATGGTGTGCTGCCGCGAGGTCGGGTCGGATCGCGATGGCCTGACGCAGGCAGGTGAGAGCCTCATCGAATTGACCGAGCGCGGTCAACGCCATGCCGAGATTGCTGTGCCAGTCGGCGACGGTCGGCAGGAGCGCCACCGCTTGACGCAAACTGTCGGCGGCCTCACCGAAGCGGCGAAGCTCTTTGAGTGAGGTCGCCAAGTCGGCATGCGCCTCCGCATACCCGGGCATGATCAAGATCGACTCGCGGAAGCATCCGACGGCCTCCTCGAATTTCCCGAGGGCCGCGAGAGCGCCGCCCAGATTGCGGTGCCAGTGCGCAATGCTCGGTTTGATGGCCAGGGCTCGCCGATAAGCCGCCACGGCTTCATCGAGTCTGCCGATGGCCGCCAGGCTCACGCCCAAGTTGCCGTATGCCTCCGCGTAGTTTGGCTTGATGGCAATGGCTTGGGTCACGAGCTCAACCGCCTCAGCAGGTCGGCCCTGCTGATGGTGCACCACCCCGAGCAGATGCAGCGCATCGGCATCGTCGGGCTTCACCGCCAAGACCTTAAGATACAGCCCTTTCGCCTCCTCCAAGCGGCCGGCTTGGTGCAGGCGTAAAGCCTCCTCGATCGACGCCCGGCGCGACGAGTCGACGGTAGCGGGTTTTTTTGCGCTCCGCCGATGCCGCCCGCTCATCCCTATTCCCGGGACATCATGGCAGCGCCGCCCCGGTTTGCAACGGCTGTGCGCTCGAGAGCCGCCCGAGCGCGAGCGCCAAGTTCGCGCGCGCGACTTTCCAGCCGAGCTCGGCGTTGATTCTCAAGGTTCGCGCCGTCGCCGCCGCGCTCTGCGCGGTCAACACATCGACGATGGTGCCCACCCCCGCTTGATAGCGGCCGAGCGCGACCTGCAGATTGTCCTCGGCGGTTTTGGTGAGGCCCGCGGTGATGGTCAGCGCCTGATTGGCGGAATCGAGCGAGTAGTAGCTGTTCCACACATCGAGGGTGACGGTCAAGCCCACCTGTTCCAGGTTGGCGTCTTGCTGCTGGAGTGCGGCCTGCGCCTGGCGAACGCCGTACGACACATTGAATCCGCTGAAGATCGGCCAGGTGAGGCTGATCCCGACCTGGTTGTAGTTTTCATTCGGTACGCCGGTCTGATAATTGAAGGAGTGCTGCGCGCCGAGCAATATGGACGGCCGGCCGAGCGCACGCGCCACCGTGATGTTCGCCTCGGCGGCATCGCGCTGCGCCTGCGCGGCCTTGAGATCGGGCCGCTGGCGCGCGGCTTCCGCCATGAGATCGGCCATGCGCGCGGTGAGCGCCGGCACCTCCGTGGGCACGGGTTCGGCGGCGAGCTTGAACGCCTGGTCGGCTGTCAGGCCGAGCGTCACCGCAAGCGTGCCGCGGGCGCTCTTGGCGGCCGCCGTGGCTTGCACGCGCGCGAGCACCGCTTGGCCATGCGCCGTTTCGGCCTGCAGCACATCGGCGAGCGTACCGACGCCGCCCTCGCGCAACGAGCGGGCGATCTCGAGACTGTGCCCCGTGACGTCATCGGTGATTTTGGCGGCCGCGAGATCGGCATCGCCGGCGACGACCCCGTAGTAACTTTGCACCACCAAGCGCACCAGCTGCTGCGCGACGCTCCCCGCCGTCGCCGCCGCGGCATCCAGGAGGCTCCGGGCGCTCTTGATGCGTCCGCTCCGCGCGCCGAAGTCATACAGGGTCCAACTCAACGTCGCTGCGGCATCGCCCGTGTTTTGCGCGCTGTTCAAGATGTTGCCGGTCACATCGACGTGTTGCCCGATATCCCGGGAGGCGCCGGCGCTCACCGTCACCGAGGGCAACCACGCGCTTTCGGCGCTGCCGAGCGCCGCCGCTTGTTGGTGCGCGGCCGCCCAGGAGGCCCGGGTTTGGGGATTGCGGCACAACGCGAGATCGACTGCTGCCGTGAAGGTCAACTCCCCGCCGGGAATGGCGCAGTCGTGACCCAGCGGATCGTTGTACCCGGCCGTGTCCCGGCGCAGCGCCGCGTCGGTACCAAAGGGATCGGGAGGCGTCGCGAAGGCCATTGTGCCGGCCGCGCAAAGTCCCACAGCGGCCACTCCGATGAAACTAGCGCGCAGCCACCGTTGCTTCATTCCCACTCTGCTCTTTTGCAGACAAATTGCGTCTCGGTTTTCGCTATCGAGCATGATTTTTCGGCCTTCGCGGCGGCTCGCGCCAACTCTACGCCGGTTGCGTCACGGAGGTCTCGGGTGGATTCACACCGGGGCGCGCGTTAAGTTGAATCAAGCGCTCCTTGGCCGATTCATGACCGCCATCCGCGGCCAATCGGTACCAGCGCGCGGCTTCATTCCAATCCGCATCGTTCGAAGCCCGTCCGGCGATGAGATCGCCGAGCGCGAGCTGTGCCGAGACGTGGTTGCGCTGCGCCGCCGAGCGATAATGCTGTTCGGCGGCCTCATCGTTCGCCGCCACGCCGAGTCCGCGCCGCAGACACACGCCCAAGTTGTATTCCGCGTCCAAATTGCCCTGCGCGGCTGCCCGCCGAAACCATTCGACCGCCTGCGAAAAGTGCTGCCACTGGTGCGGATCCTGCAATATCGAACCCGCCAACAGCACCATCGCGGGGGCATTACCCTGGTCAGCGGCGGCGCCCAACCAGCGCCGGGCCTCCTCGACCGAGGATTCCACGCCGATCCCTTTGAGATAAAAGTCGCCCACGATGCGCTGTGCCACGGCATCGCCGCGCTTGGCCCCGGTCAGCCAGTACTTGAAGAGCCGCGCCATTTCCTCAGGATGCGCGCCCGCGGCGACCCGCAGGGTCGTCAAGGCCTGCGTGGCGCCGGCGTGCCCCTGCAGCGCCGCGCGCTCGTACCACTCGGCGGCCGCTTGCGGATCGGGCTTCAGGATTTCGCCGGTGACGAGCGCATCGCCCAGCCACGCTTGCGCAAGGGCATTGCCGCCCTGCGCGGCGCGCTCGAACCAGCGCACCGCCCGCGCCTCGTCGCGCGTCGCGTGCGTGCCGTCGAGATACCACAGCGCAAGGCTCGTCTGGGCGCCCGGATCGCCGTGCGCGGCGCTCTTTTCCAGCAACGCGCCGACCCGGTCGGCCGGCGGTGCCAGGGGATCTTTGTCGTTCAGCATCTGAAACAGCAACCCGGCGGCGGCGGCACTGCCCATGTCCGCGGCGCGCAGCAACCAGCGCGCCGCCGCTGGCGCGTCGCGCGGCACGTAGGTGCCGTCCTTGTACTGATGATAGAGAGCCCAGGCGGCTTGCATGCTGCCGGCGTCAGCCGCTTGTTCGAGCAGCTTGATGGCCCTCCCGCTGTCCTGCGCAACGCCCAAACCGCGAAAATGCAAGAAAGCCAGATTGTAGCGGCCGTCCGGCACCCCATGCACCGCAGCCTGGGCGTACCAGCGCGCCGCGACCGCGTAGTTTTGATGCACATTGAGTCCCGTCGCGCATATGACGCCGAGGCGCAGACAAGCGGTGCCGCTGCCTTTTCGCGCCGCCTGGCGATACCAGTGGCGCGCGGCCGCCGGATCGCGGGGCACGCCGAGTCCCCCCATTTGCAGCGTGCCCAGGTGATAGAGCGCGTTGGCGTCGCCCAGCGCGGCCGCGCGCAGGAACCAGTCGACGGCCGCCTGAAAATCCTGCGGCAATCCCAAGCCTTCCGCGTACAAGGCGCCCAACCGCTCGTAGGCGGCGATGAAACCTTGATCGGCGGCCTTTGACATCCAGCGCGCCGCTTCCGCAGCATCCCGCGGCACGCCGTGGCCGCCCAAGTAGCATTGCGCCAGCAGATACTGGGCTTCGCTGTCGCCGAGATCGGCCGCTTGCCGGCACAGCGTGGCGGCGGTGAGCGCATCAGGTTCCGGCCCGGTGGTAAAGAGGCGTGCCAGCGAAACCAACGCTTTGACATGACCGCGGCCGGCCGCACGGCGCAGCCAGGTTTCGGCCTCCGCCGCGCTCAAGGGGACACCCTGGCCGCGGCGATACAGGTCGCCCAGATGAAACATGGCGGCCGGCTGGCCCGCTGCGGCAGCCTCCTTGAGGAGCGCGTGCGCACGCGCCTCATCCGGCGCCAATTCCTCGCCATGCAACAACAACAGCGCGACGCACAGTTTGGCGGTGGCATTGCCCTGGACCGCCGCCTTCTCCAGCCACTCGAGTGCGTCCACCTCCTGCCGTGCGCCGCCGTAGCTGCCGGCGAGCAGCATGCCGAGCCCGAGCTGGCCTGCCACATGGTCGGCCGCGGCAGCGGCCCTGAGCCACTGTTCCGCCCGAACGAGATCCGCCGCGACGCCAAATCCCGTCGCGTACTGGTAGCCCAAACGGGCTTGCGCGCCGGCATCTCCCGCCGCAGCCGCAGCGGCATTCCACGCCGCCGCCTCGCCCGGATCCTGCCGCACGTTAAGACCCTCGGGGTAGAGGCGGCTCAACAGCGACGGAGTGCCGACCGGCTCATCGACTCGGGCCAGGGCCGCGCGCGATGCGGTCTCGGGAGGCTCCAATCCGGTCAGGTAAATTTCGCCGAGCCGCGCTTGCGCGGCCACCGTCCCCTGTTGCGCGGCGGCACGATACCACTCCACCGCATCGACGAAACTCGGCAGGACGCCCTGGCCGCGCTCGTAGAGCTGCGCCAGGCGCAGCTGCGCGCCGGCATCGCCGGCGAGGGCCGCCTCACGAAACAAGGCGGCCGCATCGGCGAAGCGATTGTCCTCGAAGGCGCGCTGTGCCCGCGCGGCCGGCGAATATCGCTTGAGGGAGAAGAATCCCATCCTACGGCTCGCGCATCGCCTCCGAGCCGGTCCGAAGGCCGCCCTCGACCAGATAGGAGAGCATGGTGCGCTTGCCCACCAGAATGTCGCCCGTCATAGTCATGCCTGGGATGAGGCGAAAGTCCGCCGGCACATTGCGCAAGTGCACCTCTTGGATGGCCACCCGCACTTTGAAATACGGCGCCACCACCGAGTTGTTGTCATCGGTCGTGAACGAGCCTTCGCTGATGGTCTTGATCGCGCCCTTCGCGGTTCCGTGGTGCATGTACCGATACGCATCGAGCTTGATGGTCACGGGATCTCCCACCTTGATGAAGCCGATGTCGCCGGCCGCGACATTGACGTCCGCCTCGAGCTGCCCATCGAGGGGCACCAGGGTGAACAGCGGGTCTTGGCCCACGGTTTGTGCACCGCCTGCGGTGACAGAACCCGACGATACCTTGCCTACTTTGAGAACCACCGCGTCCGCCGGCGCATCGAGCGTGCTCAAGTCGCTCAGCTTCTGGGCTTTCTGCAAGTTCTGGCGGGTGACGTCAAGATCATTGCGCACCGTCACGAGTTCGGACGCGGTATCGGAGTGCCACTTCTGAATATAAGCCTCGCGCTGCGCTTTGAGAGACGCCAGCGTCTGGCGCAGCGTCGTCATTTGATTTTGCGCATCCGTGGAGAGACGGCGCATCTCGGTGAGTTCATCCGTGGCCTGCATCAACTGCAGCTTCGACACGTAGCCCTTGTCGAGCAGCGGCTTGTACAATTTCTCCGCGTCCTCGGCAATCTTGAGGCGCTTCCCGTATTCTTCGTAATTGGACTCGTATTGCGCAACCTGCGACTCGGCGCCGTGAATGCGGCCGTCGAAGTCCGCCAGATTGTAGCGATACTCCGACTGGCGCTTCTGCCAGATCGATCCTTGCAGTGACTGATCGGGATCGGCCGCCGAAAACACGTACGGTTTGGCCGCCAGTTCCGCCTCGAGCCGGGCCACGGAGGCCTGCTCGCTCGCGAGTTTCAGCTGCAGCTGCTTGAGATCCGCGCTGGTGAACGTGGGGTCGAGGGTTGCCAGCACCTGCCCTTTCTTCACCACATCGCCCGCCTTGACGAGCACCTGGCGCACGATGCCCATATCGAACGGCGACACGTAGAGCGCGCCGCCGGCCGGCACGATGCGTCCGCCGCTCGTGACCACGCGGTCGAGCTTGACGACGGCCGACAAGCCCAACGACAGCAACAGCATGCCAATCAGGACATAGAGAATGATGTGTTCGTGCGCCGGCGCGTTGCGCAGAACAACCGCCGCGGTCTCGGACTCGAACGCGCCCACGACCTCTCCCAAGAGGTCTGGCTTGCGGCGCAGCACCACCGGGTTGCGGGCGGCCGAGGCATTGGCGCTCATCGCTTGCGACTCTGCGCGATCAGCCGGGAACCGAGCGGCTCCTTCGGCTCCAAGTGCCGGTTTTGCGTGTACCACATGTGTTTGTAGATGTCACAGCGCTCCAATAATTCCTCATGCGTTCCCAAATCGTAAACCTTGCCCCGCTCCAGCACCAAGATCGCATCCGCCTCGACCAGCATGGACAGCCGGTGCGATATCGAGATCACCGTGCGCCCCTTGGCCATGCGCTTCAAATTCGCGTTGACGATGGCTTCGCTCTCCGCATCGAGCGCGCTGGTGGCCTCGTCCAGAATCAGCACCGGCGGATTGATGAGCAGGGCGCGCGCAATGGCGAGGCGCTGCCGCTGCCCACCCGAGAGGTTCGTCGCCCCTTCCTCGAGCATGGTTTCGTAGCCTCGCGGCAGCCGTTCGATGAACTCTTCGGCGCCCGACAGCTGCGCGGCTCGCACGATGTCCTGAAAGCTCGCATCGGACTTCGCCATACCGATGTTTTCGCGAATCGTCCCCGAGAACAGGAAATTCTCCTGGGGCACGACGCCGATATGTGTGCGCAGGTGCATAAGATCGATCTCGCGCAAATCCATGCCGTCGATCTTGATCATGCCGTCGAAATTCGAATGCAACCTCTGCAGCAAGCGGGTCACCGTGGTCTTGCCCGAACCGCTGCGGCCCATGATGCCGAGCATCGTGCCCTGCGGTACCGTGAAGGACACTTCGTCCAAGGCATAGGACGTTCCGGTGGCATAGCGAAAGCGAACGTCCTTGAAAACCACTTCGCCGCGGATGGGAGCGCGCAAACCATTCGGGCGCGAAACTTCGGGCGGCGCGTTCAACAGCCAACCGACTTCGCTAATTGCGCCTCTGACATCGGCGAGATCGCGCTGCAGAGTCGCGATCTTCACCAAGGGCGCGGCCAAGCGCCCCGAAAGCATGGTGAATGCCACCAGGCCGCCCAGGGTCATCAGGTCCGGCTTCGACAATAATAGGTACGCACCCACGGCCATTGCGCCCGAGTACATCATGCGTTCCAACGGCATGATGATGGTTTGCGGCTGGTTGGCTAAAGCCTCGAAATCGTGCTGCGCCTGCGTGGATTCCGCCACGCGCCGGTCCCATTCCTTGCGGCGCCGGCCCTCCAGCGCCAAGGACTTGATGGTCTTCATGCCGTACAGCGTTTCGATGAGGTAGGAGCCCTTGGCTTGTTCCGCCAGTTGAACCCGGCGAAACAGCTTCCCCATGGGCTTCAGATACAACATCACGACAACGAAGATGATCCCGGCAAGCGCGAATACGATCAGTGAGAGACGCCATTCGAGGATCAACATGGCGGGGATGAGCCCAAGGAGGGGCACGGACTCGATAAACGCACCAAACAATTGACCGGTCAGAAAGCCGCGGATTTTCCAGATTCCCATGACCCTGCTCAATGTTTGTCCGGTCGGGTTGCTCTCGAAGTAATCAAGCGGAAGTTTGAGCAATCTCTCAACGACGAATAGGTTCAAGCGACTGTCGATGCGCGTCGTCGCCACTTGCGTAAGCTTGCGCCGCAGGTATCCGAGCACGGTTTCAAACAACGTCATCATCAAAACTAAACCGACCAATACATTCAACGTGGCGAATGAATGGCTGACCAATACGCGGTCCAGCACGATCATGAAAATAAACGGCGGGGCGAGGGCGAAGATGGTGCTCACCAACGCGCCGGCCGCGATATCTCCGAAGAGCTTGCGCTCGCGCAGTACTTGACCCGCCAACCAGGCCATGCCGAAGGGCTGCTGTTCATCGGCGGTGATGTGGGCCCGCTTGACCAGGATAACCTCGCCTTCCCAGATCTCGATCAGGCGGATTTCCTCGATGGCGACCTGCTCACCCTCCGGAGCAGTGGGATCGCGGATCACCGCGATCGTGCCCCTCATCGGATCGGCACGCGCATCCTCGAGGAGCAATGCGCTGCCGTCTTTCGCACGCAGGATCGCCGGCAGGGATTTGGCCAAGCGTGGTAGCTCGGCGAAACTCACGTTCAACGCCTGAGCCTCGAGGCCCAAGTCGCGTGCCATGGCGATGAGGGTGCCGGTGTCGGGGTCGCCCGGCTCGAGGGCGAACCGCCGCCGCAGCTGGTCCACGTCGGTGTCGATGCCAAGACGGGTCGCCACGACGGTGAGCGCGCGCAACGTGCTGGATACAGGGCTTCCGTCCCCTTCCTCTAGTTCAATTCGTTGGTCCATCCAATTACCCTTTGACCCTCGGAAAAGTCACTTTCGCCATCAAGGCTACCTTCTCAGCGCCGACCCGTACCAGCGAACTCCGGCGAGCTTAAAACAAATACCTGGAAATAATGAACTCGAGGGGGACTTCTCCCTGAACAGGTAGAGCATACGGGTCCGACTGACCAAACGGCAGGCTTTCCTACATAATGCGAGCCGCACTGAGACGTGACGAACGTCTGGGGTGAGCGGATGATTTCTTGTACGCTACACGGATCGTCTATGCCACATGGGTTACATCCGATGGCACTATTTGGAGACATTCGCATATGGCCACCGTCTCATCGCCCGGGGTAACTTTTCACCCTTTCAAGGACGGTGAAAACTTAGCTGCCCTTCTGGACCGAGCCGGTCAAACATCATTTTCAAATCTCGCAGTCTTCGATTGCGCGAATTTCAAGGAAGTGTTGTTGGACGGCTGGTCGGCGATTGAAGAAGGATACGTATGGTCCTGCCAGAGCGAAGCTGCATTTGCGATCAAAGTTTCCGAGATCGAAAGACAGTACCGCATACGTTTGATCGCTGACACATTCAAGTCGACGGATGAGTTGCCCTCGCAGCGTGCGATGGTGTTCTTCAATGAACGGCCGCTGGGTGAAGTAACGATTGGCGCACTAGGCGTAATCGATTGCCATTTGCCGGCACTTCACGGATCCGGCGAGGCCGTCATTCGGTTTAAGCTTCCGGACGCACGACGACCCAGTGAATTCGACCCAAACAACTCGGACGACCGACTCCTCGGGCTGTCGCTCCACAGAATTGTGGTGAGTCAAGTGGACGAGGCGAGTCAAGGGGACCGGACGGGGTCCGCCCATCCGGCCGGCGAGCCCTTCAGAACCGACGGCACGCAACTTTCTGATGGTGCAAAAGCTGAGCTCCTGACTCGTTTTGAAAGCCTTGGCGAAAACTGCGAGTTTGGGCTGGTACAACGACGCTGCGGTGCTGAACCACTGGGCTTGCTACGCTTCTCAAGCGCACCTCTGCCCAAGTTGCTTAGGGCGCTCCAATCCCGTTTCGCGGGCATGGGTTCGCCAGAAAATATTGGAGTCGAACTATCGTCCAATGAACTTGAGTATATGGTGAGGGATCGCGCCTTCGGGTTTTACTATCATGCTTGGGTGAAAGCGGGGGAAATGACGCCGGAGCAAATTCATGCTCGCGAAAAGTCGCGCGTGCCGTTCTTGTTGAGAAAACTCATCGAGGATCTTACGGACGGAGAAAAAGTCTTCGTATTTCACGCAATGGAAGAGATCAGTACGGCGTCTGCGCACGTACTGGCTGACGCAATCAAGAGCTATGGCCCCGGAAAGCTATTTTGGGTCCGCCTGGCAGATCGACTGCATCCGCCAGGATTTACCGAGGTTCTCGGCGACAACTTGATTGCCGGCTACATTGATCGATTCGCGCCTGGAGACAATGCGTACGATTTGTCACTCGATTGCTGGGTTGATTTATGCCGAAGCGTCCTGAGGAACGACACAAGCAATAACCACCGCGCCCCTTCCGCAATGGCGCCAAATCCGGTTCGATTCGTCCCGCCGTACGCACTCATGCAAAAATGGTTGGGTGCCTGGACCGTGCCGGGAACTACCCGTGTGCGGGCACCTTATGACGACGTCCTGGACGTTCTGCGGGCCATGCTAGTGATCGTGCCCGTGAATGAGGAGTGGTATCTCGCCGAGTATCCTGCCGTTGCCCGCCCGGTGGTCAGAACGCGGGGTGAGACGGCTGCAATTCATTTCCGCAAGCACGGCTACTTCGAGGGGCGCCAGCCCTTCGCGGACGGATGGTGCGACTTACGACAACCGGTCCCGTTCCTGGAATTGGCGAAGAGTTTTCGCACTGTCGTTGCTCGCGGAGGCCTGCTTGCCGATTTCGATCGAGACGATTTTCTTGACGCAATCAAAAAGATTTTGAGGTTGGTCCGGGTCGATGACGAGTGGTACCGGAAGACCTATCCGGTGGCGGCGGAAGATATTAAGTTCGGGCGGTCGCCGTCCGCTGCGGAACACTACGTCACGACAGGATACTTCCAGGGGCTGCTGCCGGCCGACATCGATGTGGATGCCGATTGGTATATGGCCCGCTATGCCCATGTGCGGACTGGATTGGCGGAAGGGGTTGCGCATTCCGCCAAAGATCACTTCTTGCGGATCGGGTATGGTGAGGGATGTCAACCGACGCCCTGAGTTGCGCTACCGTGGATCGTGAGAACGGCACGCCGCCGCTCAGCCAGGCATCGCCATCCGTGAACCGCGGTGGAAGCGTCTTTATCGTCGATTTTCACCAGAGGGGCAACAGCGCACGCTACCGGACGTTCGGTTGGAGCGGGCAGGAAGAGACGCATGTCTGGTCGCTCGGGCGCAGCAGCGGGCTGCTGCTGCCGCCGCCGGTCGAAGAGACACCGCTGATGCTGGAAGTCGATTTTAACATTTGCAAGGTTGGCGCATTACTCACGACCGCCGTGATCCGCGTCATCGCGAACGATGTGGCGATTGGCACCGCGCGCGCGCAAGGGCGTAGCCGCCTGCGCTGTGCCGTTCCCAATGAACTGGTCCGACCCGGTACTCCGATCAACCTGCGATTCGAGCATCCTTGTTATGTCCGTCTGAACTTTGCCGATTTGGGCACCGACGATCGTGTGCTCGGATTGTGCTTTTACTCTGTCGCGCTCTATCCGCCCTGGCTGCAGCCTGCTGCAGGGATGTTGGTGCCATACGCGGAAGGCGAACGTTCGCTCGAGGCCGTGCCCGCACTCCCAGTCTTGACGAGTGAGCCGACCGAGCTCGCGGTCTATCGGTTCGGCGCATCGGATAATGGCCGCTCACCACTGGATGAAGGTTGGCGCTTCGATGAGGCGGGCAATGCCTGGGCTGATGAACGTGCCTGCCACCTCGAGGTCCCGGCGCCGACGCGGCCGGGCCGATACCTGGCTCGATTCGATGTCGCGCCGCTGTGTATTCGCACCGTTTTAGTGTGCCAGCGAATCACCCTGTTGCTGAACGGCGCGGTCATCGGGCAATTCCGTACCGGGACGGACACGTCCCTTTCGGTCCCGTTGCCGGAGGAACTGATCGACAGCGGCGGCACTCTGCGGTTTAGCTTCGTCGCCCCCGACGGAGTGTCCATTCGCGAGGTCGATCCCCAACAGGAACATCAGTTCCTGAGCTTCATCCTGGACTCGATCGTGATTGAGCCGATCCCACCGACGCATGCTGGTTTGGCGCGATTGCGGGACGATGATGTACTGCCCATGACGCCGATCGCGGTTTCAGACCGGTTTCTGGACGAAGCCGTCGACGATCTGCCGCGCGCCGTGAAGGATGGACTGGGGCGCGACGTCTCGGAGATCATGCGGATGTTCGAGAGCCTGGGCGATAACTGCGCGTTCGGCCTCGCGCAGCAGAAGGCCGGTGGCGATGTGCTGGGTTTGTTGCGATTCGCAAACTCGCCGTTGAAGAAGCTGATGATGGCCCTAGAGGACGAATTTCGTTCCGTTGGCGACAAGACTAAAATCGCATTGCGCTGGGTGCCCAGTGCGCCCGGCGAATTTGTATTGGATTCCGAGTATGGATTGCGTTGGCATACGAACGTGTTTGACGCCTCAGCCGATCGCGACACGCTCTTCGCACAACAGGCGATGCGCCTGTCATATCTGCGGCGGAAGTTCTACGAAAGCCTCAACGCGGGACGAAAGATTTTCGCGATCTCCAGGGCGGAGCCGCGCAAGCAGCGAATTCCCATGCCCAAGGCGGATGAGCCTGAATACTGGGAGGAAAAGCCCGAACCTCTGCGGCTTTCGGAGCTGCTGCCGCTCTTTTTGTTGATCAACCGCTACGGATCCAACACACTGCTTTATCTAATTCCCTGCGAGCGCGAGCGCCGGTCCGGCACGGTTGAGTTGCTTGCGCCCGGTATCATGCGCGGATTCGTGGATGATTTCGTCATCGTGCCGGATCCGGAGAAGAAGGATCACGCCGCGTGGCTGCGCGTGGCGGTGAACGCGTGGTTGCTGGAGCAAGGACCCAACGCGGCGTTTCGGAAAAAGCCCGTTGCATGAACGCCGCCAAAGACCTGCGGGACCTGATCGCACGCGGTGCGCCCGAGTCGCCCGCCATCGGCGCCCCCGGCCAAGCTCCTCTCTCTTTTCAGGGATTGCGCCAACTGGCGCAGCAAACCGGTGCGACCCTCAACGCGGCCGGCATCGGCCGCGGCGATCGCGTGGCCATCGTTCTGCCCAATGGGCCCGAGGCGGCGACCGCCTTCCTGACGGTCGCTTGTTATGCGGTTACTGCGCCGCTCAATCCCGCCTACAGAGCGGAAGATTTCGCGTTCTACCTGTCCGACCTCAAGGCACGCGCACTGATCGTGCTGCGCGGCGCAGAGACGCCGGCGCTGGCATTTGCAACGGAACAGAAAATCCCGATTCTTGAACTGGTGCCCGATCCCTCGTCGGCGGGGGCATTTACCCTCGTTCCACCCTTGGGAATGACTGGCACGCCTAGCCGCGGCGGTCCGGGAGGTGCGGATGACGTGGCGCTGGTGCTGCATACCTCCGGTACCACCGCGCGCCCCAAGATCGTCCCGCTGACCCACGCTAATCTCGCTGCATCTGCTATACACATCGGGCGCACTCTACAATTGGCGCCGTCCGACGTCTGCCTGAACATCATGCCGCTGTTCCATATTCATGGGCTGATCGCCGCGGTACTTTCATCCATCGCGGCGGGAGGGTCCGTCATCTGCACGCCGGGACTGAGCGGCTTTCGCTTCTTTACCTGGCTCAAGGACGTGCGACCCACCTGGTACACCGCCGTTCCGACCATGCACCAGGCGCTGCTCGACTTGGCACCGCGCTTCAAAGCGGTGATTGCCGCCGGCCGACTTCGCTTTATTAGAAGTTCCTCCGCCTCCCTGCCGCCGGCTGCCATGACGGCGCTGGAGGAGGCCTTTGGCGTTCCGGTCATCGAGGCCTACGGCATGACCGAAGCGGCGCACCAAATGGCCAGCAGTCCGCTGCCGCCGGCACGGCGCTTCGCCGGTAGTGTCGGTATCGCGGCGGGGCCTGAGATCGCGATCATGGACGCGGACGGCGCACTCCTGCCGACGGGCGCGACCGGGGAAGTGGTCATTCGCGGCCCCAACGTCACCCTAGGCTACGAGAACAACCCCGCGGCAAACGCTTCATCCTTCCAGCACGGGTGGTTCCGCACCGGGGACGAAGGAGTCTTGGATGCCGACGGTTACTTGCGCCTGACCGGCCGTCTGAAGGAAATTATCAATCGTGCCGGCGAGAAAATCTCCCCGATCGAAGTCGATAACGTCCTCATGGACCACCCATCGGTCCGGCAGGCCATCACCTTTGCAATGCCCAGCCGGACCTTTGGCGAGGATGTTGCGGCGGCGGTCGTGCTGCATGAAGGGGCACAGGGCGATGCTGAAATACTGCGCGCCTTCGCCGCTTCCCGATTGGCCGCCTTCAAGGTTCCCCGAAAGATCGTGTTTTTGGAGGAGATCCCGAAAGGCCCGACCGGCAAGCCGCAACGGATTGGTCTCGCCGAACGATTGGGCGTCAAGGATTGAGAGTTGCAACTCCGATCTAGTCGCTCTTCTTTGCCAGTAAAGTCGCCATCAAATCGCCCATTGTGTGCATGTTGTCCACCTCCTCTTCGTTCAGGGTGATGCCAAACGCAGTCTCGATCGCCAGGATGTACTGAATCGCGAGAATCGAATCGAAGCCGGGAATTTCTCGAAAGACCAGCGTGGGGCTGAAAGGTAGGGACGGCTGGCGAAAGACCTCCTGCGCCGTTTGGCTGATGGTCGCGGCAAAATCCCGGTCGCTCATTCGGGTTCAACGTCTGATGCGCGGGTGTCCCGAACCATGCGACCTAAGTGGTGCGTGCGCTTTTGGCAAGGATGGTGCGTGCAAGATCGCCTACGTTGTGCAAACCATCGAGATCTCGGGTGTGGAACTTGATGCCGTATTTCTCTTCGACACCGATAATGATTTCGATTTGTTTGAAGCTGTCCCAACCGGGCACGTCCTTCGCGGTCAGATCAGGTTTTAACTCGAGATCATCTCGCATGAATACGTCGCGAAAGATATCGGTCAGCTCTCGGTAGACTTCGCTCTCTTGCATGGACTAGCCCTCGCGAACAGAAATAAAAGTGTCGGGCGGATTGAAACCCTCGAGGTCCAAAACGGCACGCGTGCAGCCGGCGTCCTCCTGTACCGTCTTGAACCCCAGTTTCGTATAATGATCTCGAACCATACCGTTCTTCTTCGTCGGAATATACTCGCCAACGAGCCGCCTCGCTCCCAAGGCTCGGGCTTGTGACGCCACGAGATTCAACGTGGTTGGCTCGACTTGCCGGCCGAGGACTCGGCAGCTCATGAGCCAGGTGTCAATCAACAAATCAGCGTCCTCCTGCATCTTGCCGATCACAATCGAGATGATGCCATTATCGCCAAAGCGGTCTACCAGGCGAAGTTGCAGACCGAATGCGCGTTTGTTTCCCATCACCGCGAGCACATCCTCCTCCGTGTAACGCCTGGTGGTTAGATTGAACTGGTTCGTCTTGTTGATGAGTTGCACGGTGCGCGACAGCCCGATATTGTCAAATTTGCGCCACGTCAGCTCCATTTCGAGGCTGCGGAGGTAGGACGGCAAATCCGTGGCCGATGCTTTCAATGCTTCGCGCATCCGGTTGCCCTGATATTGGCCGCTACGCTCGCGGTCTTCCTGGGTGACCGCGAATCCCTCGAAATACCCGGCATCGGCAATGGTCTGCGCAAACGTCGCGGGATCGTCACCCACTTCAGGCACAGCCACCATCGGCAACTCCTGGCGAACCAGCGTGCGCTCGAAGGGGTTGTCATCGATGAATACCAGGCTATCCAGTCCTATGTTGAGCTGCTCGGCAATGGCCCGGATATTGGCGGCTTTATCTGACCAGTTCGCGACGAAACAGGCAATGTCGGCGCGTTTCAAAATCATTTCCGGATGCTTCTCGAACGGTTCCAGCGCATTCGCTTCATCATTCTTGGAGCAAACCGCGAGGATGATTCCGCGCCGCGACAATTCGCGCGCATATTCCTGGAAGGCGACGAAAGCCTCGCCCAGCGCGCTGCCCTGACCCAAGATAATTCCCTCGAGGCCATCGTCACCCACCACTCCGCCCCACAGGGTGTTATCGAGGTCCATT
>Ga0181537_10000765_pt1 | contig 30085 bp, 33 predicted proteins | sample PEATcosm2014_Bin_39_FD_119765 | JGI IMG/M metagenome (GOLD analysis project Ga0181537, IMG submission 119765) | Peatland microbial communities from MTU Mesocosm Facility, Houghton, MI, USA - PEATcosm2014_Bin23_10_metaG | ecosystem: Environmental > Terrestrial > Soil > Wetlands > Peat | place... | reverse complement strand
GCAAGCTCGGCAAATGTCTCGGCGGTCGTCGTCTGATCCGGCGTCTCTTCGGGCGGCGGCTCGGACTCGGCCTGGGCCGGCTGCTGCTGTGCCGTCGTCTGACGGTCGTGCTGCGTGTTTGAACGCTGCCGCTGTTGTTGCTGCGATTGTGTGTTCGTTTTGGGCGGCGGCTGCGCGGTGTCTTTATTCGATTGCGCGGATGTCTCGGACCCGGACGACCTCAACTCCGAGGGGGTGCCGGCATACCGCGGCGCTTCGTCCGGCGGCATGATGTCGACCAGCATCGCATCCTGCGGCATCGACTTGAACGAGTTCGCGCCCGCGCCGACGAAGACCAGCCCCAGCATCAGGGCCGTCACGTGGCCGATGACCGAGATGACAACCCCGGGGCGAATGAACCGCTTCAATCCGATCATGCAGGGGTCGTATCAAAAACGTCGCGCCGGTGCGGCCATCATATCGGCTCACCTGAAAGCTTGTCCTCTTTATTTTGTTTATTTTGCGGCTACTACGCCCGCTCGGCGGACGAAAATAATAACTTTCAATACGCCCACAGCAAGAGACCGACGCCGGCAACGACCAGCGCCATGCCGACGGCTTCGCGCGCGGTTGTCTTTTGCCCGAAGGCGAAGCGAGCGATGAGCTGGGCGAACAGGACTTCGACCAGGGCCAGCGTGCGCACACTGGCGGCGGTGGCAAGCGCAAAGGCGAGGAACCAGAACTGCGAAGCGAGCGCACCGGCAAATCCGGCGGATAATGACGGCTTCCAGGCGCGTACGATAGCGGCCAGCACCTCGGGCTGGCGGAGCCCGAGATAGAGCGACAGCAGCACCGCCTGCATGGCGATGCCGACGGTGAGCGTGAACGTCGCCGCCATCAAATAATTCGGCAAATCGAGACTGAGGATGGCGCCGCGAAAGCCGATCGTCGACAGCGCGAACATGCCGCCGGAGGCGAGCCCGATGAGCGTCGGCCGGATGCCGCCGACCATGCCGCCCGGCTTGGTCGACATGACCACCACGCCGGCGGTGGCGACGACGATCGCCGTCATCATCGGCCAGGTCACGGTATCGCCGAGAAAGATCAGTCCGAATATCGCCACCTGGATCGGTTCGGTCTTGATGTAGGCGATGGTGACGACGAAGGAGCGCTCGCCCATGGCGGCGAGCATCAGCGCGGTGGCGGCGACCTGAGCAAAGGCGCCATCGACGACCCACGGCCAGAAGCTCGGTCCCGGCCGCGGCAACGGCGTTGCAGTCGCCACAAGCACGCCGGCGAGGAACACGACAACAAACGGAAAGCCGAACAGAAAACGGACGTGGGTGGCGCCGACGGTGCCGAGGCTTGTCGTCAGCTCGCGCTGCATCGCGTTGCGCAATGTCTGGGCGAAGGCGGCGATAACGGTGAAGACCGCCCAGAGCCACGGATAAGTCGTCACGTGATCACTACGCGGCCTTCTCCGCGACCACCATGTAATTGACGTCCATGTCGATACCGAGCTGCCAGCGGTCGGCGAACACGTTATAGATCACGCCAGTCTCGCCACTGATGCGCAAACCGCTTTGCTCGATTGCGATCTCAAGTTCGCCGGGGGTCACGAACTTGTCCCATTGATGGGTGCCACGCGGCAGCCAGCGCAAGATGTATTCGGCGCCGACGATCGCCAGCGCGAAACTCTTGGCCGTGCGGTTCAGCGTCGCGACGAACATAAGCCCGCCGGGCTTGACCGTCGCCGCCGCAAGTCCGACGAACAGGCCGACGTCGGTTACATGCTCCACAACCTCCATGGCGAGAACGACGTCAAACGTTTCGCCCGCTTGTGCCACCGCCTCAATGCCGGTGCCGCGATAGTCGATGGTAAGACCCGACCGTGCCGCGTGATGGCGCGCGACCGCGATGTTCTGCTCGGACGGATCGGCACCGACGACGATGGCACCGAGCCGCGTCAGCGGCTCGCAAAGAATACCGCCGCCGCAGCCGATATCGAGAATGCGCAGGCCCGCGAGGCTGTCGAGCCGCGCCGGATCGCGGTTGAAATGCACAGCGACGTTGTCGCGGATGAAAGCGAGACGGACCGGATTGAACTTGTGCAGCGCCGCCATCGGCCCTTTCGGGTCCCACCATTGGCCGGCCACGCGCGAGAAACGCGCGATCTCGTCCCGGTCGACAGTGCCAGCTTCGCCCGATTGTCGGTCCATGCGCCTGCCTTACCGGTTCTGCCCGCTTTGTGGAAGAATTTCGGATGGCAGAAAAGGGCCCTGGCCCATCCGTATAGTCGGCGACGCCACGGCACATTGTACCCGTGGCCGATCTCACGTTGCGCCCGTGGCCGATCTGAAGGAAGATGCGACAAGGGACGAAACGAGAACCGAGAGGGAGCAATGCCAAGGATTTTATACGGCCTCGTCGCCGGATTGATCGTCGCGCTCGCCGGCGCCAGCACCGCCGGCGCCCAGGACACGGTGACGATCGGCCTGATCAATCCGTATTCCGGCCAATTCGCCGACACCGCCATTCAAATGGACAACGCCATCAAGCTGTACGTGAAGCTGCATGGCGACACGGTCGCCGGCAAGAAGCTCGAATTCATCCGCAAGGACGTCGGCGGCGTCGCGCCGGACCTCGCCAAGCGGCTGGCGCAGGAACTTGTCGTGCGCGACCACGCCGACATCCTGGCCGGTTTCGCGCTCACGCCCAACGCTCTCGCCGCCGGCGACGTTTCGGCGGAGGCGAAAAAGTTCATGGTGGTCATGAATGCGGCCACCTCGATCATCACCACAAAATCCCCCTACATCGCGCGCACCTCGACGACCACGCCGCAATTGAATCAGACGCTCGCTACCTGGGCGGCAAAACACGGCACCAAGACGGCCTACACCATGGTCTCCGATTACGGCCCGGGCATCGATGCAGAAGGCGCTTTCCAACTGGGCTTCAAGGAAGCGGGCGGCGAGATCGTCGGCTCGGTCCGTTTCCCGGTCGCCAACCCGGATTTCTCCGCCTTCGTTCAGCGCGCCAAGGATTCCAACGCCGAAGCGATCTACATCTGGATTCCCGGCGGTGCCCAGCCGGCAGCGGTCGGCAAGGCGCTTGCGGAACGCGGCGTCGACCCGACCAAGGTCAAGGTGATGGGCCAGGACGCGCTCGCCTTCGAAAGCGCGCGCAAGAGCATGGGCGACGTGGCGCTCGGCATCATCACGGTTTCGAACTACGATTCTAATATCGACTCCGCCCTGAACCGCGAATTCGTGAAAGCTTATAACGACGAGTTCCACCGCAACCCAGACATCTATTCGATCGGCGGCTACGACGGCATGAATCTCATCTACGAAGCCCTGAAAAAGACCGGCGGCAACACCGACGGCGATGCCCTGATCGGGGCCGCCAAAGGCATGAGCTGGCAGAGCCCGCGCGGACCCATCACCATCGATCCGGAGACGCGCGACATCATTCAGACCGTCCACATTTTCCGCGTCGAGAAAGTTGGCGGAGAGTTGCTCAACGTCGAGATCGACAAAGTCGAGAACGTCAAGGATCCCGTGAAGGAGCGCATGAAGAAATAAGCGGCGGACGCGCCCGGTTGGGCCAGCGCGCGACCGGAAATCGCTTTTTTTCCTTTGGCCGGCCGCAGCGGCGTCCGCTACGGTATTTGCGTCGGTTCACCGGGGCCCTTCGGCCATGCTTCCTCCCATCGTCGGCGTTCTGTTCGACGGGCTCGCCTACGGCATGCTGCTGTTCCTGCTGTCTGTCGGACAGTCGGTGACGCTCGGCATGATGAATTTCATCAACTTGGCGCATTGCAGTTTCGCCATGCTCGGCGGCTACATCACCGTGGCGCTTATGAACCGCTACGGCGTGCCGTTCTTCGCCACCTTGCCATGCGCGTTCGTCGTCGCCGCATTGGTTAGCGTCGCCTTCGAGCGTACGTTGTTTCGCCGCCTTTATCGCGCCGGCGAGCTCGACCAGGTGCTCCTGACCATCGGCATCGTTTTCATTTCGGTTTCGATCGCGGCCTATGTCTTCGGCACTGACCAGCAGCCGTTGCAGCTGCCGGGTTATTTGCGCAGCTCGATCACCTTCATGGGCATTCGCTTCGCGATATACCGGCTCGTTCTGCTCGGCTTGGCGCTGATCATTACTTTGGCGCTGGTGCTCGGCATCGAATACACGCGCTTCGGCGCGCGCGTGCGCGCCGCCGTCGATAACGAGCGCATGGCGCGCGGTCTCGGCATCAACGTCGACCGTACCTTCGCCATCACTTTCGCGCTCGGCAGCGGGCTTGCCGGTCTCGGCGGCGCGCTGGCGATCGAGATCGTCGGACTCGATCCGTCTTTCGCCTTCACGTATCTGGTTTACGTGTTGATCGTTGTTTCGGTCGGCGGCCTGGGCTCGATCTCCGGCTCCTTCGCCGCCGCCATTGTGCTCGGCATCAGCGACGTCGCCGGCAAATATTACATCCCTCAGCTCGGCGCATTCCTCATCTACCTGGTCATGATCAGCCTGTTGATGTGGCGTCCGCTCGGCCTCCTTGGGAGACGCTAAACGATGGCGTTGGCCGAAAAAGTGACCAGCCCGCGGCTTTTTGTGCAAGCGCAGACGCGGTGGCGGCCGGCCGAGATTGTGTTCTGGCTGGCGACGCTTCTGCCTTACGTGCTGTTTCCAAATTATTTGTCGCTGGCGAGCCAGATCGCTATCGCCGGGCTGTTCGCTTTGTCGCTCGATCTGATCCTTGGTTATGCCGGCATCGTTTCACTCGGACACGCGGCGTTCTTCGGCGTCGGCGCCTACACCGCGGGACTTCTGTCCAAATACGGCTGGGGCGAGCCGCTGACCGGGCTCGCTGCCGCCGCGCTTGCCGCCGGTATCGTCGGATATGCCACGAGCTTCGTCATCTGCCGATTCCGGCATCTCGCCTTGATCATGCTAACGCTCGGTTTTGGGCTGCTCCTAGCGGAGCTCGCCAATACGCTCGGCTGGCTCACCGGCGGCATGGACGGCCTGCAAGGCATCCATACCTGGAAGCTGCTCGGCATCTTTCGCTTCGATCTCTACGGCCGGGCCGCCTACGCCTACGCGCTCGCGGTGCTGTTCGTGCTGTTCCTGTTCGCACGGCGGCTTATCCACTCGCCGTTCGGCCTGTCGCTGCGCGGCATCCGCGAAAACTTCGTGCGCATGCCGGCGATTGGTGCGCCGAGCCGGGCGCATATCCGCGCGATATACACGATCGCCGCGGCGCTTGCCGGAATAGCCGGCGCACTTTTGGCCCAGACCACGGAAACCGTGTCGCTCGATTCGCTCGGCTTCGAACGCTCCGCCGAGGTGGTGGTGATGCTGGTGCTCGGCGGCACCGGGCGGCTCTATGGCGGACTGGTCGGCGCGATCGTCTACATGATCGCACGCGATCAGTTTTCCGGGATCGTGCCGCAATACTGGTATTTCTGGATCGGCATCCTGCTGGTAGCCGTCGTCATGTTCCTGCCGAACGGCATCCTCGGTGGCTTGGCCAAGCTCTCGCGCTGGAGCCGGCCGTGAGCGGACCCGCGCTCGCCACACGCGGTCTGACCAAGAATTTTGGTTCGCTCGCCGTTGCTCGCGACATCGAGATCGAATTGCCCAAGGGCGTGCGCTACGCGCTGATCGGCCCTAACGGCGCCGGCAAGACGACGCTGATCAATCTCATCACCGGCATGTTGCAGCCGGGTTCAGGCCGCATCTTGCTCGATGACGCCGACATCACGGCGCTGCCGCCGGAGCAGCGCGTGCGGCGCGGACTGGTGCGGACCTATCAGATCAACTCGCTGTTCCCGCACCTCACCGCTCTCGAATCGGTGACGCTAGCGGTATGCGAACGCACCCGCGCCGCGCGCATCTGGTGGCGGCAGCTCAACGCTTATCCGCGCGAGATCGACGAGGCCTACGACATTCTTGCCGCGCTCAAGCTCGATGCGGTCTGCCACCGGCCGACGCGCGAACTCGCTTACGGCCAGCAGCGGCTTCTGGAAATCGCGCTCGCTTTGGCGACACGGCCGAAGGTGCTGTTGCTCGACGAACCCGCGGCCGGCGTGCCGCGCGAGGAGACCAACGAATTATTCGCCGCCATCGCCGGTCTTTCCAGCGAGATTACCGTGTTGTTCATCGAGCACGACATGGAGCTTGTGTTCCGCTTTGCCACACAGGTGATTGTGATGGTCGGCGGCCGCGTGCTGGTGCAAGGCGCGCCGCACGAGATCGCCACCGATCCGCAGGTGCGCGCCGTCTATCTCGGCAAGGCACCAGCGCCGACCAAAGGCCCGCAAGCAGCATCAGGTGTCGCACCGTGAGCGAACCGCTGCTCGTGCTGGAAGACGTGCGCGCCGGCTATGGCTCGGCCATCGTGCTCGATGGTGTATCGTTGAGCTTGCCGGAACGCGGCGGTCTCGCCGTGCTCGGAAGGAACGGCGTCGGCAAATCGACGCTTCTCCTCACCATCATGGGCTACACCCAGGTCGGCCGTGGCCGCATCCTCTGGCGCGGCGAGGACATCACGCGGCACGCGCCGCACCGCCGAGCGCTCGCCGGCATCGGCTGGGTGGCACAGGAACGGGAGATTTTCGCTTCGCTCAGCGTCGAGGAAAATCTGACCGTCGCCGCCCGCGGCGGCCGCTGGAACCTCGCGGCCGTGTACGATCTCTTTCCCCGGCTTGCAGAACGGCGGCGCAATCTCGGCAACCAGTTGTCCGGCGGCGAGCAGCAGATGCTGGCAATCGCGCGCGCGCTGATGACCAATCCCACGCTCCTGCTGCTCGACGAGCCGCTCGAAGGGCTGGCGCCGATCGTCGTCGAGGAGCTCGCCACCGCAATCCGGCGCATGACCAAGGATGGCTCCAACACCTTCATTCTGGTCGAGCAGCATGCCGAGATCGCGTTGTCGCTGACGCAGGACGCGCTCGTTCTCGAACGTGGCCGCGTCGTTCACAACGGCCCCTCGGCAGCATTGCTCGCTGACCATGACGCGCTCGACCGTCTCGTCGGTTTGCGGTTGGCGGAGGTGTGAAGCGGCCGCGAGGTGGCGCGTTAGAGCATGATCCGGAAAAGTGGGTACCGGTTTTCCGAAAAGATCTTGCTCCGACCAAGGTCTAGTGCCGTGCGCCGGATCCCGGCGTCCCCATCGCGTCCTGCTCACGAAACTCCGCATCGTAATTCATGATTTCACGCATCAGCTGTTCGATCATCGTTTGGCGGACAGCGGCATCACGGCTGCACGTGAGTTCGGCCACGGTCTTGGCCATGGCGGAGAGGACTTCGTCCGGGTCGAGCGTCGCTGTCTCATCCGGCACAGCGGGATACTCAGCATAAAAGTCATCGATGAGATCGACAATCAGGCAATGCAGGCATGGGCGTTCTTGGGATTGATCCTGGTCATCTGACATGGCTGCTCATTATGCTTGTGATGGAATATTTGTGGTGGACATGTGGACATCATCATGATGGACAGCAACTGCTTTTCCATTGGGTTGCCTAACCAGGGCTACAGAACGGTGAGTGGCTTGATGGCGCTCGCCTTGGCGACCGCCGCCAGTTCCTCCCACAACTTGGCTGGAATCGGAATGCCGGATTTGCGTCGCGCTGCCTCGGTGCGGCCGGCGCGCTCGCCTGGCAGCAGAATTTCATTGATGCGTTGCTGACGAGGCAACGCCTTGAGTAAGGCTGAAAGCGTGTCGGCGTCGCCAGAAAAATCAGCAAGCGGCCGGAAGTGGGCGATATCGACCGCGAGGATAGCGCTGTTTTGCGTGAGCCGGCGGCGCTTCTCCGGGCCGAGCGTGGGCGCCTGGATCGGCGCCGCCGCGAGCACACTCGCCAGCATTTCGAACATCAAAGCGAGCCCCGATCCTTTAGGGCCGCCCAGCGGCAGTAAAATCTCGGCCTGCGCGGGATCGGTAGTAGGCTCGCCGTCTTTGTTCAACACGCTGCCCGGCGGCAATTGTGTGCCGGTCGCCAGCGCCTGCAGAATTTTGCCGTTGGAGATGGTGCTCGTCGCCATGTCGAGCACAATCGGGCCGGCGCCGCTCGGCACCGCAATGGCGATCGGGCTCGTGCCGATGCTCGCCACCCGGGCGCCGTGATAGGCGACGAAGGCTGGACCCGCACCCAAGATCAGCGCTGCACAGCCGCGCTCCGCCAGCCATTGCGCATAGCGGCCGATGGCGCCGGTATGAGTGGTCTCGCGTACGAGGCCGAAGCAGACGCCCATTTTGAGCGCGCGCTCGGCAGCGATTGCGACGGCCTGCATCATCGCCACCGGGCCAAAGCCGTGGCCGCCGTCGAGCACGAAGGTCGCGAGACGATCCTGCGTCAGGCGCGGCTGGACTTTCGGGTCGATCTCGCCGCGCGAGATCATTTTGAGATAGAACGGCAGGCGCGAGACACCGTGGCCGTCGACGCCGCGCAAATTCGCCCAGACAAGTCCCTCGGCCACGATCGCGGCATCCGCCGCGCTCGTGCCGTGGGCTGTGAGCGTATCGCGGATAAAGCGGCCGAGCTCTTCGTGACCGACCACTACGGGGCTCCGGCTCATGCACTCCCCCACCCACCCACCGCACCGGCGCTTGCGGCAAGTTACGCGTTATCCGCTTGGCTCGCTGCAGTTATTTCTTCCGTCGGCCAGCGTTCGTGGGTAAGCGGTACCGTCATACGGGTGGAAAAGCCGGCGCGCGTATAGGCGGAATGCACCTCTCCGTTCATTTGCCGCTCGATGACCAGTCCGATCAGTCGCGCACCGAATCCGGTCCGCCGCGGCCGCCGTGCGGGCGGCCCGTTGCGCTCGACCCAGTCGAAATTGAGCGTCAGGCCACGCCGCGTGCGCGCCACCGACCAGCTCAGCTCCAGCCGACCCTGCGGCCGCGACAAGCTGCCATGCTTGATGGCGTTGACGGCAAGCTCATGCAAGGCCGCGCTGAGGCTGAAGGTCGGGTCCGGCTCGAGATCGACCTGGGGGCCGGCGAAGGTGGTGCGGTCGAGATAGGGCCCGAGCACAACGCGCAACAGATCGGTGAGCGGCGTCGACTTCCAGCCGGCCTCGGTGATCAACCGGTGGGCGTTCGCCAGAGCGAGCACGCGCGCCTGATACTTGCTGATCAACTCGGCCATGTTCCGGGAATTTTTCGCCGTCTGCGAGAACAGCGCCAGCAATTGCGAAAACAGATTGCCGGAGCGGTGGCGCAGCTCGCGGATCATGAGCTCGTGACGTTGCTCAAGCTGCCGGCGTTGGATCGCACCCGCGACCAGGTTGGCGACGGCAGCGAGGAATGCGGAATCCTGCGCGCTGAAATGCCGGTACCTACCGGTGCACACACCAAGCACCCCGTAAGCGCGGCCGTCCCGGCCGGCGATGACCGTACTCACTCCGCTGACGCATTTGTGGTTGCGCAAATACTGCGGCGTGGTGAAGCGCGTCTCGTTGGCGAAATCGCCAGTGACCACCGGCACCGCGGCGCTCAAGATATGCTGGGCGTAATCGTCGTGCTCCCTCGACATCACGATCGCACCGATGCAGCCGGACCTCCAGCCGAAGCCCGCACGCAGTAGCAGTTCGTTGTCACCGGGCATCAGCTCGAGAACTTTGACGAAATTGACCGCCAAGGTCAGCGCGATCGTCGAGACGACATCGTTGAGCAGTCGTTCGATATCGGTCTCCGCCAGTGCGCGCTCGCCGAGCTGAGCGAGCGCTTCTTCCTGTTTGGCGCGGCTACGCAACTCGTCCTCAAGCTTCACCCGTTCGGTGACGTCCTGGCAGAGTCCGATCATGCGCGCCGCCACTCCCTCTTGCATGACCACCGCGCCGCTGGCCTCGATCCACACCTCGCGCCGCCCTTCGCCGGGAGCCGCCCTATAGCGGACGCGGTATGATCCGCCAGTGCGCAATGCCTCGGCGAGAGCCTCCCTGACGCTCGTCCGGTCCTCCTCGCGAATATCGCGCTCAAAAAATGAAAAGGTACCGTCGAAGGAGCCAGAAACGAGGCCGTGAATCGATTTAAGGTTGCTCGACCACGTCACCACGTCGGTGGCGACGTCCCAGGACCAGATTCCGATATATCCGGCTTCAAGCGCGATGCCGACCGTGGCAACATCGGGAAAAAACGGCGCCGCGGCTTCTTTCAGCGCCGCACTCGGGTCCCCCGTCGTCGTGGTTTTGACCTCGGTCGTATCCATACGCTTACAGTTCGACCTCGTCCTGTTGGGGTCAAGGCGACATTTGGACTACTTGGGGAAGAAAACAACGAACCAGCCGGCCGGTTCGCTTGCGACGGCGCGATTGGGCGGTTGCTTGCGGCACCGTCGGCCACGGCCGGTCTAATAGAGGCCGAAAGCCGTCGGATTATCGCTCCATTGGGCGCGCGGCGGCACATGCACGGTGGCGTTGACGGCTATCACCGGCCGTACCGCTATTCTGGCGGTCATGGCCCCTGGGGCACCTTCTATAGCCACTTGTTGAGCAACGTCCTGTTGCGCCGGTTCTTTTTGCGTCATGCCGCTTTGGGGCAATTCCTTACGACCACTGACCGCACTCACAACCTGATCGTTCGGTAGCACCACGACTTTCGCACCGATACCGACACGATCGTAAAGGTCGATCACGTCCGCATCGCGCATGCGGATGCAGCCGCTGGAGACGTGCTTGCCGATGGAAGCCGGATTATTGGTGCCATGGATGCGATAATCGGTGTCGCCGAGATAAAGCGCGCGAGCGCCGAGCGGATTGCCCGGACCGCCGCCGACCCAGCGCGGCAGATAGGGCTGGCGCGAGATCATCTCGGCCGGGGGAATCCAATCCGGCCATTCGGACTTGCGCGAAATCTTCTCGACGCCTGACCAGGTGAAGCCCTTACGGCCGACGCCGATGCCGTAGCGCAGCGCCTTGCCGTTACCGAGCGTCAGATAAAGCATTGTGTGCGCGGTATCGATGATAGTGGTGCCGGCGGGCTCAGCGCCCGTATAAGAGACGATCTGTCGCTGGAACTCATCGCCCGGCACGGCCAACTCATCGGCGGGCGCTGCGGGGTACGCGACATTTCGCAACACCGTTGCGTCACGAGCGCCGAAATTGTCCACGAGCGATTGTGCGGTGGCGTAACTGACCATCAAAGCGGTGAGGGCTGCACCAAGAGCCGCGGTGGGAGCGCCGCGCCGCAGCCTGCCTACCGACATGACACCCTCCTCGCATGAGCCCGATTAAGTTGCCGTAAATCAATCGCCGGGAGACGTTAAAAGTTCCCCTGAGATCTTGAGGGATATACGCGCGATTTTTCGATCAAATAACCCGCAAATTGGTCGCAAACTTTTTCACACGAAGCAGCGGCGGAACACATTCGCAAGCTGCGGCGCGGAGATCGGGCTGAACGCGGCTTCGCAGCCGACTGGAACTTTCCCGCCCGCCGCCGGCTGCACGGGCGATGCTGGCAGCGTTGGAGATTCAAGCTCACGCGTCTGCAGTGCTCGTCCAATCAACGGCAGCCGATCGCCCTTAAGCACGCGGTTGACGGATGGCGCGGGATTGGAAGCGAACATGCCGGCGCTGGGAAAAGAAGGAAACGCGATGAAGCTCGCCGTGAACAGCGCCAGCATCACGCCCGCAAAGCGTACCAACAACACACTGCGCATAGGATCGTCTCCGCACCACCCGCACGACCCCCCAGTCTCTGAAATCAGTCCCCAAAGTCCGCACCACGCGTCACCGCGCGTTAGAGCAACATAGATAAGGTGAATGCGGTTCCGGACGCGTCGGCCTCACCGGCTTGTGAATGTCAACACGGCTGCGTGATCGGCGCGCTGGGTTTAGGGAACGAATCAAGCCGTCGCGGTTTATCCCGGCGACTGGCCATCCTTTCCCCCCTCCCCCCGTGCTTGGCCAGTCGTCTTGGGCGCAGCCGATGGACCGATTGGCTGCGCCCTAATTTTTTGGAGTCTCAAGGCAATGCAAAGCGTTACGCGCGCAGCCATCCGCGCGCGCGCGAAGACCATTGCGGCCGGCGGACTGACATCCGCCCGGCGAAATAATCATGGGTGGAGTCTAGGTGTTAAGCTGTCGCCTGCCGCTCGCGCTGCCGCGCCTTGCGCCCGAAGAACAGGGCTTGGCTCGCCACGGCTGAAACCACCGCAAGCTGGAACGGCTTGGCGATAAGGAATGCCGGCTCCGGCCGCTGGCCAGTAAGGAAACGCTCGGGGTAGGCCGTAATGAAGATCACCGGCACCTCGAATGTGCTGAGAAGCTCGTTCACCGCATCGAGACCGGAACTGCCGTCAGCGAGCTGGATGTCGGCCAGGATGAGTCCGGGCCGCTTTTTGCGGGCAAGCGCGATGGCCTCACTGTGGGTGCGAGCGACGCCTATGACCCGATGGCCGAGGCTCTCCACCAACGCCTCGATATCCATGGCGATGAAGGTTTCATCCTCGATGATGAGCACGTCGGTGGCGATTTCGTCCGCGAGCTCGCGGCCGGACTCTTCGACGAGGCCCCGCAGGGTCGGCAGATCGCAGTCGAGGATTTGCGCCGCGTCCTCCTCGGAAAAGCCCTCGAGCGCTACCAAGAGGAAGGCTTGGCGTGGGCGGGGTGTGATCTGGGTTAGGTGCTGTTCAGGGGTCAGTTTCGGCTCGATTGCGTCGGCTTTGTCGTTCACGCCGACCGAATTCCAGATCTTCGTGAATAGTTTGTACAGCGCAACACGCTGATTTGGCACGGATTCCAGGATTTTTGGGCTGGCAATGAGCGATTCCAGGGTGGCCGCCACATAAGCGTCGCCGGACGCCTGGTTGCCCGTAAGCGCCCGCGCGTAGCGGCGCAAAAACGGCAAATGCTGAACGACGGTTTGTGAAGTCGACAAAGACACCCTCCCCTTCCAGATTCCCGAAGCTAGTGGCTAGAACGTGCTCATGCAAACATGGTTCCCGAAATTAGTTCCACGGCCAGGAACCAACGTGGAAGCCAAGCGTTGGTGCTCGGCAATTTGGGGGAAAAGGCCATGAGGATCGGCGAATATTGCGGCACGGGGCGTGACGAAAAATGAAGACGGGCAAGACAGTTAACCTCCAACCACCGGCCGCCGGCGAGGCCAAGGTGGAAGACCGGGACGCGATGGGTAGGACTCAACGCAAAGGAGAGGTACGGCTCGGCCGCGAAGTGCAGGCCCGCATTGGGCAGCAATTGCGGGCCCTCTATGACGACGTCGTCAGTCAAGGCGTGCCGTCGCACATTGCCGATCTCGTTCGTAAGCTCAGCGATCAAGATGATGGGGTGGCATGAAGCTAGATCCCGCCATACGCGACCAAGTCCTCGGGACGGTACCGAGCCTTCGCGCCTTCGCCATTTCGCTGTGCGGCAATATCGACCGCGCGGACGACTTGGTGCAGGAGACGCTGCTGCGCGCGCTAGCACATATCGACTCGTTCCAGCCCGGTACCAACATGCCGGCGTGGCTGTTCACGATCCTGCGCAATCTTTTCCGTTCGGAATATCGCAAGCGTCGGCGTGAGGTCGAGGATGCCGATGGCCGCTATGCCGAGACGCTAAAATCGCATCCGGAGCAGACCGGCCGGGTTGAGTTCAACGAATTTCGCGCCGCGCTCGCCAAGCTGCCGTCCGATCAGCGCGAGGCGCTGATCCTGGTCGGCGCATCAGGCTTCTCCTACGAAGACGCAGCCGCGATCTGCGGGTGCGCGGTCGGCACCATTAAGAGCCGCGTCAATCGCGCGCGCACACGGCTTGCCGATATCCTCGCCATCGACAGCGTTGACGATTTCGGCCCGGACCGCGCCACGCGCGCCGTCCTCGCCGGCGGCGGGCGCAGCTAAAACAAGCCAACAGTTACGTTAGCTGGCTGCGGTGGGTGAGTCCGCCGTCGATGGTGACGATTGTGCCGCTGGTATACGAGCAAAGGTCGGATGCCAGGAACACGACAGTGGCCGCGATCTCATCGCATGTCGCCGCCCGGCCGAACGGCATGTTGGTAAAAGTCTCCCGCCAGCGGTCGGCGTCGCCGTAGAGCGTAGTGGCGCGTTTGCGTCCCAAGACTTCGAGGCGGTCGGTCGCCACCGGCCCAGGATTGACGCCGATCACGCGCACGCCGAATTCCGGACTGGTGCCGCCGAGCGCGCGGGTCAGCGCCATCAACCCCGCATTGCCGGCTGCTCCGGCAATGTAGCCGTAATCCAACCGCTCGCCGCCGGCGCCGATGATGTTGATAATGACGCCACTGCGGCGCGCTTTCATGTTTTGCAAATATAGCCGCGTCAGGCCGATATAGCCAAACACTTTGAGGTCCCAGGCGGTGCGCCAAGTTGGCTCGTCGACTTGATCGATCGAGCCGCCGGGAATGGCGCCGGCATTGTTGACCAGAATATCGACGTCGGGAAAGGCTGCGGCGACGCGGTCACGGGCGCCGGCGTCGGACAGATCGGCGGCAAGCGTGCGCACCGTCGCGCCTGTGGCCTTGCGCAAGGCGGCAGCTTCCTGTTCCAGGCGATCGGCCGAGCGCGCGACCAGGCAAACATTCACGCCCTCGCGCGCCAGCCATTGCGCGACTGAAAGCCCGATGCCCTTCGAACTGCCGGTAACGAGCGCGCTGCGTCCGGAAAGTTTCAGGTCCATAAATTCCCCTCACATATGCGAAGGTAGCCACAGTGCCAGAATAGGAAACGCGATCAGAACCGCCAGGCGGATAAGATCGGTGACGATGAACGGCAGCACGCCTATGAAGATCGTCGAAAAGCTCACGTCCTGCACCACGCTTTTGATGACGAAAACGTTCATGCCCACCGGCGGGTGAATGAGCCCAAGCTCGACCGTCATGACGATGATGACGCCGAACCAGATCGGATCAAAGCCGAGCTGGGTGATTACCGGGAAGATGATCGGGATGGTGAGGATGATCATGGCGAGCGCGTCCATGAGGCAGCCGAGCACGATGTACATCAGCATAATCAACACCAGCACGCCGTAGCGGCCGAGGCCCAGCCCGGTGAGGAAGGCGGTGACCTTCTGCGGCGTCTGCGTCACGGTAAGGAAATAGCCAAACAGCAGGGCGCCGATCAGCACGGTAAGGACGGCTGCGGCCGTGCGCACCGCCTGCAACAGCGAGCGGCGGATGTCAGGCCGCGACAGCTTTCCGCGGGCGACGCCGATCAGCAGCGCGCCGACCGCCCCCATGCCGCCCGCTTCGGTCGGCGTGAACAGGCCGCCGTAAAGCCCGCCGATGACAAAGACGAAAAGCAGCAGCATCGACCAGATGTCGCGCAGGCCTGCGGCGCGCTCCTTCCAGGAGTGCCGCGGCGCCGACGGCAGGAAGTCAGGCCGCAGGCGGCCGATGACCACAACGGTAAGCATGTCCATCAACGCGGCCAGCAAGCCGGGAATGATTCCGGCGATAAACAACTTGCCGATATCCTGCTCGGTGATGATGCCGTAGACGGCGAGCACGGTGGATGGCGGCAGCATGGCGCCAAGCGTGCCGCCGGCGGCGATCACCCCGGTAGCGAAAGATTTCGGATAGTCGTAGCGGCGCATTTCCGGATAGGCGACGGTCGCAAACGTCGCCGCCGTGGCCACCGATGAGCCCGAGATCGCGGCAAAGCCGGCGCATGCCGCGATGGTGGCGATGCCGAGCCCACCCTTGAAATGCCCGACGAAGGCGTTGGCGGCGCGGAACAGCTCCCGGCTCATGCCGGAATTGGACACGAATGCGCCCATCAACAGGAACATCGGGATGACGCCGAAGGTGTAATCGGTCACCGTGCGCATCGAGGTGTGGCCGACGATCTTGAGCGCCGGCGTGCCGCCGACGAGATAACCAAAGCCGGTCACCCCGACGAGCCCCATCGCCATGCCCACCGGCACGCGCAACAGCATCAGGCCGAACAGCGCGACGAAGCCGACGATGGCGACAACGTCAGCGCTCACGTGGGCCTCTCGGATTGATGACTCATTCGACCGGCTTGATCTGATAGCGGCCGCCGAGAAGCTCAGGATAGAAGATCAGCCGATAAGTGCGCACGGCGATCAACAGCACCGCCGACACGTCGCCGAGCCAGGACACCAGAAAGAACGGCCACACAGGCAGACGCAGATCGAACGTTGAGACGTTCTCGGCATAGGTGCTCGTGACTTTGTCGAACAGGGTGTAGGTCTGCACTGTCACCACGAACAGCAGCACGAGCGTGGCGAACACGTCGATGAAGCGCTGCATGCGCAAGCCGACATTGGCGTAGAGGAGATCGACGGTGATGTGGGTGCCGCGATACGAAGTCGCCGCGATGCCCCAGAAGATGACGATGCCGAGCAACAGCCGGCCGAAATCATAGCTGTCGGGAATCTGCACGGCAAAGAAGTAGCGCAGCAACACCGAGACGAAGATATCGATGGCGACGAGGCCGATGAAGAACGCGGCGATCAGCTCGATGGCGTTGATGAACCGATCCATCGCATTGTGTGGCAGCGCCGCCTGCAAGGCCGGTTCTGATTTCGGCTCAGCCATTACTGGGAATCAATACCCGGAATTGTACTTTGTGAGATCCGCTTTCAGGTCCTTGAGAACGGCGTCCGGATCGTTGCCGGTCTTTTTCACCGCGGCGGCCCACTTCTGCACCACCGGCCCGGCCGCGGCTTTCCATTCGTCGAGCTGCGCGTCGGTGATGGGATAGACCTCCTGGCCGGGCTCGACCTTGAGTTTGGCGATGCCGTCATGCTCGAAGTCCGCCCACGGCGAGGCCACGCGCGCCGCCCATTCCGTGTTGCAATGATCGTCGATAACCTTCTGCTGCGACGGCGACATCTGCGCATAGGTCGATTTGTTCATCACCCAGACGAAGCTTGTCGTGTAGAGCGCCACTTCCATATGGTATTTGGTCACCTTGTCGATCCCGAACAGAACGATCGAGCCCCACGGGAAGGTGACCGCGTCAGCCACGCCCTTCTCGATCACGTCGCGCACTTCCGGCGCGGACGCCTGCACGTTGGTGCCGCCCAGTTCGGTAACCAGCGACGCCGTGGTGGCGTGGGCCGGGCGGATCTTCATGCCTTTGATGTCGGCCGGCACGACGATCTTCTTGGTGCGCGAATGGAACGTGCCGGGATCATGGGCGAAGGCGAAGCAGAACTTGACGTCCTTCATCTCGTTGGCCGCATAGTGGCGATACCAGACGTCGAGCCCTTCGCTGCCGCCTTTGGCGTTGGTCATCATGAACGGCAGATTGGCGGCGTCGAAGATGGGAAAGCGACCGGGCTGATAGCCGGGGCTGACATAGGTGACGTCGGCGATACCGTCGCGCGCCATGTCGTAATGGTCGAACGCCTTGCCGAGCTGCTGCGCCGGATAGACCTTGTATTTGATGGTGCCGCCGGAATCTTTCTCGATCGACGAGCCCCATTCCTCCAACGCTTTTTGCAGTGGATGCGAGGGCGGCACCCAGTGCGAGAGCTTGAGCTCGAAAGTCTTGTCCTCGGCCGAGGCCAGTCCCGCGCCGAGCGCAAGGCTCGATGCGACGCCCAGCATCGCTAAGCTGTAAAGCTTTATCGGCCGCATCCGGCGCATGATCTTCCTCCCTGGACTATTCGTTGCAGTCTCGAGTTTCATTTAATCGCAAGCGCTGCCGCCTGTATAGCGGTCCACCGCAACAACATCATCGAAGTGGTCGGCCACGCCACGCGGGAGTTCCGCACGCGGCTTTCGCGAACATAGCAAGCGCATGCCGGGTTCGCGTAAGCTCTAAACTTCGCCGCGGTAAGGCCCCTGCGGGTCGGCCAGTGCCTGCAGCCGGAGCGCCGCGGCATGGGCAAAGCGCAGCATTACGGTCCGGCGCCGCGCCGGTACCAGCCGATGCTCGGGTGCCTCGCAAACGATCGACGCGCCGAAGGCGTCGGCGACGATCAAGCCGGCATCAGGCGGAAATATCTCACACGGCACGTCGACGACGCTAGCGAAAAACAGCCGGTCGCAATGCAGCCGGTAATCCATCCATTTCTGGTCGGCGCGAAAATCGGCGACCGACGATTTGATTTCGACGATGATGATTTCGCCGTCGCCGCCAAGCGCAACGAGATCGGCGCGGCGCCCCGACGGCAGCGGCAGCTCGCTCACCACGCAATAGCCGAGCGCGTGCAAAAACCGCGCGGTGCCGCGCGCGATCGCAAGCGCGGTGGGCGATTGCCGTCCATCGACCGGCGGCATCGCCGGCAGCAAGCTGACGTTCATCTTGAAAATTCCAGGAAGCGGCGGATTAGGCCCGAGCGGGCTTTCAAGCTTACGCACGGCACGCACCCCCACGGCGCAAACGACACGACATGTCTGCTCATTTTGCCGCGCCGGCGCGCTCGGGGAAAGCCCCCGTCAGGGCCGCGCGCGACGCCGCGATCACGCCGCGCTCGGTAATCAGCCCGGTAACGACCCGCGCCGGCGTGACGTCGAAGCCGTAATTGGCGACCGGCGTGCCTTCCGGCGCGATGCGCACGGTCTCGATGCGGCCGTCGGCCGTACGTCCGGTCATGGTCGCCACCTCGTCGGCGCCGCGCTCTTCGATCGGTATCTCGGCCACGCCGTCGGCGACGCTGAAATCGATGGTCGGCGACGGCAGGGCGACATAGAACGGCACGTTGTTGTCGCGGGCGGCGAGCGCTTTGAGATAAGTTCCGATTTTGTTGCAGACGTCGCCATTGGCGGTGACGCGGTCGGTGCCAACGATGACGAGGTCGACCATGCCGTGCTGCATCAAATGGCCACCAGTATTGTCGGCGATCAGCGTGTGCGGCACGCCGTGCTGGCCGAGCTCCCAGGCGGTCAGCGACGCCCCTTGATTGCGCGGGCGGGTCTCGTCGGCGAAGACGTGAATGGCGATCCCTTTGTCGTGCGCCATGTAGATCGGCGCAGTTGCGGTGCCGACGTCGACCGTGGCGAGCCAGCCGGCATTGCAGTGGGTAAGCACGTTGACCCGCTCGCCGGGTTTCTTCCGCGCCGCCACCGCCTCGATCAGCGGCAGGCCGTTGCGTCCGATGCCGGTATTGATCGCGATATCCTCTTCGCTGATTTCCGCGGCGCGCCGGTAAGCGGCGGCGGCTCGTTCCGCGCGCGGCCGGTTGCGCACCGCTGCCATCATCTCGTCGAGCGCCCATTTGAGATTGATCGCGGTCGGGCGCGTGGCGAAGAGCATGACGTAAGCGCGCTCAAGCGCTTCGTCGGATGCATCCTCGCGCGCCGCGAGAGCAACGCCATAGGCGGCGGTGGCGCCGATCAGCGGCGCGCCGCGGATCACCATGGCGCGGATCGCGTGCGCTGCGTCAGCGAGCGAAGTGAGGCGCGCGATTTGCAATCGATGCGGCAGCGCCGTCTGGTCGATCACCCCGACCGACCAGCCATCCGGCTTGAGCCAGATGCTGCGCATGGACTTGCCGTCGACTTTCATATGCAACCTTTGTGGGCGGCAATCTTTTCTATGTCGCGCTGCTTGCCCGCGCAACGCCCTTGCAGCAATGTCGCGCAAAGCCGCTGGAGCTGCCGATGGCCGCCGTCGATTTAGAAACCGAGTACAATCTTCGCGCCCGCGTGCCGGACCATGCGGAGATCTTTCTCCGCTGGGCGCGCGATGCGGAACTCTATCGCGCCGAAACGCTCAAGCGCGACCGCGCCGAGCTAGGCCTGTCTTATGGTGACACGCCGCGCCAATTCATCGATCTGTTCTTGCCGGAAGCCGGCGAAAAAGCGCCACTCGCGCTTTATGTCCACGGCGGCTATTGGCGCGCATTCGATCCGTCCACATCGAGCCACATGGCGTGCGGTCTCAACGAGCGCGGCATCGCGGTGGCGGTGGCCGGTTACGATCTTTGCCCGATCGTGACCATAGCCGACATCATCGAGCAAATCCGCCGCGCTTGCATCTTCCTCTGGCAACGTTTCGGCCGGCGCATGCTGGTATACGGCCATTCAGCGGGAGGCCAACTCGCAGCCGCCATGGTCGCGACCGATTGGCAGGCACTCTATCCGAAGGCGCCGGCCGATCTCGTGCCCGCCGGCTATGCCATTTCCGGCGTGTTCGATCTGACGCCGCTGGTGGGACTTGCGATGAATCAGGATTTGCGCCTGACCGCCGACGAAGCGCGCCGCATTTCGCCGCTGTTCTGGCCGCTCCCGGCAGGACGCGCGTTCGACGCCGTGGTCGGCGATCTCGAAACGAACGAGTTCAAGCGCCAGAGCCGGACCATGGCCGACGCCTGGCGGCAGACAGGCGCAGACACGCGCTACGCAGAATTCTCCGGCCACCACTTCAACGTCATCGATGCGCTCACCGATCCGCAAAGCGCCATGGTCGCGCGCATTGCCGAGCTGACGGCGCGGATCAAGGCTTAACGCTTTTAGCCTTTGTTACCGCGCTGGCGGCGCCAACAGCACGCAGGCGGAAGCGGCAAAGATCAAGGCAAAGCCGATCATGTCGGGGACGGTCGGGCGATCGCCGATGATGATGACTGACGAGAGGACGCCAATCACCGGAATGCCGAGGATGCCGAGCGACGCCGTCGCCGCCGGTACCCGGTCGACGATCGCGAACCACAGGCCATAGGCAATGCCGTTGCCGATGATCCCGGCAAAGACGACGCCGATCAGGGCGCCCGCCTGCGCATGGCTGAGATCGAGCCCGCCATCAAAAAAGAGCATGCAGAAGGCGATGAAGAAGAACGCGATCGTAAGCTGCCAACTCGACACCCCCATGGGGTCGGCGTCGATGCGGGCCCATTTGAGATAGACGGTGCCGGCGCCCCAGCTCAGGCCCGAGGCGACGGCGAACAGGGCGCCCAGCGGAAAACCCGTTTTCGCCAACGGATAAATCAGGATCGCCAGCCCGCAGGCGCACAGTGCGAAGGCGAGCCCTTGAATACGTGTCGGGCGCTCGCCGAGCACCAGCCAGGCAAGCAGCGCCGTCCAGATCGGCAAGGTGTAGGTGAGGATCGCAACCCGCGACGTGGCCGCGGCGATCAGAGCAAAGGCGCTGAACAGGCTGAAGCCCACAATGTTGAGTAGCGAAGCGATTACGACGTGGCCCCAGGCGCGTGCGCCGGGAAGCTGAAACTTGCGGCGCATGGCGAGGCAGATCAGAAACAGCGTCAGCGCACCGAGCGCTGCCGTCAGGGTGCGCATGCTCAGGGGAGGGAACCCGCCGAGTGCAACTTTCATCGCCGGCCAGGTGACGCCCCAGATAAGGCAAAGAACGACCAGCATCAGCCGCCCCTGGACGTCGCCCGCGTCGGCTTTCCGCTCCGCTTCGCCGTGTTGCCGGACGGTCATGGCGCTTTCGGGCCGGCGGCGCGATACCAGTCGGCGATCTGCGCGCCGGTCCAGAATTTCACGTCGCTCCTGTTGCGGACCGTCTCGAACACGCGTCTGAGATATTTCACCCGATGCGGCGCGCCCATGATGTAGGGATGCACGACCAGCGCCATGACCCGCGCCGACTGCGCGGCGTCGGCATGGATTTGCTCGAACTGATCCAGCGCACGGTCGCTGTATTCGCTCGCTGTGTGATGCTGGATCAGCATCATGGCGACATCGTTGCATTCCTGCGTGTAGGGAACGTTGAGGATCGGCTTTCCTCGGGTCTTGAGCCAGACCGGCTGATCGTCGAGCACCCAATCGGCGAGGTAGTCATAGCCTTCCTCGGCCAGAATGTCGGGCGTCTCCCACGTTTCCGTGAGTCCGGGGCCGAGCCAGCCGCGCGGTTTTGTGCCGGTCGCCTGCGCGATCACATCGCGCGTTTTGCGGATGTCGCCGCGCTCGTTTTCCACTGCCTGCATATTGCGCTGGGTGAAACCGTGGCCGATGAACTCCCACTTGCGTTCCACCGCCGCGCGCACGATCGGTGGATAGGCCGCGAGCGCCGACCCATTGATCGCCAGCACGGCCGGAACTGTGAATTCGTCGAATAACTCGACCAAACGCCAGAAGCCGACGCGGTTACCGTATTCGTGCCATGCCCAGTTGGGCACGTCCGGCATCGGCGAACCGCCGGCGGGCGGCGTGAGCACGGTTCGCGGCATCGGTTGCGTCGGGTCCCATTCCTCCACATTGACGATGAACCACATCACCATGCGCGCGCCGTCGGGCAGCCTAAGCGGCGGCCGTTCGCCGATGGCGGAATAAGCGACGCGGTCGGCAGGCAGCATCCGCCGCCGCGTCGTCCTTTTCGCTGATGGTTTTTTCGGTCGCGTGGTCATGGCGGTATTATGCCCATCGAGCGGACAGGCGTTCCGCGGCCGGGCGGTGGCGCGCCGCCAGCGCCCCGATGACGGTCAGGCCGACACAGCAGATGCACGGCAAAACGAATGTCATCCACGACTTGCCGGTCAGGTCCCACAGCGCACCACAGGCGGTCGGTATCACGATAGCGCAGAGATAAGCGATCGTGAGCATGCCCGCGGCGGTGCGCGATACGTCGCCGGGGGCGGCCAAGAGCGGCGGCAGCGCCAGAATCGCCGTCATGGTGATCGAGGTGGTAAGGCCGACCACTGCGGCGCAGACCACGATCACGAGCGCCGAGGAGGCGAAGATGAATCCAAGGAACGCGGCCAGCATGGCGGGACCGAACACAAGAAACGGCCACGCCCGTCGCTGCAGTCGCCGTGACATCAAGATCAAGACGACGAGACCGAGGATCTGCGCGCCGTTGAGCGCACTGAGCGCCGGGCCGAACAGATTCGCTTGCCCGTGGCTTTGCAGATAGTCGCCGAGAAAAGCATTGGCGGCGAAAAACGGCCCGCTATTGGCGCCAAAGGCGAAGCCGAGCAGCCACACCAGCGGTTTCTTCCAGTCTGGCCACCACAATCCCATGGCCGCGATCGATGGACTGCCGACGTCACGATCGCAAGCGTGGTCCTTCGGGCTCAAGATAAAGAACACCAGCGCGATCAGCGCGGCCGGCACCGCCCACAGCACCAGATCGAGTCGCCAGGAACCGCCGGTGAGCGGCAGGATAAATGGCAGCGTTAAGGCCGGCGGCAAAGTGGCGCCGATCACCATGCCGCTGGAATAAGCGATGGTGCCGAGCGCGATGCGCGATGGCAGCCATTCGCGCACCAAGAGCGGCATCCCGGGCTGCATCACGGCAATGCCGAAGCCGGCGACGATAGCGGCCGCGTACAGCGTCCAGATATCGGCAGCGGCGCCGCGGCAGGCGCCGGCGACGGCCGCCAGCGCCATACCGAGGATGGCCGCAAGATTGGCGCCGATGCGGGCAATCAGCAGCGATCCGGGCACCGCGGCGAGAGCGAACACCGCGAGCGGCAGCCCGATCAGGAGCCCGATCTGGGTCTCCGACATGTGGAGCTCTTCGTGAACCAGCGGAATGACCGGCGGCATCGCCAACAGCGTCAGCCGCATGGCGACGCCGGCGAGAAAGAGGAGACAAAGGAGCCTGGCGAGGCCGCCGGCCAAGCGGCCGTCTCGGCTTGGATTTATCGACATCAGTGGGAGGCCCGGCGTCGCCCGGTAACGTGCATGAGCGGGCCGGGCCGCGCAAGCAATAGGGGCCGCTTTTTGCCGCCTTGCCATGAGTTTCGCCGTGTTGCACCGCAGCGCGCGGTATGTTAGCAAACTCGCGATTTTCGCGGGGCCGCGGGGGGCATTCCCGCCGCCTCCAAATTCCGAAGTCCCGCCTGAATCCCAAAGGCTTGCGCCGACCGTTCGCGCCGGTTGCGGGTCTTGCGGAACAACCCAAAAGAAACCCGAGACGCACGCGAGTGGCACGCGAAGAACCCCTTGTGTCAGGCATGGCCGGCCGTTACGCCACCGCGCTGTTTGAGCTTGCGCGCGAGGCGAACGTCATCGACGCGGTGAAAGCCGACGTTGAACGCTTCAACGCGCTGATCACCGAAAGCACCGACCTCGCCCGGCTGGTGCGCAGCCCGGTATTTTCCGCCGACGAGCAGCTCCACGCGCTTACCGCTGTGCTCGACCGCGCCGGCATCGGCGGGCTGGCGGCGCAATTCCTCAAGCTCGTGACGTCCAATCGCCGCCTGTTCGCGGTGCGCGACGCTATCCGCGGCTATCGCGAACTCGTCGCGGCGCACAAAGGCGAGGCCACCGCCGAAATCACCGTGGCCGAGACGCTCAAGGACGATCACATTGCCGCGCTCAAGAGCGCGCTCAAGGCGATCAGCGGCAAAGACGTCGATCTCGACATCAAGATCGATCCCGCCATCATCGGCGGGCTCATGGTCAAGCTCGGCAGCCGCATGATCGACACTTCGCTCCGCACCAAACTCAATGCCATCAGGCACGCGATGAAAGAGGCCCGCTAATGGATATCCGCGCCGCGGAAATTTCCGCAATCCTCAAGGAGCAGATCAAGAATTTCGGCCAGGAGGCCGAAGTCTCCGAAGTCGGCCAGGTGCTCTCGGTCGGCGACGGCATCGCCCGCGTCTACGGCCTCGACAATGTGCAGGCCGGCGAGATGGTCGAGTTCGAGAGCGGCGTCAAAGGCATGGCGCTGAACCTCGAAATCGACAATGTCGGCATCGTGATCTTCGGTTCCGACCGCGAGATCAAGGAAGGCCAGACGGTCAAGCGCACCCGCGCCATCGTCGAAGTGCCGGTCGGCAAGGGGCTGCTGGGCCGCGTGGTCGATGCGCTCGGCGAGCCGATCGACGGCAAGGGCCCGATCAAGGCCGAAGGTAAATCGCGCGTCGACGTCAAGGCGCCCGGGATCATTCCGCGCAAATCGGTGCACGAGCCGATGGCGACGGGCTTAAAGGCAATCGACGCCTTGATCCCGATCGGCCGCGGCCAGCGCGAACTGATCATCGGCGATCGCCAAACCGGCAAGACCGCGATCGCGCTTGACACCATCCTCAATCAGAAGCCGATCAACGCGTCCGGCGACGAGAAGATCAAGCTCTATTGCGTCTATGTCGCGATCGGGCAGAAGCGCTCGACGGTGGCGCAGTTCGTCAAGGTCTTGGAGGAGAACGGCGCGCTCGATTATTCGATCGTCGTCGCGGCGACAGCCTCGGATCCGGCGCCGATGCAGTTCCTGGCGCCATTTTCCGGCTGCGCCATGGGCGAATATTTCCGCGACAACGGCATGCATGCGGTCATCATCTATGACGATCTCTCCAAGCAGGCGGTGGCCTATCGCCAGATGTCGTTGTTGCTGCGCCGGCCGCCGGGCCGCGAAGCCTATCCGGGCGACGTCTTCTATCTGCATTCGCGGTTGCTCGAACGCGCCGCCAAGATGAACGATGAGCACAAGGCCGGCTCGCTCACCGCGCTGCCGGTGATCGAAACGCAAGCCAACGACGTGTCGGCCTACATCCCGACCAACGTCATCTCCATCACCGATGGCCAGATCTTCCTGGAGACCGATTTGTTCTATCAGGGCATCCGCCCGGCGGTGAATGTCGGTCTTTCGGTGTCGCGCGTCGGCTCCTCGGCGCAGACTAAGGCGATGAAAAAGGTCGCCGGCCGCATCAAGGGCGAACTGGCGCAATACCGCGAAATGGCGGCATTCGCGCAGTTCGGTTCCGACCTCGATGCTACGACGCAGCGCCTCCTGAGCCGCGGTTCGCGGCTCACGGAGTTGCTCAAGCAGCCGCAATTCTCGCCGCTGAAGATGGAGGAGCAGGTCTGCGTGATCTATGCTGGCGTCAACGGCTATCTCGACCCGCTGCCGGTGGCGCGAGTGCGCGCCTTCGAGGACGGCTTGCTCGGCCTGTTGCGCAACCAGAACCCGGAAATCCTCAACAGCATCCGCGACACGCGCGACCTCGACGACGCCACGGCTGGCAAGCTCAAGGCCGCCGTCGAGGGTTACGCCAAGACTTTTACGTGATTAGCCGCATGGCCGGGCTTGTCCCGGCCATCCACGTCTTACGACGTGGCGGACGGCAAAGACGTGGACGCCCGGCACAAGGCCGGCCATGACGGTGAAGAGAAACGACTGAGACGAAATGCCTTCGCTCAAAGACCTACGCAACCGCATCGCCGCCACCAAGGCGACGCAGAAAATCACCAAGGCCATGCAGATGGTCGCGGCGTCGAAGCTGCGCCGTGCGCAGGCGACGGCCGAGGCGGCGCGGCCCTACGCCACGCAGATGGACAAGGTGCTGGGCAATATCGCGGCCTCGGTCGCGGGCTCCGAGAGCGCGCCGCGCCTCTTGCGCGGCACCGGCAATGACGGCGTGCACCTTCTGCTCGTTTGCACCGCCGAGCGCGGCCTGTGCGGCCCGTTCAATACCGCCATCGTCCGGCTTGCGCGCGAACGCGCCGGCGCGCTGATACGCGAAGGCAAGGAAGTGAAATTCTTCTGTGTGGGCCGCAAGGGCTACGATCAGCTGCGCCGGCTCTATGCCAGCCAGATCGTCGAGCTGGTCGATTTGCGCGCAGAGCGCACGTTACGCTTCGAGCATGCCGAGATGATCGCGGAGAAGATCATCTCGCGCTTTAACAATTTCGAATTCGACGTCTGTACGCTTCTATTCTCGCGCTTCCGCTCGGTCATCGCCCAAATCCCGACCGCGCAGCAGATTATTCCGCCGGTGTTCGACACCAAAGCGACCGATGCGCTCGGTGGCGGCGCTTACGAGTTCGAGCCGGAGGCCGAGGACATCCTGCATGACCTGTTGCCGCGCAACGTCGCCGTGCAGATTTTCCGCGCGCTTCTGGAGAACGCCGCGTCGTTTTACGGCGCGCAAATGTCGGCGATGGACAATGCCACCCGCAACGCCGGCGAGATGATCCGCAAGCAGACGTTGACCTATAACCGCACCCGCCAAGCGATGATCACCAAGGAACTGATCGAGATCATCTCCGGCGCCGAGGCCCTATAAAAGCCCGGGCGCCGTGAACCAATCGTGAAGAGGACCATGATGGCTAGCAATGTCGGACGCATCACCCAAGTCATCGGCGCCGTCGTCGACGTTCACTTCGACGACCAACTACCGGCGATCCTCAACGCGCTGGAGACCAAGAACCAGGGCAACCGCCTGGTGCTCGAAGTCGCCCAGCATCTCGGCGAATCGACCGTCCGCACCATCGCCATGGACACCAGCGAAGGCCTGGTCCGCGGCCAGGAAGTCACCGATACCGGCCAACCGATCGTGGTCCCAGTCGGCGACGGCACGCTCGGCCGCATCATCAACGTGATCGGCGAGCCGGTCGATGAAGCTGGCCCCATCCCGCACAAGGAAACGCGCCCGATCCATCAGGATGCGCCGCTCTACACGGAGCAATCGACGGAAGCCGCGATCCTGGTCACCGGCATCAAGGTCGTCGATCTACTGGCGCCTTACGCCAAGGGCGGCAAGATCGGCCTGTTCGGCGGCGCCGGCGTCGGCAAGACCGTGATCATCATGGAACTGATCAACAACATCGCCAAGGCGCACGGCGGCTATTCGGTGTTTGCCGGCGTCGGCGAGCGCACCCGCGAGGGCAACGATCTCTATCACGAGATGATCGAATCGGGCGTCAACAAGGACCCGCATAAGGGCTCGGTCGAAGGATCGAAGTGCGCGCTGGTTTACGGCCAGATGAACGAGCCGCCGGGCGCCCGCGCCCGCGTCGGCCTGTCGGGCCTGACAGTCGCCGAATATTTCCGCGACCAGGGTCAGGACGTGCTGTTCTTCGTCGACAACATCTTCCGCTTCACGCAAGCCGGCTCGGAAATGTCGGCGCTGCTCGGACGTATTCCTTCGGCGGTCGGCTATCAGCCAACCCTCGCGACCGACATGGGCGCGCTGCAGGAGCGCATCACCACCACCACCAAAGGCTCGATCACCTCGGTGCAGGCGATCTACGTGCCGGCCGACGACCTCACCGATCCGGCGCCGGCGACGTCCTTTGCCCATCTCGACGCTACCACCGTGCTGTCGCGCTCGATCGCCGAGAAGGGTATCTATCCGGCCGTCGATCCGCTCGATTCGACCTCGCGCATGCTGTCGGCGGCCATCGTCGGCGAGGAGCATTACCAGGTGGCGCGCCGGGTGCAGCAGATCCTGCAACGCTACAAGGCGCTGCAAGACATCATCGCCATCCTCGGCATGGACGAGCTTTCCGAAGAGGACAAGCTGACGGTGTCACGCGCACGCAAGATCGAGCGCTTCCTGTCGCAACCGTTCCACGTGGCCGAAGTGTTCACCGGCTCGCCCGGCGTGTTCGTCGAGCTCGCCGACACGATCCGCGGCTTCCAGGGTCTGTGCGAGGGAAAATACGATCACCTGCCCGAGGCGGCCTTCTACATGGTCGGCACCATCGATCAGGCGGTCGAAAAGGGCAAGAAGCTCGCCGAAGCGGCGTAACAGAGACCTTTACCGATGGCCGAGCTTCACTTCGAATTCGTCTCACCGGAACGCGTGCTGTTTTCCGGCGACGTGGACCAGGTCGATTTGCCCGGCGTCGAGGGCGACATGGGCATTCTCGCCGGTCACGCGCCTTTGGTCACCGTGTTGCGGCCTGGCATCGTGACCATCTATCGGGGCAGCGCGCGCGAGCCGGTCGTCGTCACCGGTGGCTTTGCCGAAGTCGGCCCTGCCGGGCTGACCGTGCTCGCGGACCGCGCCGTCGCGCGCGAGAGCTTCGATCTCGCCAGCCTCAGCGCCGAAATCAAGGACGCTGAAGAAGACATAGCGGACGCCACGGATGAGGCGCAGCGCGACAAGCTCGCGCGCCATCTCGCGCAATTGAAGGCATTGCAGGATGCGCTCGGCGCCGCGCCGGCGGCGGGGCATTAGGGCGGGTACTTATAAATCGGAGTCGGTCAGCTACGGCTGGCTAATGTCCGTTCGTGCCCTTGATCTTTAATCCTCTTAACCGGAATGAACCGAATTTGCGGCCAGCATATTCTGAGCGCCGTGTTCTTTTGAAGGATCGGTCGCCCTTATGGGCACGGTGCTTGCGTTCGCACCAAACGACGCGATGGCCTGCGTCAGTTTTAAATTTGCCGCAGCCGCAGCGGTTGCCACCGGGATGGAATAGGCTTCGGAAACGGTATTAAAGCCCGTCAGAGCGAACGTATTGTTTGTGAGATAGACAGGATCGGTGCCGTACAGCGGCTACGAGCCGGTCGTCGCCAGTGGCCCAAAGCCGGCCGAACCGACCTGGCCTGACAGGGCGTTCACGGTCAACGTTACATTCCCGACATATCCGATCTCGCTCTCGAGATTGCCGACGAGCGAATATGTCACCGACAGTGGCGCAGAGCCTTTCAAGCTCGTCGGGGCGGTAAATGTGAAGGAGCTGCCAAGTTGGCCAGTCTCTTTTTTGCCGTCGAACGTCACCGTGACGTCGATAGCGGTCGGCTGAAAGACGAATTGCTGGGCAAGTTGAAGGCCTGCGGTGAGGTCCGCTTCGGCAAGCGTGTAACTGAGCTTGCCAAACGTTGGTACAGTGACGCTCTTTGAGAGCGGCAGAGTCGTGGGCACCAAATCAAGCACATCGCCGGTTGCGCTGATGAGTTGGTTGGTCGAACTCGTATCCAGAGTTACGCTGGGCAGCGTTCCGGTCCCTAGTGCCTGGTCGGTATTGAACGATTTGGGGGCGCTGAGCGTGAGACTTACTCCGCCGGCCGAAATAGATTTTGACTGGCTCGATGTATCAAACGACAGCGGCGTAAATAGCGACGGAACGGTTCTCAGCGGCGGCACACAGTGGTCGATACAGCCAAGCTGCCGGAAAAAACGCGTTCGTCGCCGCCACTGAAGATCGCGGTGCCGGAAGTCACTCCCCCGGAGTCAACGTAATAGGCGAAAGTGCCCGCGGCGGTTACGTCTTCCTCATAGTAAATGCTGCCCCCGCCGATTACTGTCACGATCAAATCCTATGCTCAGCCGCCTGACCTACGCGCCATCGTAGCTCCCTATGGAGCGCCAGGCGACAAGGCTTAGATTAGGCCGCAGCGCCCAATCCACGCGCGCCTGTCGGCCCGGTTTGCACGGTAAACCTGCGAACCACCGTTGCGTCGAATCTCCCGGCTTATCGTCGATGGCAATCGTCTGAGACCTCGCGCGATTCGACGTACCGACCGGCCGGCTGCAATTCCACGAGAAATCTCTTCGCGCTCCTCAAGCCTCAACGCCGCCACAGCTCTG
>Ga0181537_10000764_pt1 | contig 30095 bp, 23 predicted proteins | sample PEATcosm2014_Bin_39_FD_119765 | JGI IMG/M metagenome (GOLD analysis project Ga0181537, IMG submission 119765) | Peatland microbial communities from MTU Mesocosm Facility, Houghton, MI, USA - PEATcosm2014_Bin23_10_metaG | ecosystem: Environmental > Terrestrial > Soil > Wetlands > Peat | place... | reverse complement strand
TGCAAGTCAACGTCGACGTCTCCCGCCCCACATGGGACGCCCACCATGACCTCCCCGAAGACGATCCCAACGCCCCACACAACGCCATGCACCGCCTCATCATCGACATGCCCCGCCCCGAACGCGATCCCCTACCAGCGCCCACCGCGGAACCCTCGGAACATCTGCGACCCAACGCGCGTGCACGCACATCGAGAGCTCGCACATCAAGAAAGCGCGCGACACAGATGGCGTGCGCACATCAAAAAACAAAAGCGCGGATCGGGGGATGGCAGGTCGGCAGTTCCAGGGAAGACATTCGGCGGAGAAGCGCTTACGCGACGCTACAAAACAAAAACGAGGCGCTCGGTAGGATCACAAGCGCCTCGCATTGGTTGTTGCTAAATCTTCGTGTACCTCAGGGATCACCTCCTTATTCGACTGGAGTGTCGAATGCGTTCAGTATACGGCGATGCGCTCGGCTGTCAACGGAAAGAAACAGAAAAAATGCTAGGAGCGCAGCAGCGAAAACGCGCCACATGCGTCGGCAGGATCGTTCCGTAAATTTGGGTACTTAACAGGCGGGAAAGGGTTGCTTGACGCGATGCGGGGCGGCGGTTAGGCTGCTTTACGGGAGTTTGACGGACTTCCGACGGAAACGCTGACACGTGGCAGACGCTCCACTTCAGGTTGCTGGTCCGCAGGTAAAGGTGGAATCACGCACGCCCGTGAGCGTGGTGCTGCTGGATGTGTTTCGCACGTTCGTGGCGGGCGTGCAGGATTATTCCTTGCTGTCGTGGCGGTCGCTGGTGAACGTCTTCAGCGGGCCGTACTATTTTCAAGACACATTGGTTCAGATGGACGATATCGGCGTGGGCTCCCTGCCAATCGTGCTGCTGGCGGGATTGTTCATTGGCGCAGTGCTGGTGCTGCAGACGGCGACGCAATTTGTGCGCTTTGGGCAGACGGCGTTGACGGGCGATGCGGTGTCCATCGCGCTGGTGCGCGAGCTGGGACCGACGCTGACCGGATTGCTGGTGGCGGGGCGGTGCGCGTCGGGGATTGCGTCAGAGCTGGGGTCGATGCAGGTGACGGAGCAGGTGGACGCCATGCGAGCGATGGGGACGGATCCGTACCGCAAGCTGGTGACGCCGCGAGTGATCGCGACGTTGTTGATGGTGCCGCTGCTGACCGCGCTGAACGATTTTGTGGGGTTGCTGGGCGGGTGCATCGCGGCGGTGTTTTCGCTGCGGCTGGGCGTGGTGGAATTCTGGACGCGGGCCATCAATGCGCTGGATTTTGGCGACTTGATGCAGGGGCTGGCCAAGCCGATGGTGTACGGATTTATTTTGGCGACGGTGGGTTGCTATAAGGGCTTGACGGTGCGCGGCGGGACGCAGGGCGTGGGGCGGGCCACGACGCAGGCGGTGGTGGTTTCCTCGGTGATGATTATTATTTCGGATTTATTTTTGACCAAGTTTGCGTTGTATATGTCCGACAAGATTTTTTGAGGGACGACGGAAAAGAAGAGAGAAGAAAGAAAGGAGCAAAGATAACGCAGAGACGCAGGGGACGCTGAGGAGCGTAGAGAAGACGGATTCGAGAGGCTGAAATTTAGTGGCGATCGCGGAAACAATTACGGCGGAGTATTCGCGGGTGGATTTGCGCGGCGGGCCTGCGGTTCGGTTTACGGATGTGTCGATGGGATTTGACGAGGGAGAAGTATTAAAGGGAGTTTCGTTTTCCGTGGCGGAGCGCGAGACGCTGGTGCTGCTCGGGGAGACGGGCACGGGGAAGACGTTGACGCTGAAACTGGCGGCGGGACTGTTGCGGCCGACGGCGGGTCGCGTGGAAGTGCTGGGGGAAGAAGTTTCGGCCATGACCGAGCGCGAGTTGCTGGCGTTTCGGCGGAAAATTGGATTTGTGTTTCAAGAAGGCGCGTTGTTCGACTCGATGACGGTGGAAGAGAACGTGGCGTACCGGCTGCGCGAGGAGCGCGTGCCGGAAGAGGAAATTGCGCCGCGGGTAGCGGAAGTGCTGGAGTTTGTGGAACTGGAAAACACTTTGGAGATGCTGCCTTCGGAGCTTTCGGGTGGCATGCGGCGGCGAGTTTCCATTGCCCGGGCGCTGGTGAGCCGGCCGGAGATTGTGCTGTACGATTCGCCGACGGCGGGGCTCGACCCGGTGACTTCGCAGACGATCATCACGCTGATTTTGCGGCTGCGGGATTTTTATGGGGTGACGTCGCTGCTGGCGACGCACCGGTTGCAGGATGGGTTTGCGCTGGCCAATTTTCGCTTTGACCGCGCGGAGAAGAAGGTAGAGCGGGTGGCGAAGGGGCAGCGAGCGGCGGCGATTACGCGGTTCATGGTGTACCGCCACCTGGAAGAGAAGAATGAGGCGGGGAACGACGCGTATGACAACGGGATTTATTTCGATGGGACGCCGGACGAGGTGATGGCGTCGAAGGATCCGTATATCCAGCGATTTTTGGTGTGACGATTGTTGGCAGCAGGACCAATGGAAATGCCGTACGGGCCGAGCGGTGTGCGGAGGAACTTCTTAGATGGCGCAACGGAAACAATTGACGTGGACCGAATTGCGCGTGGGGCTGTTTGTGCTGGTGGGGCTTTCGGTGCTGGGCGCGGGGATTTTTTATGTGACCGGGCCGGGATTGCTGGGACCGAAGTACCGGCTGAAGACGTATTTGGCGGACGTATCGGGGCTGGCGAACGGCGCCACGGTAAGCGTGGACGGCGTGGCGGTGGGGAACGTGCTGTCCATCGAGTTTGCGCCACACGCGGCCGGTGACAAGCCCGACAAGACACATAATATTGAAGTGGTGCTGCGCATCGAGAAGAAATATCAGAGCGACATTTTGACGGACTCGACGGCGCAGCTGGTGACGCAAGGGTTGCTGGGCAACAAATATATCAACGTGACGCGCGGATTGACGGGTGTGCCGTTGAGGGAGGGGCAGACCGTGCCGCCGGCGACCAGCGTGGACGTGATGGCGCAGCTCGGGGAGGTGTCGACGAGCGTTACGGAATTGCTGAATGGGATCAAGGCGGGGAAAGGGACGCTGGGCAAACTGGTGAACGATCCGGAGGCCTATGACCACTTGAACGGCGTGCTGGCCAAGACGGATACGCTGATCACCGGGGTGCAGCAAGGGCGTGGGACGCTGGGGAAGCTGGTGGCGTCGGATGAGATGTACGCGAAGGTGGACCAGGGATTGGACAACGTGAACGGGATGATCGCCGACGCGCGCGCGGGGAAAGGGACGATTGGCAGATTGCTGAACGATCCGACGCTTTATGATCAGGCGAAGCAGGCGCTGGCGAATGGAAATGGCATGATCGACGATGCGCGGGCGGGGAAGGGAAGTTTGGGAAAATTTATTACGGACGATGCGCTGTACAACAAGCTGCGGGATACCAGCGCGAACCTGGATGCGGCTACGGCGAAGCTGAACGACAATACGACGACGGCGGGGAAATTATTTTCGGATCCGAAGCTGTATGACAATTTGGCGGGGTTGACGGGGGATATGCGGCTGTTGATTGGAGATTTCCGGCAGAACCCGAAGAAGTTTTTGCATATTAAAGTTAGTTTGTTCTAGGTGGGGAGAGAAGAAGAGAACAAGGAAAAAAAGGAGAAGAGATAACGCAGAGACGCAGAGAAAAGCGAAGAGAAGCAAACGCTGAGAAGGATCGCCGCACAGACCTGAGAATGGAAGAATGGACAATCAAGAGATATTGAAGGATGCCGGGAAAGAGGCGGGAAAAGACGCCGGGAAAGACGCGGGGAAAAAAGATCCGCGTGTGGAGGTGGCGAAGTCCACGCTGCCGCAGCCGGGGCGGCCGGTGCCGAGCCGAGCTTATCCCGGGGCGCTGATTGTGGTGGAGGGGACGGATGGGTCGGGGAAGAGCACGCAATTATATTTGCTGAAGCGGTGGCTGGAGATTGGCGGGTACCGGCTGCATTTCACCGAGTGGAACTCTTCACCGCTGGTGAAATCGGCGACGCGGCGCGGGAAGCAGCGGCGGCTGCTGACGCCGACGACATTTTCGCTGCTGCATGCGGCGGATTTCGCGGATCGCTGCGAACGGCAGATCATGCCGCTGCTGCAAGGCGACTACCTGGTGCTGGCGGACCGTTATATTTATACGGCGTTTGCGCGGGATGCGGCGCGTGGGTGCCCACCGCGCTGGCTGCGGAATCTTTACCGCTTTGCACCGATTCCGGACATTACGTTTTATTTTCGCGCGCCGCTGGACGTGGCGGTACACCGCATTTTGAGCGGGCGGCCGAAACTGAAATATTACGAAGCGGGAATGGATTTGGGATTGTCGTACGACCGCGCGGAGAGTTTTCGGCTGTTTCAGGCGCGCATTCTGGAAGGGTACGACAAGATGGTGGATACGGATAATTTCGTGGTGCTGGACGGGACGTTGCCGGTGAACAAACTGCAGAAGCAGATGCGCGACATTGTGGCCTCGAAGATCGATCTGAAGCGCTTTGCCCCGCGCGTACACGCGCAGGAGCAGGAGTAGCGATGCCGGATTCCGAGAAGGAAAGAATGGGCGGGCCGGGGACGCTGGACGGGAGCGCGGCCCCCGGCAGCCGAGGCGCGGCGGAAAAGGCGTCGGGCGGAGAGAAAGCCAGCGAAGAATCGGCGACGTCGCAATATTTTTTTGGCGAGCCGCTGGTGGGATTCGATCCCAACGAGATCAGCGGGCAACTGGTGGTCATTGAAGGGATGGACGGTTCGGGGCGCTCGACGCAGATCGCCTTGCTGCAGGAGTGGCTCGAGTCGGAAGGATTCTCCGTTCAGACGAGCGGGCTGCGGCGGTCGAACCTGGTGGGGCGGGACATCGATGAATTGCTGGCGAAAAATGCGGTGACGCGGCTGACGCTCTCGCTGATGTATGCCACGGACTTTTTCGACCAGGTAGAGCACCGGATTTTGCCGGCGTTGCGGTCTGGGGCGATCGTGCTGGCAGACCGTTTTATTTTTACGCTGATTGCGCGCGGCGTGGTGCGCGGCATCAATCGCGATTATTTGAGCGGGTTGTATGCCATGGCGCTGCGGCCGCACTTGACGTTCTGGCTGAACGTGCGGCCGGAGACGGCGTTTGCGCGGGAATTCAAGAAGGCGCAGGCCATCAGTTATTGGGAGGCCGGGCGGGATATGTCGTTGTCGCACGATCTGTACTGGTCGTTTATCCGCTACCAGACGATGATCAAGCGGGAGTTTGAAGTAATGGCGCGCAAAAATAGTTTTATCGAGCTGGATGGCGAGGCCAGCGTTCCCAACGTGAACAAGCAGTTGCGGACAAAGATTGGCGAAGTTTTGGGAATTCGCGCCAGCAAGTACACACCTTCCGCGGCTTTGGCGCACCTCTGGCGGTAAATAACTGAATGTCCGATCCCGTTCATATCGCCGCGATTGATGCGGGCTCGAATGCGGTGCGCCTCAGCGTGGCGCGGGCGTATTCGGCGATGGATATTGAACCGTTGCACAACGAGCGCTATTCGCTGCGGCTGGGCGAAGGCGTTTTTGTGCGGCACCGCTTCAGCGAGGAGATGTTTCGCAAAGCGGGCAAGGCCTTCAGCCACTTCAAGGAAATTCTGGAAGAGTTTGGCGTGACGCGGTATCGCGCGGTAGCCACCAGCGCCACGCGGGAAGCGCGCAACCGCGAGGCGTTTGTGCGGCGCATCAAGCAGCAGTCCGGCATAGCGCTGGAAATTGTTTCCGCGAAAGAAGAGTCGCGGCTGGGGCGGGAGGCGGTGATCGCCGCGTTGGGGCCGGAGTCGCCGCCGCGCGTGATTATCGATCTGGGCGGAGGGAGCCTGGAGATCAGCGTGTTGCGCGACCACCACGTGGTGCAGGGCGCCCAGCTGGCGGTGGGGACGGTGCGGCTGATGTCCACGCTGGAGATTCCGGGTGTGGTGCGGCCACCGCAGGCGGAAGAGGTGAGAAAGTATGTGCGGGCGCTGCTGGAATCGAAGCTGCCCGCGCCGCCGAACGTGGGGGATGGCGTGGCCGTGGCGCTGGGCGGGAACGCGGAAACTTTGGCGAATGTGGCGCCGGGTCCGCGGCGGAATGGACTCCCAACAATTGAGCTTTCGCTGCTGCGCGAGCGGCTGCCGGATTTGCTGAAGCGCGACGTGCGCGAACGGATGAAAGTGTACGGCGTGCGGCGGGATCGCGCGGACGTGATGGGCATTGCGGCGATCACGTTTATCACGCTGGGGCGATATTTGAATGCGCGCTGCCTGGTGATTCCGAGCGTGGGCATTCGCGAAGGGCTGCTGCAGGAGATTGCGCGCGAGGCGTTTTCACGCAAGGAGCCGCATCGCTACAACTCGGCGGCGCGGCAATTGCTGGTGGCGTCGCGGAGCTTTGGACGGCGGCTGGAATACGATCAGACGCATGCGGAGCATGTGCGCGAGATGGCGGTGATGCTGTTCGATCAGTTGCAGCCGGTACACCATTTGCCGGCGCAATCGCGCGTGTTGCTGGAGGCGGGGGCGCTGCTGCACGACGTGGGGCATCGCGTCAGCCATCGCGGGCACCACAAGCATGGGGAGTATCTGGCGCTGAACGGGGATATGCCGGGGCTGGAGGGTCGCGACCGGAATGTCGTGGCGGCGCTGGTGCGTTACCACAACCGCAAGTCGGTGCCCGCGAGTCACCATCCGGCGTACGCGGCGTTGAATAATACGGATAAGCGGATTGCGCGGCGGCTGGCGGCGATTGTGCGCGTGGCGGAGGCGCTGGATCATTCGCACCGCCAACGCGTGACGAATTTGCACACGTCGTTTCAGCGCGGGGCGGTGGCCTTGCAGGTGGATGCGCGCGGGGATGCGGCGGAAGATTTGCGGGATGCTACGCGCAGCGCGGAATTGTTTGAGAAAGAGTTTCACGTGAAATTGTATTTTCGGCAGTCGATGGCTTGATGGAATTGGCTGCATGGCTAGTGGATTTAGGTGAGGGGAATTTCGTTCATGCACATTTATGTGGTGCGGCACGGCATCGCGATTGACCGGGATGATCCCAAATGTCCGCCGGAGGCGGAACGGTATTTGACGGAAGAGGGCGTCGCGAAGACCAAGGCGGTGGCGCGGGGCGTGGCGGAGTTGGGCGTGACGGCGGATTTGCTGCTGTCCAGTCCGTACGTGCGGGCGTTTCAGACGGCGGAGATTTTTGCCGGGGCGTTGGGCTACGCGAAGCAGAAGATTCGGCGCACGGATTTGTTGCTGCCGAGCGCGGATGCGGGATTATTGTTTCGGGAGTTGGCGAAAGATAAGGATGTTGCGGAAGTGTTTTTGTTTGGGCATGGGCCGCAAGTGGACGACATTGTGGCTTTGGCGATGGGGATAAAGCATCCGTTTACGGCGCTGAAGAAGGCGGGGGTGGCTTTGTTAGAGATGAAGCGGTTGACGCCGCCTAGCGGGGAGTTGTTGTGGCTGGGGACGCCGAAGATGCTGAAGCGGGTAGGGAAATAACGGAACTGCGGCTGAAACTAGTCGGCTGATGGTGACGGAGTTTTAGTCGGAGGCGTTGGCCAGGTCCATGGGCTCGGGGATGGGGTCGGAAAGAACGGGCGCCTCAGTGAGTTGCGGGGCGATGGGCGCGGGGCGCAGGACCAGCGGTTTTCCTAAATAAAATTCTAATAAATGTTTGGCGGCGGCCAGTTTGGCGGCGGCGTCGACGGAATCGGGTAATCCGGGAACGCGCAGGACGATGGCGTCGGCGCTGGCGTCTGCGCGGAAATGTGCGGCGGTGTCGATGCCGCACTTGCGGAGGGCGTGGGCCAGGCGCAGGGTTCCGGCCAGAGCGCGTACGGTGGGCTGGCGGTCGGCCGGCAGCTTGGCGAAGGCGGAACTTTTGTCTTGCGGCTCCGGGCCGCGATGGTAGCGGACGGTGGCGAGCAGGACGGCCCAATCGGCGCTGGAAAAACCTGGCGGGGGCGTCAGGCTGCGCAGGAATTTGTGTGCGGCCTTTTGCGGAGACTTGGTTTTGGGCGCGGGCGATTTTTCGGTGGCGTCGGCGCGGACATTGATCAGGCGCGAGGCGGCGGTGAGTAATTGGCGGGCCAGCGGATCGGCGAAGACTTCTCCGGCATGGGCGCGGCGCAGGCTGTGGAAGAGCGTTCTGGCGAGGCGCGCGGTGCGTGCGGTGCGGCGCGGATGAGCGTCGGCGGCGCGGGCGGTGGCGCGGAGGCGGGCGATAGCGGCGGCTTGCAGGCGTTCGCCACTGGGCAAACCGTAGCGCCAGCCGTTCCAGAGGCTGGTGGTGCCGGTCATGAGCTGGCGATAGGTGGCGATGCGTTCGGCGCGTTCGCGGGAGAGCGTATCGAGCCAGGCGGTGCGGGATTCTTCGGCTTCCGGCGGCACGCTCGCGGATTCTACTTCGGCGGCCAGGACGTCGAAATCGTGAACATCGCCGAGGAGGTCTTGCACGCGCTTTAGATCGTCGCGCCAGCTGGCGTGGTGCTCGGGCAGAAGATTTTCGACGGTGTAACGAAAGACCTTCATGGCTTTGCGGAGAGCGTGCCAGGGTTTGGTTTTTTCGGTGCGCAGGGCGCGGGCGTGCCATTCTTTGGCGGATTCGAAGCGTTCGAAGGCGAGGCACTCGGCGGCGGGGCTACCGACCGCGACGAAGCGAGCACGGCGGCGAAGGGTGCGTTCAAGATTGCGCCAGTTTTTGCCGTTGAATTTGCGTGTGGCGCGTTGGGCGTCGCTGCGAAGCTTGGACTCGCTGGCGGTGTGGGCGTCGAGCAATTGCGCGGCGATGGCGTCGCCTTCCGGGGCTAGCTTTTGGATCCAGCCCTTCATGACTTGCGCGTCGCGCAGCGCGCCCAGGCCGTGGAAGAGTTTTTTTGCCGTGCGGCGCATTTCGCGCCAGGCGGGGTCGGGATCGACTTCTTCCATTACGCCAGCGACCGAACGGCAGCGGCGGATGCTGACACGCAGATCGTGTACTACCTTTTCGTGCGCGGGGCTGTCGTCGTCTGGGTGGGCTTCGCGCAGCTTTTCCAGTTCATCGAGAACGCGCTGCATGGAATACGATAGCGCCCGGCGGCCGTCTTTGGATGGACGTGCGCCGGCCAGCGTGGAGACCGTGGCCATGACCTTCCTTGGACCCTACTTATGATTGCGTGATGCAGGCGGTTCGCGGTTCCGTTGCCGGAACCCCTGGCGAGCCGCGGCTATAGGGTAACGCGCGGGCGGAGGCGCGTCCAGCCGAGTGTAGATTTCCACAGGTCGGGCATCATGCGGAGTAGGACGACGGCCATGACCACGGACATTAGTGCGGAGATTAGGAAGATGTGGGCGGGGTCGGGGTGGCCGAGGTGGATCATGGCGTATTGGGCGACTGGCTGCAGGGCGATGCCGATGAAGGAGAGGAGATTGGCGGCGGCGATGGTGCGGCCTTTTTCGTCTGGGTGCGGGCGATGCTGGATGGCGGCGTTGATGGGGACTACGAAGAAGCCGCCGGCTAGGCCGAGGAAGGCGAGGAGCAGCAGAACGGTGAGGAAAGCGAGGCCGGGGATGGACAGCGCTGCCGCCATGGTGGCCATTACCGCGATGCCTGGCAGCAACATGCCGAATTCAATGTGGCCGCCCGAGGCTAGACCGGCCAGGAAGCTGCCGATGCCGATGCCCAGGCTTAGGCCGGCGAGGAGGTAGCTGCTGTGGACTTCGTCGACGCGGAGGATGTCGGTGGCGTAGAGGACGACGTTTAGTAGGAGCAGGGAACCCAGGAACCAGAAGAACGTGTTGGCGACGACGGCGGTGAAGAGGATGCGGTCTTCGCGCATGTGTTTCACTTCGCGATAGAGTTCGCCGGCGAAGTTCCATTGGAACTTGCGGGAGGTGTGGGCGGCGGGAAGCTTGTCGATCCCGAAGGCGAAGAGGAGGCCGATGGCGGAGAGGGCGAGGAGGACTACGCCGGACCAGACTTGGCGGCCGTGGAAGATGCGTGCCAGGTAGCCTGCGCCCAGGGCGGCGAGGATGGCGGAGAGGAGGGTGGTTAGCTCGATGATGCCGTTGCCCCAGCTTAACTTTTCTTTGGGGAGCAATTCCGGGAGTAGCGCGTATTTGGTTGGGCCGAAGATGGCGGCTTGGGAGCTGAGGAGGAATAGGCACGCCACGCTGAGCATTAGGTGGTCGGTGGCGAAGGCGTAGGTGGCCAGGGTTACGGTGACCAGTTCGAGGCATTTGGTGGCGAGGGTGATGCTGCGTTTGCTGTAGCGGTCGGCGAAATAGCCGCCGGGGATGGAGAAGAGCAGGAAGGGAATGGAGAAGAGTAGCGGGACGACGAGGACGAACCAGAGGTCGCGATCGTCTTTCGAGAAGGACGATTCAAGAACCAGGAAGCTGACCAGCCATTTCAAGGTGTTGTCGCTGAAGGCGCCTTGCATCTGGACGACGATTAGCGACCAGAATCCTTTTAGGCTGAGTGGCCTTGCGCTGGGTGGTGTTGGGCTTTCTTGCGGCGGGGCGGTGTCGAGAGGCTCTGGGGGCATAGGCTCCGTGATGCTGGCTGGCGAAGTGGAATGGGTGCAGGCGGAGTTTAGCTGCTGCGCGGGAAGGTGGGCAAGCGGCTTGAGCAGGGTGCGTATGCATGCTATTTTCAAGAGTAGCCCGGAGTGGCGGAACTGGCAGACGCGCTGGACTCAAAATCCAGTGGTACCTGGTACCGTGTGGGTTCGACCCCCTCCTCCGGGACCATTTACGTTAAAGACTTACGCGGCGTGGGAACGCAGCCCTGTATCCGAATCAGCATCGCCCTCCATCAAACTAGCGTCTCTCGTTTTTGTCCGAAGGTAGGATATAGTCGGGGGGCTAAGCGCTGTTCAGAATTCCAAAATGCCCAAAAGAGAACTTCATTTCAGTATTGAGGGGACAACTCCGCAGACGTTGCCGATGGCCCGGCTCGCGGATTACCTGCGCGAGCTAGCGACGCTACTTGGCAGCAAAGACAACGTCCACTTCCTGCGGGTCGATGAGGGCAGCGCGAATTGTGCAATGGAAATTGACGCCGAGATCGAACCAGCCGTCTCGGAACGGGTGCTGCAGGCGAAGAAGGGCTTCGGGCCGAAGGATGCGGTGAAGGCGTTCCAGTCGATTCGTTTCTACCTCGATGAGGACGATACATCAGCCTTCATGGAGTGGCACAAGGGTGAAGTCCTGATCGAATTTCCGCGAAGATCCCAAGGCAGCGAAGAGACATATGGTCCGTTCTGGGAGGATGGCTCCCTCGACGGAATGCTGATAAAAATCGGCGGGATGGACGAGACTGTGCCGGTTCACTTGCTTTACGAGGGTGTGCACCATGCTTGCAACACAACGAGGGAGATGGCGAAGAAGCTTGCACCGTATATCTTCGGAAGAACGATTCGTGTTCATGGTCGCGGGAAGTGGTATCGAAACAGCCAAGGGAAGTGGGAACTGCGCTGGTTTGACATCCGTGATTTCGAGGAACTGAACGACGCTAGCCTGCTTGACGTCCTTGGTAGGTTACGTTCAATACCGGATAACGATTTGATGAATTCTAAGGACCCATTGGGAGACACTATTAAGCTACGACACGGATAGAGGTCCGATGGTCGCATTCGATTCGACGTTCTTAACATTCCTCTTCATTCCCAATTCACCATGCGAAATCGACCGTGCTAAAGAGCGCATAGACTACCTTATCGGCAGTTTGCAAGGTTCCGGTGAGCGAATCGTTATCCCCAGTCCGGCATTGGCGGAACTACTGGTCGGCGTCGGACACTCTCGCGGTAAAATTCTCCAAGAGTTGACGCATAGTCCCAAATTCCTGATTGCGCCGTTCGGCACTAAAGAAGCCCTCGAATTGGCATTATTGGCGGAATCGGTACGGAAGCTATCGGGTAAAAAGAAGGGCGAGTCTGGCGGAACTTGGGCGAAGGTAAAGTTTGATTGGCAGATCGTCACAATCGCTAAAGCACAAAGTGTCTCCAGTATCTATTCCGAAGACCCAGACATCAAGAAACTTGCTTCACTCGCGGGAATCACTGTAAGGAGCGTCGCAGATCTACCTCTACCACCGAAGCCTTATAGCGGCGGCGGTTCCTTACTATTTGATTGAAGCGGGAGAAAAGACGGACTTTGTAGCGCGCGCTGGGATGCCGGTCCTAAGCGACCGCGTCTCTCTTTGGATGGCGGCGGCGCCACTCCGCGCGGGCTTCTACTAGTTGCACTACGTAATCTTCGAGCGGCGGTTTGCCGCTTCGTGCGTCTTGCGCGCACATTTCTTTTGCGGCTTGACCGAAGCGGCGGAGTTCGGCGTCGTTCATTTTGCGCAGGCGCGCGCGTAGCTGGGTGACATCAAATGCGGCCATTTCGATGGACATGGAAGACCTCTCAGAGTCGAGAGGAAGCAGGAGCGGGCAGTATAGCATGGCGCACGCCGCGACCCACGCTACGAAGCAACGCAACGGAGCAACGTATCGGAACTACGTGACGGAGAAACGCAAACCGGGCCAGCGGGCCCCGTCGCGTTGGGAACAAGACGCCGAAGATCAGGGCCGGCTAGCAACCGCGCGGAAATGTTTTTGCCCTACGGCCCCGCCACCGGTGGTTTTACTTGTTCGGGCTGGTCGCGGCGGCGGATTGCACGGCCGGCGTTTCGCGCGGCGTCATCGACACCACGATGTATTCGTGTTCTTTGCCGTCGCTTTCCGGTACGCGCAGGACCAGCTTGTCCTTGTGAATGCGGAACTGCGCGGTCTCGCCGATGGGCAAGAGCGCGGGATGCTTATCGTCGTTCGGGCGAATGTGATAAACGACCTTGTCGCCCTGCAGCACGTATTCCTGGCACAGCAGTTGTTGCGTTTTTTGGTGCTGCCCGTCGGTGCCGAGAATTTGTCCCGCAACTGTCTTGGAACCTTTTTCCTGCGAGCCGCAGGCTGACGAATCCATGCGCAAAAGCGTGCCGGTCTGATAATCGTCGTGCTGCTTGGCCACGGAGACGCCGGCCAGCAAAAGTCCACTTGCAAACAGCGTAAGAGCTTTCATGCGTTCCCTCCTGGAACTGTTCTTATGGTAGGAAGAGGCGGAGCGGCGCACCATAGTACGTGCGTTCAGGGTGACCTTTTGCTCAACAAATCCGAATGCGGGGCAATTTTCAGGAGGCGAGGGGACCCGTGGGATCTCCGCTGGCGCTGAGGACGGGCGTCCGCAGAGTGCCGGCCGCGCCAGCTTTCTAGAATAGGCCGCAGTGGCGGTCGATGTGGCAAGATGAAGCAATGCTCGCTATCCGACACGCGCAGTCCGCCGACCGTGGTGGCGTCTGGGGGATTCTCGAACCGGTAATTCGCGCCGGAGAGACGTACACTTTGCCGCGTGACTTACAGCGGGAAGATGCGCTGGCGTTTTGGTTTGCCGCGGAGCATGAAGTGTTTGTGGCGGATGCAGAGGGCGTCACGGTTGGGACATACTTTTTGCGGGCGAATCAGCGCGGCGGCGGTGCGCATGTGGCGAATTGCGGTTATGCGACGGCTGCGGCGGCGACCGGTCGTGGGGTGGGTAGCGCGATGTGCGCGCATTCGCTGGGGCGAGCGCGGGAACGCGGGTTTCGGGCGATGCAGTTTAATTTTGTGATTAGCAGCAACGAGCGGGCGGTGCGGCTTTGGGAGCGGCACGGGTTTGCGATCGTGGGGCGATTGCCGAAGGCGTTTCTGCACCCGGACTTGGGGTATACGGACGCGCTGGTGATGTATCGGGAGTTGTAGAACATGACAGGAATTCGGATGGTGATGCGTGTGGCGCGCATGCACAGGCGCTTCCTGCGTCAGGACGAGCAGGAATGCCTGTGCTACTAAAGGCTAGCGCTGGAGGAGGCGGATAGCGCCGGCGAGCACAAAAATTGCGGCGGTTAGTTTTAGGTACGTTTGAATTAGCCAGCGCGTCGATGGGATTTGTAGTTTCATGACTAGGATCAGGGTGACGGCGCGGAGCGCGGGCGAAAATAGTACGGAGGCACCAGCACGTGTGGACGGGTGGGGAGCCTGACTGGGTGGCCAGCCTGATCGCGCTGGGTCAACCCACTGAGGTTGTTCATCCAATGCGCTGGTCAAGGGCCATTAAATCGGTTTAATATAGGCGGCCGGGTTCCCGCTGAACCCGCGTCGGTTGATCTATTTCTTATCTCGCAGAGGAGCCTTGTCTTGCGAAAATCCGTTTGGAGTCTCGCTGCACCATGGTTCGGGACCACGCTGGTGTTAGCCATCGTTTTTCTCGCGGCAGGCGTCGGAGCGCCAGCATCCGGTCAATCGATGCAACTTCCGGCACCGCCGACACGGACGTATTTACATTACGGATGGCAGCTGCAATCGTCGTGCGTGGCGAAGGAAGGGGCGGAGAAGATCTCGCAGGCGGGGTTTGACGCCAGCAGTTGGCACAAAGCGGAAATTCCGTCGACGGTGGTGGGCGCGCTGGTCACGGACAAGACTTATCCCGACCCGGATTATGCAATGAACCTGAAGAGCTTTCCGGGGATGGATTACGGGGACAGGAGCTTCTTTGCGCTGCAGGATATGCCGAAGGACAGCCCCTTTCGCTGTTCGTGGTGGTTCCGCACGGAGTTTGCTTCGCCGAGCGAGCCGGGGCGCGCGAATACATTCCTGCACTTCATGGGCATCAACTATCGCGCGAATATTTGGATGAATGGGAAGAAGGTGGCCGGGGAAAAGGAAGTCGCCGGGACGTATAGGACGTTTGAGTTTGAGGTGACGAAATATTTGGCGAGCGGCAAAACCAATGCGCTGGCGCTGGAAATATCGGCGCCCGGCAAGGACGATCTGGGGATTACCTGGGTGGACTGGAATCCGACGCCGCCGGATAAGAGCATGGGGATTTGGAAGGAAGTGTTTTTGACGTCCAGCGGGGACGTGACGGTGCGCAATCCGTATGTGGCGTCCAGGCTGAAGGACAACTATACCGCGGCGGAGCTGACCGCCAGCGCGGATTTGCATAACGTGACGGAACATGCGGTTGCGGGCACGCTGCGATTCGAGATGGACGGTGTGAAGATTGCGCAGCCCGTGACGCTGGCTCCGGGCGAGACGAAGACCGTCAAACTTGCCCCGGAACAGTTCGCGCAGTTGCAGTTGGCGCACCCGAATCTGTGGTGGCCCTACACCATGGGGGAGCCCTATCTATACAAGGCGATGCTGGCATTTGATGTGAAGGGCGGCGGCACGAGTGATACCGCGAACACGACCTTTGGCATTCGCGAGGTTACCTCGGAGCTTACCGCGCAGGGTGGCCGCTTGTTCAAGATAAATGGCCGCAACATCCTGATACGCGGCGCGGCCTGGGCGCCGGACCTGTTGTATCGCTGGTCCTCGCAAAGGCTCGACGCCGACTTGGCGTACGTGCGCGACATGGGCATGAACACGGTGCGCCTTGAAGGGCGTCTCGACCGCGAAGAGTTTTTCAGCAAGACCGATCAGTTGGGCATTCTGGTAATGCCGGGCTGGACGTGCTGCGACGCCTGGGAACGCTGGAGCCGCTGGAAGGACGAGCAACACGCGATCTCCGCGGAATCGCTGAAGAGCCAGATTCGTATCCTGCGGCAACATCCGAGCGTGTTCGTGTGGCTGAATGGCAGCGACGGTCCGCCGCCCGCCGCGGTGGAGAAGGTTTATCTCGGCATATTGAAGGATCTGGACTGGCAGAATCCGGCGATCTCGTCCGCATCGGAGACGCCCACGACAGTGACCGGGGCGTCTGGCGTGAAGATGACCGGTCCGTATGAATATGTTCCGCCGGTCTATTGGCTGACGGACACGAAAGCCGGCGGCGCGTACGGCTACAACACGGAGACCAGTCCCGGACCCGCCGTGCCGCCGCGCGAAAGCCTGGAGCGCTTCATTCCCAAAGACCATCTGTGGCCCATCGACGACGTGTGGAATTATCACGCCGGGAAAGAGCGTTTTACGACCATCAACGTATTTACCGATGGCATCAACCGGCGCTACGGACCGGCCAGCGATCTCGACGATTATTTGCGCAAGGCGCAAGCCGTGACCTACGACGGGCAGCGTGCCATGTTCGAGGCCTACGGCCGCAACAAATACACGTCCACCGGCGTGATTCAGTGGATGCTGGACAACGCGTGGCCCTCGCTGATCTGGCACCTTTACGATTATTACCTGGTGCCGGCTGGCGGTTACTACGGCACCAAGAAGGCCTGCGAGCCGGTGCACATCCAATATTCTTACGATGACAATTCCGTCGCGGTCATCAACAGCACCTACGGCGACCTGAAGGGCCTAAAGGTCAGCGCGAAGATTTACAATATTGACGCCACGGAGAAATTCTCTCGCGACGTGACGCTCGATGCCGGACCCGACAGCAGCAACAAGGCATTCGCGCTGCCAGCCGTCGCTGGGTTGAGCAAGACGTACTTCCTGCGGCTGCAATTGAAGGGCGCCCAGGGCATTCTCCTCAGCGACAATTTCTATTGGCTTTCCACCAAGCCCGACACGCTCGATTGGGAACATAAGCAGGACACGGTCTACACTCCGCAGAAGGATTTCGCGGACTTGAGCGGTCTCAACAGCCTGAAACCGGTGAAGCCGGAAGCCACTTTTACCGCGACCGTGCAGGGTGGGCAGGTCTCCGGCAAGGTGCACGTGAAAAACACCTCAAGCACGGTGGCATTTATGGTGCATCTGCGGCTTACCCAGGGAACTGGCGGCGAAGATGTGGTGCCCATTTTCTGGCAGGACAACTACTTCTCGCTGCTACCAGGAGAAGAACGCGACGTCGCCGTAACCTACGCCCTGGAGGCGACTGGCGGTAAAACAGAGACGCTGGAAGTCAGCGGCTACAACGTGGCCCCATTTACGATGGAAGCCGCCATGCTCCACTGAACGACGCGCGTCCTGGGATTAATAGGGCTGAAGCGCCAACCCAGCCGCTCCGCTGCCCTCGGGATCGCGCGCAACCAATTCGTAGAATCGCAGCGTCCAATGCTGCTAGAATCGGCGCGTTTCGCAGCGCCATCGCGTGGCGCCCGAGGTGTCTTGTGATAAGCCGCATGAAGCTAGCCGTGGCAAGTGCCCTGGTTTTGGTCACCAGCAGCGTAGCCGCCGCCGACACTCTGGAATTGAAAGATGGGCGCGTCCTGCAGGGACGTTTTCTAGGCGGGACGCAGGCGGTGCTGCGCTTTGAGTGGGGTGGCACTGTGAAGACGTTCAGCGTGAACGAGATCGTCGCGCTGACCTTCACCAACAACTACCATGATTCGCCGCCGCCACAACCACCGCCGCAGGACAATGGCGCACCCGCTCCCCAGCAAGACGCCCCACCGCCCCCGAATGGCGCTTCGCCTCAGCAGGCTGCCGCGCCGCCGCAGCCGGATGGTCCGCCGGTTACTTCAACAGACAGCTTGCCGAATGCTCCGGCGCCCAACGTCCCGCCCACGCCTGCGGCGCCACTCGTTGCTGCCGCTCCGGCCACCCCCGCTGGTGGATATGCGGCGTCCAGCGCGCCGCCCGGTTCCCTTGCGGCGGTAACGCTCCCCGCAGGGCAAAGCATTCTCATTCGCATGATCGATGGCGTGGACTCCAAGAAAAACAGTGTGGGCGATATTTTTCATGCCAGCCTGGAAACCGACCTGATGCTGAACGGCGTGCTGGTGGCGCATCGCGGCGCGGACGTGTACGGCAAGCTGGCGTACGCGAAGGAAGCTGGGCATTACAGCGGCAGCTCGGAGTTGGAATTGGAGCTGAATCGCATCGTGATCGATGGCCAGGACTACCAACTGGTGAGTGACGATTACACGCTGAAAGGGAAGGGACGCGGCGGCGACACGGCCAAGAAAGTCGGCGGCGGCGCGGTTTTGGGCGCGATTATTGGCGGCATCGCGGGAGGCGGCAGCGGGGCGGCGATTGGCGCCGGCGTGGGCGGCGCGGCGGGCGCCGGGGTGCAGGCCCTGACGCGTGGCAAAGAAGTGAAAGTGCCGAGCGAGACGCTGCTGGAGTTTCGCCTGCAACAACCCGCGACGGTTAACGCCACGACTCGTTAAGGGCGAAGCGGCCAAGGCGCGTGGATTGCCGGGCCATGCGCTGGATGGGTGAGCAAGTCCAGTACTCACCGGACCCGTCAATACGCAGCAGAGAAAGTTACTCCAGCGTACCATTTTGGAACTGTCACGAACTGTTCCATTTCGGGACAGTTCGACTTGTGCCACCCCCGTTATCAAATTGTGAACACGCTCCCCACTTTCTCGCTTGCCCTTTCTGCTGTTAGCCAATAGGCTACCCCCTCAGGTGGGAGGTTCATCCGAAATGCCGAAAGAGAAACCGAGGGTCAACATCGGGGAAGTGATCAGGAGTTACCGCAGCCAACGCGGACTTTCGCAGGGCGACATCGAACGGCGCACTGGGTTGTTGCGCTGCTATTTGTCGCGCGTCGAGAACGGCCATACCGTGCCGTCACTTGAGACGCTCGCGAAAATCGCGCAGGCCATGGATATCTCTCTGGCGGATTTTTTCCCCGGGACGGAAACGCCGCGGGACAAGGAAACGCAGAAGATGCTCGGGGAGCTCTCTGGGGACGAAATTCGCTTCCTGGCGGAGATCAAAAAGTACAGCAACACGCTTTCGGATGGGGATAAGCGGTTGGTGGTGGCGATGATTCGCAAAATGGCCACCATGATACCGCCGCCGGGTCCGAAGAAGGTTGCTGTGGCACGCCGCCTGTCGGCGTAAGGTTTGATAGGGCTTAGCGTCGCGTGTTCGGCGCGGTGCGAGGTTCCAGGGCGCGCAAATCGAGGGTACCCTTCGATCCCTCACAAGCGAGTCGTGGCTGCGTTATCCTTGGCCGCGAATCAGGCGCATGGCATCGGCTACGCCTGCTTCTTTGTTGTTCGCGCCGGTGCGTGCGCCGTTGTTGTCGCTCGATTCGTCCGTGGCGGCGCTGCTCTCGCCGGGTGCCAGGAAAAGATTGGACGCTACAGCGTGTTGTTTGGTGTATAGGTCGTAGTACCGTCCGCCCGCGGCGTAGAGCGATTCGTGCGTGCCGCGTTCAATAATGCGGCCGGCTTCCACCACTAAAATTTGTTCGGCGCGGCGGATCGTCGAGAGGCGATGCGCGATGACAAACGTGGTACGCCCGCGCATCAAGTAACGCAAGCCTTCCTGAATCAAAGCTTCGGACTCGGAATCGAGACTCGAGGTGGCTTCATCGAGGATCAGGATGCGCGGATCGGCCAGAATGGCGCGCGCAATGGAGACGCGCTGCTTTTGCCCGCCAGAGAGACGCACGCCGCGTTCGCCGACCACGGTGTCGTACTTCTGCTCGAAAGTTTCTGCAAATTCATCGACGCGCGCGATGCGGCAGGCCGCCAGAATCTCCGCCTCGGTGGCCGTAGGCCGCGCAAAGGCCACGTTTTCGCGGATGGAGCCGTCGAAGAGAAACGTCTCTTGCAGCACCACGCCGAGTTGCGTGCGATAGGATTCCAGCTTCACGGTCGAGAGGTCCACGTCGTCCACCAGCACGCGGCCGGTGGCGGGCACGTAAAACGCCGCCAGCAAACCGATAATCGTCGATTTGCCCGCGCCGGAAGGGCCCACCAACGCCGTCACCGTTCCGGGCTCGGCGGTAAAGCTGATGTCATGCAGCACGTCTTTGCGCACGTCATAGGCGAAGCTGACATTTTCCATCAGCACTCGCCCGGTGACGCGTCCGAGGGTTATGGTGCGGCGCGGGTCGTCGTCTTCCTTGGTTTCGTTGAGAATTTCGCGGGTGCGCTCGAGGCCGGTAATGGCTTCCGTGATTTGCGTGCCGATGGCCACGATCTGGAAGACCGGCGCGATGAGCAGCCCGAGGAAAATGACGAAGGAAACCAGCTGACCAGGAGTCATCGTGCCCGCGAGAATTCGGTGCGCGCCAAGCTCCATGATAAAAGCGCTGACCACGCCCATGAGGCCAGCGGCGGAGAGACTCATGAGCGACGTGGCCGTCAGCGTCTTCAGCACGTTGTCGAGCAAACGCTGCACGCCCTCTGCGAAGATGCCTTCCTCACGATCTTCGGCGTGATAGCCCTTCACCACGCGCACGCCGCCCAGCGACTCGGTGAGCCGGCCCGTCACTTCGGCGGTGATTTTGGGACGCGCGCGGAAGATTGGGCGAATCGTGGCGAAGGCTTTGTTGATGGCAAATCCAAAAATCAGGAGTACAGAGAACGCGACAGAAGTCATTACCACGCTGGTGCGAAGCAAATAGACCAGCGCAATCACCGAGGTCATGAGGCCGCCGACAAATTCCACGAGGCCCGTACCGACAAGATTGCGGACGCCCTCCACGTCGCTCATGATGCGCGAGACGAGAACGCCTGTTTTGTTCGAGTCGTAGAAGGAGACCGGTAGGCGGCCGATGTGCGCTTGCACCTGGCGTCGCAGGTCGGTGATCATTTTCTGCGCGGATTTGGAAAGCAACTGCGTCAGGACAAAGGAAGTGGCGCCCTGAACGAGCGTGGCCGCCAGGATTCCCAGCACGATGGGAGTCAAGAGACGCGTCTGCTTTTGGTTAATTACATTGTCGACGAAGAATTTGGCGGATGCCGGAAGCACGAAGCCCGAAAGGCGATTGATGGCCATCAGCAGCAGGCCTAGGGCCAGCAAACTGCGCCGCGGATGGATCATCGCCCACACATCCGGCAGGCTCCTCCACGCCTGCTTACGCTGGTCCTTTTTCGAGAGTGACGGGTCTCGGTCTGAACTCATGGAGGTGCGGCGCTCGCCGCGAATAGGTGTTAGATGCCCCGGATTTCGCACTGTTATATTCCCCAGTTCGCTGTCGGGTGGGTAAGTAGCAAAGCGGCTTTGCGCACTCGCGGCGGTGTCCGCCTGCTAGTCGCTGGCGGCGCTGCCGCGGGTCACGCGCGCGACCCGGGGTGGCTCGAAATTGATGACGCTGGAGACGAACTGGCTCAGCGAGATGCCCAGATGGCCCAGAACGCGCTGCTTCAAGGTGGTGTAATCCTGCGCGCCGCTGAAGAGCTCGCCCACCAGTTGCCGAAACACCGGGCTCTTGCGCATGAACTGCACCATGCGCGTGGTGACCGAGGTGCCCAGGAACGACCCACGATAAAAGCGCCGCACGATGCGCGCGGCAAATTCCAATTCCGCGGAAAACGCCGCCTTCATGCGCACCGCATACTTTTCCGGGCAGCCTTCCGCCAAGGTGCGCCCAAGCAGTTCGCCGGAACGCAACGCATAGAATAATCCCTCGCCGGTCAGCGGGTCGACGCACGCCGCAGCGTCGCCGATCATGGCCCAGTTGCGGCCCATGGTGTTGCGTTGCGCAAAGGTATGCTCCTGCGGGGAAGGCAGCACGTGGCTGTAAAACTTCGCTCCGGTCGTGGCAATGCCATGCTTCTCGATAAACGTCCCGAGGTGCGATTTTAATTCCGTGCTGGTATGCGCGGACATGCTTCCGCAAATCCCCACCGACAAATGATCTTGCCGCGGGAACGACCAGATATAGCCCTCGAAGTGCGGCAAAAATTTGATGGTGATGGCGTCGGCGGTTTCCGGCACAAAATAGCCTTGTGTCATTTCCAGTTCGTCGCGCTGCAGGGGCCGCGTTTCCGGCAGTAGCTGATTGCGCGCTCCCGCCGCCAACACGAGATAGTCCGCCCGGCGCCATTCGCCTTCCACGCAGAAGCGGGGCTTCTCGCCCGTGGTGTCCACGCCAATGACGTGCGCGCGCTGCACGCGGCAGCCCACTTCCTGCGCGCGCTCGAGCAGCAACCCATTCAACACCGTGCGGGAATAAATCACGATCGGGTGCGCCATGCTCATGGTGACGCGCTGCTCATCGCTGGCGATCAGGTCCACCGAGCGCACTAGTTTTTTTGGATAAGAATTGTCCAGCAGGAAAGGGAAGCACTGGATGGCTTTGTGTGTCAGCCCGCCGCCGCAGGGCTTTTCCCACGCCAGATGCTCGTCGAAAATGTTTACCGTGTGTCCGGCGCGCGCCAGTTGCTCGCCGCACATCGAGCCAGACGGCCCGCCGCCGATAATCGCAATGTCAGCCATAAATGGTCACGCTTAGATTCGCGTTTTCCAATCCGGGCGCGGAACGAACCCTACGCTCACGACCCAACGGGGGGACGGGGCCACACCGGTGAAGAGCTTCTCAGTGCAGCGGGAAGATCACCAGGAAAAATCCAGCGAGCAGTATAGCACCGAAGAGCGCTGCGGCTGCCGCGGAGGCGGTAACTTCCCGGACAACATCCATGCCCCACCGCTGGGCCACGCAAAAGATCGCAAAAAACGGCAGCAGCAGCACCATCAGGATTTCTCCGCTGTGCAGCAGCAACGCGCCGCCGAGCAGCGGCAGCCATAAAAGGAAGCGGTACAGCAGCCCGCGTAGCAGTCGCTGCCATGCGACGCGCGGTTGCACAGCTTCTGCCGCGTCGCCTCGCGTTACCGGACCCAGCAGTAGTTCTTCGCCCAGCAGGAAGGGCAGGACCCCCAGGAAGATCGGCGGAAAACGTTGCCAGCGCGTTGCGTCCAGCCAGGCCTCCGTCAGTGACAGCTCGAACCACGCGGTGAACAGCAGCAGCAACATCACAGCGGCCAGCAAAGCGCCCAGCATCGTCAGCGGCCGAAGCTTCAGACTCTCCGCCGCGTCTTTTCGGTGCGCTGCGACTAACAACAAGCCCACAAAGGTCAGAAACACGATGAGATAGTCGCCCTCGAACAACCGGAACAGGTTCGGCGGCGTCCAGTAATGCAACAGTTCCACAGCTGCTGCTCCCATCAGAAACAACTCCGCCGATGCTTGCCACCACACGACCGCCTGGGTGGTCTCCGCCGGATATTCTGCCTTGCCGCGGAACGCCTTCCCCGTAGCCTCGCGGAGGAACGGCCCGGAAAGCAGAAACAGTCCCGCCAAGCCGCACAACGCTCCGATCAATGACCATCGCGCGGGCATCGGCGCAGCGTTCCCGCTGAGATGCAGGGCTTTGTTCGCCCATTCCTGCGAAAGCCGCACCACGCGCGCATCGGACAGCAAGCTTGTGTGCGTGGCGCCCGGCACCACATCGTAGTGCGAACTCACATCCCGCCCGGGCTGCAGCAAGTCTTTGGCGTTGTCGCGCATGGCCGCGAACTCGAGACTGCCATTCATCACCTCCGTAAACGGCGGCAGCGGCGGGGGATTTTCGTACAGCAGCGTTTCGCTCATGGCGCCGTGCTCGGCGCGCATGGGCGCCGGCGAGATGGCGATGACCCCAGCCACCGGCACGCGCGCCCCCACCCGCATGGCGATGGCCCCGCCCATCGAGTGCCCGGCCAAAATCGTCTTGTCCGGCGGCGCCAACCCGCGCGAGCGCAACTCCCGCAGCAAGTTCTCACTGCACTCTTCCGCCCGCGCCGGCGAAAATTCGCCGTCCGTTTTGCCATGCCCCGGCAGGTCCGGCACAAACACGCGCAGCCCCATCGCCGCGTAGCCGTTCGCCAGGTACATCATGATCTTGCGGTTCGCCGCCAGCCCGTGCAGCAGCAGCACCGTCCCGCGCGCCGGAGACTCCTTCGGTTCGATAAGCGTCGTGGTCAACCGGCAACCCCCTGCGTCGATTACGTAGTTGCGCTCGTGGAATGGCCTGGGCAGCGCCATCAACAAGCCAGCCACGATAAGCACCACGGCCGCCAGCGCGCGAAAGAATAACTTGCGGTTCTCGCGCCGCGTCTCCGGTTGGCCTTCCGCAACGGCGCTCATCGCGTCTTGTCACCCGTCATCAGGCAGCGCTTCCGCCCGGCGTGATAAACTAATGCTTCACCACATTCGCAACATAGTGCGCACGCCATTCCCATGGAGATCCTTTGAACTCGGGCATCCTGACATTGCCACAAGCGATTCTGCGGTTCGGCCATGCACGGCGCAACCCAGCGGCCGGGGCTGATGCTCACCCGGCGTCGGCCACGCCATCGGACGTTTGCCCCGCGACCCACAAAATCGTCTTCACCAACGGCTGCTTCGATCTTTTGCACCCTGGACATATTCGCACGTTAGAGGCCGCGCGCAACCTGGGCGACGTTCTCGTCGTAGGCCTCAACAGCGACCGCGGCGTCCGCGAACTTAAAGGCCCGGATCGCCCCGTTCTCCCGGAACAGGAACGCGCGGAAATCTTAGCCGCCCTCGAATGCGTCGACGCGGTGGTCATCTTTGACGAACCCACCCCGCGCGAGATCATCGCCGCGCTCTTGCCGGACATTTTGGTAAAAGGCGGCGATTGGGCCAGCGATCAAATTGTCGGCCGCGAAGAAGTGGAAGCCGCCGGTGGCCGCGTCGTCTCTATCGCCATCGCTCCCGGCTACTCCACCACCGCCATCCTGGACAAGATTCGTAACATTTCCAACCCCCAGCCCGCCGCCGCGCGCGCGGAGTCCTGATCCTCAACGCATGATCTTCCCGGTCGTCCGTGAACGCCTCGAACCTGTCTTGCGCCTTCCGGCCGTGGAAGGCGCACTCGCGGAACTGCGCGGCGGCGGCAACCAAGTCTCGCTCTCTGGCCTGCATGACGTCGCCAAATGTCTGGTGGTCGCGTATCTGACGCGCGAACTGCGCCGCCCCGCCTTCTTCGTCACCGACACCAACCGCCGCGCCGAATCCCTGGCCGAAACGCTGCGCTTCTTCACCGGTATTTTCCCCGGCCCAGCGGGTAACGTGGCCGCGCTGCCCGCCTTCGACACTTTGCCGTGGGAATCGCAAAGCCCGCACGCCGACATTCTCGAACGCCGCGCCGCCACGCTCTTCCGCCTCACCGACGGCCAAGTCTCGTTAGTTATCGCCCCGGTCGTCGCCGCGCTGTGGCGCTATCAGGACCCCGTCACCTATCTCGCGCTCGCCCGCACGCTCACCAAAGACGCCGAAGTTCCCCACGACGAACTGCTGACGCATCTCGGCTCCGTCGGCTACACCCGCACGGAAATGGTCGAACTCCCCGGCCAGTTCGCCGTGCGCGGCGGCATTCTCGACGTTTTCTCGCCGGAGGCTCAACGCCCGGTGCGAATCGAGCTGCTGGGCGATACCGTCGAATCGCTGCGGGAATTTGACCCGCGTACCCAGCGCTCCATCGCTCCCGTCGGCCGCGCAACACTGCTCCCGCTCACGGAATGGTCTTTCGCCCCCACCATCACCAACGCCGACGACGAAGCCTCCGTCTGGCAGACGCCTTCCTTCTTCGGCCCCTCGCTGGCTCCGGGCCCGGCCTCGCTCTTTGAACTCTCCGAAAGCTCGCTTCGTCCCATCGTTTTTCTCGACGAGCCGCAAACGCTGCTCGAAGTCGCCGCCAAACAGCTCGAAGTCGCTACCGCCAACTACGAGCGCCACGGCCAAGCCAACTCGCCCAGCGCCTCCCACTTCTTCTGGTCCCTCGAAGAACTTTCCTCCGCCTTCCGCAAGGGCAGCGAAATCGCGCTGCAGCAACTCACTGTCGGAGCTGGCGGCGGCCCGCAACTCGAACTCTCTTCTCGACCCAGCGCCCGCTTTCACGGCGATGTCGTCGCCTGCATGGCCGCCGTTAAATTCCAACTCGCGGAAGGCGGCAGCGTCTTCCTCACCGCCGCCAGCCCCGGCGAACTCGAACGTCTCGCGGACATCTGCCGCGAGTACGAAGCACCTTACGTCCTCGGCGAATCGGAAGACGCCGCCGCCGGCTTCACCGCCGAAGCCGCGCACGAACTAGCCCGCCTGCTGCTGATCCGCGCGCCGTTTGCCGCCGGCGTCTCCTTTCCCGATGCGCATGTCACCCTCTACGGCCAAGCCGATCTCTTCGACGTCGCCCCCGTCGTCGACCGTCCTAGCCGCAAAATCCGTACCAGCGGCTTCTTCAGCGATTTCGCCGACCTCAAGCCCGGGGACTTCATCGTCCACGTGGATCACGGCATCGGCCAGTTTGAGGGCTTGCGCCAGATCGTTTCCGACGGCCGCGGCGGCGAATTTATGCTCCTCAAATACGCTGACGACGCCCGCCTGTACGTGCCGCTCGAGCGCATGGACCTGGTGCAAAGCTACCGCGTCGTCGAAGGCGACCATCCCCCGCTCGATAAACTCGGCGGCACCGCCTGGAACACCCGCAAAACCCGCGCCCGCAAAGCCGTCGAAGACATGGCCGATCAGCTCCTGGCCCTCTACGCCGAACGCAAAACCGCCGAAGGCTTCGCCTTCTCCCCCGACGGAAATTTCCAGCGCGAATTTGAAGATGCTTTCGAGTTCGAGGAAACCGTCGATCAGAACCACGCCATCGCCGACATTAAAAAAGACATGGAGACCGCCACGCCCATGGACCGCCTCCTCTGCGGCGACGTCGGCTACGGCAAGACCGAAGTGGCCATGCGCGCGGCCTTCAAATCTGTCGCCGACAGCAAGCAGGTCGCTCTTCTTTCTCCCACCACCATCCTCGCCTTTCAACACTACGAAACTTTCAAACAGCGCTTCGCCGCCTTCCCCATGCGCATCGAGATGCTCAGCCGCTTCCGCACCGCCGCCGAGCAAAAGAAAATCCTCGCTGATGTCGAGTCCGGCAAAGTGGACATCGTCATCGGCACGCACCGCCTGCTTTCCAAAGACGTCAAGTTTCACGATCTCGGCCTCCTGATCGTCGACGAAGAGCAACGCTTCGGCGTGGCCCACAAAGAACGCCTCAAAGAAATGAGCAAAAACGTCGACGCCATCGCCCTCAGCGCTACGCCCATCCCGCGCACCCTGCACATGTCCCTCGTCGGGCTGCGCGATATGTCGCTTATCGAAACGCCGCCGCGCGACCGCCTCGCCATTCAAACCGTCGTCGCCCCTTTCCAGGAAGAGCTTCTCCAGCGCGCCATCGAAACCGAACTCGCTCGCGACGGCCAGGTCTACTTCATCCACAATCGCATCGAGTCCATCTACTCCCTCGGCGCCCTCGTACAAAAGCTCGTCCCCAAAGCCCGCGTGGTCGTCGCGCACGGCCAAATGGGCGAAAAAGAGCTGGAAAGCGTCATGCTGAAATTCATTCGCGACGAAGCCGACGTCCTCGTTGCCACCACCATCGTCGAAAACGGTCTCGACATTCCTCGTGCCAACACTATCATCATCAATCGCGCCGACCGCCTCGGTCTCGCCGAGCTTTATCAATTAAGAGGTCGCGTAGGCCGCTCCGCCCAGCGCGCCTATGCTTACCTCCTCGTCCCGCCGGAAACCGTCCTCTCCGACATCGCCAGAAAGCGCCTCTCGGCCATGAAAGAGTTCAGCGAACTCGGCGCCGGCTTCCGCATCGCCGCCCTCGACCTCGAACTCCGCGGCGCCGGCAACATGCTCGGCCGCCAGCAACACGGCCACATTGACGCCGTCGGCTTCGACATGTACTGCCAGATGCTCGAGCGCGCCGTCAGCAAGCTCAAGGGCCAGGAAGTCGCCCCCGAACTCCGCACCACCCTCAGCCTCGGCTTCGACGTGCGCATCCCGCAGGACTACATCCCCAGCGAAAATCTCCGTCTCCGCACCTACAAACGCATCTCCGCCATCGCCACCGACGAAGAGCGCGCCGACGTTCGCCGCGAGCTGGAAGACCGCTTCGGCCCGGTTCCCACCTCCATAGAAAACCTTTTGCAGTATTCCGTCCTCAAATCCATGTGTGAACGTCTGCGCATTTCCGCGGTCGAGCGCCAGGGCAACCGCATCGCCATCCGCTTCCATCCGGAAACGCAGCTCGACCCCGCCACGTTAGTCCGCGTGGTCCGTTCGCGCCCCGGCATCAAGCTCGACCCCAGCGGCGTCCTGTGGATGGAGGTCAGCCGCGGCGAACCCGCTGCCGCCGCCGTCAGAAACGTATTGCTAGGCCTGCAAGGGCAAGGCTAAACTGGAAGCATCCAAGGAGCTTCATGCGTAACTTTGTCCCGCGCAACTCGGTCACACGCCATCTACTCGCTCTAGCCGCTCTCGGCTTTGCTTTTCCCGCCCTCGCTCAGCAACAACCGGCTCCCGCGCCGCAACAGGCCGCGCCCCAGCAGCCCTCGCTCGAAGCTCCTGGCACTGCACAGCCCGAACCCGAAGCCGCCAAGCCCGCCGCTCCCAAGCCCGCCGCGAAGCCCAAAGTAAAGCCCGTCGACGACCCCAACGCCGGCCGCACCGTCGAAGAAATCATCGCGCGCGTCAACAATGAGATCATCACCAAGTCCGAATACGATCGCGCCCTCACCACCGCCGAGGAAGACGCCAAGGCCGACTGCCAAGGCCGCTGCACTCCCGAACAGCTCGCCAACGAAACCGAAGACCGTCGCAAGAACGCTTTGCGCGATCTGATCGACCAGTCGCTCCTCGTCCAGCGCGCCAAAGATCTAGGCACCAGCGTCGAGCCGGGCGTAATCAAGAAACTCGACCAGATCCGCATCCAGAACAAGCTCGACAGCATGGAAGATCTGGAAAAAGCCGTAACTGCCCAGGGCCTCAACTGGGAAGATTTCAAAGACAATATCCGCAAAGGTTTGCTCACCCAGGAAGTCATCGGCAGCGAGGTTGGCTCGCACATCACCATCGGCAACGACGAAGTGCAGAAATATTACGAAGCCCACAAAGCCGATTTCGTCCGTCCCGAACAGGTCGCCCTGCGCGAGATCGAAGTCAGCACGGAAGGGAAGAAGCCCGACGACATTCCCGACTTAAAGAAAAAAGCCGAGACGGCCCTCAAGCGCGTGCAGGATGGCGAAGACTTCGGAGAAATTGCCAAACGCCTCTCCGACGGCACCACCGCCAAGCAGGGCGGCTATCTCGGCATCTACAAGCACGGCGAACTATCCAAGCAGCTCGAAGACAAGGTCTTCGTCATGAAGCGCAACGAGTTGACCGATGTGATGGAAACCAAGCAGGGCTTCTTGATTCTGCAAGTCCTCGAACATTACGACGAAGGCGAACAGTCGCTGGACAAAGTTAAAAACGAAATCTCGGAGAAGCTCTACAACGAGCGCCTCGAACCGGCGGTCCGCGAATACCTCAAGACCCTGCGCCAGCAAAGCTACGTGGTCATCAAGCCCGGCTATCAGGACATCGCCGGCGGCGGCAACTCTGAAATTCAGGAGGTCAGTGCGACACCCGAAGTGGTAAAAACCAAAAAGGGCCACAAAAAATTCCTCCTCTTCGGCAAACGTTCCGGCGATTCGACCGCTCCGCCAGCCGCCACTCCGGCGCCCGGCTCCCCGTCTTGATACATGCATAGCGCCGTCGGCGCCATCGTGCGTTTTCGGCCGTTGTAGCGCCGGCATCCTGCCGGCGGGTCTTTCTCGTGAGCCAGAGGCTTTTTAAGTGGGTTACTAAAAGCCGTTGCACATGTCATTCCGAGGGCCGCCTTCGCTCGAGGAATCTGCTTTCTTTCAGCCGGAGCGTCCGTCCGCTATCTCCCACAGCAGCTACCTGTTCAACACCGCATAAACTCGCTAAACTACGCACAGCCCATGAAAAAATCGTTCGTCATCGACCTCGCTACCGAACAAACCGTCACCACCTTCTTCCTGGTCCACGAAAAAGAAATTCGCAACACCCGCGAAGGCAAGCAATACCTCCGCATGGAACTAGGCGACCGCAGCGGCACGGTGGAAGCTCGCGTCTGGGACGCCTTCGAAGCCATCGCCAAAGACATCAACCGCGACGATTTCGTCAAAGTTCTGGCACGCGTGGAAATCTACCGCAACAAGCCGCAGCTCGTCCTGCAGCAAGTCCGCCGCGCCACCCCCGAAGAAATCGATCTCTCCGACTACCTCCCGCACACCAAAGAAAACGTCGAGGAGATGTGGGCGCGCCTGCAATCCTACGCCGCGGAAATAGAAAACCCGTGGCTCCGGCAACTAGTCGCCGGCATCTTGCAAGAACCCACCAACGCCGCCCGCTTCAAGCGCGCTCCCGCCGCCAAAGTCATGCATCACGCCTTCATCGGCGGCCTGCTCGAGCACGTAGTCGGCCTCTGCGGCCTGGCCAAACAAATCGCCTCGCATTACCCCGAGCTCAACGTCGACCTGCTCCTAACCGCCGCCATCCTCCACGACGTAGGAAAACTCGACGAACTCTGCTACGAACGCGCC
>Ga0181537_10000763_pt1 | contig 30125 bp, 33 predicted proteins | sample PEATcosm2014_Bin_39_FD_119765 | JGI IMG/M metagenome (GOLD analysis project Ga0181537, IMG submission 119765) | Peatland microbial communities from MTU Mesocosm Facility, Houghton, MI, USA - PEATcosm2014_Bin23_10_metaG | ecosystem: Environmental > Terrestrial > Soil > Wetlands > Peat | place... | reverse complement strand
GCCCAAGACGGTGGCGAGCTTTCTGCAACGCCGCGAGCTTCAGCCCGGTTCGCTGATTGTGGTGGATGAAGCGGGACAAATTGGCGGTCGCCAGATGTTGGAATTGATCCGATTGGCGAAGGAACGCAATGCCCGCCTGATTCTTTCCGGCGATACGCGGCAGCATGGCGCGGTCGAGGCTTCGGACGCGCTGCGGGCCATCGAGTTGCATTCAGGCGTCCGGCCAATTGAATTGCACAAGATTCGCCGACAGGACCCGGAGCGCGGTCGGACTAAACGCGAACGCGCGCAGATCAACCAGTATCGCAAGGCAGTCGAAGTCGCGGCGTCCGGCAAGTTGTCCGAATCGTTTGAACGACTGGATAAAATGGGCGCGGTCATTTCATGCGGTTTGGGTGGACAGGCCGACACGCTGGCCGGTGAATACGTCCAGCTTGCGGAGCAAAATGCTTCCGCCGTCGTTGTCTCACAAACTTGGGATGAAGTGCGCCGTGTCAATTCCTCCGTGCGCGATGCGTTGAAGTCGAAAGGATTGCTCGGTGCGAATGACACGGCCATTCAAGTGCTGGACAAACTCGACCTGACGAAAGCGCAGAAACGCGATGAGCGATTTTATCCGCAGGATGCGGTGATTATTTTTAATCAGAAAGTGCGTGAGGTTGAGCCTGGGTCAAAAGGAAAACTGGCAAACATTTTCAAATGGGGCGCAATGGTCGAAGTCAACGGCGCAATCGTTGCGGTCTCGAACCGGCTGCTCGACCGGATAACGATTTGCCTGCCGCGTGAAATTTCAGTCGCGGAAAATGATCGGCTGCATCTCAAAGCCAATCGCAAACTGACTGCCGGTGGCCGTGTCACCAACGGGGAATTGGTTACGGTAAAATCCGTCCGCGCCGATGGCGAAGTTGAATTGCTGGATGGACGTGTGTTGGATAAAAGTTTTCGCGAATTTCTGCCCGGCTACGCGGTGACTTCCTATGGCTCGCAAGGCAAAACGGTGGATTACGTTCTCTTTTCCGATTCGACGATCAGGGCCGCAACAAATGCCCAGCAGTGGTATGTGACAATTTCACGCGGTCGGCGTGGCGTCCGCATTTTCACGCCGGACAAGGAGCAGCTTCGTGAAAATGTCACCCGCTCCGGCCACAGACCGCTGGCGTTGGATTTTGCCGACGGCTTTCGCCGTCAGCCCGGCATCCTCCTTTGGGATAAACTTCGCGGTTATCTCCTGCGCTTTGGCGAACACGCCGCCGACACCTTTTGCCGGTTGAAAAAATCCGACCGGCATAACCGCAACCTGAAACCAAACATCACACAAAAACATGAGCACCAAGTCACCCGAATGTTGGGCGATTGACCCGCAAGTGGACGGGCTTCGCGTTGAAACATCATCCGGCTGCGCAATCACGCTGCCCTTTAATCAATTCGCCTTTGCCGAATCAACGATTGATGACAAAGAGCAACGGCTGAAAATTGTTTTTGCAACCCATGAAATTTTGATTGAGGGGCACAATTTACGGCGCATTGAAATTGCGATACAAAAAAGGGAGCTGTCATTTGTGGCAAAGGTATCAACCAACTATCAACCCTTGGTCAATCAAGGCCAGCCGGTGATTCTTAAAATCGTGGTGACTGAAGCACAACCGCCAAATAACAAATCACATACAAACACATCTTCATCTGAATGACCTGACTCGCATGAGAAAAGTTTCAATAGTGCCGGAGTCACTCACTTCTTCGTCAGTTGCGCTGTTCCGTTCTCGGACTGCGGCTTTAGTGGGAAAAAATCTTCGGCAGGAATGCGGAAGACTTCCGAGAAGAAAACGATTTGTGCGCCCGTCACCGAACAGCGGCGCGTTTCAATATTGGCGAGAATTTGCGGCGTGATGTTGCATCCAAGCAATTGCAATTTGGCGGCAAATTGTTCTCTCGTCCAATGCTTGCGGTGCCGAAACCTGATTATGTTTCGTCCAACTAGATTTTCATTGTGGAGTGCACCCATAGAATGAAGATTAGCCGTCTCGCGATTGAATCATGCGTATGTTTCGTCAGCCTTTTTTGGTGAAGGGGGCGATTTTCCCTAACAGTTTATCGGTGTTCATGACTTTGGCTCTTTCGATATTTTGTTGTTTGGTTTGCTATTATTTACCGTTCGGTATAGAAAGAAACATCTGGACAGAAATCTGTCAATGATTTATTTACTTATCGGTATGAAACGCGAGAAAGTTAAACCGGCACTCGGACGCCCCCGCGCTTTCGACGCAGAGAAGGCGTTGGACCGCGCGATGCAGGTCTTTTGGCGGAAGGGCTACCTCGGCACGTCACTTTCCGATCTCACAGAGGCGATGGGCATCAATCGTCCGAGTCTTTACGCCGCCTTTGGCAACAAAGAATCGCTCTTCCGCAAGGCGCTCGAACACTATTCCAAAGGTCCGTCCGCTTATCTTAGTGAAGCGCTTCGAGAGCCGAACGCACGCGCCGTCGTCGAGCGACTGTTGCGCGGGGTCGTTGATCTGCTGACCAATCCGCATACACCGACAACTTGCATGTGGGTGCATGGCGCACTCTCTTGCGGGGATAATCCGCTGCGAAAGGAATTCGCGGCGCAGCGGGTCGCCGGACTTTCTGCATTGCGCAATCGCTTCAAGCGCGCAATTGCCGAGGGCGACCTGCCCGCTGGCACAGACGCGGACACACTCGCGCGCTATGTGCAGACGGTCAACTTTGGCCTGACCGTTCAGGCGTCCACCGGTTCGACCCGCAAGGAGCTGATGTGGATTGTTGAAATCGCTTTGAAGGCTTGGCCAAAATGAAAATCTTTTCAGGAATAACCTCACGCTCCGCAACCGAATCAAAGCGGTGATGCCTATGCTGACGACTCATACAAACGATGATGACGACCAGGACCGATCTCGGTTGGCGCTGGCACAGGCTCTCGACAGATTGCAGGCAAGCGAGCGGAGCTTGCGCCTTATGGTGGACACGATTCCGGGATTCATCTCTGTTTGGAGTCCGACGGGTGAAGTGGAAAACGTGAGTCAGCAAACTCTTGATTACCTTGGAGTGAAAACACTGGACGAAATGAAAGCTTTCCCTCAAATGCTGCACGAGGACGATCGCGAACTTACGGCTAAAACTTGGAAGCACTCCATCGAAACTGGCGAGCCTTATGAGATGGAGAATCGGTCCCTCGGAGCAGACGGCAAGTATCACTGGTTTCATACTCGCGGGTTGCCGCTGCGCGACATGCACGGACGAATTGTTCACTGGTATAAATTGTCCACGGACATTACCGAACGCAAGCGAGCGGTGGAGGCACTTCGAATATCGCAACACCTAGCCCGCGGCCAGGTGGAAGCGTTGACGAGCACGCTAACTGCGCTTTCCCAAGAATCGGAACCTGAAAAACTGCTTGAGTATGTATTGAATGTAATCGGCCAACAATTAGGCACTCATTCCGTTGGGGTGTGGGAATTGGACGCAAAGAATCAGCGGGTGCAAATAGTAGCCAACTGCGAAAACGGTCAATTAAATTTCGCCTCACCGGAAGAAATCCGAGCATCGTCTCAACAGGGTGTCAGCGTGCTTGACCATCCCATTTGGGCAGAGTTTTTTCGGACCGGCGCCCACTGCGTCATAACGGATATGCAATCTAATCCGTTACGATTGCGCGTTGCCGAGATTCCTGACTCGCCGTGGCATGACTGGACGCCTTACCCGGCCGCAGCGAGTGTGATAAAACAGCGTCGCTCGGTTGGGATTATTTGCTCTCTCTCGGTTCCAACGTTCGTGGCCGGCAAGATTACCGGGTTTATTTCCATTCGCTTCAAGCAACAGCGCGCCTTTCTGCGGGAGGAACTCGAATTAACTTGCGCGCTGACACATCAGGCAATGCTGGCGATTCGGTTGATGCGCTTGTCACAACAAAGCCGAGAAGCGGCAGTCATAGAAGAACGCAATCGCATGGCGCGCGACATTCACGACACGATGGCACAAGGATTCACCGGCGTTATCATGCAACTCGAAGCTGCGAAAGGTGCGATTGTGCAAAATAATATCGCCGAAACCACAAAACGTGTCGAGCGCGCCGGGGAATTGGCAAGGTCGAGCCTTGGCGAAGCTCGCCGTTCAGTTCGTGCGCTGCGCCCGCGATCGCTTCGTGACGGAAAATTATTCATCGCGTTGGACAACATGCTCAAACGAATGACGGACGGCACGGAATTGAATGCTGAATTTCGCGGCGAGGGTGACGAACGGAGCATACCGGCAGAATTTGAAGAAGCATTGATGCGTATTACACAAGAATCTCTGACCAATGCCGTCAAACACGCCAGTGCAAAAAATTTCAAGGCTGCGTTATGTGTCGGCGAGAATAGAATTCAACTTCAGCTTGTGGACGACGGGCGAGGCTTTGATACTCAAGCGGAGCACGAAGGTTTCGGGCTGATTAGCATGAAGGAACGGGTTGACCGCATGGGCGGCGAGTTCATAATTCGTTCGAAGCTGGGCGTTGGAACAGAAATTCTTGTCACATTGAGAATCGCGTCGTCGCCAAAACCAGAAAACGGCGATGAATAGAACCAAAAATGTAATTCGTGTATTGGTTGCCGACGATCATACGGTCGTTCGCGACGGGTTGGTCGCCATTATCAAACAGGAAAAGGACATGGATGTGGTGGCTGAAGCCGGCGACGGCCAGCAGGCAGTGGAGCTTTGGAAAAAACACCGGCCGGATGTAACAATCATGGATTTGCGAATGCCCGGATTGGAAGGTGTCAATGCCATTTACGAAATCCGCGCGGCTGATCCAAACGCGCGCATCATTGTCCTGACGACATTCGACGGTGACGAAGACATTTATCGAGGAATGCGCGCCGGTGCGAAATCCTATTTGCTCAAAGATGTGAAGCGCGAAGAATTATTCGAATGTATTCGTGAGGTTCATAATGGTAAAACTTTTGTTCCACCGGCCATCGCCGCGAAGCTCGCCGAACGGCTTCCCGCCGAAGAATTGACTCCACGCGAAATGGAGGTTCTGCAATTGCTTGCCGCAGGAAAGCCAAACAAACTCATCGGTGCCGACCTTGCGATCACGGAAGTTACCGTCAAGAGCCACGTCCAATCCATGTTTCGAAAGCTGAACGTCTTGAGCCGCACGGAGGCAATTTCCGTGGCGAACCGAAGAGGATTACTTCATCTGTGAGGATTAAAGCCGCAGCATAATCTGCCTGTAGTATATTTTCTTTGGCCTGTTATCGTGCCTGACCCGCTTGCCTGAACTCCTACTTTAGAAGGAGAATTCTTTCCTTCCATCGTGCAATCGTCAAGTGCGGGCGGAAGGATAGAATCGTCGCATAGTGTTTTCAAAAACAATGCTCGCATGAAATCGGCCCTAAAAAAAGGAGAAATAAAATGACTGGAAACGAGCAAATAATCCGCGCGCTATATCAGGCCGCAGAAGTTCAAGACTCTAAAAAGTTCGCGTCATTATTTACAGACGACGGCGTTTTCAACGATGTGTCAGCCGGTGTCAAATATCGCGGCAAGGAACTTGGCCGCGTGGTGGATATTTATGCGGCGGCATTTCCTGACATGCACCGGGAACTTTACGACCTCTATGAAATCGGTCAGGTCATTGTCGTGGAGCTGTCATTGAATGGCACGCACAAAGGACCGCTGGCGCTGCCTGCTGGAATAATTCCGGCAACAGGCAAGGAGATGCACGCGCCATGCTGTGACGTATTTCGCTTGAAAGACGGAAAAGTCCAGTCGTTCAACTGCTATACCGCTGCAACAATCATGATGGCTCAACTTGGGGTGCTTTCAAATCTCGGAGCCGCGCTTAAGCATTAGCATGAGGATAGCTACCGATACAACAAACGGAGAACTGTATGGAACAATTGCCACGTCATAATCTCTCGGTCAGAAAATATGGCGGAGATGTGAAGTTGAATCGGCGCTCTTTCCTGAAAGGCGCGGCCGCCATTGGGGCACTGGCACTTTTTCCACGAAACTTTCTCGCCCAAAATCTGACTCCCGCAACTTCGGCGGATGGACTCGACCATCTCTTTCCAGACTTTGAAGAAACTTGGTTCGACGTCGGCCCAAACCGTCTCTTCGCTCGCGTTGGCGGACCCCAAAAAGCTCCCGCCGTGCTGATGCTCCACGGCCTTCCACAATCGCATCTGTGTTGGCATACGGTCGCGCCGGAGCTTGCGAAGAACAACCGGGTAGTTTGTCTCGACCTCAAGGGATACGGCCTTTCGTCCGCGCCTCCAGGCGATGCACAGCACGAAGATTATTCGAAGCGGACTTGGGCAAACGAAGCCTTTACCGTAATGGACAAACTCGGCATCGAACGTTTCGCCGTCGCCGGTCACGATCGCGGCGCTCAAGTCGCGTATCGTATGGCGATAGACAATCCGAATCGGATCGAACGCCTTGCCGTGCTGGACAACCTGCCGATTTATGTGGTTTGGGATTTAATCAACGCGACGCCGGGATTCCTACCTTGGTGGACGCTCATGGCGCGACCTGCGCCCGAGCCGGAAAATATTCTGACGGCCAGTTACATCGAGGAATTAGTCCGGCGCGCAACGGGTCCGCAATCGGTTTCAATCTTCGACCCCGGCGTCCTTGCATTTTATCGCACAAACTGGGGCGATCCCGCACGAGTCCACGCTTATTGCGAAGACTATCGCGCTGCTGCCGGAGTGGATTTGACAGCCGACAAGGCCGATGTCGCGGGTGGGAAAAAAATCGCGTGCCCGACACTAATTCTCTGGGGAAGTAAAATTTTCGGCGGGTTCGCCGAGACGCCGCTTGCAACTTGGCGGAGGACATTCGCGCCTCAAGCGACCGGCATCGGATTCGACTGCGGACACTTTCTGAATGAGGAAAAGCCGACAGAGACCACAACGGCACTCGCGGCGCTTCTTCGCCGATGAGATATGTTTTATGAAAAACGCAACTGAATTACTTAAAGCTTATCTGTCGGAAATCCAAGACCCCGCAACAGCAGCGGCTTTATTTGCAGACGACGGCGTGATTGAACTGCCTTGGGTGGAGGCGCGCGCCGAAGGGCCTGCCGCAATTGAAAAGTTCCTCGCCGGGCTGCTCGCAAAAGTGCCGGACTTCCGTTTCAAGAACATCCGCATCTGGATTCAGACGCCCGACCAGGCCTTTGGCGAATACGACGTGGAAGCTCTCGTGCCGTCAACCGGCAAGACCTATCGGCAATCCTACGCCGGACGCCTCGTCGCGGAGAACGGGAAGATCAAACTCTTGCGAGAGTCACTCGATACCGTCGAGGCGGCGCGGGCATTCAGCAAAGATTAAAATGCACATTTTGAAAATCACACATCATAAACATCCAAATCAAAATTATTATGAATACCACAATAAAAAAAATCCGCGTTCATCTCGGCCTCAATAATCACTGGCTCGCCGTCGCCGCACTGGCACTCGTGCTCGGGTTGGTCGCTGGGTGCGCCTCGACAGCAAATGTCTCAACTGGCGGCGCTCTGTCTGACGCGGCATTGGTGAAATCGTTGCCCGGTTTCGAAAACGGCTATGCCGAAGTCAACGGGACACAACTGCACTACGTCATCGGCGGCAAAGGGCCAACTCTCATCTTGCTGCCGGGTTGGCCGGAGACATGGTGGGAATTTCACAAGATAATGCCTGCGCTGGCTGCGCAATACCGCGTGATCGCCGTAGATTTGCGCGGCATGGGAGGCTCGGCCAAACCCCAAGGTGGCTATGACAAGAAAAACATGGCGGAGGATATTTACCAATTGGTGCGTCTTCTCGGATACGACAAGGTCAACGTCGTCGGGCATGACATCGGGTCAATGGTTGCGTTTAGTTTTGCGGCGAATCACCCGGAGGCGACTTTGAAGGTTGCCCTCTTGGATGTTCCGCATCCGGACGAGTTCTTCTCGGAGATCAAAATGCTCCCGGAAGCAGGAAAGTTTGGAGATAAAATTGACGACGAACATCCGGGCTATCCGTGGTGGTTCGCGTTCCATCAAGTGAAGGGGCTGCCTGAACAAGTGTTGGAAGGTCGCTTCCCAATCTATCAGAATTTTCTGATTGATTACCTGATAAAAGACCCCAAATCAATCAGCCAGCGCGACCGCGCCATTTATGCAGCCGCCTATTCCACCCCGGACGCCATACGTTGCGGCGATGCCTGGTATCAAGCCTTCCCACAAGACATCATTGACGACAAGGCCTACGGCAAACTGGAAATGCCGGTGTTGGGACTCGGCTCGACTGGCTACGGTTGGTTAAAAGCAGCAGTAACTCCCAAAGCCACTAACTTTCAGTTGGTCAAAGTCGAGAACAGCGGCCACTTCATGCAGGAGGAACAACCGGAATTTGTGACGAAGACGTTGCTGGATTTCTTAAAAGAATAGTCCTGCGCGAATCTAATAAATCGCATGAGCGCGATGGCGCAAAAACTTTCAGGCAATGTTGCTCTCGTCACTGGCGGTCCGAACTGCGTTGGCGGAATGTTATGCTCTGCTCGCCGCGCATGGTGGGCGGTCGCATCTGTCGCCGTAGGCGCGTTCGCCTTGGTAACCACCGAATTTCTGCCGGTGGGACTGCTTTCTGACATCGCAGGAGCAATGAAGGTTTCGAGCGGCACAGCCGGACTGTTGGTCACGATTCCCGGCTTGGTCGCTGCGGTGGCCGCTCCCGTTTTGACCGTGGCCGCAGGTAGAACGAACCGACGGGTCGTGCTGTTGTCGCTGACAACAATGTTCATCGTGTCCAACTTCATGACCGCCCTCGCGCCGAATTTCAGCGTGCTTCTGATCAGTCGTTTTTTCCTCGGCATTGGCGTGGGCGGTTTTTGGACATTCGCCGTAAGCGTCGGACGACAGTTGGTGCGCGAGGAATCGCGCGGACGCGCGACGGCAGTAATTCTCGCTGGCATTTCGGTGGGCACGGTCTGCGGCGTTCCTGCCGGAGCTTTAATCGGCGGCATTGCTGGCTGGCGGGTCGCCTTTGGAGCCACCGGCGCTTTGGCCGTTCTCGTGCTGTTCGCCCAGACGCTTTTTCTTCCTGCCATTCCAGCCAAGAGCGTTGTCCGTATCCGAACTTTGTTTACACCGCTCACGATGCGAATGGCCCAAATCGGGTTGCTTGTGATGTTCTTCATCTTTGCCGGTCATTTCGCCGCCTACACCTACCTTGAACCGATGCTTCGTCAGATGTTTGGGCTGACACGAGTCATGGTCACAAGTTTGCTTTTGGCGTATGGGGTTGTCGGCATTGTGGGGAACTTCGTCGGAGAGGCGCTGGTTGCGCGAAGTGTTCGGGTTGCGCTAATCGTCACTTCGCTTGTTCTCGGGGCGACGGTTTTGTCAGCGACTGTTTTCGGTCAAGGAATTGTCGCCGCGACAGTGGTCGTCGCATTTTGGGGTCTCGCATTCGGTGCCGTGCCCGTCGGCATCACGACCTGGATGTTTGAGGCTGTTCCGAACCAGCCTGAAGTTGGTCAGGCACTATTGGTTACCGTGGCGCAAATCGCATTGGCACTCGGTGCCCTGTTCGGTGGCGTCATGGTCGATCATTTAGGAATTCCCAGCGCACTGACTTTGGGGGGCGCGCTGGTGCTCGGTGCCACGATAACGGTTATTGCGGCAAACCTCCCGGCGAAATCACGAATAATTTGAACTGAACAACAACACATAAACATCAATCGAATAAAACCATGAACACAAACAAACTCGCAGGAAAAATTGCCCTCATCACTGGCGGTAGCAGCGGTCTCGGCCTCGCCACGGCGAAACGCTTCGTCGCGGAAGGCGCTTACGTCTTCATCACGGGCCGTCGCCAGCCGGAACTCGACGCTGCGGTGAAGGAGATTGGCGGCAATGTCAGTGCCATTCGAGGCGACGTCTCGAATCTCGCAGACCTCGACCGCGTCTTCGCTACCATCAAGAAACAGAAAGGCCGGCTGGATATTCTTTTTGCCAATGCTGGCGGCGGGACATTCGTGCCGCTTGAACAGGTCACCGAGGCACACTTCGATAAATATTTTGACATCAATGTAAAGGGCACGCTCTTCACAGTGCAGAAGGCGCTGCCTCTGATTCCGGCGGGCGGTGTGATTGTCATCACCGGGTCAATGGTGTCCATCAAGGGGTTTCCGGCCTTCGGCGTTTACTCTGCGACCAAGGCGGCTCTGCGGTCGTTCGCACGGACGTGGTCAGTTGATCTCAAAAGCAAAAATATTCGCGTCAACGTGGTCAGCCCCGGCACGGTTGTCACGCCCGGCTATAAGAGTGAACTCGGCCTCACCGACGAGCAGATTGAAGGATTCAAAGCGCAAGCCGCCGCGACGACGCCCCTGGGTCGCACCGGCACGCCTGATGAAATCGCCAAAGCGGTCGTGTTCCTCGCGTCTGACGACAGCAGCTTCGTCAACGGCATCGAACTTTTTGTGGATGGCGGCGCGGCGCAGATTTGAAAACAGGCAGCAATTTTTCAGGCGGATTTGGGATTGATTGGTGAACCCCAACAAATAAAACTAAAGCACAAGAAAGGACAACGGTATGTCAAACTATCACAAGCTCTATACGCCGCAGGACAGCGCCATCGTGTTCATTGACCATCAACCGCAGATGCTTTTTGGCGTGGCGAATGCCGACCGCGCGATGCTGATAAACAACGTCACACTTCTCGCCAAAGTCGCCAAGGAATTCAACGTGCCCGCCGTGCTCACGGCGGTTGAGACGGAGGGTTTTAGCGGTTACGTCTGGCCACAGTTGCTCGACGTTTTTCCCGGCCAGCCAATCATTGAACGCAGTTCCATGAATTCGTGGGACGACGAAGGTTTTCGCAAAGCCGTCGAAGCAACCGGCAAGAAGAACATCATCATGACCGGCCTCTGGACGGAAGTATGCGTCACTTGGCCGACCATCGAAATGCTTGGCGCGGGCTACAACATTTATGTGGTGGAAGATTGCTGCGGGGCGACTTCACCGGCAGCACAAGAGGCTGCGCTTTCCCGCATGGTTCAAGCTGGTGCAGTTCGTCTGACAACCATTGCGGCATTGCTTGAATGGCAACGCGATTGGAAAAACAAAGAACATTACAACGCGCTCATGGGATTGCTCAAACAACAGGCCGGCGCTTATGGCGTCGGCGTTGAATATGCCTACACGATGGTTCACCACGCGCCGCAATCGGCGCAGAAACCGCAGGTTGTGCCAAAGAAAGCTCATTGATTTTCGCGCCGGACTCCTAACAACTAATTAACAAACATGAAAACCAAAATTATAGTTTTGAGCCTTGTGATGGTATTCGCCATGTCCATCGCACAGGCCGCTGACACTTCAGCCCCGAAGGAAAACATTTTTGAAACAAAACCGTTGGGCATCCAACTTTCCGTCAAGATGGTTGGCCCTTATATGCAGGCGGCTGATCTACAAATCATTTGCCTGTTCAAACACAAGTCGTCCGGTGACACCTATCAAGGGGCGGCTATTACGACGGACGAACATCTTGGCGGCATTCTTTCCGCGTTGCGAAATCGCGGTGAATTCGTCGGAGAACTCGGCGAGACATTTCTGTTCACCCCGGCATCAGGTTCATTTCCAGCCAAGCGTTTCATGGTGATCGGACTTGGTGAAGAAAAAGACTTGTCGCTCAATTCATTGCGCTTGGTCGGTCGCATCGCTGCGCGCGAGGCGGTTCGGCTCAAAGCCAAACACGTCGCTTGGGCACCGGTGATTCGCGACGAAGGCAACACGACCATTGAAGTCGGTGAAGGCGACCGCGCTTTCATTGAACAGTTCCTTTCAGCTTACGACACGGAAAAGCGTCTGCAAGCGCAAGGACTTGCGCCCAAGTTTAGCATTGAAGATTTCGTGATCGAAGCCGGGCCGTCCTATTTCGACAGTGCGGTGAAACACGTTGGTGAAGGAATTACCTCCATCACGAGCGAGCTTGGTCAACGCGACGCTGCGCCTTACGTCTCGGCGAAAACGAAATGATTCACTCATGCAAGAAGGCCGATGAACGAACCCGTCCAAGTTGCCATCATTCGCACCGTCAAACCCGGCTGCGAAACGGCATTCGAGGAGACGTTGCATGATTTCGTTCAGCGAACACTTTCAATGCCGGGACAAATGGGTGTTCACATTATTCGTCCCGCACCAGGCAGCGGTTCGCGTCAATACGGTGTCATCCGCAAATTCGCTGACCGTGATGCGTTGACTGCGTTTCGCACATCACCTGAATATCTGGAATGGAATCAAATTGTGTTGGACATGACCGAAGGCAGCGGCTCTGTCGAAGAACTTTCTGGATTGGAAAGTTGGTTCACCCTACCCAGCCAGCCGCTGCGTCCGCTGCCGCAATGGAAAATGGCTTTGGTCACCTACGTCGGGGTTGAAGTTGTCACTACGCTGCTGTTTTGGGCAATCGGCCCGACGATTCAAGCTTGGCCGTTTCTGCTTCGCAATTCCGTGTTCAATGTCTTTGTCGTTGCCGGCCTGACCTGGCTCGCAATGCCGCTGCTTGCACGCGCCTTGAGCGGCTGGTTGCATCCGAAAGACCAAATTTTATGAAAACATCCGCTGACCTCATTCTTCACAACGGGCGCATCACGACGCTCGATCCGAAATGTCCCGAAGCAACCAATCTCGCCATCAAGGATGGCCGCATCGTCGGCGTGGACGACGTGGAGAGTTATGAGCGCGGGTCGAACACAAAAACGATTGATCTGAAAGGCAGGCGTGTCATTCCCGGCCTGAACGATTCGCATCTGCACGTCATTCGCGGCGGACTGAATTACAACATGGAACTCCGATGGGACGGCGTGCCTTCATTGGCGGACGCGCTGCGGATGTTACGCGAACAAGCGCAACGCACACCGCCCGGCCAATGGGTGCGCGTAGTGGGCGGCTGGACAGAGTTTCAATTTGCCGAGCGCCGGATGCCGACGTTGGAGGAAATCAATGCCGCTGCACCTAACGCTCCGGTGTTCATATTGCATTTGTATTGCCGCGCGCTGCTGAATCAGGCCGCGTTACGCGCGTGTGGTTACACGAAGGACACGCCGAATCCGCCCGGCGGAGAAATACAACGCGATCACAGCGGCAATCCGACCGGCCTGCTCATCGCGCGTCCGAACGCCACGATTCTTTACGCCACGCTTGCCAAAGGACCGAAGTTGCCGCCGGAGCATCAGATGAATTCCACGCGCCACTTCATGCGCGAACTGAATCGGCTCGGACTCACGAGCATCATTGATGCGGGGGGCGGATTTCAGAATTACCCGGAAGATTATGCGATCATCGAGGAGTTGCATCGCAAGGGCGAGATGACTCTCCGAATCGCCTACAATCTCTTCACCCAAAAACCGAAACAAGAAAAGGAGGACTTCGCCCGCTGGATCAAGATGACCGGGCCGGGCAAAGGCGATGATTTCTTCCGCTGCAATGGCGCGGGCGAAATGCTCGTGTTCTCGGCGGCGGACTTTGAAGACTTCCTTGAGCCGCGTCCTGATCTTCCAATGTCTTTGGAATGTGAACTGAAGGACGTTGTCTCGCTGCTCGCAGCGAACAAATGGCCGTTCCGCTTGCACGCAACTTATGACGAAAGTATCACGCGCTTCTTAAATGTATTTGAGGAAGTGAATCGTGATGTTCCGTTCAAAGGATTGAACTGGTTCTTCGACCATTGTGAGACCGTCTCTGACAAAAACTTGGAACGCATCAAGGCTCTTGGCGGCGGTATCGCCATTCAACATCGCATGGCGTATCAGGGCGAATACTTCATGGATCGTTACGGTAAGAAAGCCGCCGAGCGAACTCCACCCGTGCGAAAGATGCTCGAACTCGGCATTCCTGTGGGCGCAGGCACAGACGCGACTCGCGTAGCGAGTTACAGTCCGTGGGTTTCACTTTATTGGCTGGTGACAGGTAAGACTGTTGGCGGCTTCTCGATGTATCCCGATAAAAACCGGCTTACTCGTGAGGAAGCATTGCGGCTTTACACGCAAGGCAGCAGTTGGTTTTCGAGCGAGAGCGGAAAGAAGGGCGCGATTGCCGCCGGTCAGTTGGCGGATGTGGTAGCGCTCACCGATGATTATCTTTCCGTGCCAGAGGAAGAAATCAAAGGCATCGAATCTGTTCTCACTGTTGTCGGTGGAAAGGTCGTTCACGCGGTGGAAGAATTTGCGCCGCACGCGCCGCCGCCGATTCCAGTGCTGCCGGAATGGTCGCCAGTCAAAGTATTCGGCGGTTACGGCGCACCGTTGGACATCCGCAAAGCTGTGCGAGCCGGTGTGCCGATGCAACAACATCAACACAATGCCGAATGTAATCATGGCTGCGCTCACTCCGCGCATCAGCTCCTTGCGGGTGTTGAAGCCGCACGGAATCGCTATGCCGATTTCTTTGGCCTGGGTTGCGACTGCTTTGCCTTTTGACGCTCCACCGAAAAACCAACCCTGCTCTTATGAAAAAAACGCCAACTAAAAAAACTACCGAGCCAGTCCTCAATGTGAATGAAAATGTGAGTTTGGAAGAGCAAATCGCCCAACGCGCGCATGAACTTTGGCAACAAAAAGGCGGCGAACATGGACATGATCTGGGCGACTGGCTTCAAGCGGAACGGGAGATCAATGAATGGCATCAAGGGCGGTCAAAAGTGATTGAGGCAGACCTTCAATCGAAGGATTGAAAACGCGCATGGCCACATGAGCGGCTGCATCTGATTGTTGCCGGAATTCGCAGATTGAGTAAATTCTGTCCGCGAGGAGCGGACGAATTTTATGAAATCGGATTAGCGTAATAATGAAGCGTCCAATAAAATTTCTATCCGCCCGTTTTCGCCCGCTTGGCTGCGGCAATAAAGTTATCCGTTGCCCTTGAACGGAATTTTTTGCAATAAGCGATGCCGATGCCGAGTGGCGGTGGTGCAGGTTGCAGCGGGCGAATTTTCAATCGCGGACTTCCGAGACCATCGAGCGGTTGTGCAATCACAGCAACGCCTCTGCCCGATCCGACCGCCGCGATAAGGCTGTTGATGCTGTCGTGTTCCTCGGCAATTTGAGGCGAGCGGTTCAGTGGCGCAAACAAACCTGCAATCCAAGCGTGATGTTCTGGATAGTCCGCAAGCGTGAATGTAACAAGACGTTCTTTGGCGACTTGTTCCAGCCCGACCCTGCGCGCTCTCGCCAGTGGGTGCGCTGGATTCATAGCTACGCACACCGGCAGGCGCTGCAATTCCTCGAAAACCAATCCCGTCAAAACCTTTGGAGGCACCTGCACCAGCATGGCCACATGGAGCTTTCCAACAGTCAGTCCGTGCAACATATCCTGCGATGACAAATCGTGAAGCCGCACACGCACTCTAGGGTTAGACTCCTGGAAACATTTCAGCGCACGCGGCAGGAGCTCGACCGTTAATGATGGTGCGTAACCGACGTGGATTTCGCCGCGCTTTCCTCCGGCCACATCCTTAGCCATTTCGACAGCATCCTCCGCGCGCCGCAAGATGATGCGCGCTTCGGTCAGAAAAGCGCGCCCGGCTTCAGTAAGCCGCACGGTGTTTGCATCACGGTCAAAAAGTGCGATACCAAGCTCATTCTCCAAATCCCTGATTTGCCGGCTCAATGGCGGTTGCGACACGTGAAGCCGCAAGGCCGCGCGTGTTACATTTTGCTCTTCGGCGACAGCGACGAAGTATCGCAAATGACGAAGTTCCATTTGCGCCACTATACCCAATCGGTATGGCGAGCCAAGCAACAAGGTATTTCTGCTGCATCTGCTTTGAAAATATCGTGTCAGTGACATTGAGCGAAAAACAACGAACCAAATAAAACTATGGAAACCAAAAAATATTCGGAGCGGCTTACACCGGACAATGCCGCTTTACTTCTCATTGACCATCAAGTCGGATTGTTCACTGGAGTCAGAGACATTCCGGTAGCGGAATTGAAACATAATGTCGTCGCGCTGGCGAAAGCAGCCAAGGTTTTGGGCGTGCCGATTATCGTGACTGCTACTTCGCCGGAGATGTGGGGTCCCACCATCCCGGAACTGACCGACGCGTTGCCCGATATTTCAATCATTAACCGAACAACGGTCAACGCGTTTGACGAACCCCGGTTTGCCAAAGCTGTGGAAGCGACCAAGCGCAAGAAGCTCATTATCGCGGGCGTTTCAACTGAAGTCTGTCTGGCTCTCCCAGCCATTCAAGCGGCTGGCGTTGGCTACGACGCCTATGGCGTGATTGATGCGTCGGGCACTTTCAGCGAAACCAAACGCATCACGGGCTTGATGCGCATGGTTCAAGCTGGCGTCATCGTCGTTGATTATTGCACCGTCGCCGTGGAAATGCTGAAGGACAACGCGAGTCCAAAGGCCGGCCCTCTGTATGGGGCGCTTGATATGCCGTTTGCCGTTTTGGTCGGACAATTCGCGGGAGCATTCGCCAAGCGTTGAACCGCCGCCGAAAGATTCGCCATCACGCCAGATGTTCTCGTCCGTGCGGACGCTGAAGGTCAAGGATGTGTCCAAGAGGAACAATTCGCGAAGGATTGATGCGCCGTGCGTGACGTGATAGTGACGCTTGATGTGGTCAGCCTCATAGAAATTTTTAATTCCTTTGATTGTCGCGCATCAATTCCTCCGGCGTCACGACCAAATCCAGTTTCTCCGTATGACGGATGATTGTGACCAGTGACGGAACGCCAATCACTTTGGCGACGAGATGGCGATGCAACTCGTCAATCCCGGAAACGGGTTCGCCCGAAAATGCCACAATGACATCGCCATCGCGCAAACCGGCGCGGCTCGCGGGACTTCCAGGTTCGGTCCCTGAAACCAATATGCCATGTTCTGCCGCCAACCGGTGGAACACCACTACTCGCCGATGGATGGGCACGTTCTGGCCAATCACTCCAATCCAACTGCGGCGAATCCGTCTCTCTTTGATGAGCCACGCGGCGACAAATTCCGCCGTGTTGCTGGCGATGGCGAAACAAATTCCCTGCGCCGGAAGAATGATTGCCGTGTTCACGCCGATGACTTCGCCGCGCGAATTGACCAGCGGCCCACCGGAATTGCCGGGGTTCAACGCGGCATCGGTCTGGATGACATTGTCAATCAAACGCCCGGACTGCGAACGCATCGAACGACCGAGGGCGCTCACCACGCCAGCAGTGACCGTCTGTTGAAATCCAAACGGACTTCCAATCGCGACGGCGATCTGCCCGACGCGGATGGATTTGGAATTTCCCAAACGCGCGTGGGCAAGCTGCGACGCATTGATGCGGAGAACGGCCAAATCCGTTTCCGGGTCTTCGCCCACCAAAGTGGCGCGATGCACCTGTCCATCTGCCAGCGTGACTTCCAATTTGTCCGCATCATGCACGACGTGGCTGTTTGTGAGAATGAAACCATCCGGTGCGATGACAAATCCCGAACCGCTGCCGCCTGATTCCGAGCCACGCTGATTTTCACGACCGGACTTTTGGACGCGGATGTTCACCACCGCCGGGCCGACTTTCTCAACGGCGCGGGTGACGCTTTGAGAATAGCTGTCCAGCAACTCGTCATCATTTGGCAACGGTTGAACCGGCGTGTCGGCGACAACGGAATCGGTTTCGCTGAATGTGCGAACCAATTCAGCCGTCCGGCGTCCCTGAAATGTGGTTGGAATTTTCATTTGGGTTTAGCTTACACCGGCAAGGCGAGTTTTTCCAATTTGGAGATGATCGCCCGCTTGCCAACCGCTCCAATGATTTTGTCTTTTACCTCACCGTCCGCAAAATAAAGCAGCGTCGGGATGGATTGGATGCCAAAGCGTGCGGCCAGCGTGGGGTTGCTGTCCACGTCCACTTTGGCGACCTTCACGCGACCGGCTTGCTCCACGGCGACCTCGTCCAGCACGGGCGCGAGCATTTTGCATGGCCCGCACCATTCGGCCCAAAAGTCCACGAGGACGGGTTGATTGGATTTAAGAACTTCGTTCTCGAAGTTCGTTTCGTTGATTTCAATGGTCTGTTTCATATTTCAGTGATGTTTGCGGGTCACGCCTTGCCGCCGAACGAGCAATAGTCGTCGAGATCAAGCAGGTCGAACCAGGTGTTGATGTCTTCGCGTAGCGGATTGAATTTCTTCACCTCTTCGGTGAAATCCGTGAGCGTCTCGGCGTCGCTGTCCGGCGTGCGGCGCAGATGATACTCGCTCCACGCGGCGATTTCCCACGGCTGGCGCGGGGTTTTTGCATTGGCCTGAATCCACGTCAGCAACTCAAGGTCGCCGCCGCCTTTCGCGATTTCGTTTTTCAACGCGTCAGGTTCAAGACCGACGAAGTTTAAGAAATGGCGGTCCATGCTTTTTGCACCGAAACGATATTCGCCGATTTTACCGGCGACCGATGCGCGGCCTTTGTCGAGGATGCGCGGCAGGAAAACGTATCCGCCCAGCCGCACGCGCGGGCTGCGCGGCGGGCGTTGTGTCAGGTCAGTTATTGAGTTGGTTGTGCTCATAATTTTCAATTTGTGTATTGAGTGTTCGTTAATCAGTAATTGCCGCCGGAAACCAGCAGCGTTTCGCCGGTGACCCAGCCGGAATCGTCTGACGCGAGGAACACGGCGACTTTGGCGGTGTCGTCAGGCTGGCCGATGCGACCGAGCGGCGTCTGCGTCTCGATATGCTTGCGGAAATCGCCCTCGGCGAAACCGGCGGTGTGCAGGCCTTCCGTTTCGATCATGCCGGGGTTGAGCGAGTTCACGCGGATTTTTTTCGGGCCGAGTTCCTTGGCCAGTGATTTGGTGAAGGCGTCCACTGCGGCCTTGGTCGCGCTATAAACCGACGCGCCGGGCAACGGATGACGGCCGACCACGGAGCTGATGTTGACGACGCTGCCGCCGGCGGACGGGAAATGCTTCACGGCTTCCTGCGTGGTGAGCAGCAGGCCGAGCACATTCAGGTTGAATTGCTTGTGGAAATGTTCCTCGGTCACATTTTCGAGCGGGCCGAATTCGTAAACGCCCGCGTTGTTGACCAGCACGTCGAGCGCGCCGAAGGCTTTCTTCGTCTCGGCGAAAAGGCGGGTGATGTCAGTCTTCTTGGAAACGTCGCCTTGAACGGCAACGGCTTTTCCGCCCGCGCTGGTGATTTCGGCGACGACCTTGTCCGCGCCAGATTTGCTGGACGCATAATTGACGACGACGGATGCGCCTTCCGCCGCCAGATGTTTGGCGATGGCCGCGCCGATGCCCTTGGAAGCGCCGGTGACGACCGCTACTTTGCCTGCGAGTTTTTTGCTGATGTTCGTGCTCATAACTTTGTTCTTTCTTGGTTGGTTGTTTTTGTTTGTTATTTGGTTCAAATCTGCGCCATGCCGCCGTCCACGAAAAGTTCGATGCCGTTGACGAAGCTGCTGTCGTCAGACGCGAGGAACACGACCGCTTTGGCGATTTCGTCCGGGATACCGACGCGACCAAGCGGAATAGTGGTAACTTGAAAATCCACAAAACCTTGAATCTGCTCTTTCGTCAGGCCAAGGAGATCATAGCCGGGAGTCGGCACCACGCCGGGACTGATGGCGTTGACGCGGATTTTCCGTTCCTTCAAGTCCAGCGTCCAGTTGCGCGCGAATGACCGCACGGCTGCTTTCGTTGCGCTATAAACGCTGAACGCTTGCGTGCCTTTAACGGATGTGGTGGATGCGTTGAGGACGATTGACGAACCCGGCGGCATCAGAGGCAGCGCCTTTTGAACGGTGAAAAGCAGTCCGCGAACATTTGTATTGAAGGTTTTGTCGAAATGCTCCTCGGTGATCTGCCCAAGCGGCGCGAGGCCACCGCCTCCGGCGTTGGCGAACAGAACATCGAGGCGACCTTTCTTTTGTTTGATCGTATCAAAGAGGCGGTCGAGATCGGCGAGGTTGGCAACATCGCTGCGAACAGCGGTTGCGTTGTCGCCAAGTTCCTTCGCCGCCGCGTCAAGCTCGGCCTGGCGGCGACCTGTGATGAAGACGTGTGCGCCTTCCGCGATGAAGCGTTTGGCCGTGGCGAGACCGATACCGCTGCTGCCGCCGGTGACGAGGGCGATTTTTCCCGCGAGTTTGTTTGTGATGTTATTGCTCATATGCTTGTTCTTTCTATTTTTTGGTTGGTTTTTTTGGTTATTTATTTGTTACTTAAAAAGTAACAATAAAGGATAAAATTTTTATTTTTTCTTCACGTCGGAAACGATCTGCGCCAGGCTGATTTCAGCCAGACTTGCCTCCAGCGCCTTCTGCGTTTTTGCCAGCGCCTTTTCGAGCGCAGTCTTGATGTGGCAGCTTACGAAACAGGTCTTTTGTTCGGAATAATTGTGGATCGCAAACGCCTTCGGCGCGTCCACCGCCTTGTAAATATCCAGCAGCGAAATGTTCTTCGCATCTTTGGCGAGCCAGCACGACCCAGCCTTGCCGGTGGCGGTTTCTACCAAACCCGCTTTGGATAATTTAGCCAGCGTGCGCCGCACAAAACTGGCGCTGGTGTTCACGCTCTCCGCCAGATGGCCGGACGTGACGCCTTCCTGGTCACACCCGCAAGCCAGCCCGGCTAGGATATGAACCGCAATCGAGAACTGGATGTTGTTCGCCATAACTGTTACTACAATAGTCACAGAATAGAATTGTGCAAGAGAAATTTTGAATTATTTTTTGCAGGGGTTGAACTAGGAATTTTGTCCCGCCGCCACGATAAAACTTTTTACCGGTTCGGTTTCAGATTTTTTGCGCCAGATTGCGACAACGGGAATGGCGGGCAAGGCGGGCTTTAACGGAAGTAATTTCAGGCGCGGCCCGACCATGCTCGCAACACAGCTTGGAACCAAAGCGAACCCGCGCCCGGCTTCGACCGCTGCGACAATACTGCTCACGCCATCGTGTTCGCCGACGATGCGCGGCTTGCGCCCGACGGGCGCGAAAAGTTTTTCCAGCATCTCGTGGTATTCGGGGTAATCCTTCCGGTTGTAGGCGATGAGCGGTTCGCGGGAAATTTGCTCCAGTGAAACAGATTTTGATTTCGCCAGCGGATGTTTCGGCGCGACGGCCACGCACATCGCATAGCGCGCCAGTTCCTCGAAGTTCAGCCCGCGCAGCAATTTGGCCGATGGACGGACGGTGAACGCGACTTGCAATTTATTTTCGCCAATCTGCGAAAGCATTTCTTCCGTGGATAAATCGTGCAACACCACGCGCACGCCTGGAAATTTTTCCTGAAACTTCCGCAACGCCTGCGGTAAAATCTGGATGGTCAACGACGGCGCATAACCCACATTGATCTCACCGCTCGTTCCGCCAGCGGTGGCACGGGCTTTTTTTACCGCATCGTCCGCGTGCTGAAGAACCGCGCGCGCCTCGGTTAAAAAGACTTTTCCAGCTTCGGTCAACTTGACGGATTTAGGACTGCGTTCAAACAATTGAAATCCAATTTCGTCTTCGAGGTCGTGAACCTGACGGCTCAAGCCCGGCTGCGAGACATGCAATTTCAACGCGGCGCGCGAAACATTTTCCTCCTCGGCGACGGCGACGAAGTAGCGGAGATGGCGCAGTTCCATTTCCGCGAGCATAGCCAAAAGTTATCGTCAGGCAAGAAACATGGTATTTCATCGGCACGCCATCGTCGGGGTATTGTCTAACCATGACAGATTTACTTGAAGCGAACGAGCGAAGTGAGGCCGAACACGGAAAGTCGGTCTCGAAGAAGCGCGTCGAGACGATGCAGATCGGAGTTGACAGCTTCGCGGCGGCATTGCCTGACGATGGCAAGGGCGTTGCGGTCAGCACGTCGGACAGCATCCGCAATCTCGTCGAGAGAATTGAACTTGCCGACCAAACGGGCTTGGACGTTTTCGGAGTCGGGGAACATCATCGCCGGGAATTCCTCGATTCCGCGCCGGTGGTCATTCTCGCAGCGGCGGCAGCCCGGACGCAGCGCATCCGCCTCACGAGTGCCGTCACCGTTTTGAGCGCCGCCGATCCGGTGCGCGTGTTCCAAAACTTTGCGACCCTCGATCTGCTCTCGCAAGGCCGGGCGGAAATGGTCGTCGGTCGCGGCTCATTCACCGAGTCGTTTCCGTTGTTCGGTTTGCAACTCAAGGACTATGACTCACTGTTTGCAGAAAAGCTCGATTTGCTGCTCAACATCCGTGAAAACGAATTTGTCCACTGGTCCGGCAAACATCGCACTGCGCTTACCGGTCAAGGCGTTTATCCACGACCGATGCAAAATCCGCTGCCAATCTGGCTCGGAGTCGGCGGGACGCCGGAGTCGTTCGCCCGCGCCGGAATGCTCGGATTGCCGTTGATGATCGCCATCATCGGCGGCGAAACGCGGCGGTTCCGTCCGCTCGTTGACATCTATCGGGAATATGGGCGGCGTGCAGGACATGCGCCCGACAAACTCAAAGTCGGCGTTCACGCCTTGGGTTACGTCGCCGAAACGACGCAACAGGCGATTGACGATTTTTTTCCGGGTTATGCCAAATCCTTTACCCGCATCGGCAAGGAACGGGGTTGGCCGCCCGTCACGCGCGCTCATTTCGACGCCGTGCGGGGCGAGCATGGCGCGCTGTTGGTTGGCAATCCTGAAGAAGTGGCGGAAAAAATTCTTCGCCATAGTGAAGCATTGGGCGGCATCTCGCGAATCTCCTTTCAGATGGATGTGGCTGAATTGCCGCAGGCAAAGCACCTGCGCTCCATCAAGCTCGTGGGCAGCCGTGTCGCACCCGCCTTACGGCAGCAAGCCCTAACTTTTAGCTAATGCCACAACTTCTGGTAAAAGCCGCACGTCAGCTACAAATTTTGCAAGAAGCGGTGAATCATTGTCTTTTCGCCAGACAAGAGAAAATGGCAGTGGCAGATTCAAATCTGTTACCGGCAACAACACCACGCCTTGGGGACATCGCCAGCGCGTAGGTTCGCTGACGAACGCCACACCCAGGCGGCACGTCACAAGGCTAAGCAGGGTTGCCTGATCCGCCGCTTCTTGAACGATGCGAGGTGATTTCAAGCCGCCACGAAAACATTCGTGCATCAGGCGGTCATAGTAGGCAGGGCTTTGCCGCCTCGGAAACCAGACGAAATCTGTATCAACCATGTCGCGCAGTCGAAGTTTTTTTATTTTTGTCAGCGGATGCCCCTTGGGTGCGGCTAATACCAAATTGTGCCATTCGACCTGGACTTGATTCAATTCGCGGTCTCCCTTCGGCATGTTAAACACAAAGCCCGCATCCAGCCTGCCAGCACGAATGGCTTCAACCTGTTCCAATGAGCTTAAAGGATTTAGTTGCAGTTCCGCGTCTGGTTGCCATTGACGGAATTGCCGGAACGAATCTGGAACCACACCATGCCAGGATGCACTCTCAGTGAACCCGACCCGCAATGTCCCGGACTGGCCACGCGCTACACGTCCGGCCCGCGCCGCTGCTTCACTCACTTGCTGAAGGATGCGGCGCGCATCATCCAAGAATGACTTTCCCGCCGCGCTTATTTTTACTCCGCGTGGCAAGCGGTCAAACAATTGGCAACCAATTTCATCTTCCAAATCTTGGATTTGGCGAGAGAGTGCGGGTTGTGCCAGATGAAGTCGTTTAGCTGCACGCCCAAAATGCTGCTCTTCACCAACGGCCACAAAATAACGCAGATGTCGCAGTTCCATACCGATACCTTATGACTATTGGTGCGATAGTAAAGTCGTATTGGAAGCATCAATAGCAGTTTGATATTGTGGCAGCATGAAACGTAACAACAAATCGAAGAACAAGCGGAAGGTAAAAGCAGGCGGGAAGCTCCGGCTGACATCGAAGCCGGTTCGCAAGCCGGAACTCATGGTTCCGCTACCTTCGGCTTGGGAGTCATAAGACAAAAAACCAACAATCTAAAAGGAAAATATGAAAACGAATCCAAGCAGTGAAAAAACGACGCATCGAAGCTGGTTTATTACCGGCGTGAACAGCGGCTTCGGTCGCAATATGACGGAACAACTTCTTGCGCGCGGCGATCGCGTCGCCGGGACTGTTCGCAAGATGGATGCAATGAATGACCTTAAGGCCAAGTATGGCGATAAACTTTGGCTGGCTCGTCTTGATGTGACCGACACGCCGGAAATTCGTGTGGTCGTAAACAAGGCATTTGCCGATCTCGGCAACATTGACGTCGTCGTTAACAACGCGGGCTACGGTCTTTTTGGTGCCGCCGAGGAACTGACAGATGACCAAATTCTTCAGCAGATTAACACCAATCTGATTGGCTCGATTCAGGTGGTGCGCGCGGCGCTTCCACATTTGCGCAGACAGGGAGGCGGGCGGATAATCCAAATTTCCACTTATGGCGGCCAGGCCGCGCTTCCCGGTGGATCGCTGTATCATGCCAGCAAGTGGGGAATAGAGGGCTTCATGGATGCACTCGGACAAGAAATCGCTGCGTTCAACATTGGTGTCACTATTGTCGAACCGGGTGGTGCGCGCACAAACTTTCGTTTTGGTGGTGCGCAGCTTGGCACACAAATGGAAGTTTATCAGGGCACGCCGGCCGCTATGGTTCACAAGCTAATCAAAGACACGTCGCGTCTTCCAATTGGCGATCCTGCCAAAATGGTCAAAACCATAATTGACAGCATTGACCAGAACCCAGCACCAAAGCGGATTGCACTTGGAAGCGATTCCTACGCAGCAATTCACAAGGCACTGACGGAACGTCTCGCATCTCTTGAAGCACAAAACGCCATTGCTCTCTCAACCGACTTTGACGCAAAAGTCTAAAGCATGGTGAAAAGATTTGGACACAACTAACAATTAATAAACAACAATCAAAGAAAGGAAATGTATGTCTAAAGTCTGGTTGGTAACTGGCAGCGCAAGCGGTTTAGGCCGCAACATCGCTGAAGCTGTGCTCGCATCAGGTGATCACCTTGTCGCAACCGCCCGCGACCCTCGCCGCCTTGAGGATTTGGTGAAGAAATATGGCAATCAAATTCGCACCGGGCCGCTCGACGTGGCAGACGAGAAAGCGGCACAAGCATCTGTGCAGTTGGCCGTGGAAGCCTTCGGACGACTTGATGTCGTCGTGAATAACGCGGGATACGGCGACATCGCTCCCTTTGAGCAATTGAGTTCCGAAAAATTCAAGGCGCTGATGGACACAAATTTTTATGGCGTCGTCAACGTGACCCGCGCTGCGCTGCCAATCATGCGCAAGCAAAAGAGCGGTTGCATTCTGCAAATTTCGTCGGTAGGCGGTCGCCTTGCCCGTCCCGGCAGCACTGGCTACCATGCCGCCAAGTGGGCGGTCGGAGGATTCACCGAGTCGCTGGCGCAGGAAGTCGCTCCTTTCGGCGTGAAGATGTGCGCCCTCGAACCCGGCGGAATGCGGACGAACTGGGGCGTTCGCGCGAATAAAGAAACACCTGTTCTGCTCTCGGAATATGAACCGTCAGTGGGCGCGGTGGTCAAGGCGCTCGCGTCTTATTGGGGCAATGAAATCAGTGATCCCGCAAAAGTGGCGCAACTCATTCTCCGGCTGGCTGACAGCAATAATCTCCCAGCTCATCTTCTGATTGGCAGCGACGCAGTTGAATTTGCAGGTCAGGCCGAGGCGACGCGCGCAGCCGAGGCAAAACGCTGGCGAGAGGTCAGCGTCTCTACTGACTTCAACGCTTCCGGGCCTTTACCTGCTGTGAAATTTTGAGCGATTCAACATTCGTCGCAAACTTCTATGAATACATCAGACACAAACGAATTCAAGGGCAAGCGCGTTTTGGTGACCGGCGGCACAAAAGGCGCGGGCAAAGCAATTGCCGAACGCTTTCAACACGGCGGAGCAACGGTCATTGTGACTGCGCGTTCTGTGCCGGAAGAAAAAACGGATAATCATTTTATTCAGGCAGACGTTTCGACTGCCGAAGGCACGACGAAAGTTATCAACGAACTTTTGAATCGCTTTCAGGGAATTGATGTCATGGTTCACAACGTCGGCGGCACATCAGCACCGAGCGGTGGATTTATCACTGTCACCGATGAAATCTGGCAGCAAAACCTGAATGAGAATTTATTTCCCGCCGTTCGTTTGGATCGCGGACTTTTGCCGACGATGATCAAGCAAGGTTCGGGCGTCATCATTCATGTTTCGTCCATTCAAAGAACGTTGCCGCTTTACGATTCGACTCTTGCTTATGCCGCTGCGAAGGCCGCACTCACAAATTACAGCAAAGGATTGTCAAACGAAGTCAGTCCGAAAGGAATTCGGGTCGTCACGGTTTCTCCCGGCTTCATTGAAACCGATGCCGCCACGAGAATGATTCAGCGCATGGCTGATAAAGATAAAAGTGATTACGCGACGGCACGGCAAAAATTGATGGATATGCTTGGCGGAATTCCGTTGGGGCGTCCAAACCAACCAAGCGAAGTCGCGGAACTCGTGGCCTTTCTCGCGTCGGGCAAGGCTTCAGCCATTACGGGAACTGAATACGTGATTGATGGCGGCACAATTCCGACGGTTTGAACACAAAAAGGAGAAATCATGAAAATTAAATTGCCTCAAATCATCGAAGAATATGTCGCCGCCAGCAACCGGCACGACGTGAAAGCCATTCTTTCCTGCTTTTCGGACGACGTGACCGTTCACGACGAAGGCGAGACGTTGCGCGGAAAAAAGGCCGTCGAAGAGTGGATTGTAAAAACCATTGAGAAATACAAATTCCAGTTCAAGCCGCTCGGCGGCAAAGGCGGGAATACAAAAATTGTCGCCGCGATTGAAGTGTCGGGAACATTCGATGGTAGTCCGGTCACACTGGATTATCACTTCACCATCAAGAATGACAAAATTTCATCCTTAACCATCAACTGATAAAAATTATGCCAGCCTACATCATCTTCATTCGCAAGCACACAAAAGTTCCTGCGGAACTTGAAACATATTCTCAAAAAGCTCCGGCTTCATTGGCCGGCCGGCCAGTCAAAGTAAATGCTCTCTACGGTCGCCACGAAGTAATTGAAGGCGAGCAAGTCGAAGGTGCTGCCATTCTCGAATTTCCTTCCCTTGCGGAGGCCAAACAGTGGTATGACAGCCCCGCTTACCGCGATGCGCGTCAACATCGCCTTCGGGGTGCGGACTATATTGGAATCATTGTCGAAGGTTTTAACCGCGCTTCCTGAAAGATAACTAGCAGAACTTCTTTGATACGGTTTGGCGCATGGCTTTTCACACTTACGCTGGCTCACGCTGCCACTCCTTTTTGTTTCGAGCATAACCAAGAGTTATTGTCAGGCAAGAAACATGGTATTTCACGGAATCCGAATCGCGCACTAGCGTCATCACATGATGACGTTACGAAAAGCAAGTGAACGGGGGCACGCCAATTATGGCTGGCTCGATACTTATCATACTTTCAGTTTCGGAGATGATTACGATCCGAAATGGATGGGATTTCGCAGCTTGCGCGTGATTAACGACGACCTGGTGATGCCGGAACAAGGCTTCGGCGCGCATCCGCATCGCGACATGGAAATCGTGACCTACATCTTGAGCGGCCAGTTGGAGCACAAAGATTCAATGGGCAACGGTCGCGTCATTCGCAAGGGAGAACTGCAATATATGTCCGCCGGCAGCGGTGTCCACCACAGCGAGTTCAACCCGTCGAAAGACGAGGCGGTTCGTTTTCTGCAAATATGGATTTTGCCGGACTCCAAAGGTGTGAAACCGCGTTACGGCGAAAAAACATTGTGCGATGTGCCGACGGGAAAATTGCATCTGGTAACGAGCAAAACCGGACGTGACGGCTCGATTGCAATTCGTCAGGACGCGGACTTGTGGCTGGCAAAATTGGAAGCGGGACAAAATGTTTCGCATTCGCTGGCAAAACATCGCAACGCGTGGGTGCATATCGCGGAAGGCGAAGTTTCAATCAACGGGACGAAATTATCCGGCGGCGATGCCGTTGGCGTGAGCGATGAAAATGCACTGGAAATTTCCGCGAGCAAACCGTCGCAAGTGCTTTTGTTCGATTTGAACTGAAACCAAAAATCACAACCAAACAAAATTATGAGCATAACCATTAAACCGGAAACATTGATCAATCAACTGAACTGGCGCTACGCGACCAAGCAGTTCGATCCCAAACGCAAAATCAGCGCACAGGATTGGGCCGCACTGGAGGAAGCCTTGTTGCTGACGCCTTCGGGTGGCGGACTGCAACCGTGGAAATTCATTGTCGTGACTGATCCTGCGATGCGAACCAAACTCACGCCCGCGTCTTACGGTCAGGCTCAAATCAACGATGCGTCGCATCTGGTCGTGTTTGCTTCAAAAAATAATTTCAGCGAAGCCGACGTGGATGCGCACATCAAGCGCACTGCGGAAGTTCGAGGCGTTCCGGTCGAAGCGTTGGCTCCTTTTCGCGGAATGATGATTGGCAGCGTTGTAAAGGGCATGGACGAAACCACGCGCAATGCCTGGGCGCGCAATCAGGCTTACATCGCGCTCGGCAATCTTTTGACCAGCGCGGCGTTGTTGGGAATTGATGCCTGCCCAATGGAAGGATTCGACCGTGCGCAATACGACGAGATTCTTGGGTTGAAGGCGCAAGGTTTCGCCACGGCGGTGATTGCCACGCTTGGCTATCGTTCCGCCACGGATAAATATGCGAACACGCCAAAAGTGCGTTTTCTCAAGGAACAAGTCTTCACACAAGTCTGAACCGGACCAACCACCTAATCTCATCAACAACTAAAACAAACTCGGCTTTTATGCAGCTAACACCAGCGAGGTTTTAGGAGTTGGGAATTTCACTGCATCACGCCATTGCATCACGTCGTCCACTTTTTCGCGCTGATAAACCTCATGCACCAAAGCAGAGGCGTGGTTGACCAGCCTCATCGCTGCCTCGCGCGGCACGCCCGCGCGACGCAGCCGGTTGATGTAGGTGACGCGCAGACAATGAAAGCACAGGTGGGTCAGCTTGAGTTTGATGAAAAACTGCTGCCAGCGGCGCGATGGTTGAAAAGGAAAATCCAAGGTGTGCAATTTTCTTTCGGCTTTCAATTTTGCCAATAACGGCATCAAAACGGTTGGCATCGGGATTGAGAACGCCTTTTCCTCTCCGCCCTTGGGACTTGGAAACGTGATTTTGGTTTCCTCAAAGGCCAGACAGGAAAGCGGAATCTGTGTTTCGCGCAGTCGGCAGCCGGTGTGAAGTGCAATTTCAAATGACACCTGCATCCACTCCGGCTCTTCCTTCAATCCCTCTTGAATCAAGATGATTTCGTTGTCGGTCAGTTCCGGTTTTTTCTTCGCCTTGTCGCGTTTCAATTTCAAGCTCACCAGCGGGTTGGCGTCCGCAAAGCCGAGCCGGACGGCTTCGCCCATGACCATCGCCAATAACTTCATTTCCATGATGGCCGTATTGCGACCGACAATTTTGCCGGTTTTCTTTTTGAAGGTCGTGCGCCAGTCGAGGTAATCCAGCGCGTTGCGGTAAGTGATGGCGCGCGGCGAGTGCAGCCGCCTCAATTGCAGCCAGAGCGCGAGCCATTTCCAATTGCCAGTGTAGCGTTGCAACGTGCGCGGGCTTTGGCAGTGGCGTTCAAAGTATTTAAGAACCCAATTGTCCCAGGCCGCACCGTTGACCAGCGGAATTTTTCTGTGTTCGTTTGCCTCCAATTCGGCCCGCATCGCTTTTGCCTTTGCGGTGTCGTTGGGATCGTCGGCGCGAAGGCCGGTGGATTTGTCGTGTTTTTTGCTTTCCGAATCTACATATTGGATATACCAATAGGGCGAGCGGTTTTTGCGGTATAGATAGGCCATATTGCATTCATTTTGTTTGAGTGCAAGTAGTGCAGGAAACGTCCTGCCCTTCAATTGAATTGCCCAATGAAGTAGGCCACACTTAACCACACAAAACCACGACGGTGGTAACGAGGGTTCGATTCCCTTCGCCCGCTCCACCATCCGACTCGACGGATTTTCGAGTAGTAGCGACCACGGTTTGACGCAAGAACCACGGGCTTTTTTGCAGTCGAGGACTAGGTTCGAGCCGAACACTTGTTGGGCTAGAACCTTTTTCTCCTGTGGAGAACCTTCAAAAGCGATTTTACCCG
>Ga0181537_10000762_pt1 | contig 30135 bp, 32 predicted proteins | sample PEATcosm2014_Bin_39_FD_119765 | JGI IMG/M metagenome (GOLD analysis project Ga0181537, IMG submission 119765) | Peatland microbial communities from MTU Mesocosm Facility, Houghton, MI, USA - PEATcosm2014_Bin23_10_metaG | ecosystem: Environmental > Terrestrial > Soil > Wetlands > Peat | place... | reverse complement strand
CGCCGCTGGGCCAGCACTTTCAAAAGCTTGAACTCCGTGAAAGTCAGATGCACCTGCCTGCCTTCAACGGTGGTTTGCTGACGGGGAATGTCCAGGTGCAAACCAACCAGGGCGATTTCTTCCACGTCAGGTTCCGTGGGCGCTTGCTGGTGGGTGCGCAGCAGCCGTTTGATGCGCAGAACGAGTTCCAATTCGGTGAATGGTTTGGTGACGTGATCGTCCGCCCCCAGATCGAAGGCTATCTCAGCTTCCTCCGCTCCCGCCGTGAGCGCGAGAATGGCGAGGTGAGGCAGGGTCTTTTCACTCCGGATCCGCCTGCAGACCTCGAAACCGCTTCGCTTGGGAAGCATCACGTCGAGCACTATCAGTTGCGGCGGATGAAGCGACAGCTGCCTCAAGGCTTCTTCGCCGTCGTTTGCGCCCGACACCTCATGGCCCTCGGCTTGCAGCGTGTCCTTGATGAGCTTGAAGGATGTCGCGTCCGGTTGCGCGACCAGGATGCGCGCTCTGGTCCGAGTGCGCGTGAGTGCTTGGTTTATCATCATATTTCACCTCATTTCTTGCCGGGCAGCAGAACGGTCACCTGGCCGATGGCAGTGGCCAGCAAGGCGCTTCTCGTCCCGTGTTTTTTGAGTTCCTCGTCCTCCTGGCCCTGGTCGCCGGCTTTGGTGGCGGTGGTGGAGGCATCATCCGCGACCTTCGCATCTTCCGTTGGCACGTTCGAAGCCGGCACGCCCACGCTGGCCGAGCTGGCATCACCCGTGGTGGATACAGAACCGGAAACCAGGCTGGCGGTGATGTCGCCACCGCTCACCGAAATGCTTTCTCCGCCGACCACGGTGCCCGAGACGGTCCCGCCCGCGTTGATGGCGACGGTGGACGAACCGACCACCGTGCCGCTGAAATTGTTCACGGCATTGAGGTTCACGTTGCCGCTGCCGACGAACACCCCGGAAATGTTGCCGCCCGCCTGCGCCCGGATGCTCGAGCCGATGACTCCGGAATTTCCCGCATCAATGTCCTTGCCCGCGTCCAGTTCAATGAAATTCGCGCCGCCGACATTGTGATTGAAGGCAATCTGTTCTATCCCGCCGACGTCGGCGTTGATGCTTCCCTTTGGAGCACTAATCGTGATGTTGCCGACGGGAACGGAGGATTGGCCGATTGTGGAGGCGATGAGGCCGCTCCCGTATACGGCGATGCCGTTGGCGGAGCCGCCGCCGGGCTCGGGCGTGGAGGTGAACTCCTCCAGATTTCCGCCGGCATCCAATTGCAACACGGCGAGCAGGCTGACCGAGCCATTCCCGCCCGAACCGGCGTTCACGTCTCCCGTCGTGGAAGTGACGCTGAGATTTCCGCCGTCGAAAGTCGCGATGCGCGAGCCGTCCACGTTTACGTCCCCGTTGGCGACGACGGTGACGTTGCCGCCGCTGGTCGTGAATATTCCGCGCGCCTGACCGGGATCGGCATAGACCCCTGATTGCGCGCCCGCATCGATTTGCCCTCCCACGTCCAGCGTTATGCCGCCCAGCAACCCACCGTTGATGATTGAAGTCGTGGTCATGTCGAGGTTGCCCGACAAATTGACGTCCAAGGAAGTGCCGGGAGTGCCGGGAGGGGAGATCGAGAGCAGATTGGGCAGCGGTATGGGATTTACATTGATGCCGCCGGAAATGCCGAGGTCCATGTTCTGGGCCGAAATGTTGAAACTTCCCGGCCCGTTCAAATTGATGCCGCCCCGGTCCGCCTGGCTTGCGGTCTGGCTGCCTGCATAGAGTTCGGCGATGACGGACTGTTGCGCGGCCGACAACGCCAGTGGAACGGTCACCGGCTGTCCGTTTGCCCCGATCTCTGGCTGCCCGGTGCCGTCGAGAACCAGGATTGAGGGATTGAGCAGATACTGCTCCTGCTGCGGGTTCATCTGGCCGATGAACGAAAGCGTTCCTGCGGTCGCGTCATAGACCAGACTGAGAATTGCGGACAGATCGTTTGCGGGAATAAGATTGAGGTCAAACAAGCTGGTCGGAAGCGGATCGCCCAGGGGCTGGGTCGTCAGATTTCCCCGGTAGGTGATATCGCCGGCCACATTGATGCTGGTCACGGCGAGCGGGGAGAGATTTTGCCCGGTGAAACTGAAGTCGGAAATGCTCCCGGCCTTGATGGTCGCGGCGGTCGAAGCCGTCAATTGAAAGGTGTTAATCGCTCCGTCGATATTCAATTGTACCAGATTATTCAACGGCGAGAAGTTGGGATTCAGCAAATGCAACGGCGTCGTGGCGTAACCCGATTCGAAGGTGTTCCAATCCGGCAGTCCGCTGTCCGACATGATGATGCCCGTCAGCCCGACGGCGAGCGATGGGAAGAATTGCCCGTTCAAACCGCCGCCGTCGTGAGTTGTGATTTTAAGCGAGCCTTGGCTGGAGGGAAAAAGCACGATCGGGAAATTATCGATGTTGATCCCGCCGGCCCCCGCCTCCAGTGTCAGTTGAGACGGATAAATCGGCGGCATGCTGGTGTTCGATGGCAATGTAGAACTGGAGGGTGAAGACACCCGCGGCAGGATCGCCGTCTCGCCCAGAGTAATGGAATTTCCGGCCCAAAATGAAGCCCCGTCAGCCGGCGCATAGTCAAACAGAAACGCCTGGCTCAGCGGCGGAGCAGTGAGATTGCCGGAGGCATCAATATTGCCAGGGTATTGTGCGGAGGGAGTCAGCAAGGCTGGCCGGACTTTGTTCGGATTGAAGGTGCCGTTGGGGTTGCGCACTTCGGCGATGTACAAGTCCTGCGCCGCCCAGGCATCCCAATTCCCGGAAACCAGACTCAAACTCACGGGGTCGGTCGGACTCCCGATGTCCGCGGCCGGATTCAAAATCTGGGTGACCTGGCCGTTTTGAATGGCGACGCCCGCCTCAAGCATCCCCGTTCCATTGCGCACGAGGTAATTTCCGAAAATCCCGTTGCCGGCGATCACCGTCACGTTTCCCGGCTGGCTGCCGTATGCGCCGGAAGCGCCCGGCGAACCGTAAATTCCGTTGGCGGGGTTGTTCGCAGTGGCTGGAATGATCGGTTCACTGATGACATTATTGCCGGCATCCAGCGTCACATCGCCGCCGCCAATGGTGGCGATTCCGCCCACTTGCGGCAGTCCGCTGACGGAGGATACCGAGGCGATGTGATAGCCGAGGGAACTGAAGGCATAGCCGCTATTGTTGTCACCGGCGTTGACGTCGCCCGACAGCGCATTGGCCGCGATGCTTCCGCCTCCGGCTGTATTGATGCATCCATTGCCAACCTCGATGGACTGGCTGGCGGTCAGGGTGATGGAACCTCCGTAGGTCTGAATAAAGGAGCCAAGAGTCTGGCCCGACGTGGCGCCGTTATTCCCGCCGTAGAAGAAAATCGAGCCGGAGCCGGACGCCGCCCCCGCCTGGACCAGACCAGTGGCGAAATTCACTCCCGCCTGCAGATTCACCGACCAATTATTGACATCATAAATTGAGGCCGCAGTCGAACTGGTGCTGCTGCCGAAGATGATATTGTTGCCCGCCTGCAAGGTGAGCAGGCCGCTGGTCAGTCCGGTGCTGGCACTCAAATTCCAGTTGACGCCCGGCGAGAAGGTGATGTCGTCCGAAGCCTGCAAGGTGATTTGGGAAAAGTTCTTGTTCAGGAACGCGGTGTTGACGTCCAGGTTCAGGGTCCCCGTTGAACTGCCTGCGGTGACGGTGCCGGTTCCGGCGCTGCCGGTCCCGCTCGTGCCGAGGACAATTTCCGTCGGGTCCAGCAGAAGCTGGCCGCCCCTGGACCCGGCCTGTGCCGACGCATCCATCGAAGAATTTAGCGACAGTATGTTCGGGGCGCTGATCTCCACGTTGCCCCCGTTGCCGCCTTGCGCGCCGCCAGCGGTAACGATCTGGCTGCCGTTGTCGTCGCTGAAATTGTCGCCGGATTTCAGCGTGACGGAACCGCCCGGACTGTTGCCTGAATTGTCACCACGCGCGAGAATTTGCGAGTCCGGACCGAGCCGCAATTCATCCGAAGCCACGAGTTCAATCGAGCCGTTTTGCTGGAGCACGGAATCGGCCTGGATGATGCCGTTTTGGTTTACGACCTGTGCCTTCAAAGCGACAGTGCCGGCGTCGGCGATGATGCGGCCCGAGTTGTCCACGGAGCCGGAGGGCAGCGTCACTTGGGCGCTCAAGCCCTTGCCGTCGGGGCGGTCGGAAATCAGCACCTGCTGCCCGGCCACCAGCCCGATGTTGCCGCCGGGCGCAGTGATGGTGCCGTGATTTTCAATGTTCTCCGCGATTAAAAAAACCGAGCCGGCCTTTCCGGCGTTAATCTGCCCGTAGTTGACAATGCTGGCCTGCGGCGGCGGCCCGTTGAACTGCCAGAACGCGCCGCTGCCAAAATCCCTCGGCGTCACCGTCGCCGTCGAGGCCACAAATCCGGGGGCCTTGATGACGGCGTTCGGCCCGAAATAAAATCCGGACTGGTTCTCCAGCACGACAATGCCGTTGGCCTGCAGGCTGCCCAGAATCTGCGACGGATTTTGGTTGTTGATTTGGTTGAATACGATGGAGGTCGCGGAGGGTTGCTGAAAAACGGTCGTCTCCCCGGCGCCGATGTTGAAACTCTGCCAGTTCAACACCGCGCCCGAGGAGGCCGTTACATTGAGCTGGGAGCCGCTGAACACCGCACCCGCCGTTCCGCTGATGACGCTGAGTCCGCCCGGATTGGCCCGCAGGCCCGGAGCCAGCCCGGCGGCGATGGCCACGATGACGGAATAGAGTGGTTGCTTGCTCTTCATCAGAATTGCGCTCCCAGGGCGAAGTGGACGAACGGCAACCCGGCGCGGCTGTTGGCCGAATCGAAAACGGGCCAGGCGACGTTGACGCGCGCTTCGAGATGATTGTTGATGTTGGCAGACACTCCGAATCCGGAACCCATAAACGAGCGGAGTCGGCTGACGCCCGGCGGCGGATCAATCGAATAGCGCTGGCCGTAATCCAGGAAAACGGAGCCGCGCAGCCAGGTCGGCACGAAATCGTCGATGGTCGCCACCTGCGTGGCAAGGAATGGAGTGCGCGCCTCAAGGCTTCCGGACCAGCCGGAATCGCCGTGGTCGTCACCCTCAAAATAGCCCCGCACACTGTTGACCCCGCCGAGGGCGAATTGTTCGTTGCTGATGAGCGGCTTGCTGCTCCACTGGCCGTTCGCCCGCGCCAATAACGACCAGTCCCAGGGCAGCCTCTGCTCGCGGCCAAGATTTAAGTTGAGCGTCGTATAATTGCCGCCGGCCTTGGCCGACCCGGCCAACGCCCGAATATGCGAGTCAGATGAAGAAAGCATCGCAAGATACAGGCTCCCGCTCAGCCCGAAGCTGCTCGAGCCCAGCGCATCGGCCCGCGAACCCGACCACCCTGCGGACAAGGGCGTGTACACGACCGAGTTTGCGCTATACGCCGGTTCCGGAACTGTAGTGCTGCCGGTCTGCATCGGGGGGTTTGTCGAGAATGTTGAGAAAGTATAGGAGTTGGTTGCGATGGATTGAAGCTGGTAGGATTTGAAATCAAACCCCACGCTGAAAGAGGACTGGATTCCTGCCTTTTCCGCCAGCGGGAGAATGTATCTTGCCCCGATGTCCTCGGTGGAAGTCGGATCGCGCTCGGCGTCCTGCCTGGTCACGACGAGCGTTGGTGTGCTGGCAAGCGTGCTCACCGGGCCAAGGCGCACCCCGGTGTCGGTCGTGGAACGCGACGCGTAAAAGATTAATTCCGGGCTGCCGGTCAGCGGCGGGAGATTGAATCGATGCGTGGCCTCGTCGTAGCCAAAATTGACCGGCATCTGTTCGTAGGTTTCGCGCAGGCTCGTGGGAGCGCCGAAGGGAATGCGATAGTAGCCGCTGTAACTGGCCACTGCGGGCTGGTCATAAAACTGCGGGCCGTAATTGTCCGGCTTCATGGCCTGCGGAGAAAAAGTGTACCCCACCCCAACTTGGTGATCGAGCTGCCAGAGATTGTTGTATTGCAGCGCGCTGTCAATGCGCGTCCGGGGCGTTTCGGGCGTGGCCTTGTCGTTAAGCTCCAGATGGCCGTGCAACGGAAGCTGGTCCTGCACCTGCAACATGAGCGTGGACGTCCCCGGAATCGCGCCCGGCAGCAGCTTTGGATAAATCTGGCGGTCCGGATTCGCGTTGGCACGGTCAATCTCCGGCTGCAGCCATTTTGTGTTCGGCAGCACATTGGTGACCAATCCGGGCAGCGCCCGGCGGATGTTGTCGGAACTGTAATAGCGGTTGCCCACCACCGTGATCTCCCCCAGCCGCCCTTCGGTCACCTGCACGCGGATGATGCCGTTCGTGACCACCTGGCGAGGAAGCGCGACGCCGACCGTGACGAACCCGTATTGGCGATAAGTGAGCTGCAACTCGCCCAGCGCGGCGCGGATGCGATCGATGCTGACTGCCGGCCCGGTGTATTTCGCAAAAATTCCGTCCAATTGCTCGTCCGGCAGCACTGTGTTGCCTTCGACGAGGTAGCCGGCAACTTCGAAACCGGGCGCGTTGGTCCTCCCTCCGGCCGCCGGCGCGGCCTCAGCTTCCCGGGGAAGTTTTATGAACGCAGTCACGAGTGCGATTACAATCAAGAGTTTGGTGGTTGTCAGGGGCTGGTTGTGGTTCTGGCGGAATAACCGTCGCCGTGTGGTCGTTGGTTAATCGGGAACCGGCGCGGACTGGGTCCGCGCCGGCCTTGCGTCTGCTCTGTAGGTTTGATTGTTGCGATGTTGAGGGTTTAATATATTTGCGAGGTGATCGGACCTCCATCCACGTGGATGGACCGCTGCACGGATGCGTTCACCGCCGAGTAGCTGATGAACTTGTTGGTGAAGGAACTGCCGGCCTGGAACGTGGGGTTCTCAATTGCCCCTTCCAGCGCCTGGATCAACTGCTGTTGCTGGGGGCTCGGAGCCTGGAGACCGCTGGCGAAGTAAATGTACCGTTCATAGCCCCAGAGCGGGTATGAGCCGTTGATGACATTCGCCGGGGAGTACGGCACTCCTTCATAGCTCAAAGCCCTCACGAGGGGGCTCGCGCTGTAAAAGTCCTGCCCGGCGACGCTGCCGATGGAATCCGGAATCGCATTAACTATGGCAACTACTTCGGTGCCGCTGCCCGCGCCCGAAGGATTGCCCAGCCCGTCCAAGTAGGGGATGGGCTGGCCGGAGCCGTTCGTGGTGAAGTTATTCTCGCCCGAGGCGAAGGTGTTGGCATCCAGGACCTGCCGCACGGCTGAGATCTGGCTGCGACCCACCCAGTACAACGGGTTGACCGCGTTGGCGCCGCCGAAAAACGCCGGGGGAAGGGTGCCAGCGGATGCTTCCAGCGAAGCTGCCTGTCGTTGCGTCAGGTTGGTGAGCCCGACCAGATCGGTGGAATTTGAGTTCGCCACCAGCAGTATTGGCGCGACGAGCGTGATGTCCTGATTCAGTCCCGTGGGATTGATCCCCACAGTTTCCGGCGCGGTCACCGTGGTGACAAACACCGGGACGCCCGTGCCGCTGACAAGTTGCACCTGATTTCCTTCTACAAGGTCCTGGACCGCTCCCGCGCCGCCAGTCAGATTGAAATCCCAGGTCACATTGGTGGTGCCGTATTTTCCGGTGAACCGGAAAATCAGATTGGTGTTGCCCTGCGTATAGACCGCGCTGGTCAGGATCGTGGGAATTCGATTCGTAATCAGCTTGATGGAGGCGTTGCCGCCGACGGTCACGAGGCTGACGCTTTGTGCATGCAGGGAGGGGGCGAGCGTGGCCGCCGCCGCAATGGTCATGATGAGTTTTTTCAGGTTGATTTTCATTTTCTTGGTCAAGGTTGATGGAGTTGTTGGTAGGAAGGTTTGTTGAGCCGGTTCGGTCACGGGTACGATTGCACGCTGTAAAATCGTTGCGGGTCGATGGCGGAATTGTCATACAGCGTGCCCGGTGTTCCGTCGCCTGCGACCGGGTTGGGGAGGATCGTCCAGCCGGAGCGGCTGTTCGAGAGAAGCGTGCTGTAAACCAGCCGATACTTCACCGCCGCCTTGGTGGTAAAGGTCACCGCGGCGCTCGTCCCGCCGGCCGCAATGGAGGTGATGGTCGGCGAGTCCAGCAACGGCCCCGCCTGGAAGACCAGCGTGCCGTTTCCGAAAAGCGTGAAACTGCCGACGAGCGTCGCCACGGGCTTGGTCGGAGTGGCGCTGGGTTGAATCGCGTAAAACAACACGGTATTCGGCGTCGCCGCCGTGACCTCGAAATTGATGCCCGATGCACCGCCCAGATACGGAATAGCGCCGGGGGAATTTCCATTCGCAGAAGCGATGTAATCGAAGGCGTACGGGGAGGTGGGCGCCAGCACGGCGTAATTAGTGCCGGCGGGAGCTGCGGGGGAATTTTGTCCGCCGAGTCCGACACCGGCGATGGGTGTCTCCAGCCCGATCGTCCACGCCGACGCGGTCAGATCGTCCACCGCCGTCAAGGGCTGGCTGTCGCTGATCCAGGCGGTGCGATTGGTGTCAGTGGTGCTCGTGGAGGCGACGAGGGCAAACTGGACGCTGCCGCCGGTGAGCGAATAATTGCTGTTCACCACGTTAAAGTTCCAGTTCGCGACCACGTTCGTGTAACCGTTGGGATGCCCCAGATAATTGGAGACACTGCCCAGGTCGAACTCGACGTTGTTTTTCGTGTCCTCCCGGAAGATCAGGAGCAGGTCGCTGTTATTGTAGGTCCAGGCCCTCGCGGAAGGGACCGCCAGCAGGACCAGTCCGGCCAGTCCGGGAAGGATTGTTTTTTTCAGGTTCATGGTTGGTTGTCGTTTTAGGTTGTTGGTTGACAGGGTTGATTGCGCGAAATTCATCCGGCCTGTTCCGCCAGTACCGGGAAAAACTCCCCATTAAGCTTGTCGCTCTCGAGGTTGATGTCGCTGAACAGCCACGACGAGAGGTAGCGCTCGCTGGCGGAGGGGACGATGGCCACGATTTGTTTGCCCCGGTTTTCCGGACGGCGGGCGAGTTGCAGGGCGGCCCAGATGCTCGCGCCGCTGGAGATGCCAACGGGAATGCCATCGAGCCGGTTCACTTCCTTGGAAATCGGGCCGGAATCCTCCTCGTGCACGCCAATCACTTCATCCACTATTCCCCGGTTCAAGTTTTCCGGAACGAAACCAGCGCCAATGCCCTGAAGTTTGTGGGGGCCCGGAGCACCGCCCGCAATGACCGGCGATTTGGCCGGCTCCACGGCAATGGCGCGGAAAGAAGGTTTGCGCGACTTGATCACCTCGGCCACGCCGGTGATGGTCCCGCCGGTGCCGACGCCAGCCACCAGAAAATCCACCTGGCCGCCGGTGTCGCGCCAGATTTCCTCGGCCGTGGTCTGGCGGTGGATGGCGGGGTTGGCAGGATTGGAGAATTGCTGGAGAATGACGCTGTTCGGAATGGCCTGGCGCAGTTCCTCCGCTTTCGCAATCGCCCCCTTCATTCCCTTGGCGCCTTCGGTGAGCACGAGTTTCGCACCAAGAATCTTCAATAGCTTCCGGCGCTCCGTGCTCATGGTTTCGGGCATGGTGAGGATCAGCTTGAAACCGCGCGCCGCGGCGACAAAGGCGAGCGCGATGCCGGTGTTGCCGCTGGTCGGCTCGATCAGCACGGTGTCCTCGCTGATAGCGCCAGTCTTGAGCGCAGCGTCAATCATCGCCACGCCGATGCGGTCCTTGACGCTGGAAAGCGGGTTGAAGAATTCCAGTTTCAGCAGAATCTCGGCAAGGGCGCCATGTTTCTTCGCGGTGCGGTTCAGGCGAACCAGGGGGGTGTTGCCGATGGTTTCGGTGATGTCGTTGTATATGCGGCTCATAAGCGTGATGGGTCAGAGGTTCGGCGCGTAGGCGATGAATTTGCGGTATTCGATCAATATGCTCCGCAGCGCCATGGCCAGGGCGAATTCCTTGAGATAGGAAGGAGGGGCCTTGGGAGCTTCGAGGGTGATTTCAAACGGACGCGGATGCACCTTCGGCGGCGCGCTTAACACACCATCGGCGGAGTCGCGTACCACGCCGTCGCGGGCGGGGACGCCCTCGATGAAAGGGTGTTCATCGCGCGGAAGGAAAATTTCAGCGGCCTTGAGCGCCGGACCTACCAGGTGCTCTGTCAGCGTCAGGCTGCGAACAACGCCGTAAAAGCCCTCACCGTTCCCGTGCGAGTGCAGCGCAATAATGCCTTCAAAGGAATGGGAAACAAGTTCGGCCTGGAGGATGCGGACTTCAGGCTGCGCGGAGTTCTTCCAGAATTCACGATTCAAATCCCTGCCGTTGCGCGAATGGCGGGTGTTGTCCTCGAAGCCCGTCGGATTGCAGACGGGATAAATGGAGAGGCAATAGCCGAGGGCCAGCTCGGGCCTGGCTTCCAGCAATTTCACAAACTGGACCAGCGCGTGGGCGCCTTCCGGTTCATCGCCGTGAATGGCGGCAAAAAGTCCGATGCGAATCGGCGCGCCTCCGCCCTTCGGTCCCACAAAGAGATAGCGGGGCACTTCATAAACCTCGCCCCCCACCTCAAAAACGGCTCCGTGGTTGGCGACGAGATTGGGCGAGCTGCCGGCGATCTTCTCCAATGGCGCCAGCAAATCAGAAATCGAACGTCGCGCGCGTGGAGCGGGAAAGGCGGAATGAGTTTCGGATTGCCGAGAGTTGGCTTCTCCAGGCGCCGGCTCCAGAATGTTCTGCATAGACTTTGTTTCTTGTCTTCATGCGAACTTCCGGAGGTCCGGTCAGCTTCCCGCAATGTTAAAATTGAAATCCAGTCGTCTGGATTTTGGCCACCGGCTACTTGGGCCGGTCGAGGCGCACTTTTTCCAACCGCTCGACTTGCGTGACGTGTGAATCATGGACCGTGATTTGTACGGTCCCGAACTTGAGCGAGTCCACCTGCTTGCGGACCAAAAGGAGCCAGTCTGGCAAATCCGTGTATTGTTGCGAATTGCCGTCCCGACCGCCTGTTTTCTCAGTACTCATGTTCGACTATGCCTTGACATTATCTTAAATATACAGTATGTCAATAGATATTAATGATATTTATTCATTTTGTATGAATATGGTTGAATACGTGAGTCTTACAAAATATCAAACGACTTCCATGGGTAAGGGATACCCGCGGGAACCGATTCCATTCACCCCGTTGATACGGCTGCACCGGCTTTCTGAATTGACCGGCTGCGAGATTCTGGGCAAAGCCGAGTTTCTGAATCCCGGCGGCTCCGCGAAATATCGCACCGCGCTGGGTATCGTTGAAGACGCAGAAGCCAGAGGTCGCCTGCAGCCGGGCGACACCATTGTGGAAGGCAGTGCCGGCAATACCGGCATTGGCTTGACCATTGTGGGGCGTGCCAAAGGTTATCGCACTGTAATTGTGATTTGCGAGACGACATCGCCCGAGAAGATTCGACTGTTGCGCCGGCTCGGCGCAGAGGTTCTCACCGTGCCGGAACGGCCGTTTGATCATGCTGGACATTATAGTCGCGAGGCGCAACGACTGGCAGCGGAGCACGGCTGGTTTTGGGCGGATCAATTCGACAACACGGCCAATCGCGTTGCCCACTATCGCACGACCGGCCCGGAGATCTGGGAGCAAACTGGCGGCGAAGTGACGGGGTTCGTCTCTGCGGTCGGCACCGGCGGCACGCTGGCGGGGACGGGAGCGTTTCTCAAGCAGCAGAATCGCGGAATCACGATAGCCTGTGCCGATCCTTATGGCGCGGCCATGTGGTCATGGTTTACCCGCGGGGACACCGACGTACGCGATGGCGATTCTATCGCCGAAGGCATCGGCCAGACGCGCGTGACGGGAAACCTTGCAGGTGTCGCGGTGGACCGGGCGTATCGGATCGATGATCAAACAGCGGTGACCATCGTTCACCATTTGCTTCGCGAAGAGGGAGTATGCGTCGGGCTTTCCTCCGGCATCAATCTCGGTGGCGCCGTCCGCCTGGCACTTGAACGCGGACCGGGGCAGGTCATAGTGACAATTCTCTGCGACTCCGGACGAAACTATCAGTCCCGCCTGTTTAGCCATGAGTGGCTGGCGGAGCGCGGCCTTGGTCCTGATCTGCCCATCAACTCGGTGCTGGAAACACAATCCTGGGCGAGGACACGCAAAACGATGAACGATTTATGTGACAGCCGGCTCGCGGCTTCTTGCATTATAAGGCGCCTTTAGTCATTTGGTTTCAGACTGGCCTGGCGCATTTGATCATGTTCCGCCGCCTCCACGCCTTCTTCAACCAATCGCTCATTGTCGCTGCGCCCTTCGTCGTCCTCGTCGGCGCTGGACGCGACCGGCGCCTTTCGCCCGGTCGAGCCGGGTACGGGATCCCACCGTTCGGATTCAGACGCTGATTCCAGGGTTTCTGTCTTTGGGTCCATGTCCGTGCCGCCCGTCAATTCCCGTTTGGCCTGGTCCCAGTCGGATTTTGACACTTCCTGCGCCGAACGGCCGCCGATGACCGCCAGTTCAACCGCGCGCTCGCGCACCATCTTGCGGGTCACGGTGCCGAGGCCGGCGGCGTTTTCCGTCAAGGCGCCTTTTTTCAGTGGATTTGTGTTCATGGTTTGGAATTGCCGCAGGCACGGAAAAGCGTTTCTGAATTGTGCTTCGTCTTGATTTGACGAGTGGCGCGATCCTCGCGCATATCACGGGACTTGGAAAAAACGTTGTCCCGCTTTGGCGGCTTTGGATTTGACGTGACCTCCGTCGCATTGGCATTTGGCCGCAGCCGGTGAAGCGTCTTCGGGAATACCGGAGTTTGCGGCAACGCCGCCGGTTTGGAGATGGGGGCTTTCATGAATTGCTTCTTGCCGCGGCCAGCCTGGAATTCCGTCTGAAGGTCTCGTTGTCGTCGGCTTCGAGCAGATTGAAGGTGGTGTTCATTCCCGGGTTCAGCCCGAGCCGGGAGCATTCCTCGATGAAGTGAGACCGTTTTTCGGGGTCTTTCATCGGGCTCCTGGATTCCATGGTGTCCGACCAGGTCTTGATTTCCGCCGGCGTTTTCGAGGTGCCGTTCGCCTGCAACCACTCGCCAATTTCTTCATAATTAGTCGCGGTTTGAACGGCCGCCTTGAATTGGTCGCCGGTGATGCCCTTGAAACTGAAGAGCAGGTTGTCCAGCGGGCAATCGTAATGATACTCGCCCGATGTTCCCGCCAGGGTGGCGCGGCATTTGTCAATGGCGCGGCCGGCGATTACAAAACCGCCCAGGCGTTCGCGCGGGCTGCGCGGCGCCACCTTGGCGAGGTCTCGATCAATGATGGGAGTGCTCATAATGTTATTGCTTCCGTGTTAAATGGAGCGGACGGATTTGTTTCACGTGAGATTGTGAAACCCGTGAGTCCGGGTAAGATTTCGTTCCGCGAGCAAATCCGCCTCGGCCTTGAGCCAGTGCTGCACATCGCGCCCCGGCAGCGAACCCTCATTTTGATAGCTGAAGTAAGCCCGTCGGGCCACTTCGTCTGCCGACGGCGCAAAACCAGTTGCGTCTTGGTTCAGGTTGGCGGCCGGCGTTTGCCGGGATGGATTGGGCAAATTCTGGTCCTGGGGATATTTGTTGTGCTTCATAGAGTTATTGGCCGGGGTCAAACAGCGGCACCGATGGGAGCCGGCTCGTGCGCGGGACTTTGCTCGACGGCTTCCCTGGTCAAATTCACAAACACCGTGGAGTCCGGATAGCTGATTCGCTCCACTGCTCGCGTCGAGATGAGCACCTCGACACCCGTAAACCGGTGCCCGGTTTTGATGACCAGTTGTTCGATGGCCCAGCTCTGGTCGTCCACCATGAAGTCGCGGACGTGGCCGATCGTTCCATCGTTTGTCCCAAGTTGGTAGCCGTTCACGGCTTGCGTGCTGCGCAGGTGCGCATCGGGATTTCCCGGTTCCGGACCGAGCGGAAGGGGTATCGCCGGCGGTCCCATGATCGGAAAACCGCTGGTACCCCACAACGCACCACCCTGCCAGTAAATGGGCAGACCGTAGTGCCGGTAATACTCCTCTTCGTATTGCCGCGACACCGGTTCGTGCATTGCGATGGAAGGGCCGTTCTCGATTTGCTTCCTTGAAAGAGACACCTTTAGAATTCTTCCAGACTGATTGAACCCGCCAATGGCATGCGGAGATATCAGGACCTTTCGCCCGGGCAGCCAAGCACCGGTGTCCACGACCACATAACGGACCGCCCAGGTCACATCGTCGAAGTAAAAATCTTTCACCCGGCCGATTTCACCATCCGACGCGCCAAGTTTGTCTCCGTATAATTGGTTAACGCTTCGCAACATAATTATCTCTTTCCAGCAAATTTCATGGCCGATGACCAGCGCCACGCGCCGGCGGGCGCAGGGCAAATCCGGCCTCCGGTTCAAATGCGGCCCAGCAAAAGCAGGACAATGACAACGGCCAGCGCCAGCCCCAGTCCGCCGGTTGGGTAATAGCCCCAGGTCCGGCTGTGCGGCCAGGTGGGAAACGCGCCGACCAACATCAGGATCAGCATGATTAAAAGAATGGTTCCCAACATGGTTTGCCTTTCGTGGAGCGAAGTTCGTTCGCCGGTTATTTCCTGTCATCTCGCGAGGCGCCGGCCGCGCCACCCGGTCCCCGCCGTCCAGGCAGGCGTATTGGCGCCGCCAGCAGCACTGCACCCAATGCGAATCCGGTCCCGCCGACTTTGAAGAGGGATTCTGAATTGTCCATGGAGTCACAATAGTCCAAACCCGCGCCGGCACCATGGGGTGTTACCCTACTTGAGGATTGTTCGAGACAAATCTCCGTGCCGCATGTTTTGATAATGCGGCGGACCTTCAAGAGAATCGCGGCCGGACTTTTCATCCGTCGAAGCCACTCACTCCGAAATTGAAACCAAGGGTTTTCCCGGTGAGGCAAGGAACCCCCTAGTCGCGGCCTTCGCCGGCGGGGACTAAGGGTAATTATGAGAACAATCTGTCAACTACCGGTCGGCCGTGCCCGCGTGGTTTTGATTCGGGCCTCACGAATGATGGGACTCACAAAGATTCTGGGCAGCCTCCTGTTCCTCGCCCTGCTCCTCAAACCCGTTGAGGCTCCGGGCGCAACGGCGACCTACAGTGTGACCCTGGCTTGGAACGGCAGCGCAAACGCCGGGGTGGCCGGTTACCGCGTCGATTACGGCACGGTCAGCGGGGTTTATACGAGCAGCATCGCGCTGGGAAACGTGACGACCAATACGGTTGCGGGCCTGGCGGGCGGCGTCACCTATTACTTCGCCGTGGCGACTTACGATACGAATGGATTGCAAAGCCCGCTCTCGAATGAGGTCAGTTATACCGTGCCGACGGGGCTTCAAACCGTGGGAATCAACGTGGCATCCAACCGGCAGGTGATGGTGCTGCTCACGGGCCAGATCGGCCAGACGTATAACCTCATGGCCACCCAGGATCTCAAGACCTGGACGGTCATTGGCGCCGTGACGATTGGAGCCAGCGGGTCGTTGGGCTTCATCGATACGAACGCGGCAAATTTCTCGAAGCGTTTTTATCGCACACAACAATAGATGGCATGAACCGCACGGTCGGTGGCTGGATTCAACTTGGCCGGAATGCCAGCCAAGCGGAGGCCGCAAAAGCAGCTGGGCGGTCAAACAGGAAAACAAAAGCTATGAAACTTAAAATTAAGTTTGGCGAGCAAGCTGGGTTTGAAAAACCAATCCGGGGAACTGTCCCGCCACCGGTAAAATGGGTGCCGAATTTCCTGGCTCTGTTGCGGGCGACGGCGCGGGCCGAGCGGCAGAGGCCAAGCACCCGCCGGGCGGACTAGCGGCAACCACACTGAGGTGCGGAGACCGCCGTCAGCTTTCGGGCGGAATCAAGCCCGCGCGCAGAGCCAGCCGCACCAAACCCGGAACGTCATGCACGTTCAGGCAATCCATCAACTTCATGCGATGATATTCGACGGTCTTGGGGCTGACCTTCAGGATTTCGGCGATTTGTTTGGTGTTCTGGCCCTCGGCAATCATCAGGAGAATCTCGCGCTGGCGGTCGGTCAACTGGGCGATTGGGCTTTGCCCGCCAGCGATCTCATTCATAGGCGGGCCTTTTAACAGCCGCATGGAAATTCCCTGCTGCAACGCAGCGTCCCCGTGGACCACACGGGCCAAGGTCGTTTCGGCCTGTTCGGTCCGGATTTCGGCCTGTTCAGTCCTTGTCTTCGCGAGTTCCGTCCGGGTTTCGGCCTGTTCCGTTCGGGCCTCGGCTTTTCCGGTTCTCGTTTCCGCGCATTCAGTCCGGGTCTTGGCCTGCTCCGTTCTCGTCTCCGCCTGTTCAGCGCGGGCTTCGGCCTGCTCAATCCGCGTTTTGTCGCTGGCCACGCCGACGCGTTGATTCTTTCTCCTCTTATGACCGCCACGTATTACGGCTGGGTCGGCGGCCTTGACCGGAGGTCGTACGCGCTTCGTTCTAAGAGAGCGTTTTGGGAGCATGACTCCCTAACGATATGCACATGACTCCGGGAGAAGCCATGGGGTGTTACCCTACCTGCGAAGGGTGCGAGTCAATCCCCGTTGTGATTGCGGCCTCTTGGGCGGAACGCCAGCCAAATATTGGAAACGAGTCCCGCGCCCCTGACCATGGTTCGCCACCAGGATGGTTTTGCGTCGGCGTTCGCGGGCTGGCCGCGCTGGAAGGCCGACAGACCCGATACCAGCACTGCGGCGGACGAGGCCATCGAATCAAAGGATTGGACGCGGTCGGCGAGCGCGTGGATTTCCGCCGTCAACGCGGCTGCTTGGTCCATCACTTGGGCGCGGTTCAGTTCGCTTTCGGCAAGCAAAAGTTGTTTCCGTGATTCCAGCGGATTCAGGCGAGGATCTGTTTCAAACATTCACGGTCCTTTCGGAGTTGGTCCAGCGAGGCGGAAAACGCCTGCCAGTCGTGCAGCAGTCCATTAAGCCGCCGGCAGAGCCAAAACGCGGCGGCGCCGTAGAGGGCGGTCAAGGTCAGCAGGACGGCGGCCGGCGACCAGGCCCAAAGCAAAACCACGACCGCCGCCGTGAGCGTAACGCCGCCGAGCATGCCGAACGCCGCCGCGCCCAGGGCCAGAAGAAAGGCGCGCAGGAGTCGTTCACGTCCCTCCTGCGCTTCCAACGCCAGCAGCTCCAGCCGGTTTTCCCCAATGGTCAACAACCCCTGCGCCAAACGTTTCGAGGTCGTGGCCAGTTCGCCGAGGCTGACGGTGGCTTCTTCCATAACTGGATCAATCACGGTTGCCATTGCAGCGGCGGGCGACCAGGTAGCCGAGAATCGCCCCGACCCCAACGCCGATCGCGATGGCTTGATAAGGATGCTCGTGCACGGCTTCGTCGGCCGCTTTCGCGCCTTCGACCGCCCGGTCCCGAACACGGCCCGCGACGTCCCTGGCGCTTTCCAGCGCGGCGGTGAGGCGCTTGCGCGCTTCCCCGACTTTTTCCCCGGCCACGTCGGCCGTGGCAGCCATCAATGCGCGCGCGTCTTCGGCGAGCGTTCCCATGTCATTACCTGCATTATGTTTGCTCATATTTTTCAATTTTCTGACTGTTTGAGTTATCTGTTTCTAAATTCACCGCATTGGCGGGTGAACCGCCTTCAGCAGGGCGACACCTTCAATACTGAGTTTCGTCCGCCGAAAGGGTTGGGCACTGTTTCTTTTGCCAGCGGATCGGGAATCCATTGGCCGTCCACCACTAGGCAGTATTCATACGTGCCGGGCGCCAGGGCCGTTTCCTTCCACCAGCGGCCGGTTCCGGAGGAATGCAGCGTTTTGGCTTCAGGCTGCCAATTGTTGAAGGAGCCGGCGACCGAGACGGTCTTCGCCTTGGGATCGGTGAATTCAAAATTAACGGGCACGAGCTTGGGCTCCGTGCCGTGACTTTCTGCATGGCTGCGACCGTGGTCATGGTTGTGTTTCATTAGAAATGTTTCGGCGGGACGGTTGCCTCCCGGTTTTGGAAGAGCAATCCATTCCGCTCCCACACAATGCACCGGAAGAACCCGGTGAAACCATGGGGTGTTACCCTACCCCGGTTCTCGCGAATCAATCGCCATGCCGGCGGATGACATGTTGCACTTCATCGGGGTCGCGGCTTCCTTCCGGCGCAAAGTTTATTCGCCCGCGCCGCAGGCGTGAAACAATGAAGTCCTGCTCCGACACGGCAATATAATTCACATGGGTAAAACACCCCATGGCCCCGGGCAGGTTTTGCGCCATGATGCATGAGTGCTTGAACCAGCGGGTCTCAAGCAAAAAGGCGTTCGTCGTTCAATGCCGGGCAGGTGTGACAACTCAAAAAACCAGCATATATTGTGAACTGATTATGAAAACAAAACTTAGGTCAACCCTCATCGCGCTGGCATTGATCGCCGGCGTTCGGCCCGCCGCCCAAGCGGCGCAGTTTTTCCGGATTTCGGGCCCCGCGATGACGAAAATCACGGCGTTCCGGAGCGATGGCACGATGGTCTGGAGCAATGCCCAACCGGGCGCAACCTTCACCGTTCAAACCCTGTCGGCATTCCCCGGCGGGACCAATTGGGTGGATTATGTCAAGATCCCAACCACCAACAGCGTCAACACCAACCTGCTCATGGCTTTCAACCCGCCCAGCGGCATGGTGCTGGTCCCGGCGGGTTCGTACACGATGGGGAATTCGATTGGCGACAGCGACATCACTGATGCAAACACTAATGGCGTTTATCTGTCGGCATTTTACTTGGACAGTAATTCGGTGACCTACGGTTTGTGGCTGTCGGTTCATGATTGGGCCACAAACCACGGCTACATTTTTGACGACGCGGGCATGGGGAAGGCGTCGAACAATCCGGTGCAGACGGTGAACTGGTACGATTGTGTGAAATGGTGCAACGCGCGGAGCGAGATGGCGTCGCTGACGCCGTGTTATTACACCACTTCCATCCAGACGACGGTCTATCGCGCGGGAGACATTGACCTGGGCAACTCCTCGGTGAAATGGACAGTCAAAGGCTACCGTCTCCCAACAGAGGCCGAATGGGAGAAGGCGGCCCGGGGCGGATTGAGCGGGCAACGGTTTCCGTGGGGCGACATCATCAGTGAAAGCCGGGCCAACTATCAGGGTTACACCGGCTACAGTTACGACATGGGACCGACTGAATACAACCCGCTTGGCACGAACGGAGGCATGCCCTACACGTGCCCGGTCGGCTCATTTGCGCCGAATGGTTACGGTTTATACGACACGGCAGGGAACATCTATGACTGGTGCTGGGATTGGTACGCAACCCCGTATGCAGGGGGAACCGATCCGCTCGGCCCCGCGTCCGGCTCGGCGCGCACATTTCGCGGCGGCTGTTGGTCGCTGACCGCGAACTACGATCGGACGGCGGCCCGCCGTGACTTCGCGGCGACGACCACTGGCGACGGTCTCGGGTTCCGCTGCGCACTGTCCCCGGGCCCGTGAGTTGGACGCGGAGGGAGCAGGCTTGCTCAACGAAGGTTGAGCAAGCCGGGCGATTCGAGGACGCGGTGGAGTTCGAGGAGGAGCGGGGGAATCAAAGCGAGGTCCAAACGTACGCTGCTATCGAGAGCGGTGAAACTGGTACCGCAGGCGGGCAGGCTGATCAGAGAAATCGGACGCGAAGTTCCCCGCTGGCCACGGGCGGTGACGCGGGGAAGACCTTGCGCAGGATCAGGTGGGTGGGCAGAAAGACAACGAGCCAAAGCGTGGCCAGCCATAGGAGCACATAAAGATTTTGATCGACCCAGTGTTGCGGCCGGAGGTCGTTGAATCCGTAAACATAATTGATGTTGACGGGGATATTGGGATTCGCCGGATGCGCGCCAGCGGGAAGGGCGCAAAGGCAACTGAGGAGGAGGAGGAACATGGCCACGATGCTCCAGGCAGATAAGGCTTGTTTATCATAGCGAAGGCGCCCCAGGAGCCAGACCAGCAGCAATGGCAGCCAGCCATGAAAAAGAGAAAGCCCGCGGGTGAACAACGGCAGGTGGCGGTCGAACATGTACCCGGTCAGGCTGAAAACATGAAACCCCAGCAGGCCGCCGCCAAAATCCACCAGCCAGAGACATTGCGGGAGCAGAATGCCGACGGCGCACATGCTGATGAGCAGGGGGCTTTCCAGCCACATGCCCGCCACCGTGAGAATCAGCGCGGCATCGCAGAACCACCAAAAATTGGTTGGGCCATAGGTGTGCAAGTAAGTCGGAATCAGAACGGCCAGGAAAGCGGTGGCGGCCACTTTGGCGGCCAGCGGAATTGTAGGCCTGGCAACTTTGTCCCGCTCGCCGGCCGTAGCCCGCGAAGATGGCGGAAAAATCGTGAAATTTCCTGAATTCATGGGTGAAGGCTCCAGCTCATTTGGGTGTGGGATCGGGCGGCCTCATCGGGGTAAGCGCCGCCAAGATGGACTTTTGCACCGTGAGATTGGCGAGATTTCCCAGGTGCCCGCCTTGCGCGAAGACTGTCAACTCTTCGGGGGTGAACGTGCCGCGCAGCCAGGCCAGGTCCTCGTCCGCCAGGAGAAAATCGTTTTGATTGACGATGACGCGGATGTCCGGGTTGGCGCGCAAAGCCGCGTTGTAACTCCGCAGGTCGCCGGATTGCTCCAGCGTTTCGGCCGGCGAAGCCAGGCCCCGCGCCTGATAATACGGAATCACAAACTTTTTGTAATAGTCCTGATAGGAGTACTTCAGGATTTCCTGATACGCCGGGTTGCGCCTGAAACTCAAGAGGTGGTGCTGCAGTATGCCCTCATTATTTCGCCGCTGACTGCTGTAAATGACGTCCCGCAGAATCAATCGAAAGTTCAGGCCGATGAGAAACTTGGATTCGATGCCGTCGAAGGGCAGGGTGGACCGCGGGGTGAGGGTGAGTTTGCTCAAGACGGCGACCTTGAGAAAAGTGTTTTCGATGTTATCGGTCCGGTTCGTGGCCGGCCATTCCAGCGGCGCCCGGTAAAATTCGTCCAGCTTGGAAATCCCGTACGTCATTCGCACGGGCGTATTGATGGCCACGTAGCGGTCGAACTTGAGCAGCGGCGATGGATTTGTCGTTTCCGTGGCGGCGACATACAAAGACTCAAACGCGCCCATGGAATAGCCCATCAGCGCCTTGTTCCCCAACCGGTCCGGATACAGCTTGTTCAGGCGGCGATCAACCTCGGTGAGGGCGACGTGCAAGTCGTGGCCGTCCACCGGCAGGTAGGCCGGCATCGCCGCAGTCGAGGCGTGCTCCATGAACTCGGAGTTGAAGGGGCTGCTCACACAAACGGCGGAAAAGCCATTATTGTAAACCAGCTCGGCCAGTGCCAACGAGGGTTCGGCCAGACGATGCGAACCCAGTCCGGGAACGATGTAAACCACGTTCGCCTTTCCCGGTTGCAGCCAGAATGTGAATTTCAACTTCCTGCCGGTTGCCGGAATCAACACCGACCGCGTCTTGCCGCGGTTCGGAAAATCAGGGTTCTTGAACGTGAAGAAGACGGATTCCAGGGTTTCCAGCGAAGCCGGGTCGGTTTTTCCTTTCACCTGAAAATCCGCCACCCGGTTTGCGCGCGCGAAGGTCCAGGCGTATTGAATCTCGGAATAAGGGTCCATCTCGGCCTTGCTGAAGCGCACATACTCGTCGACCGTGTCAGACAGATTGTTATACATGGCCGCGTACGTAAAATAGCTGTAGGGGCCGAGATAAGTCAGCGGATTGGCCGCGACGAATCGGTACGGGGCGATATAGAGCAGCGGATTGGCCGCCGTGTCGGCGGCAAGGCCGACGGTGTCCCGCTCGTTGCTGGGTCCGTAAATCGGCAGCATGATGAAGACCTGCGGTTTCCAGCCCCACTGGCCGAACGTCTGGCCAAAGTCCGCGTCCGACCTGGGGATCTTCCATTTGTCCGCCACTTCAAAGAAGCCGGCCACTCCAATGGTCGAATTGACGGCAAAGCCATAGGATTCGTCCCGGGCGCCGGTCCATTTTCTCTGGAGCAGGTTGTTGATCAACCGTCCGGGGTACGTGAGGTTCCGGCCGATGTTGCCGATCCCGGTGCGGACCGGTTTGATGACGATCATCCGGTAAACCTTGCTCGTGGGTTTGACGACCACCGTCATTAGCGCCTTGTTGAAGGCCCAGATCGCCCGATTCACCGGTTCGATGGGGTCAGGGACGGATTTGGGAAGGACGACAGTCTCCGTCGGCGTCTGACTTCCGGGCGACAAGTCCGCGGCCGGCGCGTTGGTGAAACCCGGGGCGGCAGCCTGACTGTGGGCTGACAACGAGAGGCACAGGGACAGCAGTCCCAGCGCCAAACTCGGAATACTCCGGCACGCCCTAATTTTCAAGTCGCGCGTCTTTCCAGACTGGAGATGAAAATCCTTTTGGCGCCAGCGCCCAATGCCAGCCGCGAGTCATGTTCCGGCCGGTAAACGGGTTTGAGACTGATGCGGCAAACCCGGGCAATTGGCCTGCCGCTGTTGAGCCGGATTTGAATGGTCTCAGCCTGGGCCGAATGCAGGTATTGAATGAACAGTTGTTCTGCCATGTCCAAAGCAAAGCACGAACATCTGACGCCAGCCATGGGGTGTTTTCCCCATGAGCGCAAAGGGCTGCTAGGGTTACACCCCATGGAGAGATCGCCTTTCGACGAGTACCCTCGCACCAGAAAACAAAACCAATACGAATTAACTATGAAAAAAATATTCTTGCTCGCGGGCGTAGTCGCCCTCCTCACCACCAGCGGATGCCTGATTGCTCCGGGCGGCGGTGGCAGGCACGGTAGAGACGAAGGACCGCCGGTAGTCAGGGTGGAAGGGCCGCGGCCGCCGGAGGTCATCGTTCGTCCATAATTGACGGCTGCACATCTGGGACAGCGGTGTCTCCACGCCGGTAATCCGAGTGGCAGCATCTTTAGGAGCCAGACAGGCACTCCGGCGAGACCGGAGCGCCCTTTCCTGCGTACACCAAAACGGCCGGGGGCAAACGACCCGCGGCTTACGATCTGAGTGAAACCGCTTCCGGGGTATCCACGCGGGATGATTTCACCAACAGTTCTTCCAGGGCGAGGGCCATGGCCTGGCGGTCGCGTTCGCGGCGGGGTTTCATCTGGAACAAATCCGCCCCGAGGTCGAGCGCCCGCTTGATGTCCTCCGCCCGCATGGAATCGGTGAGCACCACCGTCAGATGGTTAAACTGGCGCTTCTGCAGCCACGCCAGCACCTCGAAACCGTTCACGCGCGGCATGTTCAAATCGAGCACCAGCAAGTCGGGTCGCGGAAATTTCTCCCGGTCGGTGAACTTGCCGCAGCCTTCGAAATAATCCAGCGCCTCCCGGCCGTCGGCGGCTTCGGCCACGACCCGCAAGCGCGTGGCGTGCCACAGGGAATTCTTGAAGAGAAGACGGTCTTCGGTCGAATCATCCACGAGCAGCATGGAAAACGTTTTGTGCGGAGCGGCTGGCATCAGGTTGGCGGTGTTTTGGTTTGCGTCCGCCGGCCGGAAGCAACAGCGTTATTTTCTATTCTCCGTCGTCTCCGGAGCCCGCCACGGAATTCGGATCCGCCGGGTGATTGGGGATGGAAAAGTAAAATGTGGCACCCTGGTCCACCGCGCCCTCCGCCCAGGTGCGGCCGCCGTGCCGTTGAATGATGCGCCGGACGTTTGCCAGCCCGATGCCCGTCCCCTCGAAGTCGTCGTGGCTGTGGAGCCGTTGGAACACGCCGAACAGCTTGCCGGCATAACGTGCATCGAATCCCGCGCCGTTGTCGCGAATAAATATCACCGTCTCCTTGCCGTCACCGGGAACGCAGCCGATTTCGATCCTGGCCCGGGCGCGGTTGGCGGTGTATTTCACGGCGTTGGAAATCAGGTTGACCAGCGCGATGCGCAACACGGCGCGGTCGGCCAGCACCGCCGGCAACGGGCCGATTTCCCAGACAATGTCTCTTCCCTTGGTTTCCTCCTTAAAATCGCCGAGGGCTTCCTGGACCAGATCCTTGAGATTGATGCTCGTCATCCGCAATTCCGCGCGCCCGGCGTGTGAGAACGACAGCAGGTCGTCTATCAGGTTCCCCATCCGGGTGGTGGCCTTGGCTATGTTCGCGAGCTGATCGAGATTCTTTTCGGAAAGCGCGGGCCCGGCGTCTTTCTGCAGCGTTTCCACGTAGCTGAGGACATGACGCACCGGTGCGCGCAAATCGTGCGACACGGAGTAGCTGAACGCCTCCAGTTCGTCGTTGGCGGATTGCAATTGCGCCGTGCGTTCGGCGACGCGCTGCTCCAGTTCCGCGTTGAGCACGCGGATTTGTTCCTGGACCTGTTTGCGCTCCGTGATGTCGCGGACGTTGCATTGGATGACATTCTTGTCGCCGGCCTGGTAAACATTGCTGACGAACTCCACCGCGATGTGGCGGCCATCCCTTGTTTCCAGAGGCAAATCTTCATAGCGGACGTATCCATGCGACTGGAGCCGCTTCAGCATGGCCTGGTTGGACTCCATGTCCTTGAACGGACTGAGCTCGCCGACAGTTTTGCCGACCATTTCGTCACGCGTGAAACCCAGCAGTTTATAAAGAAAGGGATTTACGTCGTTGATGCGCCCCGTGTCAACGTCCAGAATCAGGATGCCGTCCTTGGCCGCCTCGAACAGCCGGCGATAGCTCAGCTCCGAGGCCCGCAGCGCGTCCTCAATTTGTGTCTCAGCGTGTTGATGTTCCACTTCCGACCGCTTGACGCGCGCGTCGTGGCCGGCGAGATACGCATCCTGATGTTTCTTCCGTGTGCCCGCATTGTCGCGGGCCAGGGTCAGCCCCACATCCCCGTCCTGGGGAGGCCGCCGTCCAGTTATCAAGAAGTCCTTTAAGTTCATGATGACAGGATACACGGAGAGATTACCATGCGTAATGGGGTGTTCACCCCTCGTTGGATTTCGCTGCTCCGTTCTGGTTGGTCCCGCCACGTGCGGGGTCTCAACCGAACACCTGAACGCGGACCGGAGTCCCCATTCCTGCCGGCCGCGTACCGGCTCAAAAGATGCCGGACACGCGGCGGCGTGGACTATCGGCCGGAACCATTGGCCGACAGCAAAACGTATTTCACCGTTCTGAGGAGTTCGTCGATGGTATAGGGCTTGGCCAGCATGGCGGCGGGTTGGAGCCAGGGAAAACGGGTGAATTCCTCCATGGGAAGTGTTCCGGTGCACATGATGACCGGCAGGACCATCCGGGCGGCACGCAGCTTTCTCACCAGGTCAACGCCCGTCGCCTCGGGCATGTCATAGTCCGTGAGGACAAGATCATAGGCGTGGCGTTGAATCGTCTCCCAGGCGGCGGCCCCGTTCTCGGCGGTGTCGACGCAATATCCGCTTTGAGCCAACACTTCGGTGTTGAGCTTGCGGACGTCACTTTCGTCCTCCACCACAAGTATGCGATGGCCGGACGGGATTGGGAGTGAAAGCGACGCGCGGGCTCGCTTCGCGACCTGCGGCATGCCGGGCTCTTTCATGTTGTTATACATAGGCCGGAATCGTCGTCGACGCCATGGGGTGTTTACCCCAGTAAGATGCAGTCTGCACAAGCCGAGCAGTAACCAAGGGGTGAGCTCCCGAAGACGGTCCAACAAAAATGGTAATGCGCGAGTTACCGCGCTCTCCGTCACTTATGATGTGCCTTGTAAGTGCGCTCCCGCCTGAGCCGGTGCAACAGATTCCACCAATCTTCGGCTGACGGCTGGTCCTGCCACGCGCACGAAAGTCCTGGCCTTGCGCCGGGATCGCCGGCCTCGAGCAAAATCTCTCTCACCGCCAGCACCAATTCGCCGACGGTATAAGGCTTGATGAGCATGGCGGCGGTTTGCAGCCACGGGTGTCGCGTAAATTCGTCCGCCGGCAGGACTGCGGTGGCCATGATGACCGGCACGGCACGGCGGGCAGCATGCAGCTTCTTGAGCAAGTCGATGCCGGTGACATCCGGCATCTCGTTGTTGGTAACCATGAGATCATAGCGGTTGTGTTGGATAGCGTCCCAGCCCGTGGCGCCATCCTGGGCGGTATCAACGCGGTATCCGTAATGGGTCAGGGCATCAGTATTGAGCCGGCGGATGTCTCCATCGTCCTCCACCACGAGAATCCGGCGGGGCGGCGGGACGTGGCCCGGAGCCGCGGCGTGGGCGGCTCCACGGGGTTGATAACTGGTGTTAGCGTTCATGGCGCAGTAATTACTGCTGAAGCTCCTGCCGCCGCCATTGGGTGCGTCCCGATGGGAGGTTCACTCCAGGTGCGTTTTCATCTCGTCAGCCGTCGGCAATACACGTTCCCGGGAGCAATCACCCGGGAGAGCGTCCGGGCGCTTGAATTATCATAACTGCCAACCTTCGTCCGGCAGCTGGTTCTGCCACGGGGCCGGGGGCAAGGTGTGCCCGCTGTAATCCTCGGCCACGCGCAAAACTTGTCTCACCGTCCCCACCAACTCGTCGAGGGTATAGGGCTTGATCAGCATGGCGGCGGGCTGCAGCCAGGGGTGACGGGTGAATTCATCCAACGGGAGTATTCCGGTCGCCATGATGACCGGGACGGCCATGTGTGCGGCATGCAGCTTCTTGAGGAGTTCAATTCCGGTGACCTTCGGCATGTCATTGTCAGTAACCATGAGATCATAGCGGCTAAGCTGCATGGTGTCCCAGGCGATGGCACCATCCTGGGCGGCGTCAACATGGTAGCCGCAGTCTTTCAAGGCTTCCGTGTTGAGCTGGCGAATATCGTGGTCATCCTCCACCACGAGAATCCGGTGGGTTGGCCTCGCCGGGCGGGGAATGGCCGCGCTGGCGGCCTGCGGCGTTTGTGAAAAAGTTTTAACTTTCATACCACGATAGTTAAACCGAAATTTCCGGGTTCGCCATGGGGTGTTCACCCCAGATTCGATGCGCGTGGATCCAACCTGGCATCGACCGGCGTTGCGGAATCAACTCCGCTGACGAATGCCGGGGCCGGCCGGCTTTCGCAATCGGACGATGCCGCGACCCATTCGCGCGTGCCATTGGTGGCAAGCAGAACCTCCTTAACAAGTTCCAACAACTCCGCCGTCGTATATGGCTTGAGCAATATGGCGTCGGGCACGAGCCACGGGCATCGGGTGAATTCCGCCTCCGGCAGGGTTCCGGTGGCCATGATGACGGGCAAAGCCAAGTGGGCGTCGTGCAGCTTTTGCAACAGTTCGATCCCCGTCACCTTCGGCATGCCGTGGTCGGTGATGAGGAGATGGTAAGTATTGATTTGAAGCGCATCCCAGGCGGCGGCGCCATCCTCGGCGGCGTGCACCTGGTAGCCGGAGGCAAACAACGCCTGGACGCAAAAATGGCGGATGGATTTGTCGTCATCCACCATGAGGACACGGCGCGGCAAATTTGTTCGAGCGGGCAGGGGTGTGTCGATTGGCCCGCACATTCGCGCTGTTTTCACATCGTTCATTGACGGAGAAACTAGACGAAGACCCCCGTGCTTGCTATTCGGTGTTACCCTCCGGGGTGATTGCCCCATGGGTGGCTTCCTGCCCGGAGCGATTCCGGGAGCAGGCTGGACATCGGGCCCGGAAGACAGAATTGGACGCCATGGAGAAGTTACGGTTGCTCGCCTAACGCCACGTGAGAAACAAAACAACTCGGGCGGGCCTTGGTGTGTTAATCCCAAAATTTAACCGGTGCCGGGCGGTTTGGGGATTGAAAAGTAAAAGGTTGCGCCCTTGTCCACTTCGCCTTCCGCCCAAGTGCGACCACCATGCCGGTGGATGATGCGCCGGACGTTCGCGAGCCCGATGCCCGTGCCTTCAAACTCGTCGCGGTGGTGCAGTCGTTGAAACACTCCGAACAGCTTGCCGGCATAATGCGGGTTGAAACCCGCGCCGTTATCGCGAATAAAGATCACCGTCTCCTTTTCGTCGCCCGGAGCACAACCGATTTCGATTCTGGCCTGAACTCGTTTGACGGTGTACTTCAGGGCATTGGAAATCAGGTTGATCAGCGCGAGGCGCAGCAGCGCGCGGTCGGCGTGGACGGTTGGCAGGGGGTGAAGCTCCCAGACAATGTCCCGGTCCTTGGTGTCCATTTGAGCATCGCCTAAAATTTCCCGCACCAGTCCGTCGAGATTGACTTCCGCGGTCCGCATTTCCGCGCGTCCGAGGTGGGCAAAGGACAGCAGATCATCAATCAAATGCCCCATCTGGCCGGCCGCCTCCGATATGTTTGTGAGCTGGCGGAGGTTTTTTTCGGGAAGCGACCCGCCGGCGTCTTTTTCCAACATTCCCGCAAAGCCGAGGATGTGTCGCAACGGCGAGCGCAAATCATGGGACACGGAGTAACTGAACGCTTCCAGTTCATCATTGGCCGTCTGCAGTTGGGCTGTGCGTTCGACGACGCGCTGCTCCAGTTCGGCATTGAGGGCGCGGATTTGTTCCTCCGCGCGCTTGCGCTCCGTGATGTCGCGGACGTTGCATTGGATCACTTCCTTTTCGCCGGCCTGATACACATTGCTGAGAAACTCCACGGCGATCTTGCGGCCGTCCCTGGTCTGCATCGGCAGATTTTCATAGCGGACATAGCCGTGCTGCTGGAGTTGTTCGAATCTGGCTTTGTTCGACACAATATCCCGGAACGGGCCAAGTTCCCAGATGGGCGTGCCAACCAGTTCGCCGTGGGAAAAACCCAGCATCTCGGCGAGGAACGGGTTCACATCGCTGATTCGCCCGGTGTCCGCTTCCAGTATCATGATGCCGTCCTTCACCGCCTCGAACAGCCGCCGGTAGCTGATTTCCGACGCGCGGATGGCCTGCTCGCTCCGCGTCTCGGCCAGTTCCGTGCGCGCTTCCGCCTGCTCGGTCCGTGTCTTGGCCTGCTCCGTGCGCGTCTCCGCCTGTTCGGTGCGGGCCTCGGCCTGCTCGGTCCGCGTCTTGGCCTGCTCGGTCCGCGCTTCCGCCTGTTCCGTGCGCGCTTCGGCTTGTTCGACCCGCGTATCGTGGCCGGGAGTGCTGCCATCTTGGTCCGAATGCGCGTCTGTTAGTGCCTGCTGCTGAATAATTAGAGAGTCTTTGGAGCCCACAAACGACAGGATAGGCAGAAAATCCCGAGATACTCAATGGGGTGTTTACCCCAGTAACGCAGAGTCTGCCGAGGAGCCAGGTGAGGCTGGCCCGATTTTGTGGACAGAGAGAGGGGCGAGCCGGGTTTGCGGCAACGGACGCGGGACCGCAAACGGAATCGCGCGCCTACACGATGGTCAATTGCACGCTGCTTTCGATGATGCCGGCGCTGATGGCATAACGGGTAAGGCCGGCGGTGTCATGGATGTCCAGTTTCTCCATGAGATGTTCGCGATGTTTCTCGACGGTCTTGATGCCGATGCCGAGTTCCGACGCGGTTTCCTTGTTGGCCTTGCCCTCGGCAATGAGCTGGAGCACCTCCATTTCGCGCGAGGTCAATTGCACAAGTTTTTTGACAGCCCCGCCCGGGCGGCCCAGTGATTGCGGATTGAGCCGGCCCTGCCGTTTGGATATTGACGGGGTGAAAAACGTATTTCCCTTCTGAATTTCCCGAATCGCCCGGCACACATCGTGGGCCGAGGTTTGTTTGAGCAGAAATCCCAAGGCGCCGGACTCGGTCGCGGTCTGGACGTAAGCGTCATCGTTGTGCGCGGAGAGCATGAGAATCTTCGTGGCCGGAAAGGCCTTGAGGACCTGGCGGGTCGCCTCCAAGCCGTTGAGCAGGGGCATTGCGATGTCCATCAACACCACGGCGGGGCGGAGTTTGCCCACCATGGCGACCGCCTGGCGGCCGTCCTCCGCTTCGCCGACGACTTCGATGTCATCTTCGAGTTCGAGCATTTTGCGAAAACCTTCGCGCACGATCATGTGGTCTTCGGCCAATAGAACAGTAATAGGTTTCATAAACTTTAAGGCTTCACTTCAGGGAATTCTGTCGGCGGATTTTTCGCCCCCCCCCCCCCCCCCCCCGCCCGGGGCTGGGAACCTGGCCTCGATGGGGGGGCCCCTCCCCGGTAGGGAGCCAATACTAAATTTGCCTTCCCCCATTTCTCGGGGT
>Ga0181537_10000761_pt1 | contig 30150 bp, 27 predicted proteins | sample PEATcosm2014_Bin_39_FD_119765 | JGI IMG/M metagenome (GOLD analysis project Ga0181537, IMG submission 119765) | Peatland microbial communities from MTU Mesocosm Facility, Houghton, MI, USA - PEATcosm2014_Bin23_10_metaG | ecosystem: Environmental > Terrestrial > Soil > Wetlands > Peat | place... | reverse complement strand
TACGATATTCAATTCGATATTCCGGCGACCGTCGCCATGGTCACGCTCCTTAACGTCCATCCTTCACGCGCCGCCGATCTGCTTGAGCTGGACGAGTTGCAGACTGAACCGGGATTGGATGTTGGCCATTACATCGACGGTTTCGGGAATCGTTGTTCGCGGTTCGTCGCGCCTCCAGGGCAACTCAGGCTCAGCGGCTCCACGCTCATTCAAGATCCCGGGGTACCGGATGAGGTCAATTGGGATGCCCGCGAGCAGGCCGTCGGCGATCTGCCGAACGAAGTGCTCTCATTCCTGCTCAACAGCCGTTACTGCGAGGTGGATCGTTTTTCAAGCATTGCCTTTGAACTGTTCGGACAAATCGAACCCGGCTGGGGCCGCGTGCAAGCCATTTGCAACTGGGTCCACAACAAAGTGACGTTTAACTATCAGCATGCCCGGCCCACAAAGACCGCGCTTGATGTCTTTACTGAACGCGTAGGCGTGTGCCGCGACTATCAACATCTCGCGATCACCTTCTGTCGCGCACTCAACATCCCGGCTCGCTATGCGACAGGGTATCTGGGCGACATCGGCGTACCTGTGGTCCTTCCGATGGATTTCAGTGCGTGGTTCGAGGTCTATCTGGAAGGCCGTTGGTGGACATTCGACGCCCGCAACAACCAATCTCGGATTGGCCGCGTATTGATGGCAACGGGGCGGGACGCCTCCGATGTGGCTATGACCACTTCATTCGGACAAGCAGACTTGAGCCATTTTTTCGTAGCTGCCGAAGAGGAGGCTCCGACGTCCATGAGGAAATAGTTCCTGGTCCGCACTAGATTAGGTCGGCCCACATTTGTCTGTCTGTCGCCGCCCACTCTGAACAAGCAAGAAAAATCGCCTGCGCACTCATCGACGCCACCTCTTATGACTCGACAAAGAATCGGCATCAAATCTAGCACGCTGCTTGGGAGCGGAAGCTTTCGAGGCGCTTCACATACCACGACGGAAACCCATATTCGATAGCCGGTCCAATGATTCGCTCAATGTAGTCGTTTGATGCTTCGCGAGGGGTCATTTCCGAAGAGATGTAGCAGAGAGCGGGTCTCCACGTTCCCACGGAAGTTGTGACGAGAACGGCATGAGGAAGATAGATCTCGCCGAAGACGTCCTTAGCGTGGCTGTATAGACGGCCAAGTTCAGCGTGAGTACCGGTGGCGACAATTCCGTAGACAGAATGCTGTTCGGAACGAGTGAGGTTTGCACGAGGGCGGATGCAGATGTCAAAACCCGAGAGTCGCGCGACCTCCCATTCCTCCGGGCAATAGTTTACTTCAGAGAGAACTTTCATGTTGATGTACGACCCGTAGAAGAATGTCCAAACCTTAGTCCCAGCCATTGATAGCTTCCATTCGTACCTGACAGTCTATGCCGTTCACGCGAATACTTAGTGCTTGGTCTAAACGACGATCGATATGGGAAGTCGCAAAATGAAATTGCCGGCTCACTCGAACGCATCAACTGACAACCGATCCACTCCGACATCTTGACGAACGATCTCTCTTATCCTTTCCAATTTAACCGATAAAGCGAATGAGATTTTGAGTCGCGCGTCCAGCCAGTTCGCTTGATCTTTATCTCCGAAGATTCCTCGCTTTCCTCTACTTTGCACTTATCGTCGAAGCTCTGGGCGTAGTGTGAACACGCCCCAGTCTATCGGGACCAGCACTGACTGTCTTCGACCTTGACGATCAGAACTTCGAAGTAAGAGACCCAGGGTAGTCGATTTGTATTGCTCAATCTGTCACCAATCGCGATCTGTTGCAAAACCGCTCGTTCTCGATCGACAACGAGGCGATCAACATAGAGCATGCAGGATCTGTCGCAAGGAATCCAATTCTGTCTTTGCCAGCCGTGATTCGATTTCCAGGTTGGTTCGTTCCCAGGCGGGCGCTGGTCATGATTAAGACCCTGCCTCGACGTGTAAGCCTAATCTGCCGGACACGATGATCCGATGAATCATTGGTAGTTTTCACGAAGCTCCGCCGTTCCAGGGCCTTAAGTGCTGCGGTCAACGTTTTGCGGTCGATGGCTAGTAACGAAGCCAAATCAGCCCCCCCGAAGGTTCCTCACGATTGAGCAACATCAACAGTATGAACTGGCCATTTGTTAGACCGAGGGGTCGCAACTCCGCATCGAAGCTTCGCGCCAGCGCACGTGCGGCGCGTTGAATTTGGAAAATGAGTCCTTGAGTCCAATGCGGCTCCTCACAACGTGCGATCACGGCTCGTATCGTCATGTCTTCGTCCTCAACAGGTCAAGATACTCCTGTTCATAGTAAGTTTTCGAGCGCCCAGTCAATTAGCACCCTTGGCCCATTTCTGATCATTTAGGCCTGAGAATTGATGAACTGAAGGCCGTTTGCGTTATTTGCACCAGGGCCGGCAAGATTACGCAGGACTGGGCCGGAGCGGTAAAATTCGAGCGATTCAGGATTAGCATAGGGGGAGGGAGATTTTGCGCTGGAACGACTCACTCCTCTTTGGCACGTATCGCCTAATCGCCCATTTCTGCGTAGCGTGGCGCCGAGACTTAGAATCCGGCGATAATCTCAATAAAAATCTCGGGGGCGAGTTTGGTTTCGCCAGTACAGTTTCTCCGTTCGTTCATGCCAATTCGTTGATTTCCTTCATTTTTGATTGACTTTCGCAAAAAACTTTCTTACGTCCTCGACCAGAAGATCGGGTTGCTCGAGCGCGGCAAAGTGTCCACCTCTCGGCATTTCCGTCTTTTGGATTATGTTGTATTTCTCAGTAATCCAGCTGTACGGAGGGACAGCCACCTCCCTCGGAAACTCCGCATACCCCACAGGAGTCTCCAGGCGTGCCGATGACGCGGCATCAGGTCCGGTGAGCCGGTTCTCACGATAGATTCGCATGGAGGAGCCTACCGTGCCGGTCACCCAATAGAGCGTTACATCGGTCAAGAATGTGTCGCGGTCCACCGCGGTAAGAAAGTCGCCGTTGTTGTCCGTGAGCAGCTGAAACTTACCGATCATCCAAGCCAGCCACCCAACAGGGGAGTCAGTAAGGGCGTAGGCAAGAGTCTGCGGTTCACTGGACTGGAGGAAAAAGAAGCTGCTCTCTTCCTGGTCAAAGTAGGAATACCGTTTCCGCTCAGCATCGCTCATCTTCGCAGCGGCTTCCTGATTCGGCGGTGGCACGTAAATCAAGTTCAGATGCAGCCCGATCACGTGAGTGGGCGCCTGGCGGGCGACGGCTTGGGCTACTGTAGATCCCCAGTCACCACCCTGGATGCCGTACTTCGAATAGCCCAGACGATCCATCAGGACAACCAAAGCCTTCGCCATGCGCTGTGGGCCCCAGCCACGGGTTGTGGTGGGCCCGGAATATCCAAAGCCAGGAAGCGAGGGAATGACAACGTCAAATGCCGGGCTATTTTTGTCCTTGGGATCGGTGAGGGGCCCAATGAGTTTCTCAAACTCCAAAATCGAGCCGGGCCATCCGTGAATCATCAACAACGGTATGGCGCCGGGGCGGGGAGAGCGCTGATGGATAAAGTAAATCCGCTGTCCATCAATATCCGTTGTGAACTGGTTAAACCGATTGATCTTCGCTTCCTGCGCACGCCAGTCGTAGCCGTTCTGCCAATAGTCCGCGAGTTCCCGAACCTTTTTGATGTCGACGCCGTACTCCCAGCTCGTGCCCGGAAGTTGATCGGGCCATTTGGTTTCCGCCAAACGGTGGCGCAGATCAAGGAGAACCTGGTCGGGAACATGTATTTTGAACGGCCGGATTAGGGCAGCTTCCGGTTTCGCCGGCTGTTGCGTTAGTCCCGGTGCAATTGCAGAGAGTAAAAGCAACGCGGCCAGCAGAAGCCTCCCGTACTGCCAGACTGTCCTGTTCGCTTTCTCGAATTCTGCTTTCATCATGCTCTTGCGTCTCTCAATGATTCCGAGGCTGCGCACAAATGGCCCTCCTCACATCCGATCCGGCGTTCCATCCGACCACACACCGGTGGGAATGACGAAAAGATTTATCGGTTCCGGCTTACCCAGGAACTGTGGAGTCAGGAATATCGGGGAATTCGGGAACTTAAACGAAACATGATTTGAGTCATCTATCGGATTTGCGCCCCATGCCGCACCATCCATGAGCGGCGTGTAAAACATCAGATGAGCCATGTTGTGCCCACCACCATCATTAAGATATGCATCTTTCGACATCATGTAACACATCGCACCCGGCTCGAGAACCGGCAATTCTTTTTCTCCCATCGCGGTCTTAATACTTTCCATGATTTCAGCTTTTGATTTTCCGGCCAAGACTAATTTTGTCCTGAAGAAGGTGTACGGCACGACCGTTCGCGCGGCCGGAGGATTGAAGCACTCGGCGCCACGAGTCTTGGGGCTCCAAAACTCGGGGCTTTCGAATGAGTTCATCCACCCGCGTTCCACCATGCAGATAAAACCGTTCCTGCCTTCGACCGCCGTTTCGTAGCCATGCTTTCCGAGAACCATAACCGTGGCATCGCCGGAAATGGATGACGGTGCCGCGCTTCGCGCCAAGGCAATCTCGGCATTCTGCTCCATGAGATATTGGTCGAGGGGCGGCATACTTGGATACGGTGTCGTGGCGTCCGTCGCCTGCGCTTGTTGTGCCGCGGCCATTGCGAGAATCACCAGAGCGCAGGTTCCCAGTATGATCGTCCTAACCATTTTCCCGTTCATTGATTCCTCCTGATATCCAGATTTTGCTGTCTGTGAATATGCGCCAGATTCGAATGCTCAACGCGCGTGTCGTTCAATTAGTTCGGCCACGGTATTGGGCTGCTCATCCGCAACGTAATGCACGCTGTTCCTGATGACCTCGACCTTGACGTTTGCGCAGCCATGAGCCCGCAAAGCGTCGGCTAAGCTCGGCATGAGCTTCTCGAAAGGCGAATTTTCTCCGGGAGCGAGTACCAGAGGTATCGTGATCACACTTTGTTGTGCGGCATCGAATTTCTCATTTGCGGGAGAAGCCCGGTATATCTCCAAGGCCGCTCGCAGATGGTCCGGAGCAGCGTAGGATCTCGCGTAGCGCGCCACATCCGCATCACTGAAGGTATCGGGGCCGAGAAAATGGCGCAAGTAAATGGCTTCGCGACCGGCAAGGAGTTGCTCGGGCAGGTCAGGTGTCTCCTGAAAATTCATATGCCAAGTGATAGGGCTGGCTTTGACTTCATCCCACGAACCGAGGCCCGGAAGGGGGATGTCAAGCATCATCACCCCGCGGCTGGTCTCCGGGAAGCGACGAGCGAAGGCATACGCAACCATGCCGCCGATATCGTGCCCGACCACGTAAACGTGCTCCAAGTGCAAATGTTCCGCCAACTGGTGAACGTCTTCCGCCATATTCGCGGCGTCGTACCCGCCTTCAGTAGGGATGGAGCCACCCAGGCCGCGCAAATCGACAGCAACGACCGTGAACTGCTTCGCCAACTCTGGCATGATGCGGTGATATTCATACCAGTCTTCGGGAAAGCCGTGCAACAAAATGACCGCAGGCCCAGCCCCGCCGCGCACATAGTGGAGCATTGCTCCGTTCACGCGCGCAGTATCGGAGACGAATCCACTGCCCAGCGCAGCCACCGCCGGATCGGTCCGCTGCGCTGGCGCTGCCTCGCCACACATGATGGCGCATGTTACCACGATAAAAACCGGCAGAAGTTTCAAAATCCAGTGATCACAGGTCCACATTTCGACTCCAAGGTGGCTCGACTGACACCGCTCTCGCTCTATCTCGTTGAGACATTCCTACATCGACTTTGCATCCGTTCCATCCGCCCACTTGCAGTCTCGAACCAGTAGGCTCCGGACCGTCTCGAAACTGCGAATTCAGCGTGACCGGCGAGTCGGGCAGATCTCTCGCGGTATCTCATCTTCTGCCGTTACCCATTGCTCACCGCGGACGCAAAAGTGGACTTCCCTCCGAAATAGCACTCAATCGATTCCACCTTGCCGTCTCGAACCTTGAAATACTCCACGTTCCGGAATGATTTACCGTTCTTCGTGTGGCAAAGATATTTCACAAACGCTTCGGCGTCGTTTCCGAACACTCGCTCCACATCGAATTGTTGGATGAAATCGATTTGCGTATCCCAACATCCCTTTTTGAAAGCACTCTTGCTCATGTGGTCGTCGCCGGCGGCACTGGTAAAGGTGAAGTTGTCGGCCAGCAGGCTGTCGAATGGCCCCCAGTCGTTCTTCTCCCATGCCTTGTAGTACATCCGGGCGACTTCTTCGGCTGTCGTGCTCGGCTCCGATCCTGTGAGCGCATTCGCCGACATCGACAAACTTACTGCGCCAGCCAATGCGCAAGTTCCCGCTTCGAGCAGTTTCCGTCGTGATACTCCAGTCGTTGTCATTTTCGTCCTCTTTTCCGACCTTCTGGCCGTCGTTGGAATTCGGTGATCGACACTCTTCACGCCAATTGCGCGGCGTAACTGATATCGTTATATACCAACCGGTCGGTATATAATCCTCTTGGAAGCTCTGATTGTAGTCGATATGACAAAGTAGTGTCCAGAGTTTTTCGCACATTCGATCTTTTCTAGCGCGCTGGCCAATACGTCGTAAGTATGCATGCCGTCATAAGCGCTGTCAGCTGCAATGCTGGCGATTGTCGCCTCTGCTTGATCCAGCAGGGGTTTTCATTTGCGAAGGATCCCCAAAATCGTTTCCAGTCTGTGTCGAAGCCACCTGGCAGGCTGCGGAAAAAGTCCGTTTTGGAGGAGTTCGCCGGCATTGGCATTTCCAGGGGCTGAAGCCCAGCATTGATTTGATTGCCTTCATCGGCCCGACTGAAGTCGTGCCCTTTTACAAAACCTTCAAAACCCTGGCTGAAGCGAGTTTTTCCGCAGCCACCTAGGGCACGCAAATCTACAGCGACGACTGTGGATTGATTTGCCAGCTCTGGCATGATGCGGCGATATGCGTACCAGTCTTCAGGAAAACCGTGCAGCAGAATGACCCCAGGCCCAACCCCACCGCGCACATAGTGGAGCGTTGCACCGTTCACTCGCGCAGAATCGGAGACGTATCCACTGCCAAGCGCCGCCACAGCCGGATCGGGCGTCCACTTGGGCAATGACAGGGCATGAATCACGGCGCATACAGTTACTGCAAAGACCGCTAAGGTTTTCAAAGCCCAACGATGGTGCATAGAAGTCTGCATGGTAAAATCCTGGCCTGTCCCCTCTTTTGTATCAGCGAGATTGTTAGTGTAGAGCGACAGAAGGGTGCATAGCTATCTCCACGTGTTTCGCCTTGGCTTGCTCTCTCCAGGGTCAGATACCTTCCTACGTTTGCTGTTCATGATATAGACAATGGTTGGTTATAAAGTCTCCCGGCTTATGCCAAACCCTCCGTGCCGGAAGACCATGAGAATGTTCCAGCCGGAGGCCCCACCCTTGGGTGAGTCCTCCGACGGACCGAGGTTTTTCAGAAGGTAAATTTGCCCGTCAATTGGACGATGCGCACCGATGCGTCGCCCCCCAGGAAAGATCCATAGATGCTTGTCGGTGGGCTCACTGTGCTAAGTGATTGCCCGAATTGTGGGGATAATACATTAGACACCGGTGTCGCAAAATTGGGATGGTTGAAGAGGTTATAGGCACTCGCCCCGAGCTTAACCGCGACTCCTTCGCGCAGTGGAACGCTCTTGGAGAGTGTCATATCCGTGTCGAAATATCCAGGGCCGGTGAACTGATTCCGATCGTACGGAACGAATAACGAACTGGCCATTCCCGCGTTCGGGAAACTCGTCGCACTTAGGCACGCGGTCCTCGCCGAAGATGAACCACAGTGTTTCGAAGTTTCAGGAAGTGGAGCCACCTGAGCGATGCCACTTCCGCCGACATTTCCAGCTGCCGCAACAAAGTCTGACTCCGTTGCGCTAAACGGCAATCCTGAATGCAGGAACAAAGTGCCGGAAAGCTCCCAGCCCGCAGTTACGGCTCTAGGACCGCGGAAGTAGGGGAGCATATACAGATAGTTTCCGTTCAGGTAGTGCCGCGTATCATAATCCGCGTTGCCGTAATTGTGTCTAAGATCATAGGGATTTATCTGAGAGGTGATGGAGCTATTGGCGTTGAATTGCAGGATACCTCCGTTTGAAATCTCATCAAGGGCGTGACTGTAGGTGTAATTGAACTGCACATTGAGGCTCTTGCCCTTGTGTAGCACAGATGCCACAAATCCGTTGTAATTGCTGGACGCCGTAGAACTGACTTCTGTCACTGTCCCGAATGCGGGTGCGGGAGCAGTTGCCGGGAAGGGTCCGGTTCCGTATGTGTTTGCCTGCTCGTTCTGAACCGGTTCGTGATAACCGTGATTTCCGACGTATTCAACCTGCAACGAATTGTTGTGGGGGAATTCGCGCTGGATCTCCAAGCTCCACTCAACATAAGTCGGGTACTGCAGGCGCGATGCGACCGTAGTGAAGTTAGGTGGAGCGAAATTCGGGTCGGCTGCGCTGATTGAATTCAGAGTGCCCCCGCTCGCATATCCCTTTTGAAAAACAGTGTTCAATGTTGAGGCTTGCTGCGCCGAACTGTAGCTTTGCGAGGGATCGACTCCTCCGAAGAAGATTGCGAATTCCGGGTCCAGCGGCGGATTGGATAACTCGGTATCGGCGATCGTGCCCGGGAATACATCCGTAAAGAAGCCCACTCCGCCACGCAACACGCTCTTGCGGTCGAATGTCGGCGAATAAGTGAACCCGAAGCGAGGCTCGATCATGAGGCTTTGATAGTTGGGGAAGGCGCTGCTCTGCCCTGTTTTGATTAGCGACGAGTAGGGTGTCGTGTTAAACGCGCTGGAGCCAACGTTCGCTACGAACGCGCCAAAACTCGTTCCGAAGTTAGATAGGCAGTTCAGTGCGCAATTTGGATTCGAGTTTCGTTCTGCCCGCGCCCCCATAGTCAAAGTCAGTTCCGGAGTCGGTTTCCAATCGTCCTGGAAATACTCGCCAAGTGTGTACAGAGTAATTCCCTCATCGGGGTGGGTTGTAAAACTCTGGACCGCCTCTAGCGAAATACCTTGACCAAACAGGTTGCCGTTAACGCCTGCTGACGAAGCGCAGGTCGCCGCACTGCCGCAGGTAAGGTTTAGCGGAGACGAGAACGCCGTCAAATTGTGATCCGAAACATAGTCCTTCTTGAAGCTGAGTCCCGCCTTAAGGGTGTGCTTGCCCAAACTATAACTGAAGTCGTCACCAAACTGCACCTGGCTTACATTGCGGCCCTGGGGAAAGGCGAAGAGGTCATTGTTTAGATTGGCGAAATATCCATCTAAATCGTTGAAGTTAAGCGACTCGGGAAAGGCCGCCGTTGCTGCTGCCTCGTCGGTCATCGCGAAAATCGCGCCATACCAAGATCCAGTCAGGAGCAATTGATTCACAGCTCTGGGAGAGAAGACATGCGTCCACGACAGCTGCCCTTCGTCATCAGGCTGTACTGACTGCACATTGAAAATTGGAGTAATGGCATCGGTATAAGTCGGCTGAGTCCCCTTGTCATACTTGTAGTGGCCGAACACTTTGTCATTGTCGCTGAAGCTCTGATCGATGCGAAAATTCAAAAGATGTTCATTCAAGGCCGTCTTCGGGGCAACGGTGAGCTGCAGTTGATCCGGAGAGAACACGGCAGCTTTTGCATGACTAGGTACGTTGTTGTAGAGCGAAAATGCCTCCGTGTAAAAGGCGCACTCACCGCCGGCATTCGCGGCGTACAACGAACTGGTCGAATTGTCGCAATTGCCATCGTTCCCCAGTACACCCGCTTCGTAGGACAATGAGGGCAACAACAGCACGTCAATCGGAGCCGTGATAAACGACAGTTGTTCCCAATTGGCAAAGAAGAATGTGTGATCTTTCCTGATTGGTCCACCGACCGCGGCAGCATACTGATTCGAATTGGAGAAGGGCCTCGGGTTCGCAGTATTGAACCAGTCGTTTGCGTTCATTGCCCGGCCATTCCACCAATAGTTTGCATTACCGTGAAATACATTTCCGCCGGAGCGCGAAATTGCATTAACCTGCGCCCCTCCAAAGCTTCCCATCTGCGCGCCGTAAGCATTGGTCACCACATTCACTTCGGAAACATCGTTCAAGCCAAGAAGGAGATTTGAAGGGCCCGAGTTGTTCAAATTCAGGAAAGGATCGTTGACCTGCATTCCGTTCATTGTGAAGTTGTTCGATGTTCCCGGCAGACCAAACACTGAGAAGTTTCCTAGACCCGCGGCAGTGTTCATTACCACGCCTGGCGCGGTTTGCGCGACGTAGGTGATATCGCCACCAGGATTGGGCACGCTCTGCAACTGTTCAAAGCTGAAGGAGGTGTTCAGCTCCGCCGAATCCGTCTGGAGAAGCTGCGCGGTTTCCGTAACTTCGACTGTCTCGGCCGCGCTGCCGACATTCAAATGAAATGGCACAGTGGCCACCTGGCCAAGCGCGACAACCGCTTCAACAGTTTCCTCTTTGAAGCCATCTGCCTTGACGGACACTTGATAAGTGCCTGGATTCAAGAGGGCAAAGCGATAAGCGCCCTGGGCGTCCGTTTTTACAGACGCCGTCGCATCCGTTGACTTGCTCTTCGCAGTAACTGTTGCATCGGTTACCACCGCACCGCCGGAATCGACGACAGTACCTGCAATATCGCCGGATAGCAGTGATTGTGAAAAGGCCGTTGGGGCGGTTCCAGTATCGAGGAGCACGCCCCCAAGGGCTATCGCCCCGAACGTCACAAACGCGAGACTTATTTTCCGGAAGTCGTCAAATCGCATCCTATCCTCCAAAGTTGAATTTCGATTCCAATTTGTCTAAAACGTGGCCCTGCGGTCCGCGTAAGTTGGTTTCGCATCTGTTTCGACACGTATGTTCTTACCTGGCATTGTCTTTCCGATAAACACGTAATGAGTCTTCAGTTACTGAACGATTTCAGGTGCCCCGGGGAGGTTCTTAGCGCTTCCTTGCTGTCGAAGTGATGGAAGAAGCTGCCCTTGGTGAGCCCGGCGGCTTCGCAGATGTCCTCAATGCGCGTTGCGGAGTAGCCCTTGGCGCGGATGACGTGCACGGCCGCATTGAGGAACCGGTTTTTCGATTCGTGTCTGGATTCGAGCTTTGTTTCAGTTGGAATTATTTGGATACCAACTGGTTGGTATTTAACATACCAACTAAATGGTACATTGTCAAGCAAGATCACTTTTCTCACGAGCCGCCTGTCGTGCCCGATCATCCATCGGGGTCGTAGCAATAGGCGAGCCAGTTCTGATCGGAGAAGTCGGTTCGCTTCGAATAGCTAAGGCCACAAGCACGAGAGCGTCGATGTCTGACCGGGATCGCCATCCAGACTCGAGCAAGTGACCGACGCACCCGTTTGGCTGAGTATTGATCTGCAGCCGGTGAGTAGCGTTGAGGAGCTGTCCTCACGCAATCCAGAGCAGGGACATCCCTTTAGCAGCCCGATCCGCAGTCGGCTTTACCGTATGCAGAACGAAGAGTGGATTGACAATAGCTTTTCGTGCGAATCTCACGACCGCATTGTGGGCAAGACTTTAAGGTGGAAATGCGGTGTTGAACCTGCGCGGTTACGATTTGCTTCTGAAGTCTGAGAAGCAGGTCTCTAACTCCCGCTTTCGTCAATCCAACGGCTGCAGGGGAGATTTCTTCCGCCTTCCCGATCATCCCCACCTCATGCTCGATAGGGCGAACCAGCTCGACTAACGCTTTGACTGTCCATTCGATCCCCAAAGGTTAACCAATCCCAGAACTTTGAACACTCTCATTCTTCACCCGAAACTTCATCGTTGGAATGTGGTGGTGCCGTCGGAGCGTTGTGCTGGTTCGTCATTGAAGGGGCGGCCATTCAGTATTCTGCCCAGACTAGCCGATCTCCATCCTTATCCGTGCAACAACGCCTTCTTGCTTGCCTTTGCTGTCGTCTTACAACTGGCTATAGCTATTTCAACCAGACGAAGAAGGCTCACAATCTGCTCCGGGGTATGCCTCTATCTCTGCCCCATTCAAAGGTCCTCTCATCCCAGTTTCTCGCTTTGCTGCCTGCGCAACAGTTGCCGGGCACTCCGTAACAACCTTCTCCTTTCCCAGAAGCATTTCAAATCCCGAGCCCTCCACACACCTGGGAATGCCCGCCGGAACCTCGAGAAGTGCTTTCAAACAGGCCCTTCCGCGCACTAGCCGCGACTTCACCGTATCCTGGTTCACGCTCTGCATTTCCGCAATTTCCTCGTAACGAAATCCATCGATATCGCGTAGTATCAGCGTTGTTCGAAAGGGTTCCGGTACCTTTCTTAACGCCCCTTCCATTCGTGCCTTCGACTGCGTGTGCATTGCTATCTCATACAGACCATCGGCCTGGTTCACCAGAGTGTCATTCAACAGGATCAGCGTCCTGCGCTCTCCGTCGCTTAAACCTAGCTCTATCGGGATCTTCTGCTGCTTGTGCCGTATCCACCAGCGCCGCTGGTTCGTGACCTCCCGCAGTGCAACCCGGTAAATCCACGTCCGCAACGACGATTCGCCGCGAATGTTCCTCACTCCCCGGGAGAGCTTCACGAATACTTCCTCTGTCAGGTCCGCTGCGTCGGCGCGGTCATGCGCCGTACGCGCCAGCAGCGAGTAGACCGGCTGGTGAAAGCGCGCAATCAGCCACTCAAAGGCCTCCTCCGAGCCGGCTCGAAGTCCCGCTATCAGGGACGTCTCATCGGATTGAATCGTCGTCGCGCTTGCGACATCGTCCATCGGTTAGCCCGCCCCAAGTCTAGTACCCTGCAAGTCTGCAACCGGGAATAACCACGATGCAGACGGCACTCGCTCAAACAACTGCGATTTTCGCTCAACGCCTGTGGATCGCGCTGAAGCCCAATTGGATTCGTACCGTTTGCGGGGAGAGGCGATGTTTAGTCTCCTGAAAGTAAGTATCTTGGTTAAGCCGTTCCCCTTAGATCCGCGCATGCGGCTTAGGATTCGCTTCCCAGTTCGCCGCGGTCATGCGCGGGAGATGAAACATCTGCTGCGAATGCCAGTGCCGGTAGCGAGGAGCGAAGAACCGATATTCGCTCTAATCAACCGGTACCAAAGAACGATCTCGCGGCAGCGCAGAGGTGCCATTTAGCAAATTGATTGGCGTCGGAGGCGCTGAGAGGCTCAAAGCTTTCTGGCCTGCTTTGAAGCGGACGAGCTTGCTCTTCTGGTCGAATGTCACCGCAAAAGCCTGCAGCGGGCTTGATCCGAAGTTAGCTAGCGGAAACGCGCCCCCAATCTCAACGAATGGCCGCTTGAAAAAATAATCGCCAACTTCGACATTCGGTGCGAGGCGTGCTGTCCTGATCTGAAACCGCGTGGAGAGTGATTCGCCGCTCCCGAATTCAGCCGGATCACCTGCAAACTTGAGTCGTGCAGCCAGCCTGTCCGGCAACAATAATCCGTCACCGCCAGAATCGATCTGCGCGTCAATTGGCACGCCACCGATACGCAGGTTCACTATTGGTATGCCATCGGGCATGCGAAACGACAGTACGGAGTGCTCGCCATCCGGTAGGAGTGCGCCCGTGGCCAAGGTAAGTTCGCGGCTTGGGAAGTCAAGCGTCAATAAGCAATCCCGAAAGAGCGAGAATCCGAGCAAGCCTTGATACGAACCTTCTCCCGTGCCCAGCACATGCACCCTGGCCTTTATGTCTCTGAATTCAAATCCGGCCACCTCAAGAGATTGAATCATAACTATCGGGACGCTCTGGACGCTTTGCTTGCTTGGATCGCTCAACCGCGCCTGCCCGATGGTTGACAGCCCCAGGATTCCTGCGAGTTCGGGGGTTACGAAAGCGTCTGCACTCGTACCTGTATCGACTACGAACCGGAACGGCCCCTTGCCGTTAACCATGACCATGACAAACGGCTTATCATGGACCAATTGAAGACGTTCGGTATGCACGAGATCGGTCTGACAAAGCGACGACGGTGCGATGCCACCGACCAAGGCAACGATGATGCAGACTCGATTCCAGAACATCGACATCGCTGTCCTTTCAAAACGATTTGATTCGTGAGGCCTTGCTAATCCGTGAACTGATCGTGCCCGCGAAGGCTTGCTCTCGTGATTCCTTCACCAATTGAAGGATCGAAAAATGCAGGATCTGCTGCCGCACACCGAGTTTAGTGCTAGTTTGAAAAACCTCACCCTCCAGCTCTTTGGCTGGTTGGTCCAACCCCAGGCGCCGGAAGTTAGGTTCTTCGCGATCGCGGCAATGATGCTTTCACGGATCTGAGCATCACTGGCTGAGCAAAAAGGAGCTCGAGATAACGGCGCAGGTGGTCGATGCACTGGGCTGCGACCGCAACACCATTTGCGGCCTTGGCCAGGACGAACGCGCCCTGAATGGTGGCCTGCGTGTAGAGCGCCAGGCTCTCCGCGGTCCACTCCGGACGGACGTCGCGCTGGCGCATGGCTTCCACTATATCGGGGACAAGGATCCCCGCGTGGCCGGTGATGCAGCGGTTGCAGGCCTCTCGCAGGGCCGGATGCGTTTCGTAGACCTCCTGCACCATGGTTCCTGCCAGGCAGGTGAAGTCAGGCAGATCACCCGTCAGGAGCGCTTTGCGGAAGTCCACATAGGCCAGCAGACGATCGAGCGGGTCGGCATGGTCGCGATAGGGCGCGGAAGCAAAAAGAGCCTCGGAACCTTCAATCCAATAGTCGGCTGCGTCCAGGGCCAGCGCTTCCTTGCTGTCGAAGTGATGGAAGAAGCTGCCCTTGGTGAGCCCCGCGGCTTCGCAGATGTCCTCAATGCGCGTGGCGGAGTAGCCCTTGACGCGGATGACGTGCACGGCCGCATCGAGGAACCGATTTTTCGATTCGTGTCTGGATTCGATCTTTGTTTCAGTTGGAGTCATTCATGCACCCACCGGTTGGTACCTAAATGTACCTACTAATGGGTATTCTGTCAAGAGTTTATGGGTTCTGATCGAATAACCACAACACGATGTGGAGCACTGGAATCACGGAATGGCCTTTCGGCCGTCGGCTGCGGCGGGCGGCCAGCGCGGCGCATCCTGGTGGGTATCTTAGTCAATTTTCGCGCGGGACAGTTCGTGCCGGCAAACTCCGGGGATCATTGCTTGGCGATGGCCAGCATCTCGCGCATGCGGTCGTCTTCTGGGAACGACTCTAAATACTTTTCCATTTCCGCTTCCACCTGATCGTATTGCTTGTTCTGGTTGAGTTGGTTGATCAGCGTCTTGGCAAAGGACGCTGCGATGCCCCGGTGGCAGTGGGTGCACGCAGCGGCGCCCACGTAGCCATCGTGATTGCGCGGCTTTCGAGTTTCACAATTCCGCACAGATCATCTTCTTCAATTTAATAAATCGGAAATTGTATCACCGGAAAAAACGGCGGCAGGCCAAGGAAGGTCAGAACCTGCCGCACGAAGTATTTCAAATGGGTCGGCCGGGGGAGGGGTTTGTCGTTGACCAGATTCAACCGGGCCGATTGTGATTGACCTTAAGAAGGCTGACGGGAAAGCAAGAGGGTTGCGACGGGGACCCCCGCCGCTACCCTCTTGTGAGTTGGATCAAAATATGAACTTGCCGCCAAGTTCCAGCACGCGGGGATCCCACGCGCTCGTGACTGCGCCGAAGTTGTTGTTCGGAACGAGTGTATTGGCCGTTGCGCTCGAAGCGCCCTGCGGCAGGCCCATTCCGAGTGTGGTTTGGACGTTGTTGAATTCGAAGTGATTGAAGGTGTTGAACGACTCGAATCGCAGTTCGAAGTGCGCCCGCTCGGTTACGGCGAACGACTTGTAGAGCGACGTTGTGAAGTTCACACGTCCGGGACCGACGATGGCGTCCCTGCCAGCATTGCCGAAGCCCTGGTTGGGGCCACCCAGCCAAGCCGGGACCGGAGCGGAGAACTTCGATGTGTCGAAATACTGACCTTGCTTCCTTGGGTAGGTGACCTTGCCACTCACGTTCGGACGATTTGTGTAGCTTTGGTTGTTGGTAAGGTAACCGAGACCGATCGAGTCGTACGGAATCGACAGGCCTGGACCCGTATAGTCGGTGCCGCCGTTGCCGGGGATGCCGGTCTCATCGATGAAGGTGCCCGCCAATTCCCAGCCGCCGGCGACGGAGTGAAGCAGATTGTTGCCCTTGGCGAAGAAGGGTATCTTGTAGACGTAGTTTGCGTTGACTATTTGCCGGCGATCCAGGTTGCCCGAACCCTTGTCGTACTTCAGGTTCCACGGATTGCTGACCGGATCCAGGTCATTGCTGGAGACATCGATCTCGTGCGAGTACGTGTAGTCGAGTTCGCCGCTCAGGCCCCACCTGTTCTGGACGCGAAGTCCTGTTTGGAAGCCGTTGTAGTTGCCGTTGGTCGTGTTCTCTTCCTGTTGGATGTCGGCATAGCCCTGGTAGGTCCGGTAGATGTTGGCGTTGGGCAAGCTGGCGCAGCCACCGTCACCGGCGTACTTGCCGCCACTATCGCCCGAATCGCAGCGAATGGCGGGGTCCGTGGAAAGCGGGAAGCTGTTGAGGTGGCGGATGACGTTCTGGTGCCATGCAAGGTTGCCGACATACTGCACAACCCAGATGAGCGAGGGCTTGATCTCATGCTGAACACCGAGGCTGAATTGGGCCACAGCGGGCGGCGCATAGTTCTTGGCCAGGTTGGTCAACCCCGCGGCAAAGATCGGAACTCCACCGCTTGATGCGACGGAAGTGCCCGTGACCCAGTTCGAACCTGCACTGCTAAATGTCGCGTTATTGAGGCTGAGGTTATAGGCATACGGCGGGTTGGTCGCGGCGTTGTAGATGTCGTTGCCCTGCAGGCGCTCGAAGAAGGTTCCAAAGCCGCCGCGGAGAACGGTTTTGCCGTTACCGAAGAGGTCGTTGGAGAATCCGACGCGCGGCTGTAGCGTGTTGTAATCGGCCTTGACCAGGCCCTTCGGATAGCCGTTCTGCCCGGCCAAGCCTATGCCGTTCAAATAGTAGGTCGCGCCATTGAGGGTAACAAGGCCCTGACTGGCCGCGTTGATGGTGCCGTCATTGTCCCAGATCGGCGCTTCGCTTGCCTGGTAGCTGCCGGGATCGAAGTTAGCGACCGCGTTGCTGCGCTCCCATGCGTGCGGCAGTGCGTCGTAGCGCAGCCCAAGCTGCAAGCTGAGCCGGGGGGTAACGTGCCAATTGTCCAGAATGTAGACAGATGGCGTCTGGTTGACGTAGTGGCGAATCGGCACGGCCTGGAACTGCGTGTAGCCGCTGGCCAAGCCCATCAACAAGTCCATGGCGCTGTCGTTCGAGAGGTTGCCTAGGTTGAAGATGCCCTGCTGATCGCCGAAGAGCTGCTGGTTCTTTGTGTAGCGGTTGTAGCTGAACCCGTACTTCATGGCGTGCTTGCCATTGGTGTAGGAGATGTCCACCTTGGGCTCGTAGTCGCGCGCCGCGTTGTGCCAGGGAGCGGAAGCTGTGTCTATGTTTGTGCTGTACGGACCACTGAAAGTGACGGCTGGAAGCGCGTTTCTGGTGACTGCGAAGCTGGGAGTTACCGGATTACTAGCCCAGCCGGCAGGAAGCTGCGCATTGGCGCTGTTGATGATGTTGATAACGTTGCCGTCGTAATTGAAGCTGGCTTCGACCAGCAGATTGGGGTTGATGGTCCCGCTCAGCTTGACGGCCGCGCTGTCGGCCGGGTTAGCCAGCGTGCTGGTGATGCTGTTGTAGCTCGTCCCGTTCCAGCCCAACTCCGGTTTCGCGTAGCCCTGCAATACCTGGTCGGCCATGTAGTGGCCGAGTATCTGCCACTTGTCGCTGAACTTGTGATCGATGCGGGCAACATCGTCGCGCACGTTGATCGGATTGGCAACGTTGGCGACGTTATAGCCGGGCGTACTTGCGCCTGGGGTCGGGTTGGGCATCACGCATGCGTTCGGGCAACCTGCATTCAGGAACAGCACGGCATTCGGGTCGAAAAGTCCATGCGGAATGATGGGCAGCCCGGCGCTATCTACCGCGAATCCGCCCGGGGTGCCCGGTGCGGCGCCTGGGACCAGTCCCATTCCAGCCAGCTTCGTAGCGTAAGCAGAGCCCGAGGGAACCGCGGGAACCACAAGTTGCGTGTTCGCAGCGAACGCCGGCGCTTTGTAGTGCAGGTCAGTGCCCAAGGTCGGACGGTCGGCCGAATCCAGGGTCGCATTCTCCGACGTACCGGCGCCCGAGAGAATCTTGCGCCACTCCTCGTTCCAGAAGAAGAAGGTCTTCTGCTTGCTGCTGTTGTACACCTTGGGAATAAAGATTGGTCCGCCGGCGTTGAATCCGTAGATGTTGTAGTGAATATCTGTCTTTGTGTGTGAGATGGGATCCTCGGCGTCGTAGTCGGGGGTGCGGTTGAACTCCCAGACTTCCCCGTGGAACTTCTGCGTGCCGCTCTTGAGCGACAGGCTCATGGTGGCGCCGGAGGAGATTCCGTAATCCGGAGGATAGTTGGAGGTGAGCATCGAGAACTCGGCGATGGCATCCTGGGAAGGCATGATGTCCATGCCGCCCGCGCCACCGCGGTCGTCGGCTTCACCGCCGTCGATCAGCCAGATGTTATGGTTTTGCCGCAGTCCATTGACGCTGATGGTGAAGTTGGATGCCACGGAAGTTGGCGTGTTGCTGTCGGGCAGGGCGGAACTGACGCCGAGGCCCAGGGCCGCGAGGGCCGCGAAGTTGCGGTTCTCGGTGGCGATTTCACTGATCTGCTCGGAGCTGATCAGCGTGCTGACCACGTTGGAATCGGACTGCACTGCCAAAGCATCTGCTTCGACAGTGACAGTCTGCTCTTCGCCGCCGATAGTGAGCTTGATGTCGGCACGCGCAGTTGACGACACATTGACCACGATTCCATTCGAAGCGAAGGACTCGAAGCCCTTGGCCGTGACCTTTAGGTTGTAGTTAGCGGGGTTGAGCCCGGAGATGTCGTACAAGCCGGTGCCGCCACTTACGGTTGTGTGTGAGATGCCGGTGGCAGGATCTGTGAGAACAATCTTTGCGCCGGGAATCACTGCTCCCGTCTGATCTGTCACGATGCCGCTGAGTTCTGAATTGGCCTGCGCCTTGAGGCCCGCGCATGCCAGGATCAGTATCAGAGACAAAAGAATTAGCCTGTGTTTCGTGTGAATCATATGGCCATCCTTTTCAAAGTTGTTACTGGTTATGGGTGGAGCTATTTGTCGCCTTGATCGAATTTCGCTTGAATGCTTTGCTGGACTTCCTATCCGCCTTCCACATTCCCGCGCCGCATTACCGGCTCGACTCTCATGGGCGTCAATTTCCACGCTGTGGGACCAATATTTACCGGCTTCCAGTGCCAACTCTTCCCTGCTGTCGAAATGAAGGAAGAAGCTGTCCTTGGTGAGCCCGGCAGCTTCGCAGACGTCCTCGATGCGAGGGGCGGAGTAGCCCTTTGCACGGAAGTCGTGCAAAGCCGCATCGAGGAACCGGTTTTTGATTCGTGTCTAGATTCGAGCTTTGTTTCAGCTAAAATCATTAGCGTACCAACCGATTGGTACACTGTATACCAGCCAGTTGGTATCTTGTCAAGGGAGTTTCCTGTTTTTAATGCGAAACACTCGAACCAGAATTCGTTCCCGACGCAACTTTGTTGCCTCGGATGGCCCAACCCTCGGTCCTGATTCGTTCCTCGTTGATGGCGATTGTGTGTTTTTTGAAGTTCTGGGACCCAGAAGGATTATTGGGCTGAGATTCATCGAATCTGTTCGGTGCGGAATATCTGATCTGAGTGCGAACCGTCTGGTTTGAACCGTAAATGCACCAGTTGCGACGATGCCCTCCAGATAGCAGGCAAACCGGCCGGAACCCCGGCGATTTGACTTTAGCCCGTCTGGGTGAGCGCCTCGGGCAGTTATCGCCAGTTCAGCATGCATCTCGATTCCGAAGGCGGCTACCGGTTCCAGGACAATATTGTCCACGGCTGGTCATCCAATTCGCGATAGCCTATTCGGAGGGGTTGACCGTTCCGCTTCATCCCGGTGCCGGGGTGAGATAGGGGTCTATGCTTTCAATTCAGGATATGAAGACCCGGGACTTCGCCCAGTATTCCCGTTGTTTCGGATTGGACGGCCTTGAAGTTATGAGTGCCCGGTGGGTGGAGCATTCGTTTGTGCCACACATGCACGACTTCTATGCCGTCAGCCTGAATTATGGAGGCCGTGGGGCTTTTGATTGTCGAAATGAGCTTCGAGATGCGACGCCAGGTACGTGCAGTCTCATCGCACCTGGCGAGTTGCACACGGGCCACGCAACATCTAAAGAAGGCTGGAGCTATCGCAACCTATACATTGAAATCCCTCTCATGGAAGCGCTTCTTCGGAGCCTTGACTGGCAAGAACCGCTGGATGTCAGCTTCAAAACCCCGTTGGTCAGCGACATAATGCTCGCCGCGCAACTCGGTCACGTCTTTGCGAGTCTGACGGAGTCAAACTCGTTGCTCCAGAATGAATCGTTGCTGTTGTCTGTTGTGGCGCGATTGGTCACCGATCACTTGGTGCGTGGGCACACCCTCAGTGAGGTAGGGCGAGAACACGCAGCCGTTCTGCGTGTCAAGGATTGGCTCGACGCCAACTCTGACCAGAACGCATCTATAAATTCATTGGCCGGTCTGGCGCGCCTGAGCCCCTACTATCTGATACGGGCATTTCACCGACATGTTGGAATCTCTCCCCACAAATATCAGGCGATTGTACGCATCAATCGGGCGCGAAGGCTGCTGGCGTCCGGTGCACCAATTTCAGATGTGGCATACCGCGCAGGTTTTTGCGATCAGAGTCATTTGAACCGGTCCTTCAGGAAAATACTCGGTGTTACACCCGGAAGGTACGCCGCATTTCGTCACAATCAACCGATCTGAAAAAAGGCCGATCGCATCAGGCTGATTACGCAGTGTCGCGCAACGAACCGCCCACATCTCGGATAACTTCGAGCAAGAAATCCACGTCCCTCCGGCGTGTACGGTGATTGACGCTACACGCCCGAAGCACCCTCTTTCCACGGATATTTGTCCCCGACAGAAATACCCTGCCGCCTTTCTCCAGCGCTTCCAGCAGTCGGTTATTCAACTTGTCGAGGTAATCCTGGTCTCCATGGACAGAAGTGTCTGACGTGCGGTATTGGAAGCACACCACCGACAGCGGAACCGGAGCGAGCCGTACAAAATCCAGAGACTGATCGATCTGGTCCGCTAGGTATCGCATAACTTCGATATTGCTCTCGATGGCCGCCCGCAATTTCCTTGCGCCGTAAGCCTTAAACGTCATCCATACTTTCAGTGCGCGGAAACTCCTGGACAGCTGGGGACCGTAATCCTTGAAATCGAGCTGACCGTTGGCTCCAGCATCGCTCTCCTCCCGGAGATAGTCGGCCACGACCTCAAAAGTGTCCCTGAGCGCTCGCGGCTTTCGGACCAGGATACACGCAGCTTCCACTGGCAGGTACAGCCACTTGTGCGGATTGACCGTTACTGAGTCGGCGCGCTCTAAGCCCCGGAAGAGCTTCCCGGCCGCTTCAGTCGCAGCCGCCGGCCCGCCATAAGCTGCATCGATATGCAACCACAAATCATGCTTCTGGCAAAACTCCGCTAGAGCATCGAGCGGATCCACGGCGCCCGTATTGGTCGTGCCGGCGTTTCCCACCACACAAATGGGATGATATCCGTTGCCCCGGTCTTCGGCTAACTGCTTTTCCAATGCTTCCAGATCGATTGTGAAATCGTCCAGTACAGCAATTTTGCGCAATTGTTCGCGTCCCATGCCCAGAAGTGCCATATTTTTCTCGATCGACGCGTGCCCCTCCTTCGACACATACACCGTAACGGACGGACCTCCTCGCATCCCCAGCGAGGCTGCATCGAACTGCGCTTTTTGCCTGCGTGCCACTGCCAAACCCACGAGGTTCGCGGCCGAACCGCCGCTCAAAAGACACCCTTCCGCTTCGGGGGTATACCCGATGAACTGTGCAATCCATTGGATCACCCGCCGTTCCACCTCCGAAGCGGCAGGCGAAAAGTGCCACTTGGCGCAGATTTGGTTAACTGCTGACGCCAACAGCTCACCTGCAATGGCCGCCTGATTTCCTCCTCCGTTGATGTACCCGAAGTAACGGGGGCTCAGGTATAACGTCGAATTCGCAAAAATATTGTTTTCGACATCTTGTAAGATGGTCCCCATTGGCTGAGGCTCCAGAGGCAGCGGTTCCTCAAACAGCGAGGCGATTTCCTCCCGGCTCTTCGCCGGGGTCAGCCGAGCCTGACCAAGTCCTTCGTATAACCGAACAACAAGTTCCGAAGCCTGTTGCAATTCTTGCCGAAACGAATCCACATATGAATCCAGGCCAGATTCTTCAAGGATGGCTGCTTGATCATCTGATACTTCATTACTGAGTATCCCAGCATCAGTACCGTCGGGATTCCCGTTGTTCTGCCGGATCAAGAGTCTCTTTCTGCGTTTGCTCTGAGGGCGGTTCGCTTCCATACCTAAAGACGATAACCGTCATTTAATCGGCTAGTCTTGGACGGTACTGCCATTTCCTCTGATGCGTATCCTCCGGTCGGAGTTGAGGCCACCGAAGCGAGTTCTGCGATCTTCACATTCTGGTTTGACGCCAAGTCGCCAACCCACTCAGCGAGCACTTCGAGACGAGAAACTTCCGGACTCGAAGTTCTGGGTCGGGCGGCGGGCTTTCAGGAAGTTATCCCCTGCCTATCAAGCCCAGGGGTTCAGGAAGACCACGCGCTGCATTCGATAACAATCTCGAGCTTCAATAAACACACTCGAACCCTGTCGGAACATGTCCGTTGAAAATAAATGACTTAATGTTTTTCCTGGACAGTATTGGACTTCTTCGGAAGGTGTTTTGGTAGCGCTAACGGGAATCGAACCCGTGTTTTAAGATTGAGAATCTCACGTCCTAACCCCTAGACGATAGCGCCACATTCGGGGGTGGGGCCGTCGCCGGCCACTCACTTACTCTAACAAAAATCGGGCTTAGTGCCAAAGCCGCCGCGTGCCGGATGCCCGCTCAAATCCCCAGCTTCTTGACTTCGTCGTTATAGTACTTGCGGTAAAGTATCTCCCACTCCTGTGACCCTTCAAGAATGATCTTTCGCTGGTTCGCAATCTTCAACCGCGCAGCCGTATCAATCCGCGCTTCTTCCGTCAGCAAAGTCTCCAGAGCTTTGCGCGCCTCCTGCCGAATCGTGTTCCGATCCTCAAGGAAACCCACTTCGTCAATTTCCGCCAGAGTATCGGCAACCGTGTGGGCCAATTTATTCAGCTTGTCGCGGCTTATCCTCATAGCACCGCCTTGTACTTCTTGGCCAACTCGGTCTTCACCTTTTTGAACATTTCGGCGTATTGCGCGCCCGATTTCCGCATCTCCTCCGAGTATGCTTCCAGAATTACGCGCACTTCGTCGTTGATCCGGTCCTCAAGGGATATTTCCTCAATCAACCATCCGCTACGCGGCCTTCCACCAGCTTCAACTCGCTGGTGGTGATCATCTTGGCGTCGATGAGGTGCTTGACCGTGCGGCGGGCCAGATACCCTATGTAATCGCGGGAAAAAATCATGGGCTAAGGCTCAGGATATCCCATCCCACCGTCTTCTGTACATCCGCCCGCACTTCATACGGTTGAGCGCTCATCCAGGGCCCGCGAGTACCTCAGGCAGAAGCCGCGACCCCCGCAAACGCGAGCGTCAAAACCGTAATGTCATCGTCCTGTCCAAATGACTGCGCCGCGACGGCAATCATTTCTGCCGGCTCCAGACTTAGCGCCGCCGATCGGTCAAACCCAAACAGCGCCCCGGCCTTGTCCCGTGCTTCCACCACCCCGTCAGTCAGCAGCGTCAGCTGCTCGCCCGGCGCAAGCGCAAAGCGGCTCTCAGTAAAGTGCTCCTCCGCATCTAACCCCAGCGGCAAGCCGTTTTCCAGCGGCAGCTCTTTGCCCCCAAGGTACGGCGCAAGGTGTCCCGCATTGGCAATCGTCAGTTCCCCATCCGCACCCACGCGCACCACCAGGCATGTGGTAAACCCGCCGCTGTTCCGGCCCACCATCCGCTGGTTCATCCCCGCCAGAATCTCTCCTGGACTTTGCGTGAAATGCGCCAGCGTCCGCACCGTCCCCACCAGCAGCGAAACCATCATCGCAGCCGGCATCCCCTTCCCGCTCACATCGCCAATCACCGCCAGCACGCCTCCGCCTTCCGTCGGCAGAATCTGGAAGAAGTCACCACCCACTTGGCCCGCGGGCTTGTACACACTTTGAATTTCGAATCCCGGAACAGTGGGAATGTCTTCCGGAATTAGAACCTGCTGCACGGTGCGCGCGGCCTCCAACTCCGCCGCCGCGCGGGCGCGTTCTCGCGCGATTGAAACGGTTCGCAGTACCAGGAACAGCAGCATGGTGCCGTAAAAAACAAAGTCTTCCATGTCGGGCAAGGTGAAGCTGTAGCTGCCAATAGGGATCGTTGGCAACGCATGGGCCGTTCGAAAGATGTGGACGTAAAACGCCAGCGTATTCAGGAACGACCAATATAGACCAAAGCCCAGCACCAGCACAGCGGGCAACAGTACGCGCGCTTCCCGGTTCCCTCGCTGCCAGCCGCGCACCAGCATCACCGCAAGCAAAATGCCGACCAGAAGAGTCGGCAGGTAGAAGGTAAAGAAGCCCAGAAAGATACTGCCACCTATGCCAGAGACAGCGAGCATCGTGCCGAATGGCGCAACGAAGGCTGCCACCTGGAGCGCAAGCAGCCATCGCGTGCGGGGCCGGGCAAGCACCAAGCGGACAAATTCGATGATGGCAAAACCGGCGATACCACGAAAGAAGCTCGACGGCCAATAGCTCGAAATGGTATACGCGTGCGTATCGTCCCAGAACCAGACGCAATAAAGACCCGTGGAGGCAAGTAGATAAACTGTTGCAGCCAGATATTCTCGCTGCGAGCGCAGTGCGAGCCACAGACCCAGTGCCACCAATCCCGCCAGCAGACTCAGACCCAGAAGCAGCAAGTCGTCGATTGTGTCGTGCGCGTTGGCGTAGCTCATGTCGCGCGGAGCGGCGTCCCGGCTCAGTAAAAATACTCCCGAGGATGAGTTAGGGATCAATGTGCGCAGCGGCATGCCGGTGCCCGCGCCTCTGTTTCCGGAAACATCGACGGAAAAACGGAGTGCGAGCACCAAGTCGCCCGGCGGCGTAATCAGGCTGTCCGGTACCGGGTAGGTGACCAGTGTGCGCTGAGCAAAACGCACCATCCCCGCCATGTCTCCGTTCGAGCCCACCCGCACACCGTTGACGTATACCTCGTAGCTGCCCCACGTCCTTTCCGTACCAATCGCCACGTTGCGTGTTCCGGGCCGCAAATGAATGTGCGCGCGATACCAGGCGTAGCGTATGTCGCGAATGCCGTAGTCAACCAGTTCCTTATCGGTGGAGACGGTCTTCCATCCACTGTCGTTAAAGTCGGGCGATGCCCAAGCCAGGTTGTCGCCCGCGGCAAACAACCAGTTGGGACCAAGCGAAATACGCTCGCCGTATCGGCTCGCATCAATGTGCCGTGGGTCGTAATTCGGCGCGTCCGCTGCGGCAGCCCGGGCCATCAACCCAAGCCCGCATGCCATCATCGCCCACAAGCCAAGACACCGAAGCAACCGTCCAGCCATTGCATCAACCCCTTGCGGATGAAAGCCTATCTACGCACTATACTCATTCACCACAAGTAAGAGGGAGAATTCTCCACACCGCGCCCTCACTGCCGATGCGGACAGCTCTTCGTATTCACGCATTCGTCGGCAAGCCGCAATCGCTCCACCGGCCGCCCGCCCACCAAGTGTTCCTCCACAATCTCCGCCGCATCCGCCGGTTGCACATGCCCATACCACACCGCCTCGGGGTAAACCACAACTGTCGGCCCGTGCTCGCATTGGTCCAGGCACCCAGCCTTGTTGATCCGTACTCGCGATCCTAGTCCCGCGGCCTTTACCAGCTGATTAAGTTGCGTATGCAGGTCACTCTTGCCATCCGCACTGCACGACGGCCGCGGCGCATCCACAGGCCGCACATTATGGCAAACAAACACATGGCGCTCAAACGCAGACAAATGCCTTCCTCCTCAATCCAGATACATCCAGACTAAAGCACGACCCTGATTGCGAATCCCTACGCCCAAGTCCCCTTTTCCCTGTTCTTGAAACTTTCCACAATCTCCCGGCGCCCACCCACCCCCATCTGCGAAAATGAATACTTGACTATGAGCACGGAAAACCTTCTATCGCTGAAAGACGACATGGTGGCCTTCATTGAGGGTCACGGAATGCACCGCCTCCCCGGCTACGTCACCGAGGACATACCTTCCATTGTCTGGGAGGGCAACGGCAACCCCGACGCCTGGAAAGATTTTGTCGAGATGGCCAAGCACGTTGGTGCTCCCTTCGTCACTTTCAGCGAAATGGCGCTCGAGCGAGAAGAACTCGATGCACTCGTTGAAGAAGCCGGCGAAATGAACTTCCCCGATGAAGAAGCCACTGAACTCGTTGAAGCGCAATGGCTGCGCAAGTACGCGGGCATGGTCGGTTATATTCAGCTTGGGTTCGTCTATCAGGGCCTGGTCTTTCTGCACGAAACTACTACCGAGTGGTACGAGCGCTATCAGGCTTTGCTAGAAGACATCGAGAGCTTCCAGGACATCGTCATCGACGATACCCATGGAGACAACGAGGACGAGTAAGCTCCCGTGGCAAGTCCACAAAGTCCTGCCTGCGATTCGTCCCTTCCGGCTATGACGCCCTCTCAGCCTCCGCCAGCCTTCGTGCCGTTACCCGGCCAGCGTCCGCTTCAGCGCTGGCTGATAGCAGAACAGCATCCTGAAGAAGCAGCAAGCCTGGCTAAGGCGGCCCGCTTGCCCCAAGTCCTCGCCGAACTACTCCTCGCCCGTGGAATCTCCACCGCCGCTCAAGCCCACGCCTTCCTTAACCCTTCGTCCGATCACCTTCACGATCCCTACCTCATGCTGGGCATGTCCGCCGCCGTCGAGCGTCTTGAATCTGCAATTGCCCGCCATGAACCAGTTCTCCTTTATGGCGACTATGACGTGGACGGCACCACCGCTGTTGTCCTGCTTAAGACCGCCATCGAAATGCTCGGAGGCGAAGCGCGCTTTCATGTCCCCCATCGCCTCCTCGAGGGTTACGGCCTCCAATCCAGCGTTCTCGAATCCGCCTACGCCGAAGGAGTTCGCCTCGTCATCACCGTCGACACCGGCATGCGCGCTTTTGACGAAGCGGAAACCGCCCGCCGTCTCGGCCTCGATCTCATCATCACCGACCACCATCTCTGTCAAGCCGACGATGCGGTGCCTCACGCCCTCGCCATCCTCAATCCCAATCAGCCAGGTTGCACCTACCCTGAAAAATCTCTTTGCGGCGCCGCAATTGCCCTCAAGCTCGCCCAGGCAATCCTTTCGCGCCATCACCCGGATCGCCTCCGCGAGAAAATCCTGCCAAGCTTTCTCAAAATGGCAGCCATCGCCACCATCGCTGACGCAGTGCCCCTCCGCGGTGAGAATCGCGTCATCGCCGCTCTCGGTCTCCGCGAACTGCGCTCTCCCGTCGGCGCCGGCCTTCGGGCCCTGTTCGCCGTGGCTGCCCTCGACCCGGCCGCCAAACAACTCACTGGCTTCGATGTTGCCTTTCGCCTCGCGCCTCGCATTAATGCCGCCGGGCGTATGGATGTGGCCTCCGAAGTCATTGAGTTGTTCACCACGCGTGACCCTGCACGTGCCACCGTTCTGGCCTCCAAACTCGAGCGCCTCAACCGCGAACGCCGCGATGCGGAGGCAGCCGCTCTTGCTGCCATAGAAATCCGCCTCGCCACCAGTGCCGAACTCGCCGGTGGCAGTCTGCTCGTCATTGATGGGGACGGCTGGCATCGTGGCGTCATCGGCATTCTCGCGTCTCGCGTCGTTGAGCGGACAGCGAAACCGTCGATTGTCGTCAGCGTCGAAGATGGCCCGGGCGGCCGAATTGCCCACGGCTCCGGCCGCTCAGTCCATGGCTTTCATTTGCTGAACGCCATCGAGTCCTGTGCGGATCTGTTCACCCGCTTCGGTGGACATGCCTTCGCTATAGGGTTCGCCATGCCCGCAACCGCGCTCCCTGAACTCAAGCGCCGCATGCGGCAGTATGCCGAGTTGCATCTCGGCACCCACCCTCCCGAGCACACTCTTTCAATTCACGCCGAGTTGCCTCTCGATCGCATCACTCTCGTGCTTGTCGGTTGGCTCCATAAGCTGGAACCACTCGGCCATGGGAATCCCGAACCGATCTTTGTCGCCCGCAAAGCGCGCCTCCTCGCTCGCCCCCGATTCATGAAGGAACGCCACATTCGCCTCGAGTTGGCGCAATCCCACTTACAAGACCCAATGCAGGAACCAATCCTCGCCGGGTCCAGTTCCGCCGTCCGCGCCGTAGGCTGGAACCTCGCTGAACGCGCCGCCGAGCTGAGACTCCAGGAGGGTTCCATCATCGATCTCGCCTACCGCATCCGCGAAAACGACCATCCAGAATACGGCGGCCTCGAATTGGATATTGCCGGCATTCAACTCTCAGCCCCCTGAGACAGCAAGGCCCACGGTCTCCCGTGGGCCTGCTCGTCCTGCTTCCGGACTTCAGCTTGCCTACTTACTTCTTGTGTCCGCTTGGACTGCTCTTAGGCGCCCCGCCGCCGCTCGGCGCGGATCTGGGTGCAGGTGCCGGATGCGGTGTGCTCGCCGGGCGCGTTGCCGTCATCGCATGAGTTGCCGGCGCACCTCCTGCATGCCCTGGCGCGGTCGTGTTGGTGTGTGTCGAGGTCATCGTGTGCGATTCGGTCGTGTGCGTTGTCGCCGCAGTGTGAGACGTCTCCGCCGTGTGCGATGCCCCCATCGGATGCGCCATTGCCGCGTTCGCCGGATGCCCGCCGTTGTTCTTCGCGTATGAAGTCCTGTCCACCCGGGCGGCTTCTGCATGGTGCTGCTGCACGTCGCTCGGCCCCCGGTGCTGATCGTGTTCGGCCATCCGCTCCTCGGGGCTCGGATCGTGACGGATCCCGCCCGGTCCGCCGCTGAAGGCAACATGGCTGTCCCGCGCCACAAAGCCGCGCTCTACAACCGCGTGGTCCACATAAACGCGGCTGCCCCAGGCTCCGCCAAAGCCCACGTGCATGACCGCGGTGTTGTAAGAGAAGAACCCGCCACGCCACAGTCCGCCGGCAAATCCAATCCCGCCGTAGCCGAACCCGTAATTCACGCCTCCATAATAGCCAACGTGCGGACCCCAGTAGCCATCATGAAACACGTAAAGCCCGTTGGACCAGCCCCAGTACCCCGGCGTCCACAGCGCGCCCACATAGGGTGCGGGAACCCACGCGCCCGGAACCCAGTAGTAGCCGTCCGCGCCATAAGCCCAGTAGCCCGGCGTCCACATCAACCCCGGCTCGGGGCAAATCGGCTGTACGTAAACGGGCAGCACCGGAGGGGCAAAGCCGACGCTAATAAACACGCCGGCGAACGAACTCGCGGGGATCGCGAGAATAAGCAGCGCAAGTAAAACCCAACGGGCAGAGCGGAAATATCGAATCACAAAAACCTCCTTATTTCGTTGTTCGGACTTGGCCTCAAATCCAATTCACCGGCCAGTCTACGATACTCAAACCCCTCCCACCACAGGAAGTTGCAACATACTGTACCCCTTTTGCAAATGCTCTCCCGAGGCCGGCCCGCACATCTTTCCGGTGGCGTAAGTTGTTCCTCCTGTTCTATTTCTTTCCGTGCAGGCCTTCTACGCGTGTAGGCGGTTTTTTGCCTAAGCCACTTGGAATACTTCGCACATTCGCAAGTTGCCCGTTGGCCGAGTGAGTCACCGGCTCAATTCCCGCTCTAAACTCGTAACTCATTCAATACAAAAGACTTACTGTTTCCATTGAGCCTTTTTCAGTGGTCAATTCTGCTCTTTCGATGCCTGTATTACCGGCGCTGTCCAACTTCTTCTAAGGCCGGATGCT
>Ga0181537_10000758_pt1 | contig 30180 bp, 17 predicted proteins | sample PEATcosm2014_Bin_39_FD_119765 | JGI IMG/M metagenome (GOLD analysis project Ga0181537, IMG submission 119765) | Peatland microbial communities from MTU Mesocosm Facility, Houghton, MI, USA - PEATcosm2014_Bin23_10_metaG | ecosystem: Environmental > Terrestrial > Soil > Wetlands > Peat | place... | reverse complement strand
GCCTCGACGCAGACGCCGTGCGCGAACAGAAGGTGCAAGTGCTCAAAGCTGTTCGCCCCATGACGCTTGAGGAAGTCACCCGCCGCACCGTACGCGGACAGTATGGCCCCGGCGTGCTGGAGGGAAACCTGGTGCGTGGCTACCGTCAGGAACCCGGCGTCGCTCCGGATTCGCTCTCAGAAACCTTTGTCGCTCTCGAACTTCGCGTAGACAACTGGCGCTGGTCCGGCGTGCCCTTCTACATCCGTACCGGCAAGCGGTTGGCGGCGCACATGACGGAGATTCGCGTGCATTTCAAAGCAACTCCGGAGGCGCTCTTCGTTGCCGGCCAGAACCGCCAGCCCGAGCCCAACATCATCAGCATTCGTATTCAGCCTGACGAGGGGATCGCCATCGCCTTCGGTGCCAAACGTCCCGGCTTGGGCATGAACGGCATCACCGTAGAAGCCGACTTCAGCTATCGCACTGCCTTCGGTATGAATACTCCAGTGGCCTATGAAACCTTGCTGCTGGACGTAATGATGGGCGACGCCACGCTCTTCACCCGTGGCGACGAGGTGGAGGCCGAGTGGCGCATCGTCACTCCCATTGAAGAAGCATGGACGCAGCTACCCAAGCCGCAATTTCCCAATTACGCCGCAGGCAGCGAGGGCCCCGAGATCGCCAACGCCCTCATGTGGGGAGACCGTCGCTGGAACACCCTCCGCCAATCCCGGCGCTGATTCACACAGGCAACCCAGCAATCTGTTATGCAACCAGAGCCCCTCTTGCATGCACCTATAGATAGACGAACATCGGGGAAGGATTTTGATCTGGACACTTTTTGTGGTTCTGCTGGCAGGTTGGATCGCCGGCGTGGTGGCGGGAGATCTTTTCGGCGGCGCATTGCATCTGCTCCTGATCGGCGCAGTCCTCCTGCTTTTTCTGCACACGTTGAGCAACGGTCGTCGTCTGCGCGATTAAGGGCATTTCGCACTCCGCTCGTTTGCGCGCTGATCTGCCTGATCTTTGTTCTCCCCGCATATAAAGCCTGTGACCCAGTCCACGACTGGAGAGAAATGAGCGGTTTGACACTGCGCGGAAGGCCCAATAGAATCAGTGTTGTCGGTCATCTGCTGGCCGCATGACGTCTGCCGCCTGCTTCCGTGGGCGCTCCTCGCAGACACCCCCAGTGGCGGGGTAGCTCAGTCGGTTAGAGCGACGGTCTCATAATCCGTAGGTCGGCAGTTCGAATCTGCCCCCCGCTACCAAAGAATCAATAATTTAGACAATTCCTAAAATCAACTCTACTGCCCATTCACTGCCCATAGCTCAAAAACTCACTGCGCTCTCAATGCCCGTTCCAGCTTGTTCATTGCGTCTGTAGCGCCTCTACATTGGGGAGCAGCCGGCAGCAGGGGTAAGGGGTAATAGCAGGCCTGCACATACTCCTGAATGGCTTGCAATAGAAACCAGTGTGGAGTAGATTGCTTCACATTGGCGGCCTTTGTCTTGTGTTCGCAGCTAACTCCTTTATTTCCTAGTTGTGAACGACCGACAGTAGCGAGGTTGCAATGGGCGTATCACGCAGAGACTTTCTGAAATCGGCCGCAATTGCGGGCACTGCTTTTCCCCTCCTTGGATTCAGCACGGAACGAGCCTACACAGAAGCGTCCGAACTGAAAATTGCGCGAACCACCGAGACTCGTTCCACCTGTCCGTACTGTGCAGTCAGTTGCGGAATTATCATCCACACCATTGGCGACAAGGCCAAGAACGTGACCCCGCAGGTGGTGCACGTTGAGGGTGATCCCGATCATCCGATCAATCGCGGCACGCTCTGTCCAAAGGGTTCCTCGCTAATGCAGGACATCCTGAATGAGCGGCGCCTGTTGAAGCCGCAGGTGCGGCGTCCAGGCTCTGATCATTGGGAGGACATCCCTTGGGATCAGGCTTTTGACGAGATCGCACAAAAAGTGAAAAAGACTCGCGATGACACCTTCATTGACAAGGATGCGCAGGGGAGGACCGTCAATCGTTGTCCCGGCATTGCCTGGACTGGCGGCTGCACCGATACCAATGAGTTCAATTACCTGGTCATCAAGTCAATGAGGAGCATGGGGGTGACGTACCTGGAAAACCAGGCACGTGTTTGACACGGCCCAACGGTCTCAGGTCTGGGACCAAGCTTCGGACGCGGTGCCATGACGAATGGCTGGGTTGACATCAAGAACACCGACATGATGTTGGTGATGGGCGGCAACCCGGCAGAAAACCATCCCTGCGGATTCAAGTGGGCTATAGAAGCCAAGCGCACCCGCAACGCTCCCCTCATTGTGGTCGATCCCCGGTATACGCGCACCGCTGCGGTCAGTGATCTCTTTGTACAGATCCGCGCCGGCTCCGATATTGCTTTGCTCGGCGCCATCATCAACTACGCTCTGCAAAATGATCGCGTAAATCACGAGTATCTGGTCAACTTCACGAACGCTGCGTTCCTCATTAAAGAGGGATTTCAGCTTCCCGAAGAGGGTCTGTATTCCGGCTATAACGCCGACACCCACTCCTACGACAAGAGCACGTGGAACTACGAAGAGGGCGGCAATCTCGGACCGAAGATCGGCGGGGTGGCTTTGGCCGCGCAGCACAACGCGGCACCCGCTGCCGCAGCAGGCCATCCGGCCCAGGCGGCACCGGCGCTGTCGGGGTTGGCGGCCGCATCCGGATCTCCACCGGCGATGCCGGAACATACTGCATACGATACCTCGCTGCAACATCCGCGATGCGTCTATCAACTCATGAAGAAGCAGTATTCGCGTTATACACCGGAGTTGGTTGAGCGGATCACAGGCATCCCCAAGGAGCAGATACTCAAGGTTGCCGATCTCTTTACCTCCATTCGCAAAGACGGAGATGTGAAGAGGGTTGGCACAATCATCTACGCGGTTGGCTGGACGCAGCACAGTTCGGGCACACAGACCATCCGTGCTGCTGCGTTGTTGCAACTGCTGCTCGGCAACATCGGGCGCGCGGGTGGCGGCGTCAATGCTTTGCGAGGACACTCGAATATTCAAGGTGCCACCGACATGGCGGGAATCTTTGACCTGCTCCCCGGTTACCTGAAGGTGCCGATCCCCGCGGACACGGACTTGAATGCTTATCTCGCGCGGACGACAACGAAGCCGGCCAAACCGGCCGAATGGGCGTCGTTCAACTACTATTCGAATACGCCGAAGTTCGCTGTGTCGCTGCTGAAGTCGCTCTATGGCGATGCGGCGACCAAGGAGAACGGCTTCGCTTTCGACTATCTCCCCAAGGTCGATCGCAACTACTCATGGACGGAACTGTGGGACGGCATGTATCGCGGTGAGGTGAAGGGCCTTTTCGCCTTCGGCATGAATGGCGTAATGATCGGCCCGAATTCTTCCAAGAACATCGATGCGCTGAAGAAGGCCGACTGGCTGGTCGTTTGCGAACTCTATCCGGATGAGACCAGCGATTTCTGGAGGTCACCCGGCATTACTCCGGAAGAAATGAAGACGATCAATACCACCGTCTATCGGTTGCCGGGCGCGGGCTTTGCTGAAAAAGACGGGACCATGGTCAATTCCGCGCGATGGTTGCAGTGGAAGTGGATTGCAGTGCCGCCTCCGGGAGACGCGATGCTCGACCAGGCGATCCTGGCGCGCATCTTCCTCAAAGTACAGGAGCTCTACAAGACGCAAGGTGGCAAGTTTCCGGATCCAATACTGAACGTGACATGGAACTACACCGACAAGCGCAATCCCTCGCTTTCCGAGATTGCAAAGGAGCTCAACGGAAAGGCGCTCGCTGACGTAACCGATGCGTCAACCAACACGACGATCAAAGCGGGCCAACAATTGCCGGGTTTCGGACTCCTGCGTGATGACGGCTCGACCGCCTGCGGTAACTGGATCTATTGCGGTTCGTGGACGGAAGCAGGCCCAATGATGCAGCGCCGCGCCACCGACGATCCAGCCGGCTTGGGTGCTTATCTCAACTGGGCATGGTCATGGCCGGCGAATCGGCGAGTGCTTTACAACCGTGCATCATGCGACTCCAGCGGCAAGCCGTGGGATGCCACGCGCGCCCAGGTATGGTGGAACGAAGCAGCAAAGAAGTGGGTGGGCAACGATGTCCCCGATTTCAAAGCCGACTCCGCGCCACAGGAGCACATGGGCCCGTTCATCATGAACGCCGAGGGCGTGGGACGCTTGTTTGTTCCTCTCGGCATGGTTGTCGATGGCCCATTCCCCGAACATTACGAGACCTTTGAGAGTCCGGTGCAGAACCTGTTGCACCCGCAACAGAACAACAATCCGGTTGCCAAGAAGTTCAAGTCGGCGGCTGACAAGTACGGCACGCCCGCCGAAGGCTTCAATATTGTCTGCACCACGTATCGGCTCACCGAGCACTACCACTACTGGACCAAGAACAATCCCGTGAACGTTCAGCTTGTACCTGAGCCGTTCGTCGAAATCCCGGCTGAACTCGCGGATGAGATGGGGATTCACGGAGGTGAAAAGGTCCGCGTGTCCAGTGCGCGCGGACACTACATCGCCAAGGCAATGGTCACGCGGCGCATCCACTCCATGATGATCGATGGCAAGAAGACTTACCAGATCGGCATTCCTATCCATTGGGGCTATCGCGGCATTCAGGAGGACCTTGGCCGGACAGCGCTAACGCTCGCCAACAGCTTGACTTTGGTCGCCATCGATCCCAACGCATTTACACCCGAGTTCAAGGGTTTCCTCGTGAAACTCGAGAAAGTCTAAGGAGAGCTACATGGCCAGCAAACTTCTCCAGATCAAGGCAATCTCGGGTCACGCCGGAACGGTTCCGGGCGGAAACATGTCGCGGGACTACGACGTTTGCAAGCTGGTGGACACCACTACGTGTATCGGCTGCAAGGCCTGCGAAGTTGCATGCCTCGAGTGGAACGGCTATCCCTTCCATCCGACAACCTTCGACAACACTTACCAAACCATGCCCGATACGGCGTGGAACTACTGGAACCTGATTCGTTTTAACGAGCACACCGCTCCCGATGGGACCTTCGGTTGGCTGATGCGCAAAGACCAGTGCATGCACTGCGCTGACCCCGGATGCCTGGCGTCTTGTCCAGCAGATGGTGCAATCGTGCAATATGCCAATGGCATTGTTGATTTCAATCAGGAGCATTGCATCGGGTGCCAGTATTGCGTTACCGGCTGCCCATTCAACATTCCCAAGTTCAATCCAGAAACGAAAAAGGTATTTAAGTGCACGTTGTGCTCTGACCGCGTAAGCGCCGGGTTGGAGCCTGCCTGCATCAAGGCCTGCCCAACCGGATGCCTGCACTTCGGCTCGAAGGATGACATGAAGGATATCGCCGAGCGGCGAGCCAAGCAGCTGCGCGCGCACACCGCTCATAAGGATGCCGGCGTATATGACCCGCAGGGTGTCGGCGGAACCCACGTCATTTATGTTCTTCACGATATCAACAACCCCGAGAAGTATGGCGGCCTGCCCAAAAACCCGACGGTAGATCCGATTGTGCGATTGTGGAAGGGGCCGCTCAAGTGGGTCGGCGGATTTGGCATGATCCTTGGTGCTCTTGGCATCGCGTTCCACTATCTGCGTTATGGTCCAAAGGAAGCCGAAATCCACGGAGGAGACGACCATGAGCGACACACCTAGTCATGCATTCCTGCGTCATGGGCCACCCGTAGATCGCATTCAGCGCTTCACGTGGGTGGAGCGGATCATGCACTGGTACACGGCGGCCACCTATATCTATGCCGCACTTAGCGGGCTCGCTCTGTTCACGCCCTATCTCTTTTGGCTCGCTGTTGTGCTCGGCGGCGGTCCAGCGGTCCGCTTCTGGCATCCCATCTTTGGGATTGGTTTCGTCATTGGAATTTTCTGGATGTACCATTCGTGGTTGCAGGATTTAAAGATCGACGCCAACGACCGCAAGTGGCTTGACAACGTGAAGTACTACATCACTAATCAGGATGAGAGGCTTCCGCCGCAGGACAAGTACGACGCCGGACAAAAGATCTATTACTGGGGAATGTTCGGGTGTGCAATTGTGCTCCTGCTAACCGGCCCCGTCATGTGGTTCCCGGAACTGATGCCGCGCTCTCTGCATTGGGTCCTGGCGGTCGTGACCTTTCTGCATTCAGTCGCTGCGCTGGTGACCATCGGCGGTGCGATGATTCACATCTACATGTCCATCTCCAACATCCCGGGCAGTTTGAAAGCCATGACAGAGGGGCACGTCTCGCGCGGGTGGGCGATGCTGCACGCGCCCAAGTGGTACGCGCGAATCACCGCCGGGGAAAAACGTCCATGAGGGTTGCCCCAAGCCCCTGGCAGCAGAAGATCGAGCGGCTCGAGTTTCTCTCTTCTCAGCGGGACGTCGCAGACGACGTCACGCTTTTCTACGCTAAGATTCTTCGGTTCCAGAGTGATCTCCAATCCCGGCTCAGCGCCAGCACAGTACACGCCGCGGAAGTGGCGCTGTTTGTTCCAGAGTTACTGGAATTGTGGACGCACTCCGGTACACTGCAACTGAGAGAACTGGTTGCTTCTTCCAGGTCGCTCGACTGGGGTCAGGAACTCGAGTCCTATTGGAAGCATCGCGGCATCCGCCCCTACACGCCTCAGAGTTTGGCCATCCTCACGCTGCTCCAACCGTTTGCCCGGAACCTTGCATCCCACGCGCAGATCGAGCCGCACATTGCGCCAAACTGTCCGTTCTGCCTTTGCAAGCCGCAGCTGGGCGTATTGCGTCCTGAAGGCGAAGGTGGCAAGCGTTACCTGCTGTGCTCGCTGTGTGGCACCGAGTGGGAGTATCGCAGGGTGATCTGCCCAAACTGCCAAGAGTTGGACAAAGAAAAGCTGCCCGTCTACAAGAGCGACAAGGTTCCTCACATTCAACTCGCCGCTTGCGACACCTGCCACACCTATCTGAAGTGTATAGACCTCGGCATAGATGGCCACGCGATCCCCGAAGTTGAGGATATTGCCAGTCTGCCGCTGAGCCTGTGGATGGTGGAGAACGGATTCCATCCGATCCAATTGAATCTGTTCGGATTTTAGAAATGTGGAGCTAGTTGGTTTTTTGCGCAGGGACATCCCCGCATGCCGCTAAGTCACAATCTGGGAAGTTTAAACGTGCGATGGCGCTTGCGGCGGACTCTGAGCGGATGACGGGCAAACCGGAAATTGGCCACTTCCCACGACCAGCCCGGCGCGTAAACTCGGACTACTGGCGCCTAGTTCGGCTTTTTAGGCGGTTTCTAGTTGCGTCCCGGTTGCGCGCCTGAACCCTTTTGCCGCATCTTGCCGCTCTAGACCTCGCGTATAGAGCTTCAGGGCAATGATAGTCGCCTCATAATCCGTAGGTCGGCAGTTCGAATCTGCCCCCCCGCTACCAAGAAAATCTATCACTTACGAAGTTTCCCCATACGAATCCGAGACCCGCCTGGTTGCATCCTCCGGCGAACGGTCGCCGGGCGAATCGCAATGCGGGCCATTGGGTTCACCCTCGCAGATTCCAGTGTCCTGCGACGTCTCAGGCCAACCCCGGTTCACAGCGGCTGTTAGTACGTACCCGTCTCGTCTCGCTGAACAAGCTCTTCGCGCTTGTGAGATTAAGGAATCACAGCTATAGTCACTCTCACTCATTGTGGGGCTCCACAACCTAAAATCAGGAGAGGCAAGATGAAGCTGGATACTGCCATCAGGACAGCGTTGGAGTACGAAGCCGGTGTTCACAAGGCTTATCGCGACGCAATGGACAAGACTTCCGACGAGGCCGGGAAGCGTGTCTTCAAAGCTTTGGCCGACGAAGAGAAGGGGCACATCAAGTACTTAAAAGAACGCCTCGACGAGTGGCAGGAAACCGGCAAGATCAACGTGAAGAAGCTGGGGACTGCGATCCCCACAAAAGAGGCAATCCATAAGGGTTTGCAGGATGTACGGAAGTCCGTGAGAAAAAAAGCCACCAAACTTACACTCGAGCTTGAGTTGCTGAAGAAGGCCCTCGAAGCCGAAAGGAAGACGAGCGAATTCTACCGGGAAATGGTCAGCAAACTCGATGGCCAGGGGCAGGAACTCTTCAAGCGCTTCGTCGAGATCGAGGAGGGGCACGAAACCATCGTGCAGGCCGAGATTGATTGCGTGAACAACTCCGGAATCTTCATGGACACCCTGGAATTCGGCCTCGAAGTCGGATAATCGGCACCGGCAAGCCTGACCATCTTCATGCCTGGTGGGGAGCGCACAACCTAATTGCGGCGCTCCCGCACAGACTCGATGAACCGGCCAAGCAACTCCCTTTCTCGCCAAGAATCCAAAAGAGAAATGGGCCAATGTTCATGGCCCTGCGACGCTGGAATTGCGTTAGCCTGAGCCTATGGCATACGTTCCGGCCGCTCAAGCCATTGAGGATGCTTGATGATACGTAGTTTGCTGCTGGTCGTTCTGGTCTGGTGCTGGTCCGCAGAAGTGCTGGAGGGGATGGACTCGTGCAGCAACCTGACCGGTCGCGAAATCAGTCAGATGGAGATCGCGCTTCCTACCCGTGGAGCGACGGTCCGGTCAGCCAAACGGGTCCACCGCTCCGACAAAGCATTTTGCAGGATTCGCGGCGAAGTTCGTTCCGTCGATCCGTCAGCAAATCCGATTCGATTCGAGCTGAACCTGCCAGAAAACTGGAATGGCAAAGCGGTTCAGTTCGGCGGCGGTGTCTTTGATGGCTGGCTCGGCCACAGCAATGGGCGGCGCGCTACGGTCGTCAGCGACCGGCGCCAGCCCACTCCACTGGCGCAAGGCTATGCGACCTTCGGGAGCGACTCTGGCCATCATCATCACTACCTGTTTCTGCCCGATGCGGTGAATGTTCTGAATGCAAAATTCGCACTCAATGACGAGCAGCGAAAGAACTTTGCTTCCGATAGCTTGAAGAAAACGCACGATGCAGCCGTGGCTCTGATACGGGCGCGCTACGGAACGGGACCCAGGCGTATGTACTTTACGGGTGGGTCCACCGGCGGACGTGAGGCGATGAAGGTAGTGGACCGCTGGCCTGAGGACTACGACGGAGTGCTGGCAGCCTACGCTGCATGGAACCAGATCGAAAGCGACTTGCAGTTCATCAGGATTGCGCAGGCGATGTACGCGAGAGGACCAGATGGCCAGAGAGGATGGCTACCTCCGTCAAAGGCCAGGCTCCTGCGCGATGCGGTTCTCAATGCCTGCGACGCCAAGGATGGCCTGAAGGATGGGATCATCAGCGATCCGAATGACTGCCACTTCGACGCGGCGACTCTGCGCTGTTCCGATGGCAAGCCACACAAGCGATGTCTCTCCGATGGCCAGGAGCGCACCGTTGCCGCCTTCGCTGAGCCGCATGTGACGGACTTCGCCGTCCAGAATGATATTCACTTCGAACCTGGATTCAATGTTCTGCGTGGAGCCTCATTGGCAGGAAACATGGGACTGCTCCGGCATCCAATGCGTCATCCCGCCCTGATACTGAACTCGTTTTATTACTTGATAGGCGACGGAGTAGGAAGATTTTTCCTTACCAAAGACCCTCACTTCAACGTGCTGACTCTCGATACAAAAACCGGGGACAAGTGGGTTCCAGATCTCATCAAGCAATCAGCGGAAGACGATGGCAGTCTGGCTGATCTCTCGGCTTTTGAGCGTCGGGGCGGCAAACTTTTGCTGGTGCATGGCACTTATGACACAACCATCCCCACCGATGCTTCGGTCTTCTTGTATCAGCGAATCGTAGAGGCCATGGGACAGGAGCGAGTCCATTCATTCGTGCGGCTCTATGTCATCCCCGGCTACGGCCATGAGCACGGCGTCTTTAAAGCTGGCTTCGACACAATGGGAGTGCTGGACGCATGGGCTGACAAAGGAATCGCTCCCGAAAGGCTTGTCGTCTCGGATGGAAACAAGGGCGCTGCCCGGACAAGACCCCTGTGCGAATGGCCAACCTGGCCCAAGTATCTGGGTGGTGATGCGAACAAGGCCGCGAGTTTCACTTGTCAATGAGGAGTGCCGCACGATATCCGCGCCTACGCCGCAACATCACTCTCTGTCGCCGGTTTCGGGTTTACTTTCTCCGGCGGAGTTTGTTTCAGTGCGAGCGTTCCGTCGCCGTCCACCTGTAGGAATTCGCTGTTGATCTCTGCCCCCAGCAAAATGACGAACGAACTCCAGTACAACCAGGTCATCAGCGCGATGGCCCCGCCCAGCGCGCCGTATGTGCGATTGAAATTTGCGAATCTCTGAAAGTAGATACCCAGGAAGTAGGAGAGCGTAAGCCACGCCGCTACCGAAAATACCGCGCCCATCAATGTATGCACAAAGCGCTGCTTTACGTTTGGACCCAGGAAATACATACTCTCCACGGCCACCACAATGAATGCTCCGGAAACTGCCCACCGGATCACTGGCCAGATGCGAACCCAGATGTAGCTGGCATGCAGAAAGCGTGCCAGCCATGCGCCGAACTCCGGACCTACCAGCATCATCGCCAGAGCTACCAGCAACAACCCGCCAACGAGAAACGTCATGAGCACGGCCAGTCCGCGAGTCTTCCAGTAAGGACGGGTCTCCGGCACGTTGTAAGCAACATTCAATGCTTCGATCATGCCGGCAAAGGCGCTGGAGGCGGTCCACAACGTGCCAATCAATCCAAAGGAGAGCAGCGCGCCCCGGTGCGGATTGACGACATCATGCAGAATCTGGCGCACCACTCCCATGCTGTCCGCCGGGACAAAGCGCGCCATAAGCACCAGTGCCTGGCTGAACAAATTTGGCACGGGAAGAAAACTGAACACCGCAGACAGGGCTATCAGTGCCGGAAACAGGCTCAGCACAATATAGTAGGAAAGCCCGGCTGCGAATGCCATCGTATGATTTCGCTGTGCGTCCAGCATCGCCTCTTTCAAAACGCTGATCCACTTCCCCAGCCTCATCGCTGCTCCTGATTACGAGAATTCACGTATCGCCTTTTGTTATTCGCTCTTCTACTTCGATGATTTTTTTGATCCCCGCGTTTTCGCACCCAGGAGTGCGATACAAACGCAGAGCTCTATTCGTCATCTACTCATCTGTGATTCTTCAAGAAGCGCTTTACTGGGTCCGGCAATACGCGCTCGTGTGCGCGGTATTCTGGCTGGCCGTACCCTCTGCTCCCGCACAATCCGCTGATCGGCAAATTCCCGCTGCTCCGGCGCAGAAAGGAACGACCAGCAGCGTGGTCCCGGCCAGCACGCCTCCCGAGGTGGAGCAGATGCTCGCCGCGTACGTTGGCCAGCAGGTCTCCTCGGTGCAGGTAGCTGGACGTCCGGATCTCGACACGCAGGATCTTTCTTCGCTTTTCGCGCAGCACGCAGGCGAGCCCTTCGACCGCGACAAAGTGGAGCGCACGGTCGCCGCCCTGAAAGCCACCGGAAAGTTTCAAGACGTGCAGCTCAGCGTGTCTCCAGACGTTGCGGGCGTGCGCGTTCTGCTCATTGTGCAACCGGGACTCTACTTCGGAATGTACCGGTTTCCCGGCTCCGGACGTTTCGCATATTCGCGGCTCTTGCAAGTCGCAAACTATCCGCCTGAGGGCCCGTACAATCGCGGCGATGTACAACAAGCAGCCGATTCGCTGACAAAATTCTTTCAGCAGAATGGATATTTTGAGGCAACAGTTGCGCCCCACATTGAGCCTGATCCGGCGCATGTAATTGTGAATGTGCAGTTTGCAACCACCCTCGGACGCAAAGCACAATTTGGCAAGGTAACGCTCAACGGCGCAACACCCGAGCAGTCCGCACGCCTGCAGGAAAAGCTCAAAAGTAAACTCGCGCGCCTTCGCGGTTCGGCCATACGCGAGGGAAAGCCATACTCACTGAAGACCGTGCAGACCGCCACAACGTACATGCAGAGCGTTCTGTCAAAGCAGGATCTGCTCGCCGCACAAGTGCAGATGATCGGCGCTGAGTATGATCCGGCCACCAATCGCGCCGACGTCAGCTTTCACATCGCGCCAGGTCCACTGGTGCATGTAAAGGTAGAGGGCGCGCATGTGTGGAAGGCGACCGAGCGCAAGCTGCTCCCCATCTATCAGCAGGTGGGCCTCGATGACGAAGTGGTCCAGGAGGGCCGCCGAAATCTGATCTCCCAGTTCCAATCGAAAGGCTTCTTCGATGCGGCCGTCGATGCCAATGTAACCCACCAGGGAGCGGGAGAAACGATCCTCTACAAGATCACGAAGGGGCCAAAGCACAAGGTTGCAAGCCTCTCCATTGACGGCAACAAAACGCTGGGAGACAAACAACTGTTTTCTCATGTCAGCTTACAAAAAGCGCGGCTCCTATCACGCGGCCAGTTCAGTGAACGGCTCCTCCGCGCCAGCGCCAAGAATCTTACGGCGACATACCACGCCGAGGGCTTCAGCGATGCGAAAGTGACGCCCAAGGTGGAAGGTCGCGGCGGCAACATCGACGTAACGTTTCTTGTGGACGAGGGGCCGCGCGATACCGTGCACGAGTTGCGGCTGGCCGGAAATGACACTATGCCTGTCGCGAAGCTGGCGCCCAAAGGGCTCAAGTTGCTGGCCGGGCAACCATATTCGCAGAGCAGGGCCGATCAGGATCGCCAGACCATCACGGTGAAGTACTTGGAGAGCGGGTACTTGACTGCATCGTTTCGCGAGACCGTGAGCACAGTTCCGGGAGACAAGCACAGCCTCATCGTCAGCTATGAAATTCGCGAGGGTCCACGCGTTACAACTTCCAGCGTCATCACCCTTGGCCGTGGACTTACGCAGCAGAGATTCATCGACCGCGCAGCAAAGTTCAAGTTGCACGCTCCGCTCACCACGGGAGACCTGCTGACGGCTGAGTCGCGGCTCTACTCACCAGGAATCTTCGACTGGGCCGAGGTTGCGCCGAGACGCCAGATCACGACGCAGACCACCGAGGATGTACTCGTCAAGGTCCATGAGGCGCGACGCACTACGCTGACCTACGGCTTCGGCTTTGAGGTCATCAATCGTGGCGGCAACCTGCCGAGCGGCACCGTAGCGGTTCCCGGACTACCGCCCATTGGCGTTGGCTCAAACTTCACGACAAGCCAGAAAACCTTTTGGGGACCACGCGGCTCGCTGGAATTCACGCGCAGAAACATCTTCGGGATGGCCGAGACTCTGACGCTCGGGACACTGGATGGACGCCTTGTGCAGCGCGCCACTGCAGACTTTCAGAATCCGAGTTTTCTCGGCACGAGCTTTGCCAGCGATCTGAATCAAAGCTTCGAACACAACAGCGAGAACCCCATCTACACTGACAGGATCGAACAAACCGGCTTCCAATTGCAGAAGCCGCTCACCAGTAAGAAAACGCAAAATCTTTTTCTGCGCTACAGCTTCAGCGAAACGCAGATTACAAATCTCCTTATTCCCGATCTCATTCCAACCAGCGATCTCGACGTGCGCCTTTCTACGCTCTCTGCCACCTACTCGCATGACACACGGGACAGCACGCTCGATGCGCATCGCGGAAACTACGAGAGCGTTGAAACCGATCTGAACCCCGAGGTGCTTGGCTCCAGCGTGAACTTTGTAAAAATCCTCGCACAGGCCGCGCATTACAAAAAGCTGCGCTCCAATGTCATCTGGGCCAACAGCCTGCGCGTAGGCTTCGCTCCGACTTTTGCAGGCAGCCACGTACCGCTTTCGCAACTATTCTTCTCCGGCGGCGGCAGCACGATTCGCGGCTTTCCGCTTGACGGAGCAGGCCCGCAGCGCACGGTCAATGCCTGCGGCGCAGGCATCGTCACTTGCGAACAAATCAGCGTGCCGGATGGCGGACGGCAACTCCTCATACTCAACTCGGAGTTCCGTATTCCCACGCCCATCACTCTGCCCGTCATTGGCAAAGGTCTTGGCGTAGCCGCTTTCTATGACGGCGGCAATGTCTTCGGCAATATCGGATTTCACGGCCAGTACACCAACACAATCGGCGGTGGCCTGCGCTATGCAACGCCCGTAGGACCCATTCGTATCGACATTGGTCACAACATGAACTCGCCGAAAGGCATCAGTTCAACGCAGTTCTTCATTACTCTGGGGCAGGCATTTTGAGCGCACTTCCAAGTTCTTCATCGCCGTCGGATGATCCACCCCACGGCCACAGCACACGACCACCTCATCGCTTGCGGCGTGCACTGCTGTGGATGCTGTCCGCACTGGCAGGGCTTTGCATCTTGCTCGTCATCGGCGTCGCGGCTCTCGTGCACAGCCAGCGCTTCCACGACTACCTGCTGGCCCGCGTGCGGCAGAGCGCAAGCCAATCCATCGGCGTGCCGGTGGAAATGCAGAACTATACGTTGCGCTTCAGTGGCATAAGTCCCACCGTTGATATTTATGGTCTCGTGGTACATGGGGCCGCGCCGTATGCGGAGCCCCCGCTGTTGCAGGTGGAGCACGCGCGCATTGGCGTCCGCGTGGTTTCGCTGTTCAGCCGGTCATGGTATCTCAGCGACGTCAGCATTCACCACGCCGTGGCTCAACTTCGCGTGGATGCCAATGGCCGCAATAATCTGCCTGCACCGCAGAAGAGCACTTCGAATCAGAGCGGCCTACAAACGCTCTTCGATCTAGCAATTCGCCATGTCCTGCTCGACGACAGCGAACTCTATTACAACGACCGCCAGAGCGCGCTGGATGCCGACATGCACGGTGTCATGCTCTCTGCCGCCTTCGATCCCATGCGCAAGGTTTACGCCGGTCAACTCAACTACGCAGACGGACACCTGAAGAGCGCAGGCTATGCGCCACTGCCACACGCGTTGCATGCCGAGTTCGAGATGACACCTTCACACCTTGATCTTCGCCACGCCGAAGTGCGCAGCGGTAGCTCTGTGGTCAATCTCAGCGCAACCCTCGACGACTTCAACAATCCGCGCGTCACCGCCGACTACAACGCTTCACTCAACGCTACCGAGTTGCGCCAGGTGCTACGCGATCCTGCACTGCCGCTCGGAGCGGTGCAAGTTAGCGGACGCGCCGATTACGCCGCCAAACCTGGTCAGCCTGCGCTCAACGCACTCACGCTGCGCGGCTCGCTCAGCAGCGAGCACCTCACCTTCCGAATGCAGGAAGGTCGTGGACCAGGCACGCAAGTCGAGGCACGTGTAATCCGCGCCAGCTACTCGATTGCGAATGGCGACGCAGAGATCAGTTCCCTGCGTGCCGCTCTTTTCGGCGGCACGGTCGATGCACACGCCACGGTGAAGAATCTTGCAGGCGCGCAAGTCGGCACGGCTCACGTGAAGGCCGATGGAATTTCGCTGGCAACACTGAAGCAACTCGCCACGCCAGCAGCTGACAACGCGGCGAACGGCGTAACAGTGTCCGGAACATTGCAGGCGACAGGCGATGCATCCTGGAAAGGCTCGCTGCAAACTTTTACCGCAACAGCAGACGCTGACATAAACGGGCAGACCGGTTCGAACACCTCGACCAACACGGTTCCGGTCAATGGAGAACTGCACGCCGCGTTTCGCAACAGCGATCAGCAGATTACGTTGCGGCATAGCTATCTGCGCACGCTGCAGAACGCCTTGACCTTTGACGGCACACTCGATGCCGCTGGCAATCCGCGCGCACAGATTACGCTTGCGCTCAACGCGCAGAACCTTCACGAAGTGGAGGCCATCCTCGCCATCTTCAGCAAGCCCGCACAGCCGCTGGATCTGTTTGGCAGCGCGACCTTCAACGGCACACTTTCCGGACCCACCTCCGCGCCGCGACTTACAGGTGAGTTGAGTGCAGCCAACGTCAGTCTCCGTGGGACCGAATGGCGGATGCTGCATGCACACATTGATGCAAACCCGAACTCTGCTGCAATCAAGCAGGGACAGCTCGTGGCCGCCGTCGCCAAGGGTGCTCCGCAGGGCAACATCAACTTCAGCGGTCAAGTGCAGTTGCACAAGTGGAGCGCCGCGCAGAGCAGTCTGTTCCAACTCACGCTCAACGCTCAACGCCTGGACGCCGCACAGTTGGTGCGGCTCGCGGGCTACGTGCAGCCAACATCCACGCGGCAAACAGCGGGGGCGCACGCTGTAACCGGTACGCTGAATGCGAATGTGCAGGCGCATGGTACGGTGCTGAGTCCAATTGGCGAAGGCCGTGTTGAGTTGCTGCACGCGGGCGTGGGCGGTGAGACAATTCAGTCCGCGACCATGCAGTTCAACGGCGATGGAACCGCCGCTCACGCCAATCTGCAAGTCACCATGCCTGCGGGGACAACGACAGGAACACTCACTTACTATCCGAAGCAGCGCGGTTATGACGTGCAGCTTCAGGCGCACAATTTCCGGCTTGATCAATTGCAGAGCGTGAAAGCGCACAATCTTGCCATCAGCGGAATCATGAACCTGGTGGCTAGTGGACGCGGTACGCTGGATGATCCGCAGCTCACGGCAAGCGTTGAGATTCCCCAGTTGCACGCCCAGGGGCAGAACATCGAGAACCTTGTGCTACGAGCGGATGTGGCTCGCCATGTTGCGAACATCACGTTGGACACGCGCGCGGTGAACGCCAACATTCACGGCAAGGCGGTTGTGCAATTGAGCGGCGACTACCTGGCTGACGCGGTTCTCGATTCGCAGCCAATTCCTTTGCAGCCGCTGGTCGCGGTGTATGCGCCATCGCAGGCGGAGAATATCACCGGGCAGACCGAACTGCACGCTACTTTGCGCGGACCGCTCAAGCAGCGCACGCGCATCGAAGCGCATCTTGTGATTCCCGAGTTCAGCGCGCATTACCAGAAGACCATTGACCTCGCACTCTCCGGCCCTGTACACGCCGACTATGTAAATGGCGTACTCACTGTGCAGCGCTCGGGATTGAAGGGCACAGGAACGGATCTGCAATTCCAGGGCGCAGTGCCACTGCTGGATCGCACGAAGCCGGTCGCGCTGCTGCTGCTTGGCTCGGTGGATCTGCGCCTTGCCGAACTCTTCGACCCCGATGTGACCAGCTCTGGACAACTGCGATTCAATATCAACTCATACGGCGCACGCAGCGATCCGAATGTGCGAGGCGACGTGCAAATTGTGAATGCAACCTTTGCAGAAGCCGATGCGCCGGTCGGTCTTACAAACGGCAACGGCACACTCGCGCTCACGGGAGACCGCTTGAACATTACGAATTTTGAAGGCACGGTCGGCGGAGGCAAGGTAACTGCACGCGGCGGCCTTGCCTACCATCCATCGATTCAGTTTGACGTGGTACTCGCCGGACAAGGCATTCGAATGCTGTATCCGGATGGCGTGCGCGAAGGGGTGAGCGCCAACCTCACGTTAACCGGAAGTCCTGCGCGGGCGGCACTGCGCGGACAGGTGAACGTTGATCAGCTCTCGTTCTCGCCTGACTTCGACCTATCGAGTCTCAGCCAGTTTGGCGGCGGAGTGGACGAACCACCGTCGCGCGGCTTCGCCAGCAATTTACAACTGAACATCAACCTGCGCTCAAGTCAAAACGTGAACCTGGTAAGCCGCACGTTGAGCGTGAGCGGCGCGGCCAATCTTCGCGTCTCCGGCACAGCCTCTCAGCCCGTGGTGCTTGGACGCATCAATCTGACGGGCGGCGATCTCGTATTTCAAGGCAATCGCTATGTGCTGCAGAGTGGCGTGATCGACTTTGTGAATCCCTCGCGCACGGAGCCGAACGTGAATGCTTCGGTGACCACAACGATTCAGCAGTACAACATTGGAATGCGCTTTGAAGGGCCACTGGACAGGCTCCGCACATCGTACTCGTCTGACCCTGCGCTGCCGCCGGCGGACATCATCAACCTCATCGCCTTCGGACAGACGAATGAGGCGCAAACCGCTGCGAACCAGGGTGTCTCAAATACTCAGACAGCGGAACAGAGCATTGCTTCGGCGGTCAGCGGACAGGTGACCAGCAGGCTGCAGAAAATTGCGGGAGTCTCCCAACTCTCGGTTGATCCAACACTGGGCAACGGCCAGGGACAAAGTGCGGGAGCCACGATCACGGTGCAGCAGCGGGTGACCAGCAAGATTTTTGTCACCTTCACTACTGATGTAACAGCCACGCAACGGCAGGTAATCCAGTTTCAATACCAAGCAACGCCGCGTGTCTCGTTGAGTGGAACGCGCGATCAAAATGGTGGGTTCGGCTTCGATACGCGAATCACGAAGGAGTGGTAGACGGCTACCATGATTTACCAATTCGATAATCGTTGAAATGGCGAAGTTTGCAAATGAATAAATCGTTGCGCACAGTGTGCAAGGATTGACCAAGGAGTCAAATATGCGCGAAAAAACGATATACCATTTGGCTAATCGTTACTGACTGTTCCCAGATTCGCCAACGGATGGCGAATGCGGGCCACCATCAAGATGTCGCGCCATGCTTCCCTTCGTGCAGCTCTCATATAACCTTGCTTAATCGCAGCCATAAATAGTTTGAATTTCCGCTCAGGCGAAGCGTGCATTAGGGTACTTCCAATTGCTTTTTGCCGATTTGCTGGCGTCCGGATTGGAAGACGGGCTACGCAGAGAAACCGGGTGCCGGATCGGCAACCGAAAACATGAGGGCGGAATCAGGCCCGTGACAGTCAGTAGAACTGGTTCGGAGAGACCGAACCGGAGCTGTTGTGGTGCGCTGGAATTTGGCGCTTAATCAAGAAGCGGCAGGAGCTCTCCCTGCGCGTGGGTTGTGTCATGCCTGGTAATACCTTTCTGAGTGTCTGTATCTTTTCTTGGAATCCCACTGAATCAGCGATAGGCTTTTGGTGAACGGCAGGTGGCGAAAGAAGTTTCGACGCTTCGCGCAACTACCTGCTCAGAATTGGGTTTGCCCTAATACCTGTCGGTAGATGCACATCGACTGCGCTTTTCGTAAGGAGCTGAGTTTATGAAATTAAGTGAAGTATTCCACGAGGTTCTTCAACCAGGGCAGAGCGCCCGTACGGCGAGCCAGGTGTTTGGACAGATGACCCGGCAGGGATTGGCCGTGATGTTGAGCGCGCTTATGCTTATGGTTCCGATGGGCCAGAGCACTGCTTTTGCGCAGGAATTGCCGGGCGCTGGGCAGGCTCCTCCGCCGGCTGCCGATAACGGACAGCAAGCCACAGAGCAGCCGCTGGGACCGGATCAGTTGAGCCAGTTGGTTGCGCCAATCGCTCTTTATCCGGACGCGCTGGTGGCGCAGGTTCTTGCCGCCTCCACCTATCCGACGCAGGTAGTAGAAGCAGACCGTTGGAGACAGTCACAGGGCAACGCTCCGGCAGACCAGATTGCAGCCGGTGCTGATGGTCATAACTGGGACGCCAGCGTGAAGGCTCTCACGGCCTTTCCGACCGTGCTTTCACAGATGGACAAGAATCTGCAGTGGACGACCGACTTGGGCAACGCTTATTACAACCAGCCGCAGGATGTGATGGATGCGGTGCAGGGAATGCGGCAAAAGGCTCAGAACGCCGGCAACCTGCGCAGCACTCCGCAGCAAACTGTAACGGCGGAGAATGGCGCGATTGCAATTGCGCCCGCGAATCCGACGGTGGTTTACGTCCCTGTATATGATCCGTGGACGGTTTGGGGCTCTCCTTATCCGCCGTATCCGGGCTTCTACTATGGCCCGCCAGCGGGAATCTTCTGGGGTGGTCTGGCAATCGGCTTCGGCGTAGGAATCGGAATCGGCCTTTGGGGTCACTGGGGCTGGGGCTGGGGACACTGGGGAATGGGCTGGGGTCCGCGTTGGGGTGGCCGTGGCGTGTTCTATAACCACAACACTTACATCACGCGTAGCTCTACGGTGATCAATCATGGGTACGGCCGTCCAGGTGGACCGCCCCGTAGCTTCGCTGGAACACGCGGCTCCTTTGCAAGGCCGGGTGCAAGACCGGGCGGCGCTGGTGGCTTCAACCGTGCGGGTGGCGCAGCAGGCAGGCCGAACGGCGGATCATTTAACCGGGGCGCGAGCAATAACATGCGTCCGGGTGGTTCGGTGAGCCGTCCTGGTGGCAGCATGGCGAATCGTCCCGCGGGTGGAAGCTTTAACCGCAGCGGCGCAAGCGCTCCACGCGCAAACACCAGTCGTGGCGGCGCAAGCGCTCCCCGCAGCAGCGGAGGCGGCGGTGGCCGTTCCGGCGGTGGCGCAGCACATGCTTCCGGCGGACACGCTTCCGGTGGCGGTGGTGGACACCATGGCAAGTAAGTGAAACTGCCCTAGCCTGAAATGGGTTGGGATGGTTTACCGAAAGTCAGTAGATAACGAAGTGGGGAGGCCAAAAACGGCCTCCCTTTTTTTGTGTCAAAAACTCTGTCACTTCCTTGTTATAGGAGAGGATCTCTCGTGATATTATCGGCCATCTCTGCATTCCCGTCTTCCGCGAACTAACAGTCAAAAAAACTAGAAGGAGCCCGGCCCATGAGAAGCCGCTCAGTAGCTGTTTTATTTGTTCTATTAGCCTCCATATTTGCCTGTAGTGCCTTTGCACAAACATTTCGCGGCAGTATTCAGGGGACGGTAACGGACGCCTCCGGCGCGGCCGTGGTTGGGGCACAGGTGAAAGTCTTCAATCCTGGCACTGGCTTGGTGCGCAACGTGACAACCAACGGACAGGGCGAGTATGTGACCAGCGAACTTCCGCTGGGCACCTACAACGTGTCCTTTGAAAAAGAGGGATTCCGAACGACTACGCTGACCCAGGTTCCGGTGAGCGTGGGATCGCCGGCGCGTGCCGACGCCAAACTCACCACCGGACAGGTGAAAGAGCAGGTTGAGGTAAGTGCCGATGTACCGCTGGTGGAAACCAGCTCCAACAACACGGGCGGAACGATTGCCGCCGCAGAAGCTTCAGAGCTTCCCGTAAACGGACGTGATTTCACTAAGCTGCTGGAACTGGTTCCGGGCACGACGAGCGACCCGGTGGGCTCGACGGAATCGGCGGGCTCCTATGGACTCTTCAGCCTGAACGGCAACCGCGGACGCTCCAACAACTACCTGCTGGACGGCACGGACATGAACGACGGATACCGCAACCTGCCCACCATTAACCAGGCGGGTGTGTGGGGATGCCCCGGGACCATTCTTCCTATGGATGCGCTGGCGGAGATTCCTGTGACGGGCAGCCCGGAGGCGGAGTTCGGACGCAGCTCAGGCGCGACAGTCAACATCGTGACCAAGTCAGGCTCCAACCAGATTCATGGTACGGCGTCTGAGTATTACCGCAACGCCGCGTTGGGCGCGCGCAACTACTTCAACACCACCGATCAGCCCAAGGACTCATTCAACAATCATCAGTTTGGCGGATCGCTGGGCGGCGCGTTTGTGAAAGACAAGTCGTTCTGGTTTTTAGCTTATGAGGGACAGCGCGAAGACGGCGGTCTGCCGCAGTTGGGCTCCGTGCCGACGCAGGCTGACATTGTGGCGAACACTCCGGCGACCGGTATCAATCCGGTCATCCAGAATCTACTGGCGCGCAATCCTTGGGGAGCGCTTCCGGCGACCGGCACCGGCCCGGCATCCGAGACATTCACCACGCCGTTCCATAACGATAGCGACAACCTAATCGTCAAAGCGGATCAGCACTTGCACCTGCTCAGCGCGGGCGACCTGCTGACCGGACGTTATTTTTACAGCCACGGCATCCAGAGCTTTCCGCTGGGCATGCTGAATACGGGCGGCGGCGCTCCGGGAACCAACACTACTACGCCTTCGCACGTGAACATCGTCTCACTGTCCTACACCTCGGTTCCCAAGAGCAACGTGATTGTGGAACTTCGCGGCGGCTACAACCGCTTTATCAACCAGTTCCTGCCTGAGGACATTAAATTCAACCCGACGAGCATTGGCCTGGACACTCTGCCGCCGGGCGAGACCACTTCATCGCGCGACTACGGAATGCCTTCCATCAAGATCGGAAACGGCGCCTACAGTCCGCTTGGAGCAACCTCGAGTGACGCCCGGGGACGCGTTGATACCAATTATCAACTCTTTGGAAATGTCTCCATCACCAAGGGCAAGCACAACTTCAAGACAGGCTATGAGTGGCGGCGCACGTTCATCAATAGCTTCATCAACTCCGGACACCGCGGCGAACTGAGCTTTGTAAGCTCGCCTGATCCTAACAATCCCGCCACAATGATTCCCGCGCTACAGGAATTTCTTGCCGGCAACGTCACTGGCGGCGGAAGTTCGGCTGTGGGATACAGCACGCGCTACAGCTACCAGAACGACAGCGGCGCTTACTTCCAGGATTCATGGCGCGCGACGAACCACGTGACCGTGAATGCGGGCGTGCGTTGGGATTACTTCGGTGTGATAGGTGAAAAGAATCACGAGTTCAGCAACTTCAACCCGGTGACGTCTGCGCTGATTCCGGTGGGGACTGGCGGCGGTCCGGCAACGCTGTATCCGAAAGACTTCAAGAACTTCTCTCCGCGCTTGAGCGTGGTGGACGATTTACTGGGAAATGGCAAGCTGGTGGTTCGTAGCGGTGTCGGCATTTACTACGATGGCGCATCGCAGGACTTCTTTGTGGGCAACCAGCCGTGGAATACTTCCGCGGCGCAGGCTGGTCCCGCGTTCAACAACATTGGTTTCTCTTCCCTGCCTACCCCAGGGAATGGCAACCCATTGAACGACTATGTCACCCTGGCAAGCGGCACACCGGTATTCGGGCCGATCAGCAGCTACAGCCCGAACAGTGTGTTTACGGTTTCACAGAAGCTGTCAACGCCGCGCTACGTTTCCTACAACCTGAACATTGAGTCGCAGGTGGCCAGGAAGATCGCTGTGCAGATTGGCTACGTGGGCTCGCAGGGACGGCACCTCTACCACTTCCGCGATCTCAACCAGTTCAACAACGTAGCGGGCACCGTGGACAACTGCGGCAACGGCACAAGCGTTTCCTACGGGCAGCAGTGCTTCCCTAACTACTATTACGTGAACCAGATCGAGACCAGCGCGATTTCGAACTACAACTCGCTGCAGGCCACGCTGAAGTTACAGAACTGGCACGGGTTCACTTCCACACTGAACTACACCTGGGCGCACTCGATTGACACGGCGAGCGATGGGCTGGATTTTGTGCCGAACGCAGCACAACCGGACAACAGCTTCAATCCGCATGGCGAGCGCGCCAGCTCGAACTTTGATGTGCGTCAGCATATGCAGTGGTACTGGACCTACAATCTGCCGAAGTACCAGACCGCGAAATGGTTGACGAACGGTTGGGCGATGGATGGCATGTTCAACATTGCAACCGGACAGCCTTACACGGTCAGCTACTTGTTTGAAGGTGACTACAACGGTTCGGGCGAGTTCTTCGGACGTCCGGACATCATCAGCAATCCGCAGGCGAAGCATGGGTACAATCCGCAGAACTCCGGCTACAACCTGCTGAATGCTGCGGCGTTTGCTGCTCCATGCACGTGGGACACAACTCTGAATAACGGAAGCGGCGGCTGCGTAACCGGAACGCAACATCCGGGCAGCGAAGGCCGCAACGCTTTCAACGCAACGACCTTTACCAACTTTGACTTCTCACTGACGAAGACCTCTCACCTGACCGAAAGGGTGACGATGCAACTTCGCGGCGATATGTTCAACATCTTCAACCATGTGAACTTCAGCAATCCGCTACAGCCGAGCTTCTCGCTGGATGCGTTTGCCAACAGCCACTTTGTTGGTTCGGGCACTCAGGGCCGACTGGTGGCGGGACTTGATCCGACTGCCAAGCAAAACGGTGTTGCGAATGGTCCTCAATATGTGCAGACCACGGCGACTCCGGATGTGGGCACCGGCAACCCGTACCTGGGTGGCGGCGGTCCGCGCACGGTGCAGTTGGCGGTTCGCTTCATGTTCTAAGCAACATATTCTAAGTAACAAGCACTACTGCGATGCATGGGAGCCGCCTTCGGGCGGCTTCTTTGTTGCAGGGCAAAGCTGCGCAAAACCTACGGCTTTCGCCTGTTTTTCCTTCCAAGATATTCCGTAAGGCGCGATTTCATGTGCATTTGTGCTGCTCTGCTTTACACTTTGAGGTATGAGAAAACTGATTCGTGCCTGCTGGATTATGGGGCTGAGTGCAACTCTGTGCAGCCTGCCACAGGCCCTGGCGGCGGTGCCGGCAAAGAACGATGTCGTCCTTAACAGCATGGAGAAGGAACTGAAGCGCGCACAGGGAGAGTTGGGCAAACTGACTCCCGCTGCCTACTTCATGAGCTACACGGTGTATGACCAGGAAGTGGTACTTGCCTTCGGCATGAATGGCAGCCTGATCACCAGCACAACGGGACGCAAGCGCATGGCCGACGTCATTATGCGGGTGGGTAGTCCTGCACTGGACAATGCACACGCAGAGAATCGCCCTTCGGCGATCAACACGGATACGCTTCCGCTGGAAGACGATGCGCAGGGTATTGCACACGCGCTGTGGCGAATGACCTTCACCGAGTACCGCAAGGCCTCCACGGCATTTCTCAACGTGCAGACCAAGTCGCAGGTGAAAGCGAAGGAAGACGATCTCTCGGCGGACTTCAGCAAGGAGACAGCACAGACGCACACGGATTACAAAGAAGTGGCGGCTGCTCCGGAACAGAAGGAGATGGAGACTTTTGTACGCCGCTTTTCGGAGGCGTTCCGGAAGTATCCTTATATTTATGCCTCGGGTGTGATGGTGACGGGCGAGAAGTCGTTGCAACGCTATGTCTCCAGCGAGGGCGGCAAGGTTGTTACGCCGGAGACAACGGTTCGAGTTGTGATCCAGGCGGAGACGCGCGCCGAAGATGGAATGGAACTGATGCGGGTTGAGACCATGCAGGCGGATTCCATGAGCAAGCTGCCGAGCGCAGCAGAGATTGACGCAAGAGTGGAGCAGATGGCGAAGGACCTGAAGGCTCTACGCGTGGCTCCCGTGGCGGAGCCTTACGATAGTCCGGCACTGCTCTCGGGACGCGCGTCTGGCGTGTTCTTCCACGAGGTGCTGGGGCACAGGCTGGAAGGACAACGGCAACGCGGCGACGAAGAAGGACAGACCTTTACAAAGAAGCTGAACCAGGCGGTGCTGCCCGAGTTCCTCTCGGTTACCGACGACCCGACGATGCGCAGCATCAACGGAACGCGGCTGGCGGGCTGGTACGAGTTTGACGACGAGGGCGTGCCGTCACAAAAAGTTGAGGTCATCAAGGATGGGATTTTGCGCAACTTCCTTTTATCGCGCATGCCGATTGCGGGCTTCGATCACTCAAACGGACACGGACGCGCACAGGCCGGTTATATGCCGGTGGGCCGGCAGGGCAATTTGATTGTGACCTCGACACACATGGTGAAAGACAGCGAAATGCGGCAGAAGCTGCTGGACGAAGTAAAGAAACAGGGCAAGCCGTACGGACTGTACTTCGAAGATATCCAGGGCGGATTTACGCTGACGCAACGCTCGGCACCGCAGGCTTTCCAGGTGCTTCCGGTGATGGTGTGGCGAGTGTACGCCGATGGGCGTCCTGATGAACTGGTGCGCGGCGTGGATATTGTAGGCACTCCGCTGGCAGCGATGAATCGAATCGTAGTGACGGGCGATACGATGGCGGTATTCAACGGGGTGTGCGGAGCGGAGTCAGGAGGGGTTGCGGTTTCGGCTGCGGCTCCGGCGATTCTGTTCTCTGAAATCGAAGTGCAGAAGCGCGCGCACTCAAAGGAGCGACTGCCGATTTTGCCGCCTCCGGGATTTGAGAATGACGCCAAACAGCCATCAAACGCGGTAAAGGATGGACCAGCACACGCAGGGGGACAGCAATAATGAAAAGCATTCTGAAGACTCTGGCGCTGTTGCTGGCGATGATGATGGTTACGAGCGGAGCGTTTGCGGCTGACAAAGTAAACACAGCGGGCGACGATCCGGTGCTGCGCGACTTGCAGACGGAGATGGCTCGCTCCAAGGCACAACTCAAGTTTGAGAATATGCCGGGGCCATACTTCATCGACTACCGCGTGGTGGATATCGATGACTGGGAAGCCGAAGCCGCACTGGGAGCAGTGCGCAGCGAGTCGCACTCTCGCATCCGCTTTATCCTGGTGCAGGTGCGGCTGGGCGATTACAAGCAGGACAACTCCAGCGCGCGGGGCGAAGGCACGGTAGAAGTTGTTCCGCTGGACCGCGACGACCTGGCATTTCGCTTCCAAGTGTGGAGCGCAACAGACAAGGCGTACAAGCAGGCAGTCGAGGCCCTGACGGACAAGCAGGCCCGACTGAAACAACTCACAATCGATCATCCGGTAGATGACTTTGCCCGGGCGGAAGCGGTGCAGTCGGTGGGTCCGCTAGTTGAGTTGAAGGTGGATCACGAACCTTGGCTGAAGATGCTGCGCGATGCATCCGTGGTGTACAAGCGTGATGCGAAGGTGCAGTTTGTGAACGCAGGGCTCAGCTTCAAGACGATCAACCGCTACTACCTGAATTCCGAGGGGACGGTGGTGCGCAGCGGAGGAGAGTTGTACCACCTGGCGATTGGCGGCAACACACAGGCCGATGACGGAATGCGACTGGATCGCGCAGAGGGGTTCACGGCAAAGTCGCTGGGCGAGTTACCCAAGGCCGTGGAGTTTGTGGGCAGGGCAGAGGCGATGATGACTTCGCTGAAGCAACTGCGCGAAGCTCCGCTGGCGGATGAGGATTATCACGGCCCGGTGCTGCTTTCGGCGGATTCGGCTTCGACTGTCTTCCTGTCCTTGATTGGCGAGAACCTGCTGGGCACCAAGCCGGAGCTGGGGCAGAATGCGCGGGTGCGCGGACAATTTGCGAGCAGCTACAAGACGCGGGTGCTGCCTGAGTTTATTTCCATTGCAGACGATCCGGCACTGAGTGAAGCGGGCGGAACGGCGCTGCTGGGTCATTACGAAGTGGATGACGAGGGAGTGCGGGCGCAGCGCGTTCCGCTGATTGAAAAAGGCATGCTGGTGAATTACCTGCTGGGACGGCAGCCGATTCGCGACTTCCCCGCTTCGAATGGGCATGGTCGCGCAGGTATGCCGCTGAGCTGGCCAGCCCCGGGGCTGGGAAACCTGGTGGTGAAATCGAGCGATGCTGTTGCTCCTGTGGAGTTGAAGAAAAAGCTGATCGCGCTGTGCAAGGATCGCGGGCTGGACTATGGCTACTACGTGGAGACGATGGGTGGAGTTCGCGCGCCCCGGTTGCTGTATCGCGTATGGGTGAAAGACGGGCACGAGGAGTTGGTGCGCGGCGGAGTGTTTGGCGATCTTGACCAACGGTCCATGCGCAGCAATATTGTGGCCGCGGGTGACGATCAATACGTCGAGAATTACGTGCAGCCCTTCCCGCATAGCGTGGTGTCTCCGTCCATTCTGTTTGACGATCTGGAAGTAAAGCGTCAGACCTCGAACAAGGATAAGCTGCCCGAGTATCCTGCACCGGAGACAGTGAAGAAGTAAGTTCAGGTGTGAGCACAAGCCCCGTCCTGAAGAGGACGGGGCTTGTTGCGTTTGGGCGGAATGCACGGCGCGAAATGTGCGGCTACAATCGTTATTACTTTCATTGTTGAGTGAGGCTGCGCTGGAAAACTCTCCTGCATCGTTGATTGTGAGCCCGTGGTTCGACCAGGTACGCGTGGTGCTGGTTCGTTCGCGCAATCCGCTGAATATTGGCGCAGCGGCGCGAGCGATGAGTAACTTCGGCATTCAGAAGCTGAGGCTGGTAACTCCGTGGGAGCCTTCCTACCTGGGAGCGCGCGCGGCAGTGGGTGCTTCCGATGTGCTGTTGAATTCCGAGGTGTACGGCAGCGTGGCCGAGGCGGTTGCAGACTGCGGCCTGGTGGTGGGTACGTCGGCGGTGGGCGAGCGTGAGTTGCAGCATCCGCTGAAGGTGTTGGAAGAAGGTGCGAATGAGATGCGGCGGGCGCTGGCAGTGGCTCCGGCGGCGTTGCTGTTCGGCTCGGAGAAATTTGGATTGTCGAACGAAGACCTCAGCCACTGCCATTGGCTGATGCGGATTCCTACCCGCGATGCGCATATCTCCATGAACCTGGGGCAGGCGGTAGCGGTGTGTTTGTATGAGCTTGTCCGCAGCGGCGCGCAGATTCCCATGCGCGATGCGCCAGCGATGGCCGGAGCCGCCGAAGTGGAACGGCTCACGCAGGTGCTGTTTCAGGCGTTGCGTGAGAGTGGGTACGTGGAATCCGTAGCCGAGGAAGCTGCGATGGAAAAGACACGGCGCATGCTGCGGCGATTAGATCTGCAGGGAAATGACGCGGTGGCGCTGACCGGAATGATGCGGCAGATTCTGTGGAAGTTCCGGCATCCGGAAAAACCGGAGTAGAAGTTTTGAGTCTGATAGGGGTGCTTCGCTGCGCTCAGCATGACACGAAAGTCAGAAGCGAGAACAACTGCAAGAGCAAGATCAAGGTCATCTACCCCATCATAACCGCAGAAAACGCGGTTACGGATGGGGCACCCGCTTTCACCAGATATCACCAAATTCTCTTGTGCTCACGCGTTAAACGCGGAGCAGAGTTACGGCGAACCAGTTGCGCTCGTCGCACCAGGTTTGCTCTATTGTGAGGCCGGCGTTGGAAGCCAGCGAACTGATCATTGATGGAGTGAACTTGTAGCTGTTCTCGGTATGGATGGTTTCACCGGGAGCAAAATCCACGGTGAGATCAAGGTCGTTGATGCAAACACGTTGACGGATGCGGCTGCTCAGGTGCATCTCGATACGGGAGTCGCGACGATTCCAGCGCACGCAATGGGCAAAGCTGGCGAGGTCGAAGTCAGCGTCAAACTCGCGGTTGATGCGGGCCAGAACGTTGAGATTGAAGTGTGCGGTCACTCCAGCACTGTCATCGTAGGCGCGCAGCAGAATGTCCACGGGCTTCTGCATATCGGTGCCGAGCAGGAGAGAATCCCCGGGCGCTAGCGACGAGCGCAGACGGCTGAGAAGAGAGCTGGCAGCCATGGGCTCGAAGTTTCCTATGCTGGAGCCAATATAGAGAACGAGCTTGCGGCCGGGCAGGCGGGAGAGCGTGGAGAACTTGCTAGTGTAATCCATTACCAGCGGATGCACGCTGACTTGCGGTAGTTCGGAGGCGACACGCTGCTGCGCCATCTCCAGGGCAAAGTGCGATACATCAACAGGTATGAATGTAATGGAGCGATGCTGTTGCAGGGCGGCGCGGAGAACAAGCATGGTCTTGCGGGCGGTGCCTGCACCGAGTTCGATAATGGTGGACGCGGATCCGGCGGCGCGAACCATGGCAGGCGCGTACTGCTCAAAGATCGCCTGCTCGGTTGTCGTCAGATAGTACTCGGGCAATTCGGTGATCTGCTCAAAGAGCGCCGAGCCAGCAGCGTCATAAAACAAACGCGGCGGCAACATTTTGGGACGCGCACTGAGGCCGCGCAGCACCTCTCGTGCATCGTCCTCCAGAGGGAGAACGGCGGAATTAACGCTCATGCGAAGCCAACCGGATGCCCATGAACTGCCAGCGTGCATGGGGCGGGAAGAAGTTTCGATAGCTTGAACGGATGTGCGATGCGGAAGTGACGAACGACCCTCCACGCAGAACAAACTGATTGCACATGAACTTTCCGTTGTACTCGCCGACGGCTCCTGCCACGGGACGGAAGCCGGGATAGCCGAGATAGGCGCTGGCGGTCCACTCCCAGAGATCGCCGAAGAGCTGAGACTCGGAATGCTCTGGGCTGGCCGGGGCCGGGAGAGGCGCGAGCGCCCAGCGATCAAGAAGATTGCCGTCGATAGGGCGATTGGCAGCGGCGTGCTCCCACTCAGCTTCCAGCGGAAGACGCGCGCCGGACCAGCGAGCAAAGGCGTCGGCTTCGTAGTAGCTGATGTGGGCAGCAGGAGAGGCGGGGTTGAGCGGAACGAGGCCGTGCAAGGAGAACTCGTGCCAGTCGCTCACGTTGCCGCTGGTGTTCGTGCCCCCATCACTCTTCGTCCAGTAGAAAGGTGCTTCCCAGCCCTCGCGACAGACTGTGTCCCAACCGTCGGAGAGCCAGAGCTCGGGACGGTGGTAGCCATTGTCGCGGATGAAATCGAGATACTCGGCGTTGGTGGTGAGTCGCGACGCGAGGCGGAATGGCTGCAGCAACACGGAGTGACGCGGCCG
>Ga0181537_10000757_pt1 | contig 30181 bp, 21 predicted proteins | sample PEATcosm2014_Bin_39_FD_119765 | JGI IMG/M metagenome (GOLD analysis project Ga0181537, IMG submission 119765) | Peatland microbial communities from MTU Mesocosm Facility, Houghton, MI, USA - PEATcosm2014_Bin23_10_metaG | ecosystem: Environmental > Terrestrial > Soil > Wetlands > Peat | place... | reverse complement strand
CAGTCGAGCGTTAAAGTTCCATACGAATGAACCACCCGCGAAAGCGCGCGTTGGTGAATTGAGCAAGATCATGTTGCGCACCGAGAACACCCCTCCTCCATCGCCGACAAGCCGCTGGCTCGTTTCCACCGACTGGCTCGCCGACCATCTGCGCGACCCGCATATCGTGGTAGTCGGCTCGCATTATGTGCCGGTGAAGAAACCCGGCGACGCGCATGCCGAATATCTCGCCGGTCATATTCCGGGCGCGGTCTATTTCGACATCGAAGAGATCAGCGATCACTCGACGGATCTGCCGCATATGCTGCCCGGCCCGACGCAATTCGGCGAAGCTGCGGGCGCACTCGGCATCGGCGATGGCGACACCGTCGTCGTCTACGACTCGCCGAGTTTATTTTCCGCGCCGCGGGTGTGGTGGACGTTCCGCCTGTTCGGCGCCAAGAACGTCTTCATTCTCGACGGCGGCTTGCCGAAATGGAAAGCCGAAGGCCGGCCGCTGGAAAGCGGCGACGTGCAGCGGCAGCCGAGGCACTTCACCGCGGACATGAATGTCGGCGCGGTTGCGCTCGTTGACGACGTGCGCCTGGCATTGTCCGGCGACGGCACCCAGGTCATCGACGCCCGTTCCGCCGGGCGCTTCGCCGGCAAGGAGCCGGAACCACGGCCCGGTCTGCGCCCTGGCCACATGCCAGGCGCCATCAACCTGCCGTTCGACAGGCTCCTCGAAAACGGCCGTCTCGTCTCGCGTGAAGAGATTGCCGCCGCATTCAAATCGGCAGGCGTCGATCTCGACAAGCCGATCATCACGAGCTGCGGCTCCGGCGTTACGGCGGCGATCCTCAGTTTCGCGCTTGAGGCGCTCGGCAAGGAGCCGAAAGGCCTCTACGACGGCTCATGGGCGGAATGGGGTTCTCGCCCCGATTTGCCGGTTGCGCACGACAAGTAGGCGCATGATCCCGAAAAGTGGATACCGGTTTTCGGACAAGATCATGCGCAACAAAACCTGACCTCAAATGGCGAAGATAAAACCCGTCGCGCTGATAACCGGTGGGGCAAACGGCATTGGCCGCGCCATCGCCCACGACCTTCTCGGCAATGGCTGGCGCGTCGGCGTGCTCGATCTTCCCGACAGCGGGCTCGCGCGCGCCTTCCCGCGCCGCAGCCGCAACGTTCTCACCGTCGAAGGCGACGTGCGTGACGAAGAGACCGTGTCGGACGCGGTCGCCGCGATGCTGAAAGGCTTTGGCCGGCTCGATGCCGTCGTCTCCAACGCCGGCATCATGATCCGCAAACCGATCGCAAGCCTCACGCTTGCCGATTGGAACCGCGTCATCGACACTAATCTGACAGCAACATTCTTGCTCGCGCGCGCGGCCGAGAAGCCGCTACGCAAAGTCAAAGGCGCGATTGTCACCATCGCTTCGACGCGCGCGCTGATGTCGGAGCCAAACACCGAATCTTATTCGGCAACCAAGGGTGGCCTGCTTGCGCTCACCCATGCGCTGGCGATCAGCCTCGGGCCGGATGTGCGGGTCAATTGCATCAGCCCCGGCTGGATCGCAACCGAACGTCACGGCGCACTGCGCCGCAAGGATCACGGACAGCACCCTGTGGGCCGCGTCGGCAAGCCGCAAGACATTGCCGAGATCGTGAGCTTCCTGCTCGACGGCAAGCGTTCGGGCTTCGTCACCGGCGCCAATTTCGTCGTCGACGGCGGCATGACGCGGAAGATGATCTACGAGGAGTAATCTGGCCACAATTTGGAATATGATGCCGCCATGATTTTCCGCCAGTTGTTCGATTCAACTTCGGGCACCTACACCTATCTCCTCGCCAGCCGGCAGGGTGGCGAAGCGCTGATCGTCGATCCGGTCCTGGAGAAAGTCGACCGCTATCTCCAGCTCGTGCGAGAACTCGATATCAGGCTGGTCAAGGCGATTGACACCCATCTGCACGCCGACCACCTCACCGGGCTCGGCGCGCTGCGGGACCGCACCCATTGCGTCACGGTCATGGGCGAGAACACCAAGGTCGATGTGGTTTCTATGCGCGTTGCCGAAGGCGACCGCGTCGAGATCGAGGGTCTGCGGCTCGACGTGCTCTACACGCCCGGCCACACCGACGATTCCTACTCGTTCCTGCTGGACGACCGCGTCTTCACCGGCGACACGCTGCTCATTCGCGGCACCGGCCGCACCGATTTTCAGAACGGCGATCCGCGCGCCCAATACGATTCGATTTTCAACAAGCTGCTCAAGCTACCCGACGCAACGCTGGTCTTTCCCGCGCATGACTACAAAGGCGATACCGTCTCGACGATCGGCGAAGAGAAGCTCTTCAATCCGCGGCTTCGCGTGAAGTCGATGGACGAATACGCCGAGCTGATGAACAATCTGAAATTGCCCAATCCGAAGATGATGGACGTGGCGGTTCCGGCGAACACGCACGTCGGCCTGCATCAGGAGGAGGTCGCGCGCAAAGGCTGGGCGTTGACTGCGGCCGAGGCGATTGCGGTACGCGCGCGGCCCGAAATCGCTATCGTCGATCTGCGCGAGAAGAGCGAGCGCGAAAAGCACGGTATCGTTCCCGGCTCGCTGCACGCACCTTATATCGGCTTGCAGGAAGAAATCGCCGCCGGCGGCATGCTGAATGAATTGGCCAGTTCCGCCGGCAAGCGCATCGTTTTTCTGTGCGCATTCGGCGAGCGTTCGGCCATGGCGGTTCAGGCCGCGCAGGACGCCGGATTAAAGACTGCGTGCCATGTCGCCGGCGGCATCGACGCCTGGAAGAAGGCCAACGGACCCGTGGCCCATCCCTAGCGGCGCGTTCCAAAAAAGCGAAAGCCGCAGGAGAAGGGTCAATCCTGCGGCTTCCGCCTTTGCGCCCGCTGCAGGGAGGCGAAATTCAGCGGGCGCCTGCAATGGCGGGCATGATCCCGAAAAGTGGGTACCGGTTTTCGGAAAAGATCATGCGTAAGGAAATTCCTGATTACAGCTTCGAGCCCTGACCGGCGTTGTCGCCATTGTCGCCGCCGCCACTATTGTCCTGGCCGAAGCGCGAACCGTCCTTCTGCCACCAGCCATGATGGCCGAAGCCGTCCTGGTTGAAGCCGGGCATGCGCGGATGCGGACGCAGGAAATGCGCCAGCATGACGAAGCGGCCTTTCTGGCTGTCGTCGAGGCTCGCATAGAGCGGCGCGCCGGCATCGGCAACCTTCTTAAGCGCAACGCTCGTCTTCGCCATATTGTCGGCGCGCTGGGACAACCGGTCGAACGGCGAAGCCGGCGGCGGTTGATTTCCCGCCTCACGGGCCTGGACGCGCGCGATGCGCATTTGCGCGAGATCGCGCACCGCCTGTTCGAACGGCGGCCAGTTCTTCGCCTGATCGGGCGTGAGCTCGAGACCCGCCTTGAGCGCTGCGACGCGCGCATCAGTAAACGCGGCCATGTCGGTTGCGCTGAGGTGATGCCAGCGTTCGAAGCGCGGACCGCCGTCGCCGCCGAACCCGCGACCGCCGAAACCCTGGTCGGAACCCGGGCCGAAACCGTTCTGAGCGAACACGAAAGTCGAGCCGGCGAGCGCAAACAAGGCCGCCGCGGCGATAACTGGCTTGAGCATTGGTATCCTCCTGGAGATCGCACCGTTTGCGATGATAGAAAGTCCAGGGCCGCGGTAAGACAAGTTAAACTTTGGCCATGTCGCCCTTTTCCGGGTTACATCTCTGTAATCTTGCCCGTGCGGTAAAAATTTATGAACGGCTATACAGTATTGTTCCAATAACTGTTCAGCGCAGCACTTGCTGGAGGAACAGTTTGGCGCGTTCGTGCTGCGGATGCGCGAAGAATTCTTTTGGCTCGTTGATCTCGACGATCTGGCCATCGGCCATGAAGATGATTCGGTCGGCGACTTCGCGCGCGAACCCCATTTCGTGCGAGACCACGAGCATGGTGATGCCGTCACCGGCGAGCTCCACCATGGTGTCGAGCACTTCCTTGACCATCTCCGGATCGAGCGCCGAGGTCGGTTCGTCGAACAGCATGATATTCGGGCTCATGCACAGCGCCCGCGCAATCGCGACGCGCTGTTGCTGGCCGCCAGAAAGCCGCGCCGGATATTTTTGCGCCTGCTCGGGAATCTTGACCCGCGCCAGATAGCGCATGGCGATCTCCTCGGCGTCCTTTTTCGGCATGCTGCGGACCCAGATCGGCGCCAGCGTGCAGTTTTCCAGTACGGTGAGATGCGGAAACAGGTTGAAATGCTGGAACACCATGCCGACGTCGCGGCGCACCGCGACGATCTGTTTCGGATCGTCGGTCAATTCGATGCCGTCGACGATGACGCGGCCGCGCTGCCAGTCCTCCAGCCGGTTGATGCAGCGCAGCAGCGTCGATTTCCCGCCGCCCGACGGCCCGCAGATGACGATGCGCTCACCGCGCGCCACCGTGAGATTGATATCGCGCAGCGCGTGAAACTCGCCGTACCATTTGTGCAGGCCGATGATTTCGACCGCCGGTCCGGTCTTCGGCGTCACCCCTGCATCTGCGCGTTTGTCCATGGACGACACTTTCAACGCCGATGTGCGCGGGCGAGCCGCGTTTCAACATTACGCGCATAGCGCGACATGCCGTAGCAGCAGACGAAATAGAACAGCGCGGCGAACGCATAGCCGGTAACGCTGGTGATCGGCGTCGCCCAATGCGGATCGATGCGGGCGGCTTCGACGGTGCGCAGGAAATCGAAAATGCCGACGATAAAGACCAGCGTGGTGTCCTTGAACAGCGCGATGAACGTATTGACGATGTTGGGCAGCGTCACGCGGAGCGCCTGCGGCAGAATGACGAGCGCATTCATCCGCCAGTAGGACAGGCCGAGCGCCGCCGCCGCTTCGTATTGGCCGCGCGGGATGGCGGCAAGCCCGCCGCGCACCACTTCGGCCATATTGGCCGACGCGAACAGCGCGACGCCGATCAGTGCGCGCACCAGCTTGTCGGGGGAAAATTGATCGGGAACGAACAGCGGCAGCATGACGCTCGCCATGAACAGAACGGTGATGAGCGGCACGCCGCGGACGAACTCGATGAACATGACCGCGAGGATTTTTGTGACGGGAATGTCGGAGCGCCGCGCCAGCGCCAAAAGGATGCCGATCGGCAGCGAGGCGACAATGCCGACCGTGGCCACCACGATGGTGACCAGCACCCCGCCCCACAGCGCGGTGGTGACATCGGCGAGCCCGAGCAACGGCGCGCCGCTGAGCAGCAGATAGGACAGGACTGGCAGCACAATGAAGAAATAGGCGGCGCCAAGGTCGCGGCGCGGCGCGCCGAGCCAGGCGAGCCAGCCGATGCCGAAAGCCAGCGCCGCGAAAAACAGGTCGACGCGCCAGCGTTCGGCGATCGGATAAAAGCCGTAGATGAAATAGTTGATCCAGACGCGCACGAAGGCCCAGCAGGCGCCGGGCTCCGGCAATTGCGGCGAAGCAAGGCAGGCGTCGCGATCACTACCCGACCACACCGCGTCGAAAATAAAAAATTGCAGCAGCGGCGGCACCACCCAGGCTATGAAAGCGATGCAAAACAGCGTGAGCACGCTGTTGCCGATCGAGGAAAACAGATTTTCGCGCAGCCAGCCGAGCACGCCGCGCCGCAGGACCGGCGGCGGCAGCGCTGCCTCAGGCGTGTCGCGCAAATAAACCCCGCCGGCGGCGGCGCTCATTGCTCAGCGCTCCCCGACGGCGATGGCATAGCCGTACAAATTCATCAGCGCCGACGTGACGAGACTGATGACGAGATAAACCGCCATGGTGATGGCGATGACCTCGACCGCCTGGCCGGTGATGTTGAGCACGCTGCCGGCGAAGACTTGCACCAGATCGGGATAGCCGATGGCGACGGCGAGCGAGGAGTTCTTGGTCAAATTGAGGTATTGGCCGGTCAGCGGCGGGATAATCACGCGCATCGCCTGCGGCACGACAATGAGGCGGAGCGTGGTGCTTGGACGCAAGCCCAGCGCCTGCGCCGCCTCGGTCTGGCCGTGCGCCACCGAAAGCACGCCGGCGCGCACCGCTTCGGCGATAAAGGCTGCGGTATAGATCGTCAGCGCCAGAAGCAGCGCGGCGAATTCCGGCAGGATCTCGATGCCGCCAAGAACGTTGAACCGGCCGAGCGCGGGATAGTCGAAGCGGATCGGCACATCGGTCAAGAATATGAAAGCGAGCGGCAGGCCCAGCAGCAGCCCGAGCGCGATCCACAGCACCGGCACCTGCTCGCCGGTGCGCTCCTGCCGCCGCCTTGCCCATAGGCGCAGAACAACGACCGCGGCGGCGGCAACAAGGAGCGTCATCGTCACATAGGGCGAGCTCGCGGCAAATTGCGGGCGCGGCACGAACAGTCCGCGATTATTGAGCAGCGCCCCGCCTGGAAACGTTACGCTGCCGTGCAACTCCGGCAGCGCCTTGAGCACGGCGTTGTACCAGAACAACAGTTGCAGCAAGAGCGGCACGTTGCGAATGAGTTCGACATAACAGCCGGCCAGCCGCGACACGAGCCAGTTGCGCGACAGCCGCGCCAGCCCGATGGCGAAGCCGAGCGCGGTCGCCAGCACGATGCCGGTGCCGGCGACAAGAAGCGTGTTGAGAAGTCCGACCCAGAAGGCGCGGCCGAAGGTCGACGTGCTCGACGAATAATCGATGAGCGTCTGGCTGATGTCGAAACCGGCGGTGTTGTTCCAGAAGCCGAAGCCCGAGGCGATGTGGGCGGCTTGCAGGTTGCGCGCGGCGTTGTCGGCTGCGGCATAGACGAGGCCCGCGACGACCAGCACGAGCCCGATTTGCAGCGCGATGTTGCCGAACCGGCGCGTGGCGCGTGACGAAGAGGCGATTGCAGTCGTGGTCATCGCGGCGAAGCAATCCAGGAGAGACTAGATTGCGTCGTCGCTTCGCTCCCCGCAATGACCAAAAAGGGGTAGCCCTTGCTCAGCGGATCGGCAGCCCGTATTGCAGGCCGCCCTTGGTCCATAGCGCGTTGAGCCCGCGTGCGATCTTGAGCGGCGAGCCCTGGCCGATATTGCGCTCGAAACTCTCGCCGTAATTGCCGACCTTCTTGATGATGCGGTAGGCCCAGTCGTTGGTCAGCCCGAGCCCCTGGCCGAACTGGCCTTCGACGCCGAGGAGGCGGCGGATATCGGGATTATCCGACTTCATCATGTCGTCGACATTGTTCTGGTTCACGCCCATCTCTTCGGCGTTGATCATGGCGTAATGCACCCAGCGCACCAGGTCTTCCCAGGCATCGTCGCCTTGGCGCACCGCAGGCGATAGCGGTTCCTTGGAGATGATTTCCGGCAGCACGATATTGGCGCTCGGATCGGTGAGCCGCAGCCGTTCGGCATAAAGGCCCGAGGAGTCGGTGGTGTAGGAGTCGCAGCGGCTGGTGTCGTAGGCTTTGACCGCTTCATCGGCGGTGGCGAAGGTCACCGACTTTAAGTCCATGTGATTGGAGCGGAAGTAATCGGCGAGATTAAGCTCGGTGGTGGTGCCCTGCTGCACGCAGACCGAAGCGCCGTTGAGCTCGAGCGCCGAATTCACCTTCAGCGATTTGCGCACCATGAAACCCTGGCCGTCGTAATAGCTCACCGCGGCGAAATCGACGCCGAGCGTGGTGTCACGCGACATGGTCCAGGTGGTGTTGCGCGACAATACGTCGATCTCGCCGGATTGCAGCGCGGTGAAACGGTTGGCCGCGGTCAGCGGCACATATTTGACCTTGGTTGTATCGTTGAAGATCGCCGCGGCGATGGCGCGGCACAGATCGACGTCGAACCCGGTCCAGTTGCCTTGCGGATCGGGCATGCCGAAGCCGGCGAGCGTGCCGTTGGCGCCGCAGACCAATTGGCCGCGGTCCTGCACCGCTTTCAGCGTCGCCTGGGCGAACGCCGCCTGCGCGCAAAAAACCAAAGCCATCGCAAGGGCGAAAGCCGTCGCAACACGTTTCATGACGTGACTCATGACGTCCCTCATGATCTTTGGCCTTTCAGCGTGTGATAGGCGCGCAAAAGCCCCCGCCCGGCGCGCCTTCGGACCGTTCCGTTCGCCTTCATCTGAGAACGATCGCGCATTAAGGTCAAGGGGTTGACGAAAGCGGCCAATGCCGGGGTAATGGCGCCTCGCGAGCAAACGGCGTGATTTGCTATCCGCTCGTCCCCGCGAAGGCGCGGACCTAGTATTTTGCTGGATTCCCGCTTTCGCGGGAATGAGCGGAGTTGGTCGGTCGCACGCGGTATGATAGCCGATCCACAAGACACTCAAAATGAACGACAAGACCAACGAAACTGACAAGCCCGCGAAGTCGGCGCGCCGCGACGCCACCAAAGTGGTGACCGCCGGGCGCGATCCCGCGTCCTACCACGGCTTCGTCAATCCGCCGGTCTATCACGCCTCGACCGTGCTCTATCCGAGCGCCGAAGACTTTTTGGCGCATCGCGCCCGTTACCAATATGGCCGCCGCGGCACGCCGACCACCGAGGCGCTCGAACTTGCTTTGCAGGAGCTGGAAGGGCCGCACTGCGCCGGCGTAGCGCTCCTGCCGTCGGGGCTTGCCGCGATCTCGACCGCGTTTCTCGCCGTGGTGCAGGGCGGCGACAATGTGCTCGTCACCGACAGCGCCTATGGCCCGACGCGGAATTTCTGCACCCACGTTCTCGCCCGCCTCGGCGTCACCGCGACCTATTACGATCCGGGGATCGGCGCGGCGATCGCCGACCTGATCAAGCCGAACACGCGGCTGGTTTATGTCGAAGCGCCGGGCTCGCTGTCGTTCGAAATGCAGGACGTGCCCGCCATCGCCAAAGCCGCCAAGGCAAAAGGCGCGCTCACGCTGATGGACAATACCTGGGCGACGCCGCTTTTTTTCCGCCCGCTCGACCACGGCGTCGACATGTCGATCCAGGCCGGCACCAAATATATTGGCGGCCATTCCGACCTGATGCTCGGCACCATATCGTCCAATGCGGCAACGCTCGCAGCGCTGAAAAACACCGTACGCTATACCGGCCTGCACGAAGCGCCCGACGACACCTATCTCGGCTTGCGCGGCCTGCGCACGCTCAGCATCCGCCTCGACCGCCACTATCAATCCGGCGTTTCGGTGGCGCGCTGGCTCGAAGCGCGGCCGGAAGTGTTGTGTATGCTGCATCCGGCGCTGCCGAGCCACCCCGGCCACGCCATCTGGAAACGCGATTTCACCGGCGCGTCCGGCCTGTTCAGCATGGTTTTGAAACCGGTGCCGCAAAAGGCCTGGTACGCCTTCATCGACGAGCTCGAACTGTTCGGCATCGGCGCGTCATGGGGCGGCTATGAAAGCCTCGCCATTCCGTTCGACTGCACGCCACTGCGCACCGCGACGCGCTGGGAGCCCGGTGGGCCGACGGTGCGCTTCCACATCGGGCTCGAAGCGGTCGAAGATTTGTTCGCCGATCTCGAGCGCGGCTTTGCGGCACTGAAGGCGGCGAGCTGATCACGGATTCCGCCCGTCCTCGCGAAAGCGCGGTAATGGAAGCTTCTACGATCGTCATGCCCGGCCTTGTGCCGGGCATCGACGTCTTTACAACAACGTGGTGCCACAGCTTCACGTTCATATCGCCGCGCGCTGGAAGGCGAGCCGCGGCGGACGACCCTCACCACAAGGGGGAGGGCAAAATTCGGCTCACGCGACTCCCGCCGCCTTGCGGTCGCGCATCACAAAATACAGATTGCGCGCATAGACGAAGAAAGAGAACGCCTGGCCGGCGATGAACACCGCGTCCCTGCGGTAGAGTGCGTAGATAAGAAGCAGCGCGCCGCCGAAGATCGAGAAAATCCAGAACGCCACCGGAATAACGCTGTGGCCGGCGCGCTCGGAGGCGATCCATTGCACCAGAAAGCGCGCGGTGAACAACGCCTGCGCGATGAGGCCGAGCAGCACCCACCAGTCGAGCCGAATGAAAAACACGTCCGCCAGATAGGCGCCGATCGCGTGCGACATCTCAATGAGCACGGGTTATCTCCTCGGATTGGGGAACGCGCTGCCGCCGCCGGATCAGCCACCAGACGCCGGCTAGATCGAGAATGCCGACCCACAGCCGGTCGAAGAAACCGTAATTCGACACGCCGTGGCGGCGCGGCCGGTCGACGACGTCGGCATAGCCCACGTCAAAACCTTCGCGGCGGATGAGCGCCGGGAGAAAGCGATGCAGGCCGTCGAAATAAGGCAGCGCGAGAAAGGTGTCGCGGCGAAACGCCTTGAGGCCGCAGCCGGTGTCGCGCGTGCCGTCCTCGAGCACCGCTTTGCGCACCGCGTTGGCGATGCGCGATTGAAGCTTTTTGAATCCGCTCGCCTTGCGGCCGGTGCGCTGGCCGGCAATGAGCCCGATGCGCGGGCTGCCGGCTTCGAGCGCCGCCACCAGCGCCGGAATAAAGGCCGGATCGTTCTGGCCGTCGCCGTCGATCGTGACCGCGATCGCGCCGCGCGCCGCGGCGACGCCGGTGCGGATCGCCGCCGACTGGCCGCAGGATATTTCGTGCCGGATCTGCCGCAGGTAGGGACGCGCCGCCATCAGTCCGCGCAATTCCGCTTCGGTGGCGTCGCTCGAGCCGTCATTGACATAGACGATCTCGAAGGGGCGGCTGGCGAGCGCTGCGGCGATTTCGTCGATCAATGGCGCGATATTGCCGGCTTCGTTGCGCACCGGCACGACGACCGAAATCGCGGGCGCGGAATCGTTACTCGGCGACGGGTTCGGCGGCATCTGCGGAAGCTTCTAAAGGGCGTCGCGCTTGGGTTCAATCGGGCCGAATTTCGCAAAAACCTCGGTCAGGGCGGCACGGATGCGCAGCCACGACGGGCCCGGATAGACGCGCAGATCGCGCGGGCAAAAGTCGAGCCGGCGGGCCGCGAACCAGCGCCGCACCAAACAAGCACCGGCAGTGCCGACCAGCGCGCCGGCGATCACGTCGCTCGGATGATGCGCCAGCACGGCAACGCGGCTCACCATGATCACCAGCGCATAGAGCCACATCACGGCGCGGCTGCGCGGCCAGATCGCGCCGATGGCGATCGCGGCGGCGACCGCGGTGGTGGAATGGCCCGACGGCATGCTGGCGTATTCGGGCTTCCAGATGAACGGCATATAGGAAAACGGATCGTCGAAGCTGCCGACATAGGGACGCGCGCGGCCGATCATGCGCTTGACGATGGTAACGAACAGGCCCGGCAGGCCGATGGCGAGGAACAAAAAGCCGAAGCGCACCGCGAGCATGGTGAGCGCTTCGCGCGAGCGCCGCGACAGGTCAGGCGAAATCACCGCGGCGAGAAACAGAATGAAAAAGCCGAACGGATAGAGGAACCAGCCGGACAGGCCGAAATTGGTGATCCGCTCGAATGCTTCGCGCAGCCATGGCGGCTCCTGTTGCGCCCAGTCGATCGCGGTGGTGTCGAAGAAAAACATCGAGGCCACGATCACAAAGAGCGCGGCAATGGTGCCGGCGATCGCTGGCAGCGGCGGCTTAAGCATGCGCGCCGGCGGCAGTGGCGCGATCATACGAGCCCATTGTTCGAGATTCTTCGCCGCGTTGTGCGCGAGAACCTCGACGCGGCGCGGCGCGGGCCCCCCCACCGCCACCGCGTCGTTCAACGGCGGGTGCGGAGCATTCACGGCGTGCCTGTCGATTCGAAGACAGCAATGGCGATCGGCTTGCCGATGGAGATGTTGTACCCGTCGATGCGCGGACCGCGGTCGTATCGCAGGCCGAGCGCCTCGGCGCGGAGCGCAAAGGCCCGCTCCTGCCGCGCGTCGACAAAGGCAAAACGGCAGGCGCCGTCGTGCAGGAAATTGGCGGCGCCCTCGGCGTCGGTAAAGCGTGTCTTAGTGCCGGCGAGGAAGACGAGGCTCGGCTCTTCATATCCGACCGAGGCGGCAAGCGGATGATCGCAAGCGGCGTCGCGCAGCACTTGCGCCAGCTCGACGCTCGGGAAAGCCGGCGTCAGCGACGGCACGATCACCGCGTAAAGCCCGAAGGTCATCAGGATCGAGGCCGCGGTGGCGCGCATGAAAGCACGCTCGGCGCCGTCGTCGTCGTAAAGCAGCCAGGCGAACAGGCCGCACACGATCGCGGCGGCGAAGAACGGCCAGGCGGCGAAGGCGAGATCGCGATTGAGAACCACCGCGGCGACCACGGCGACGATGCTGAAGAGCACCGGGACGAGAAACCACCACATGATGCCGCGCACCAGCCAAACCCGCTGCGACAGCACTTTGGTTTCGACCGCGCCGGCAATGAGGATCGCGATCGCCGGATAGAGCGGCATCACGTAATGCGGCAGCTTCGTCACCACGAGCTCGAATACGATCCACGACGGCACTAGCCAGGCGAGCAGAAACCGCGCCGCCGCCTGCCGGCGCACCGCCCAGACCGCGGGCGCGGCGAGCCCCGCCAGCATCGAAGCGGGAAAGAAGGTGGGGAAAAACAAAACCAGATAGAGGCCGGGCGGCGCGCCATGGGTCTCCTGCGCGCGCGTGACCTTGGAGAGCATGTCGCCGCCGACCGACGCGGCGAAGAACTGGTCGCCGACCCGCGCATAGATGGCGATGAACCACGGCAGCACGAGGAGGAACAGCCAGGCGATGCCCGGCAGCGGCCGCAAGGCCAGGAGCCAGCGCGCCGACCGGTCGAGGATCGACAGCGCCGCGGCGGCAAGCCCGACGATCATCAGGTTGACCGGGCCTTTGACCAGAATGCCGACCGCAAGCGCGGTCCAGAAAACGGCAAGCTGCCAAAATCCCGGCAGCGGATCGCCGCGGCGCGGCGCCATATAGGTGCGCGCCAAGACGCTCATCGCCAGCACGATGGTGCAAAGGAGCACGGCGTCGGTCTTGGCCAGCCGGGCTTCGACGGAAAGGATGGTCGAGGACAGCATCATCAAGGCGGCCAGCACCGCGCCGCGGCGGCTGACAAAGGCGAGCGCGCACCAATAGGTGCCCAAAATCGCGCCGATGGCGCCAATCAGCGACGGCACGCGATAGAGCCAGATCGTGGTAAGCGCACCGGGAAGCCCGAGCGCGCTTGCGGTGTTCACCACCGCCGCCTGCATCCAATAGATGCCGACCGGTTTGCGGTAGCGCACGTCATCCTGATAGCGGATATCGACGTAGTCGCCGGTCTCGATCATCTGCTTGGTGGCTTGCGCGAAATAAGCCTCGTCACGATCGACCGGCGGAATCTGGAAAAAACCCGGCAGGAAAGCGAGCAGCGCGACAAAAATCAGCACGACGGCCGCGCGCCGGTGCGACGATGCGGCGAAGTCGAAAATCGCGCTGAAGCCTTTGGCAGGCCAATTGGACCGCGGTGCCCAGCTTCCGGTCGTACTCATGCCTTTTGCGACTTTTTGTCGGTATGGAACGGTGTCTGGCGGCCCGCCTTAAGTGTCAATCCCGCGGGTTCACCACATGCCCCTAAATCCAAGCCAACAATAGTGAATTCCGCTTGGTCGGGGAAGCGGTGCGGGGCCGGATGCGGCTTTGCAGTTAAGGCGTCTTGGCGGCCGTTATTGCGGGTTCGATGGCCGCTGCCTTATCGCCGAGGCGGACAATAATGCTGTCGCTCGCGCCCGACGCATCGATCACCGTTACCCGCGAAAAGCCGGGCCCGCCGGGATCGAAGAACAGGCTCTGCCGGCCTTCATTGCCGACCGGCGCGCCGTTGACCAGCACGGTCAGCGGCGCCACCGCGCCGGTGACTTTCAGCGCCACCGGATCCGGTTTGCCGGCGGTCGTCGAGAGATCGAGCATCGCGCCGTCCGGCGGGAAAATAATGTGCAGCGGCGGACGCGAAGTGTCGCCGGCGAGCCGGCCCGGCTGGAAACGCCGCAGCGGCGGCGGCAGTTTCGCATTCGAAGCAACCAGCACACCCGCCGGAGGAGACGGCAGGGACACGATGGTGCCGGTGCGGGCAAACGCGTCGAACAGGATCGGCGCCGCCGCCTCGCGGCCGATCAGTCCAGGCACCGGCGCGCCGTCGGGCCGACCGACCCACACGCCGATCGTGTGCTTGCCGTCAAAACCGATGGCCCAGGCATCGCGATAGCCATAACTGGTGCCGGTCTTGAACGCGATGCGCCCGGCGACGCCGTTTTCCGGTGGCGGCGCGCCCAACAGGACGTTGCTCACGTACCAGGCGGCGACGCGGTCGAGCAGGAGCCGTGCTTGCGGGGGCGGGCCGTCCGCGCGTTCGCGCAGCGGCAGCACCGTGCCCTGCCGCGCGATACCGGAATAGAGCATCACGAGGTCGGAGAGCTTGATCCCCTCCCCGCCAAGCCCGATCGCCAACCCCGGCGCCTGACCTTGCGGCAGGGTCAGGGTCGCGCCGGCCTGCGCAAGACGCGCCGCCAGACGGCTCGGCCCGACCCGGTCGAGCACAGCAATGGCCGGCACGTTGAGCGAGAACTGCAACGCCTCACGCACCGAAACCGTGCCCCTGAAGGCGTAATCGAAATCCTTCGGCGCATAGGCGCCGTAGCTCGCCGGCCGATCCTCGATCAGCGTTTCGGGATGAATAAAACCGTCCTCGAAACCCATGCCGTAGATGAAGGGTTTTAGCGTCGAGCCGGGCGAGCGTTGCGCTTGCGTCATGTCGATCTGGCCGGCGCGGCGATTGTCGAAATAAGCCGGCGCGCCGACATGCGCGAGAACCTCGCCGGTCGCATTGTCGACAACAAAGATGGCCAGCGACACAGCGGGATCGAGCGACGCGGCCAGCGTGCGCTGGCGTTCCCGCGCGAGCGCTTCGAGATTGTTTTGCAGGTCGGCGTCGATGGTGAGCCGGGTCTCGCGGCCAGTCGGCGTCAGCAACCGCGCCTGATCGGCGGCATGCGGCGCCAGCATCGGCATCGGACGGCGTGTCGCCGGCACCGGTTCGGCTTTGGCGAGCGCAATCTCGTCGGCCGGCACTTTGCCGGTCGCGGCGAAACGGTCGAGCACGCGGTTGCGCGCCGCACGCGCCACCGCAGGCGACCGGTCCGGCCGGCGTTCCTCGGGCGATTGCGGCAGCGCCACCAACAGCGCCGCCTCGCCGAGCGTAAGATGCTTCGGCTCCTTGCCGAAATAGGCGAGCGACGCGGCGCGGATACCCTCGATATTGCCGCCGTAAGGCGCAAGCTCGAGATAAAGCGCGAGCACCTGATCCTTGCTCAATACGCGCTCGATCTCGATCGCACGCACGACCTGGCGCATTTTAGCCGAGAACGTCCGCTCCTGGCGCGGCTCCAGGAGACGCGCGACCTGCATGGTCAGCGTCGAACCGCCGGAAAGAATACGGCCATGGGTGACGAGCTGAAACGCGGCGCGGCCAAGCGCCAGCGGATCGACACCGTGGTGGCTGCGGAAGCGCTTGTCTTCGTAAGCGAACAGCACGTCGAAGAAGCGTGGATCGACGTCGGCGACTGTCGCCGGCAATCGCCAGCGGCCGTCCTTCGTGGCATAGGCGCGAAGCAGCCGGCCGTTGCGGTCGAGCACTTGCTCGGAGAATTGCAGGTTCTGACCGAGCGGCACCGGACCGAGCGAAACGGCCCACCACGCCACGACTATAAGCAGCACGACCAACACAGCCGCAAGACCCCCTGCCGCATAGAGTAATGGGCGTCGCATCACTTCCCCGCCACGACTTCGACGCTGCCGCTATCGGTTCGGCCGAAGCGATCTGGACGATACATGTCCTCCACCGTCGCCTGCGGCCGCACATATTTTCCGGGCGCGACCGCGCGCACCACATAGGCGACGCTGAACACCGGCTGATCGTCGCTCTTGCGTTCGAACGCGCCGGTGAAACGATCGTCACGAAACTCGGTGCTCACCGGCGTTGCCGCATCGGTGAACCACGGCAGCGTGTCAGTATCGCCGGACGAAACCAGATGCGGATTGTCGATCTCGAATCCAGCCGGCAAGTAGTCGGCAAGGATGACGCGGCCGAATTGCGGCTGATCTTCGGTGACGCGGAGCACGATGACGATGCGGGTGTTCTGCTTGACTTGCGCCGTGTCCACCGGATCGCCGTCGAGCGTATAAGCGAGCCGCTCGATCTTGAATCCGTTCGCCGCCGCCGGCTCCGGCGTTACCGGCGCGCCGGTAACGGTGACAACCGCCTTCACGGCGCTATCGCCATTATTGGCGATGCGGATCGGATCTTTGATTGCGCTCGCCGGCATGGTGCGGTAGAGCGCACCACTGACTGCCTCGCCGTTGACGTCGAGCGAAGCCTTACCCGCGTCCTTGGCCATGGCGCTCGCCGCGAGCAAGAGCCAGGCGTCTTCCTGGGTCGAGGTCGGGCGCAGCGCGGCGCGCGCCGATTCAACTTGCTGCACGGCGGCATGCACGGTGGCGTCCCCGGCATTGCCTTCGGAGGCAAGCGTAACCAAGGCGGCCGCGTCGCGTAGCGTCGAACCATAGTCGACGCGGCTGTCGAGATCGGGCGTCGGCGTAGCGCTAATAGCGCCGATCGCCGCGGCATAAACGCGTTCGGCACGGGCCCGGTCGCCGACCATAGCGAGCGCCGCGGCAAGCTGCGCCTTGGCGATCGGCGTTTTCAGCGAATCGAGCTTGGCGTCAGCGAGATAGCGCAGATCGCCGATCGGCGCGGCGCTGTTACGCGCCAGCACATAAAGCGCATAGGCGATGTCCGCCCCGTCGTTCTTGCCGGGATCGGTGAGATCGGTGACCGAATTGCGCAGCCGGTCGAGCGCCAGCGTGAACGCGGTGTCGGGCACGGCATATTTATGCTCGCGGGCGCGGGTGAGAAAATCGGTGACGAAGGAGTCGAGCCAGACATCCTCGCCGCCCGCACTCCACAGCCCGAACGAACCATCGCTGCCCTGCCGCGTCAACAGCGCATCGATGGTGTCATGGATGCGCTGATCGGCGGTCTTGTCGAGCGCAAGATGCGCCTCGCTCGCGAGGTCGCTGAGATAAAGCAGCGGCATCGCACGGCTCGTGATCTGCTCCGAACAGCGGTACGGATAGCGGTCGAGCGCGGCGAGGAGGCCCGCCGCATCGAGCGCGGTCGAGGCGCCGACCGAAACCGAAACCGCGCCGGTGCCAGGAACGAGATCGGCGAACATGTTGCTTGAGAGCGTCAGGCTCTCGCCTTTGGCCAGCGATTCTATGTTGCGGCGCGCCACGATCTGCGACGGCGGCCGCACCGCGAGGTCGAAGCTGCGCGCGAGCGCGAAGCCTCCGGGTCCGGTGATGCTGACCTTCACGGTTCCGATGCCGGCTTCGTTGGCGGTAATCGGCACCGTGATGCTGCCGCGTTCCTTCTGGCGCAAAGTGATCGTTTGCGTCGCGCCAGCGCCGGCCATCACCGCGTCCTCGGTCGACACCGCGAGCGTGTAGTCGCCCGGTGCGCCTTCGACATTGTCGACGTCGAGATAGACCGTGGAACGATCGCCGGGCAGCAGGAAGCGTGGCAGCGTCGCCGACAGCACGACTGGATCGCGCACGGTGACGTCGGCGGTGGCCTGACCGACTTTGCCGGTGGTCCAGGCCACGGCCATGACGCGGAGCGTGCCCTCGAAGTCCGGGACATCGAACGCAACGTCGGCGGTGCCGTCCTTGCCGACGGTGACGACGCCCGAATAAAGCGCGACCGGCGGCCCGGTGGGTGGAGCGCCCTGTAATTGCGCACTTTCGTCACCGCCGCTTCGGATCTGGCCGCGCGTGCCGCCCATGCCGTCGATCAGCTGTCCGTAGAGATCGCGGATGTCCGCCGACAGCGCGCGCTGGCCAAGATAGTAATCGGTGGCCGAAGGCGCCTTGTAATTGGTCAAATTGAGAATGCCGACATCGACGGCCGCAACCACGATCCTGGCCTGCTCGCCGGATGCGAGGCCCTCGAGCTTGACCGGAACGTGAAGGGTGGAATTCGGCCGCTGCAATGCCGGCACATTGAGATCGACGGTCAATGATTTTGCCGCACGGTCGATCGAGAACCATTGCACGCCAATGGCACGGCCGGGCATGCGTTGCGACGGCGCGTCGAGCGGCCGCCGCAGCGTCGCAACGAGATAAGCACCGCTGCCCCAATCCTTGCCGACCGGCACCTTCAATTGCGCGACGCCGGCTTTGACGTCGGCAGTCTGGGTCGCCAGCATCTTGTCGCCGATCACGCTAAGCGTGACGCGGCCGTCGGTGCGCGCGGTCACGGCAGCCGTCATGGTGTCGCCGGGACGATATTCCGGTTTGTCGAGCGCCACCTGAAGCATGTCGGGGGTATCGGCATTGGCGTCGACATACCAGCCGGAATCGAAATCGACCGACGTGTCGGCACCGTTCGGGTCGGAGCTGGCGACGTCGAGCCGATAGTGGCCGTAATTCACCGGCAGCGAAATTCGCGCCGGCTTGTCCGCCGACACATCGACAGCGCCGTCGGCGACGCGCGTCGTAGTCTTGACCGGCTCGAAATTCCAATTCCCGTCGCGCTTGTAATATTGATAGTGCGTTTCGATGCGCAAAAGCTGGTAATGCAGCCCGCTCTGCGCGACCGCTTTGCCGTCCGGCGCCGCGACGATGACGTCGAAATTGGCGCTGGCGCCGTCGGCGAGCGAACCGCCGGAGAACAGCGGCTTGACACCGATCATGTTGCTCGACGGCGTCACCGGGAATGTCACGTCGTGCTCCACAGCGCGGCCGCCAGGTTCGGCCATGCGCACGGTGATCTTGGCTTCCAGCGGATGGCTGCTGACCGGCGGCTTATCCAGCGTGATGGAGAGTTTCGCGTTGCCCGACGCATCGGTCGACGGCAGATCGTCAAGCGACTGCTGCGTGGCTTCGGTGTTGTCGTCGGCGAGCCCGAACTGATAGCCGGCAAAGCCGGCGCGTTCGTCGGCCTGCGAGATCGTCATCTCGCCGTCCAAATCGAGGTTCGATGCCGGCGCGCCATAGAGGAAGCGTCCGGCGACATCGACTTCAACAGGTTTGTTCGGCGCAATCTCGGTTGCTGGCGAAGTCAGATCGAAGGCGATCCGGTCCGGGACATAGTCCTCAACGAGAAAAGTCGTCTCGCCGACCGGGGACAATTTCGGATCGGTGAAAGCGCGCACGTGCCAGGTGCCGGTAGGCGCCGAAGTGTTGATAGGCAGCGCGAGGCTGTAGCCGCCCAGTCCCTGATCCTGTACCAGCGCGCGCTTGTATTCGACCCCGTCGGGCCGCTCGACCACAAGCGTGAGCGGGACATTGGCCGCGGCCGCGCCCTGCGGATCGCGCAACAATGCGGTCAGATATGCCGTCTCGCCCGAGCGATAGACGCCGCGCTCGGCATAGACGAAGGCATCGAGCCCTTTCGGCGCCGGACGGCCGGAGACGCCGCGATCGGTCAGGTCGAAGGCCTGCGCCGCGAGATTAAGAAAGGCATAGTCGCCCTGCGGATCGGTCGCGGCCAACAGCGCCGGAGCGGCGGCACCCTGCCCACTCGCAAGCCCGGCTTCGAACAACGCCTGACCCGATGAGTCGGTGCGGCGGGTCGCCAGCACCTCGTTGCCGCGCGAGACGAGCCGCAGCTCGATATTGCCCTTCGCCTGCGCGGTCGCCAGCGAATTGACAAAGACATGGATGCCGTCGTTACCGGAGAACGCGGTCAGCCCGAGATCGGAAACGATGAACCATTGGGTCGCAAGTGAGTCATAATCGTTGGCGATGTTTTTTTCTTCCTTTGGCTGCGCCGCCATCACGTAGACGCCGGGCTGCAAAGCGCCGACCGCCTGATCGACCGGGAATGCGGTCGTCACCTCGGTATTGATCGGCGCCGCGTCGACGGCGAGTTCGCCTTTCCATACGCTGGCGCCGCGCGATTTCGCCAGGTTGTCGAGCGCATCGCGGCTAAGGCTTGTCTGGAAATCGCCGCTACCGTAACCGTTGCCGTTGAGCGTATCGATCAGGCTGCGGTCGCCGATGCGATAAATCTCGACTTCCACGGTGCGCGTGTTGACGCTGATAACGGGAATGCCCTGCTGACCGGTGCGCGGCAGGACGTAAGCCGAGGTTGAGAACCGCACGAACGGCTTGCGGTCGCGCACATAGATCGCGAAATCCGACGATTTCGACAGCGTCTCATGCACCACCGACGGCAATCCGGCGCGCAGCGTCACGGTATAATTCTGCCCGTGCGACAAACCCTCGACGCAGAGCTGCTTGTCAGTGACCGACAGGGCCGGTTTGTCGGTACCGGCAAGCGCGACAAACGGCGAAAAGTCGGTTCGCGCGGGTAATTCCTCGGAGAACTGGAAACAGGCCCGCGGCGAAGCCGTGTCCGCGTCGATGGTATAATTGAGGGCACGGAAGCCGTATTGGTCGCGCAGGCGCTCATATTGGCCGCGCACGTCGGCGCTTTCGCGCAATTCGAGCGAGAGGCGGAGCGCATCGAGCGACGGGCGCCAAAGCTGGCGCTGACTCAACAGGGTACCAAGAAGCGCGAGGCTGGCGGCTTGCTGGTTCGGATCGCTGCTGCGCTGATAGGCAATGTAGGCCGCGGTCGAAGCGCGCTCGAGCAGCGTGGCGCGCTCCTGATCGTCGGCGGGACCTATTTGCTGAATGGTGCGCGCGAGACGCAGCCACGTCGTCGCGTCATTCGGGACCGCGGCAACGATCTGTCCCAGAACCGTCATGCCGGTGCGAAAATCGTTCTTGGAAAACGCAGCGTCGGCATCGCGCCGCAATTGATCGACCGGCTTGGTCGCTACGCCGGCGTCCGACTTGATCTGGGCTTCAAGTTCGATCGCACTGTTGGCGAGATCGTCGTTCTTGAACGGCTTGTCGGCGGCGCTTGCGGAAAATGCCGCAGCGGCCACGCACGCGGTAACGACCGCCGTCAAAATTCCGGCGCGCAAATGAGCAAACATCGCTGAACCCCTCGGACGTGGTCCAATTCTGACCACCCGCAAAGTGGACGTAAAGATCGTGTCGAGGTCGTGGCCGGCCGCCGGACCGGCTTACCATTTGCGCTGAAAGCGCAACCGGCTCGGCCAATTTACCCGGCTTTGGGACTGACTTTGTATTATATGATCGGCGTCGCGCGGCCCCGTAGCTCAGGGGATAGAGCAACAGCCTTCTAAGCTGAAGGTCGCTGGTTCGAATCCAGCCGGGGTCGCCAATTCTTTCAAAGGCTTGGTGGTTTTCGCGACGCGCTTGCCCACTTTTGGCGGCAGCCATTGCTGAAGCGCGAAACGCCGCACTAGCTCCTCTCCCGCGTTGGGAGTATGTTTTCTCCCAACGCCGTCAAAAAATAGAAAAAAGCGGCGACCAATCAGGGAGAGCACGATGACCAAGTCCACTTTATCGCGCCGTTCTGTCCTCAAAAGCGCGGCACTCGGTTCGGCCGCGGCGATCGCCGCGCCGTATGTCAAAGGCGCCTATGCGGCCGGTTCGCTGTCGCTTGGCGTATGGGACCATTGGGTGCCGGGCGCTAACGCCACGCTGACCAAGCTCTGCAATGAATGGGGCGCCAAGAACAATTGTCAGGTGACGATCGACTACATCACCTCGCAGGGCGACAAGGACAAGCTGACCTCGGCGGCGGAAGCCCAGGCCGGCACCGGTCACGACATCATGTCGCATCGCGACTGGAACGTCCGCATTCACCAGAACGAACTCGAACCGCTCGATGATGTAGTCGGCTCGCTCATCAACCAATACGGTCCGATCAGTCCGGTCGCCGAATATCTGGCCAAGATCAAGGGCACCTGGCGCGGCGTGCCGACCACGGTCGGCAGTCAGGTGAAACCGTGCTGCTCGCGCTTCGATCTTTACATGCAGCATGCCGGCATCGACCCGCGCGACATATTCCCCGCCGACGTGTCGAAATGGGATGCGGCCAAAGTCGCCAGCTGGAACTGGGACACCTATCTCGCCTCCGCGCAAAAACTGTTCCAGGCGGGCTTCCCGGTCGGCCTGTCGATGGGCCAGACCAGCGACGCAGTGGACTGGGTCGGCGCGCTGTTCAATTCCTACGGCGTGGTGATGGTTGACGCCAAGGACAACATCAAGATCAACTCCGACGAGACCCGCACAGCACTCGAATACTTGAAGAAGCTCATGGCGGTGAATCCGCCGGAGGTTTACGCTTGGGACGACGCCGGCAATAACCGCTGGCTCATTTCCGGCAAGGGCTCGAGCATCATGAATCCGCCGAGCGCCTGGGCGGTCGCCAAGCGCGACCATCCGGAAGTGGCGTCGAATTGCTGGACGCATCCGATGCCGTCCGGCCCGAAGGGCCGTTTCGTCGGGCAGCTGCCGCAGTTCTACGGCCTGTGGAACTTCTCCAAGAACAAGTCGGCGGCGAAGGATCTTCTGCTCTACATCTCGCAGAAGGAATCGGCCGCGCAGCTGGTGCAGGCTTCGTCCGGCTACGATCTGCCGTCGTTCAAGTCGATGTACGATTTCACGACATGGCAGACGGTCGAGCCGCCGGTCGGCACCGTTTACGGCTATCCGCCGCGCGGCGACGAGCAGACTTCGATCGCCGGCGCGCCGGCGCGCTCCGAAGTCGGCGCCCAGATCTACAACCAGGCGATCAATACCGTCATGGTGGCCAAGTTCACGCAGGGCAACGAGAAGCTCGACGACGTGATCAAGTGGGCCGAGAACGAGCTGGAAGGAACTTTGCGCGCGTAAGCGCTTGTTCATTCCCGGACCCGGGCGAAGTCCGCGGGCTCGGAACCCATAACGCCTGTGCGGGCAATATGGCTTCCGGGCTCCTCGCCTCGCTCGGCCCCGGAATGACAGTCAGATAGGGCTGCTATGGCCGATACCGTCCAGACATGGTCGCCGGGTTTGCAAGGCCCCAGCCTGGCTCCCTCCGCCAGCCGGAATCTGAAGCTGTTCATGCGGCGGCGCTCCACTATCGCCTTCCTGATGTGTCTGCCGCTCATCGTCATCATCGCCGGGCTTGTGATTTATCCGGCCTTCTATTCGATCTATCTGTCGATGCTGAACAAGGCGCAGACCCGCTTTATCGGGCTGTCCAATTTCGAATTCCTGCTGTCGCGCGACGTCTTTCGAATGGTGATCGAGCAGACCGCCATCTTCGCGCTCAGTGCCGTGTTCTTCAAAGCCTTGATCGGGCTCATCACCGCGCACCTCATCAACAATCTGCCGGCCAAGGGGCAGCGCAAGTGGCGCGGCATGCTGCTCGTGCCGTGGGTCATTCCGCTCGCTTTGTCGTCGCTCGGCTGGTGGTGGCTGTTCGATCCCACCCACTCCGCCTTCAACTACATTCTCGAAAGCCTCGGTTTCAGTGAAGTCGGCTGGCTGAGCAACCCTTATTGGGCGCGCTTTTCAGTCATCCTGGTCAATGTCTGGTACGGCGCGCCGTTCTTTTTGATCATGTATCTGGCGGCGCTCAAATCGGTGCCGGAGCAACTCTACGAGGCCGCGGCCATCGACGGCGCCAATGCCTGGCAAAAATTTCGCCACATCACGCTGCCGATGATGCGCAACATCATCGCCATTACGCTGCTGTTTTCGCTGATCGTCACCTTCGCCAATTTCGACATCGTGCAGATCATGACCGCCGGCGGGCCGCGCAACATGACCCACGTGTTCGCCACTTACGCCTTTATGCTCGGCATCCGCTCCGGCGACCTGCCGCTCGGCGCCGCCACCTCGCTGTTCATGTTCCCGATCCTCGCCATCGCGGCAGTCCTCATCCTGCGCGGGGTTCGTAAGCGCGGCAGGGAGATCGGATGAGCACGGCGGCGCTTACCGCACGCGCGGCGCAAGGCTTCAGTCTTCGCGCCAGCCTGAGCCGCAACCGCCGCTGGGCGCTGATCACGTCCTATGTGTTCCTTGTCCTGTTCGCGATCTTCTTCCTGATCCCGCCCTATTACATGGTCGTCACCGCGCTCAAGAGCGACGCCGAGGTGGCGCGGATGGCGACCAATCCGTGGTTCATCGCCGACGGCGTGACGCTCGATCAATTCAGAATCCTGCTGACGCAGACCGACTTCCTTATCTTTTTCAGAAACACCATCATCGTAACGGTGTGCACGGTCGCGATCACCATGGTGGTCAGCGTGTTCGCCGCCTTCTCGCTCGGCCGGATGAAATTTTGGGGATCGAGCATATTGGCGACCGGGATCTTTCTCACTTACCTCGTTCCGGACACGCTGCTATTCATCCCGCTGTTCCAGATCGTCAAAGCGATCGGGCTGCTCAACTCCTACTGGGGCATGGTACTGGTTTATCCGACGCTCACCGTGCCGTTCTGCACCTGGATCATGATCGGCTACTTCCAGTCGATCCCCAAGGAGCTTGACGAAGCGGCGCTGATCGACGGTGCCGGGCACCTGCAGATGCTCACCAAGATTTTCATCCCGGTGGCGCTGCCGGGCATCATCGCCGCGATGATATTCGCCTTCACCGTGTCGTGGGCGGCCTTCGTCTATCCGATGACATTCCTCTATTCAGCCGACCAGCAGGTGCTGACCGTCGGCACGGTGACGAGCCTCATTCGCGGCGACGTCTACAAGTGGGGCATGCTGATGGCCGGCGCGCTGGTCGCGGCGGCGCCGCCGCTCGTGATCTACGCCTTTCTGATGGACTATTACATCGCCGGCCTCACCGCGGGCGCCACCAAAGGCTAAAAAGGGTTTCGCCAGATGGCCGAAGTCGCGTTGCGTAATGTGGTCAAGCGCTACGACAATGTCGAAGCGGTCCGCAGCATCAATCTCGATATCCCCGACAACGAATTCGTGGTGCTGGTCGGTCCGTCCGGCTGCGGCAAGTCGACGACGCTGCGCATGATCGCAGGCCTTGAGGAAGTGACCGCGGGCGACATCTATATTGGCGGCGACATCGTCAACGACCTGCCGCCGAAGGACCGCGACATCGCGATGGTGTTCCAGAACTACGCGCTCTATCCGCACATGTCGGTGTTCGAGAATATGTCGTTCGGACTCAAGCTGCGCAAATTTCCCAAGGACGAGATCAAGAAGCGCGTCGACCACGCGGCCCGCATCCTCGACATCACCGAGCTCCTCGACCGCAAGCCGAAGGCCTTGTCCGGTGGCCAGCGCCAGCGCGTGGCGATGGGCCGCGCCATCGTGCGCAACCCCAAGGTATTCCTGTTCGACGAGCCCTTGTCCAACCTCGACGCCAAGCTGCGCGTGCAGATGCGCACCGAGATTAAGCGCGTGCATCAGCTGGTAAAAACCACGACCGTCTACGTCACCCACGACCAGGTTGAGGCGATGACGCTCGCCGACCGCGTTGTCGTCATGAACGGCGGCTTGATCGAGCAGATCGCCACGCCGCAGGACCTTTATCATCACCCGCGGACCCATTTCGTCGCTGGCTTCATCGGCTCGCCGGCGATGAACTTCATCCGCTGCCGGCTGGAGCAGAACGGCGCCGGCCAGCGCGTGCGTATATCCGACACGATCAGCCTGCCGGTGCCAGCCTCGCGCGCGGCGCGCTTTGCCTCAGTCAATGGCAAGGAATTGCTGTTCGGGCTCCGGCCTGAGCATATCACCGAGCCACGGCGCAGCGATCGCGACGCGAGTTGCGAATTCGCGGCAACGCTCGACGTCGTCGAGCCGATGGGCATGGAGACGATGGTCTATTTCACCGTCGACGGTCAGGAAGTCTGCGGCCGCGTCGATCCGGGCAGCGCCAGGGGCCCGGGCGAATCCATGCGGCTCTACGCCGACATGGACCGCATGCACCTCATTGATCCGCAGACCGGCCTGGTGCTGTAGCGTTCGATTAAAGGAAAAGCCCGCTTCCGGAATCGCCGGAAGCGGGCTCTTTTTTCGTCGCGTACCGCGAGCGTTCGCCCACGCGCACGGCAGGATTAGCTAGTCCTCGGAGTAAGCGTCGTCGGAAATATCCTTGCCGGTATAGTCCGGCATCATCGACGCCGCGATAAAGCTGATCACGGCGAGGACGAGGATATAACAGGAGATCGCATAGCCCGTTCCATAGGTGGCGAACAATGCGGTGGCGATCAGTGGCGCCGGGCCGCCGGCGATAATGGAGGCCAGCTGATAGCCGAGCGAGGCGCCGCTGTAGCGCAGGTTCGGCTTAAACGACTCCGCGATCAGCGCCGCCTGCGGGCCATACTGCATATCATGCGGGATAAGCGACAGCATGATAGCGACGAAGACCAGCGCCGGGGTTGCTGTGTCCACCATGCCGAAATACAGGAAGCCGAACAGGCCCATGGCGACGACGCCGATCAAGTACATCTTCTTGCGTCCGATCAGGTCGGAGACATGTCCGGCGATCGGAATGGTGAAGAACGACACGCAAGCCGCCGCCATCACCGCACTGAGGATGAAGTTTCGATCCATCTTCAGCGTGCCAACCGCGTAGGCGAAGACGAACGCGGTGAACACGTAGAACGGCGACTGCTCGGACAGCCGCAGCAGCGCCGAAAGGATTATTTCCTTCGGCTGCTTCTTGAACACTTCGAGGACCGGCGCCTTCTCGATTTTTTGCTTGTCGAGGATCTCCTGGAAGACCGGGGTTTCCAGAATGCCAAGCCGGATCCACAGGCCGATGCCCACCAGGACAATCGAGAGCGCAAACGGCACGCGCCAGCCCCAAGCCAAGAAGTCGCTGCCTGCCCATGAACTGAACACGAGCACCGCCAGATTCGCCAGCAGCAGGCCGCAGGGCACGCCGAATTGCGGCCATGACGCAACCAGACCCCGCTGGTTCTGGGTACGCGACCATTCCATCGCCAACAACACCGAGCCGCCCCACTCGCCACCAACGCCGATGCCCTGGATCGCGCGCAGCACGGTCAAGAGGACCGCGCCCCAGATGCCAATCGAGTCGTAGGTCGGCACGAAGGCAATAGCGAAGGTCGCCAGCCCCATGCATAGCAGTGTCGCGATCAGCGTCGCCTTGCGGCCGATGCGATCGCCGTAATGACCGAAAATCGCAGCGCCGATCGGGCGACCGGCAAAACCGACGAAATAGGTGCCAAAGGCAAGGAGCGTTGCCGACAGTGGATCCGCGTGAGGAAAGTAGAGCTTGCCGAAAACCAGCCCGGCCGCGGTACCGTAAAGAAAAAAGTCGTACCATTCGATCGCCGTGCCGACCGTCGATGCGATCACGGCTTTGCGCAGTTGCGCGCTGTGTTCGGCGTCTGGCAGTGCCCCCGCCGTCGTCGCCATTGCCATGGCAATCCTCCCCGTTGTTACTGCGGTTCGGGCTTTCTCCGGGCCCGTCGCGAGCGGTAAGGATATACATAGACGGCCGGCAATGGCTATAGACCGAAGGTCGCGGATTTTGACCCCGCGGCGGACTTCGTGATGCGGTGCAACGAAAAGGCGGCGCCTATTGGCTCGGCTTATTGGCCGCCATCACCGTGACCGGCGTGTCGCGATAATAGTCCGCGAACAGCCTCTTGAGGTTGTCGACCTTGGGTTGGTCGTTGATGACGATATAGGGATAGGTCGGGTGCAGGACCAAAAAGTCCTGATGATAGTCTTCGGCCGGATAGAAGCCCTTGAGCGGCTCGAACGTGGTCACGATCGGAGCGTTGAAGACGTGGGCCTGTTGCAGTTGCCCGATATAAGCCGTCGCGATCCGTTTCTGGTCGTCATTGGCGTAGAAGATCGTCGAGCGGTACGATGGACCGCTATCCGGCCCCTGATAGTTCAGCTCGGTCGGATTGTGCGCGACCGAAAAATAAATCTGCAAAATCTTGCCGAGCGAAATCTGCTGCGGATCATAGGTCACGGAGACGGATTCGGCGTGGCCGGTGCGTTCGGTTCCGACCATCTGGTAATGCGCCGTCTCCTGCGAACCGCCGGAATAGCCTGACACCGCCTGCGTGACACCCTTGGTGTGCTCGTAAACCGCCTGGATACCCCAGAAGCAGCCACCGGCCAGAACGACGTTTTGCAGGCCACCGCCGGTAGGCGTAGCCGCATCGACGGCGGGAGCGGGGATAACGACGGCCGGCTCGGCCGCGCGGGCAACCAACGCGAAGGATGAAATAAGCACTAGCGCTGCCGACGCCAGAGCGCCCAAGAATCTCATGCGTGTCATTGTTTCCTCCGCCGGCTGTCCGGTGCCCTTCAAATAATCTCTAAGGCGCACAAAACAACACGCGCCAATCACAAGTTCTGCAGCCGCGGTTCGCGCCGGCCTCACGACATCGTGTGTTGCGACGGGCTTTGCGATCAGCCGGCAAGAAAACCGAGCACGGCGTTGGTCACGGCATCGCGGCGTTCGAGATGCGGCAGATGCCCCGCGCCCTCGATCAGTTCAACCCGGGCGCCGGCGATGCGTTTGGCGAATTCGGCCGCATAAGCGGGCGCGGCGATCTTGTCGGCGTTGCCCCAGACGACCAAGGTCGGCGCGGCAATCCGGTGGATGCGGTTCTTCAGACCCCGATCCGGGAGCGGCCAGACGAACTTGCCGGTGCAGGCCTGAGACCAGATGAATTGCGCCAGGGTATCGATCCGTGCGGCGGGATCGCCCGGCACGGTGAAGAACCGCCGTGCCGCTTCGCCTGCCGGATCGGCGAACAGCGCCGGCTGGCGTTCGCTGTGGCTGAGCACCATCCAGTTCCTGACCGGAATATCGTCCCGCCATAGCCCGACCGGATCGATCAGGACCAGCCGGCCGACCCGTTTCGGCATGGCCGCGGCAAGCTCGGCCGCAACAAGCCCGCCAAAGGAGTGGCCGACCACCACCGGCGCATCGAGTTCCAGCCGGTCGAAGAGCTCGCCGTAATAAACGACGAGATCGTGCCAGCTATCGAGCTCGTGGACAGCGTCAGGATCGCCGTCGGTCGTGCCGGGATGGCGTGGTGCGTAAACGGTGTGCACATCCATCAGCCCGTCGACAAACAGCCGATCCGGATTGAGACCCCACGGACCGTGCAAATAGACGAGCGGCGGACCGTGGCCAGCGATCTCGACCTCGGTTTCGATGCGGCTCTGCCACAATCGCAATCTGCTTACCTGTGGAACAGTCATGGCGCCCGTTGATCCGCCCTACGCGACAGCCATGGCGGCGGCCGGACGTTTGGCCCGCAGACGCTGCGGCCACCAGCGATCTTCGTATTTGTCGTCCCACAGGCCTTCGAGATGCGGCAGCACCTCACGCGCGAACAGACTGATATTGTCCTTGCACAGATCGGTCGGCATCGAGCCGAAATGAAGCAGCGTGAGCAAATGGCCGATGCGAAGCCGCTTGGCGTGTTCGAGAAGCCGCTCGCGCACGGTCTTTGGGCTGCCGACGATGACAAAGCCGCGGTCGAAGAAATCGCGGTCCTTTAATTCGCGCAGATTGATTTCGGCGCGCGGATTATGGCGCAGCGCTTGCAGCAACGCCGGATGTTCGAGACAGCCCGGAATTTGCTGATAGTAGCTCGGCGTGGCGAGCAACTTGTTGAAGAAATATTCCGCATGCGGGCCGTAGAGCCGCTCTGCCTCGGCATCGGTGGCGGCAACGCCGATCAGTTGCAGGAAACTGTAACGATAGGGATTGTCGTCGCGTCCTTTGCTTGCCGCCAGTTCCCAATAGCGGTCTGCGACATTCTCGGCGTTCTGGGCGCCGTAATAACTCAAGTGACAGAAACAGTGATCGAGCCCGACGACATATTCGGCCGTCGACGAAATACCGGAGCCCGGAATCCAGATCGGCGGATGTGGCTGCTGGATCGGCCGCGGCCAGAGATTAACCATGCCAAGCTGATAATGCTTGCCGTTCCAGGCAAAGATCTCCCTCGCCGACCAGGACTTGACGACGAGTTCCAGCGCCTCGCGGTAACGCTCGCGCTGCTCCACCGGAACCACGGCGTTGGACAAAGTGGCGTCGCTCGGCAGGCCGGTCGGAAACCCGGCAATGAGGCGGCCGCCGCTGATGCAATCGAGCATCGCGTATTCTTCGGCAATGCGGGTCGGCGGGGTCGTCGACGGCAAGGTCGAACCGAGCTGAATGATGGCGACGTCGCGGCCGTTGGTTTCCTTGGCCAGCACCGCACCCATCAGGCTCGGATTAGCCATGAAGCCATAGACGTTCTGGTGATGCTGATTGGTGCAGACGCCATGCATTCCGGCTTTGGCGGCATGAAGGAGTTCATCGAGCGTGGCGTTGTAGTACTGGCCGACCTTTTCCGCGTCGGCGACGTCGAACCAGAGCGGAT
>Ga0181537_10000756_pt1 | contig 30188 bp, 22 predicted proteins | sample PEATcosm2014_Bin_39_FD_119765 | JGI IMG/M metagenome (GOLD analysis project Ga0181537, IMG submission 119765) | Peatland microbial communities from MTU Mesocosm Facility, Houghton, MI, USA - PEATcosm2014_Bin23_10_metaG | ecosystem: Environmental > Terrestrial > Soil > Wetlands > Peat | place... | reverse complement strand
CGGTGATATCCACGGCATTGGGCAGAACCAGGGTGCGCACGCCCTTGTTGTAAAGGATCTGGAGGGATTTCAACTGGTTGGTGAGCGACTGGTTCAAAAGAGTCGCCCATTGGTTCGTGTCGTACAAGGGGTTGATCTTCTGCATGCCAGAAACAAGATCGGCGTCACTCACCCAAACGATAAACAGGCAGTTGCTCGCGTTCGTCGGCGCGATGAAGCTGGTGACGTTGGTTACCAGATTGATACTGTATTGCCCGTAGTAGGAAACGTTGTTGCTGGCGACGTAAGTGAGGCCCAGGCGCTCCGCCAAAACTTGGATCCAAATCCGGCCGTTGGAATAACTGTCGCCGTAATAAAGGGACCCTCCGGTGGTATTGCTGGTTGTCGTGCAGGTGCCGTCACCGAAGGCGTAAAGCGCCGTGAAGGCGGCTGGGGCGGAAGAGACGGCGGCTTCGAACAGCAAGAGAAATACTGTCCATCGAAGCCAGGGTTTCACGGGGATAGTATGGCTCATTTTCGCAAAAAGTAAAGTCAAACCAACCGCGCACGCGGTTGGGCTCGGCATGGTTTTTACTTTTGGAATTTGACAAAGGGCGGGGGTTGGTGGAGAGTGCTGGCGCGGTGACGGTAAGGAGGCCGGCCTGATTAATTAGAAGCCATCTCATAAATGCCAGCAGCGGCGAAAATCGGGAAAAGAATAAGGACAAATCAAGACAAGCCAACAGCAGGAAAACTCTTCCAAGCGGCGGATCTTTTGGCCGCCCGCTTTGTTGTTCGTCGGTCACAGCCCCCTTTGGGGATGCTCCCTCCTCACGCCTCGCGGCCGGCCAAAATCTCTCGCCGCGCCATCCGCTCCCATTTATGAGAGGGCTTCTAGGCTCGGAACAGACAAACTGAATATGATGCATTGCGAATTATTGCGATGGGCGCGAGGTTTTGGGCGCGGGGCCGCGGGGGCGGACAAGCCAGGTCAGCGGCGCTCTGCCGGGCGCCGCTGCGGTGACAAAGTCGTCCCGCTCGACCCGCGTTGTCCCGCCTTGTCCCACGTTTGATTTTTTTTGGGAATAAGCGGGACAGAAGGATTTGGCCGCTGCCAGTCCGGGTGTCGCATTTTCGTGACACAAAAGTCTTGACGAGTCTGCATCAAACATCCTCCTATATTGCATAAGTCCAGGTTAACGGTTCGGGAATCGGATTCGGGATTGATGGCAGTCGTGGGCGCCAATAAAATGGCGCCGGTCAAATATCGCCGGTCCGGCACGGTCGGCGGAAGAGTCAGTGGCAATGAGCTGTTCCACGTTATGCCGATAGATGTTTCAGTTTCAATCGCGGAAGACCGGAACGACTGGGATTTCACCAACGTTCTGCGCGACTGCCTCAACGGCGCGGTCGTGGTGATCGATGAGCATCGCAAGGTGGCCGGACTCAATCCCCGGGCGGAAATGCTGCTCGGCCTGGAGGCTGCGCGCCTCCGCGGAAAATCCCTGGACGAACTTCCGCCCCCGGTCGTCAAGTTGATCCAGGAAACGCTTGCCTCCGGCAAACCCGTCGCCCACCGCGAATTCACCCTGCCCGGCGGCGTCCACGGCCAGTACACACTTCGCGCAAACTCGACGCCCGTCGGCGTGAAGGACGGCAAGGCCTCGGGCGTGGTGGTCGTCATCAACGATGTCACGACCGCGGGCAAATGGGAGACGAACATTCAACGGCTCGACCGGTTGCACAGCGTCGGCACTCTTTCGGCCAGCATGGCGCACGAGGTAAAGAACGCGTTCGTGGCGGTGAGGACGTTTGTGGATCTGTTGCTGGAGCAGAACAAGAACGCCGACCTCGCGGACATCGTGCGGCTGGAGATGGGCCGGATTGACACCATCCTGGGCCAGATGCGGCGGTTCGCCGGCCACGCCCAGCCGAATTTTTCCGAAGTGCGCCTCAATTTCGTGATGGACAAGTCCCTGACGCTGATTCAGCACCTGCTGGAGGAGAAAAAAATCAAGGTCACCCGTTCGCTGGCCGCCTCGCACGACTTGTTGAAGGGCGATCCGGACCAGTTGGAGCAGGCGTTCATCAATCTGCTCTTCAATGCCCTGGACGCGATGAAGCCGCATGGTAAGCTGGCGGTTTCCACCGAGATGCTCGCCGCCGGAACGAAGGTCAGCGGCTTCGCGCCCGCCAAAAACCGGCCGCTGGTGCGGGTGGCCATCCATGACAACGGCGCGGGCATCCCGCCGGAGCACATGGACCGCTTGTTCGAGCCTTTTTTTACGACCAAAGCCGATGGCACCGGCCTCGGCCTGGCCATCACGCGCCGCATCATCCAGGAGCATCATGGGGCCATCACGGTGCAAAGCGAGCTTCACAAAGGGACGACCTTCAACCTTTTCCTGCCGACGACAGGCACCGGCGCCTGAACCGGGCATCCCCGCTAGCTCTCGTGTCATCAGATACATATCTACATATCAAGATATATTGATTTTTACACTTGCATTTACGCTGGAACGGGTTATGTTCAGCACCTATGAATGAGGCCGCCTCTCATCCGGCCAGCCGGGCCGAACATCTCGAACGCCTTTTGCGCGAACGCATCGTCATCCTGGACGGCGCGATGGGCACGATGATCCAGACTTACGGTCTGGACGAGGCGGCGTTTCGCGGCGAGCGGTTCAAGGACTGGCACAAGGACCTCAAAGGCAACAACGACGTCCTGAACGTCACCCGTCCGCAGGTCGTGGAGGAAATTCACCGGCAATATCTCGAAGCCGGCGCGGACATCATCGAGACGAACACATTCAATTCGCAGTCGATTTCGCTGGCGGATTACAAGCTGGAAGCGTTCGGCTACGAGTTTTCCCGGGCCGGCGCGGAATGCGCGCGCCGGGCGGCCGACCACGTCATGGCGGCGCAACCGGGGCGCGTCTGCTTCGTGGCCGGCGCGATCGGCCCCACCACCCGCACCTCGTCCATCTCGACGGATGTCAACAATTCCGCCGCGCGCGGCACAACCTACGACGAACTGGTGGTGGCGTATTACGACCAGGCGCGCGGCCTCCTGGACGGCGGCGCGGACGTGCTGCTGGTGGAGACGATTTTCGACACGCTGAATTCCAAGGCCGCCTTTTTTGCGATTTTGAAATTGTTTGAGGAGCGGGGGATTGAAGCGGTGCCGTTCACCGCGAACAAAGAGGAAGCGACGGTCAAAAGCTCGAAGCCGAGGATTCCGATTCTGGCGTCGGTCACGTTCATTCAGAAGGGCAGCAACCGCGGCGTGACGGGACAGACGGTGGAGGGGTTCTGGAATTCGATTTCGCACGTGCCGCTGTTGAGCGTGGGGATGAATTGCGCGCTGGGCCCGCAGGAAATGAGGCCGCTCATCGAGGAACTGGCGCAGATTGCGCCGATTTATGTGAGCTGTTATCCAAACGCGGGCCTGCCCAATCCGCTGCTGCCGACCGGTTTTCCCGAAACGCCGGAGACGCTCGCGCCGCAGTTGCAGGACTGGGCGAAGAACGGCTGGCTCAACATCGTGGGCGGCTGTTGCGGCACCACGCCGCCGCACATCAAAAAAATCGCCGAGGCCGTGCGCGGCCTGCCGCCGCGCGTCCCGCCGCGGGTCGAACCGTTCACACGCCTTAGCGGATTGGAGGCGCTGACGATCCGGCCGGACACGAATTTCGTGAACATCGGCGAACGCACCAACGTCACGGGTTCGCCGAAGTTTTCCAAGCTCATCCTGGCGGGACAATATGAGGAGGCGCTGGCCATCGCCAAGCAGCAGGTGGAAAACGGCGCGCAGATCATCGACGTGAACATGGACGAGGGGATGCTCGATTCGGAGAAGGCGATGACGCATTTTCTGAATTTGATCGCGTCGGAGCCGGACATCGCGCGCGTGCCGGTGATGGTGGACAGCTCGAAGTGGTCGGTCATCGAGGCCGGTTTGAAATGCGTCCAGGGCAAGGGCGTGGTCAATTCCATCAGCCTGAAGGAAGGCGAGGCGAAGTTCCTGGAACAGGCGCGGCTCGTCAAGCGGTACGGCGCGGCGGTGGTGGTGATGGCGTTTGACGAGGCCGGCCAGGCGGACACCGCGGACCGCAAGGTCGAAATCTGCACGCGCTCCTATCATCTGCTGACCGAAAAGGCGGGCCTGCCGCCGCAGGACATCATCTTCGACCCGAACATCCTGACCGTCGCGACGGGCATGGAGGAGCACAACAATTACGCCGTGAACTTCATCGAGGCGACGCGGCGCATCAAGGCCACGTTGCCGCTTTGCAAGGTGAGCGGCGGCGTGAGCAACATTTCGTTTTCTTTCCGCGGCAACAACGTCGTCCGCGAGGCGATGCATTCCGCGTTTCTTTATCACGCCATCAAGGCGGGGATGGACATGGGCATCGTGAACGCGGGCATGCTCGAGGTCTACGAGGAGATCCCCAAGGAACTGCTCGGACTCGTGGAGGACGTCCTGCTCAACCGCCGTCCCGACGCGACGGAGCGGCTCATCAAGTTCGCCGACTCGGTCAAGCAAAAGGGCAAGGCCGAGGTTGTGGAGGACGAATGGCGCAAGGGCACCGTCGAGGAACGCCTCGGCCACGCGCTGGTGCGGGGAATCGTGGATCACATTGACGCGGACACGGAGGAGGCCCGCCAAAAATACGCGAAGCCGCTGCTGGTCATCGAAGGCCCGCTGATGGCCGGGATGAACATCGTCGGCGATTTGTTCGGGTCCGGCAAAATGTTCCTGCCGCAGGTGGTCAAGAGCGCGCGGGTCATGAAGAAGGCCGTTGCCTATCTGCTCCCGTTCATGGAGGAGGAGAAGCGCAAGTCCGGCGGCGGCCGGGCGCAGGGCCGCGTCCTGATGGCCACGGTCAAGGGCGACGTGCATGACATCGGCAAGAACATCGTCGGCGTGGTTTTGGGCTGCAACAACTACGAGGTCATCGACCTCGGCGTGATGGTGCCGTGCGAAAAGATTTTGACGACGGCGCGCGAGCTGAACGTGGACGTCATCGGCCTCAGCGGCTTGATCACGCCGTCGCTGGACGAAATGGCGCACGTGGCGAAGGAGATGCAGCGCCAGGGTTTCACCGTGCCCCTGCTCATCGGCGGCGCGACCACCAGCCGCGCCCACACCTCGGTCAAGATTGCGCCCGGCTACGGGCAGACGGTTGTGCACGTGCTGGACGCGTCGCGCGCGGTTGGCGTGGTGGGCAGCCTGATTAATCCGGACCTCAAGCCGGCGTTCGTGGAGAAGAACGCTGCCGACCAGGACCGGCTTCGGAAGGAACACGCCGCGCAGAAGGACCACAAACCGCTGCTGCCCATCGCCACGGCGCGCGAACGGCGCACGCCGGTGGATTGGGCGACGACGGATGTGCCCCGGCCGGCGTTTACCGGCGCGCGGGTGCTGGACAATTTTCCGCTGGAGGAACTCGTGCCGTTCATCGACTGGTCGCCGTTCTTTCACACGTGGGAATTGCGCGGCCGCTACCCGGCCATTTTGGACGATCCCAAGGCGAAGGAACTATTTGAGGACGCGCAAGCGTTGCTGAAGCAAATCGTGCGCGAGAAATTGTTCACCGCGCGCGGAGTTTATGGTTTTTTCCCGGCGAACAGCGTGGGCGACGACCTCGAACTTTACACCGATGAATCGCGCCAAAAGGTGCTGAAGACTTTTCACACGCTGCGTCAGCAGATGGACAAGCCGGCCGGGCAGTTCAATCATGCGCTGGCCGATTTCATCGCGCCCAAATCCACGGGCCGGGCGGATTATCTCGGCGCGTTCGCGGTGACCACGGGCCACGGCACGGACGAGCTGGCGAAGAAATTCGAGGCGGACCACGACGATTACAATTCGATCATGACCAAGGCGCTGGCGGACCGGCTGGCGGAGGCCTTTGCGGAATGCCTGCACCAAAAGGCGCGTGTGGACTGGGGCTACGGCGCGGTTGAGAAACTCACGCATGAGGATTTGATCCGCGAGAAATACCGCGGCATCCGGCCCGCCGCCGGTTATCCCGCGTGCCCCGACCACACGGAGAAGGGGATCTTGTGGGAGCTGCTGGACGTGGAACGCGCGGCAAGCATCCGGCTGACGGAAAGCTGCGCCATGTGGCCCGCAAGTTCCGTGAGCGGGCTGTATTTCGCGCATCCGGACTCGAAATATTTTGCGGTCGGAAAAATCGGCCGCGACCAGGTGCTGGATTACCACTTGCGCAAGGGCATGGATTTGCGCACGGTGGAACGGTGGCTTTCGCCCAATCTGAATTACGACCCCGACGAGACGCCGGCCTCCGGCGGCGCCGTCCCTGCGCCGGCAGGCGCGGTCGCATGTTCGTGCGGAGTGCCGCATCCATGATCGAGTGAAGGCCCGCCGCTTCATGCTGGTGTTGCTCGCGGTCGTCCTGGCCGGATGTCCCGGGCTGGGCCGGGCCCAGACGAATTCCGCAAACGCCGATAATCACAAAGCGTATGTGCTGGGCACGAACGGGACATTGTATCTGACCTTGCCGGCCGGATGGAAGGACAGCCTGAAAAGGGCGCAGGGCGCCGATGGCGTCCATGACGCCATCATTTTTACGCCCGCGGACACGAACGAATTCAATTTCATGCTCGTCGTCTTTACCGTGGCCAAAAATCACGCCGGCGCGGCCGAGTTGAAAAACTCGCTGCTCCAAAGCGGCCTCCGCGAATCGACGAACTACGCGGAAACCTCCCTCACCCTCCGCGAACTGGCCGGCGGGCAGACGCTGGGCGCGTATTACCGCGTCACCGACCGCCGCTTGACGGCGGCCAAGGCGGCGCCGGGCGATTTCAAGTACATGACCCGCGGATATGCCGTCCTCGGGCCGTTGGTGCTGACTTTCGAACTGGTTTCGAACGACGCCGACCGGGACGAACCCGCCGCGCTCGAAGCGCTCCGACAGGCGCGCTTCGCGCAGTGAACGCCCGGATGCATGGGGCCCTTCCGACTGCGCGCGCCGGGGCGTGGCGCGGGCTGGTTCTTCGCTGCGGAGGAGGCTTGTTTTTTTCATGCGAGGCCGTACACTTTGGGCATGAAGAATGATGTTGTGCCGGTGCAAATCCGCGGCATCCTGCCCGCGAACAGCGGTTGCGCGTTGTTCGTCGGGAATGAGGCGAAGGTTTTCGTCATCAACGTGGAGCCGGCGATGGGCCAGGTCATCAGCATGTTTTTGCGCGAGACGCCCAAGGAACGTCCGTTGACGCACGATTTGATCGCGAACATTCTCAAGGGCTTCAACATCACGGTGGAGCGGGTGGTCATCACGGAACTGAGAAACTCCACGTATTTCGCGCGACTGATATTGCAGCAGCAAAACGAGGTCGCCCGCAAGCTGGTCGAGATCGACGCGCGCCCGAGCGACTGCCTCGCGCTCGCCGCCGCGCAGAAAAAACCCATTTTCGTCGCCGCCCCGCTCTTTGAGCAGGTGGAGGACATGACCGAAGTGCTGGACCGCATCAACGAAAACGGCGGCGAAGCGGAATAAGCCTCATGCCTCCGTCCGCCAAGCCGCTGCCGCCGGTTGTGCTCGTTTGCGGCGAGGACGATTACGCCGTCAAGCAGCGCGCCAAACAGCTCTACCTTCAATGGTCCGAGGAACTGGGGGGCATGGACCATGAAATCATTGACGCCAGCGTTACGAACAGCGGCGAGGCGTTGAAAGCCTTGGCGCGCCTGCGGGAGGCGTTGCAGACGCTGCCGTTCTTCGGCGGCGCCAAGGCGGTGTGGCTGAAGGACTGCAACTTTCTCTCGGACGAGCGCACCGCCTCGGCCCAGGCCGTGACCGAGACGCTCGGTGAGATTGCGCAGGAGCTGAAGGACTTTTCCTGGACCAACGTCCGGCTCTTGATCAGCGCCGGCAAGGTGGACAAGCGCAAGGTTTTTTACAAGACCATCGACAAGCTCGGCGCCGTGGAATCCTTCGCGGGCTGGTCGGCCGACGACCGGGACTGGGCCGACCAGGCGGAAACCGCCGCGCGCGAGGCGTTGCGGGCGCGGAAGAAGGAGATCTCCGACGAGGCGCTGGCCGAGCTGGTGAGCAACACGGGCCCGAACGCGCGGCAACTGAACAACGAGGTGGAAAAGCTGGCGTTGTACGCCGCCGACCGCAAGGAAATCGAAGTGGCCGACGTGGCCGCGGTTTGCACCCGCAACAAATCGGCGCGGGCATTCGCGCTCGGTGACGCGCTGGGGGACCGGGACCTCGCGCGGCTGTTGCGGACGCTCGACGAGGAGCTGTGGGAGTTGAAATTCGACCGCCAGAAATCCGAGATCGGATTGTTGTACGGATTGATCGGCAAGGTGCGCGCCATGATTTTGCTGAAGGAGATGCTGCGCGAGGGCTGGATCAAGCCGGAATCGGATTACTCCAGGTTCAAGGCGCAGCTTGAACGCGTTCCCGCGGCGCAACTGCCGGAGGACAAGCGTTACAATCCCTTGTCCGTGAACCCGTACGTGCTCTTCAAGGCGCTCCCGCAGGCGGGCCGTTACAGCGCGGCGGAACTGGTCCGGGCGATGGATATTCTGTTGCGCTGCAATCAACGGCTGATTTCCAGCACCCTGGACGATGCCCTCGTGCTGCAACAAGCGCTGGTGGAGATTGTCGGACAGCCCAAGCCCGCCGGTGTCGCACAACGGCGGGCCGCCCGATAAAGGCGCGCAATCCCGGGGTCGCAAACGCCGCCGCTCGTGCCTTCCCCCGCGAAATACCAGACCCGCCCAACTCCCGGCAACAGCATTAAAGGATTGCGACGCGCACTTGACTAACGCTAATTTCATTTCATATTGAGTTGGCGAACGTAGAGCGGATTATGAATGTGCCATCTGCGAAATTGCTGGTGTTTGTGTGCGAATCCCTGGTCTGCATCAAGATTGTGGGCCGGGCAAACGTGGCGTCCAGCATTGACTTCAAGCGCCTGGTCAACGGGCTGATGGAGAAGGACATGAGCTGCTTCGTCCTCGACCTTTCGGAATGCCTCCTCATGGACAGCACCTTCCTGGGCGTCCTCGCCGGGTTCGGTCTGAAGGTCACCATGCCGCAACCCGACCAGCGCAACGGGCGTTCGATTGAATTGCTGAACCCGAACGTCCGCGTCGCGGAACTCCTCGAAAACCTCGGCGTCATGCACCTGTTCCAGTTGCGCACGGGCGGCGTGGAAGGCCTTCCCGCCGCCGCCCAGGTCGAAGCCGAATGCACCGAACATCCCAAGCTCGACGTCAAGCGCAACTGCCTCGAAGCTCACGAAACTCTGATGAGCCTGTCCGCCGCCAACGCCGTCAAGTTCAAGGACGTCGCTCAATTTCTCACCGAGGACCTGAACAAGTTGAAGAACGGCTCGTCGAACTGAGCCGGGGGGACGCCCGTCCCCCCGATGTTTTTCCGGTCCGCTCAGTTCAAGTCGAACAGCAGCACCTGCGCCTTTCCCTTGCCCGCAAAGTCGAGCTTCGATTCCTTGCTCACCGCCACGCCGTCGCCTGCTTCGAGCAAGGTGCCGTTGAGCTGGATGCTGCCCTCCGCCACATGCACCCAGGCATGGCGGCCGGTTTTCAATTCGTGCGTCAGTGATTCACTGCCGCTGAATTTCGCCAGCCAAAGGTCCGCGTCCTGGTTGATGCGCATGCTGTCATCGCGCCCGGATTTGCTGGCAATCAGCGTGAGCTTTCCCGCCGGGGCGTTGGTGCACGCCTTCTCGGCATAAGCCGGCTTCGCCCCCACCTTGTCCGGCAGGATCCAGATCTGCAGCAGGTGCACCGGGTTTTTTGGCGAAGGATTCGCCTCGCTGTGCAGGATTCCGGTGCCCGCGGCCATGTATTGAAACTCGCCCGGCTTGATGATGCGCCCGTTGCCCATCGAATCCTTGTGCTCGAGCTCGCCGCTCAGCACGTAGGTGATGATTTCCATGTCGCGATGCGGATGGCGTCCGAAGCCGCCGCCGCCGGCGATGATGTCGTCGTTGATCACCCGCAGGTCGCGGAAGCCCATCCATTTCGGATCGTAATAGTCCGCGAACGAGAAGGTGAAATGCGTGTTCAGCCAGCCGTGGTCGGCGTGGCCCCGGTCATTTGCTTTTCGTATAGTCATCATACGCCTCTAAGATGGCCTTGATTTTGTTTTGCACAATAAGGCACCTTTGGGTGCCCGCGGATGAACATCAAACTGGTGGAATGCGAAGTCGAACGGCTGCTGGCGGTCATTGGCGGCAAGTGGAAGGTCTTGATCCTGCGCGAGTTGTTCCACGGCGCCCGCCGCCACGCCCAAATCCGCAAGGCCCTCCCCGGCATCAGCCAGAAGGTCCTCACCTCCCAATTGCGCGAACTCGAACTCGACGGCGCCGTCACGCGCCGCGATTTCGCCGCCAAACGCCCGCACGTGGAATATTCGCTCACGCCTTTTGGCGAACAGCTCCGCGTGCTGATTCTGGAGATGCACAATCTTGCCATGAAAAACTGCGACGTCCTCAAACGCCGCCCGCCCGCCGGCCGTTTTGCCAAGGCCGCGTAGCGCGTCCGGCGTTCGGATCGGGTCAAATTGGTCGATTTTCAGTCTCACAAAAAAATAATTATGCGCCGATACGCGCCGATAGGCGCCGTTATCGTGCGGCCTTGTGCGAATCGCGCCGTTCGGACTTCCTTTCCGCCTGCCCTCGCCTCCTTCGCGTCTTCGCGCGACACGCTTGTCCCAAAAAAAATCGTATGCGGGACAACGCGGGACAATGCGGGTCAAGCGGGACAAACCAGCGCCCGGCAGAGCGTCGCTGACCAGGCTTGTCCGCCCTCGCGCCCCGAGCCTCGCGCCTTGCGCCTTTTGAGTGGGTAGGAGACAAGATGACGAGTATCGGAACTCTCCGCATGCCCGATTTCGTTGTTTCAGTTGGCATATTTGTTGGCATTTCTTGCGCCTCTGCGTCTTTATTCGCAAACAGCCCTCCGCACCTCCTCCACGCCACCATGCTCGCCCATGCGTCTTTCCTTCGCCACAAATAAATTTCACTTTCCGCAACTTCACCTTTTGACAGGCAATTCATGCGCGCTATATTTGCCGGGCAAACGTGCATTCCCGTTCGTTCATCAATGGCGGGAAGCGCTTCGTCGCCTCCCAAGTATTTATGGTCAGTCAAAAAATCCATACTTATGAGCAATTCGCTTAATTCGGGCACCTACACGGCCAGCGACGCCAACCTCGCCGGCTCCGAGTTCCACAAGGTGAACCTCAGCGGCGCAAAATACCTCGACGTCAACCTCCGCGACACCGTCTTCGAGAACGTCGCCCTGACCCGTTCCAAAATCCGCAACGCCTGCCTCGGCGACGTCTCGATCGAAGACGCCAATTACACCGGCATGCGCATCGAAGGCATCCTCGTCACCGAACTCCTCCGCGTCTACCGCGAGACCCATCCGCCCGACACCGCGAAGACCTGACAAACGGCTGTAACTTTTGCAGGATGGTGAATGCATTTAATCATGTTAACTCCACTTGAGAAAGCCGTTCTTGATATGATGCTCGACGAGCCTGGCGACCCGTTCGAGACGGTTCGGCAGCAATTAGCGCATGCTACTATTGCCGAACGGAAGTTTACCGGCGTTGGGTTCTTTACGCACCTTGTTGTGCCTGCAGACGCTCCCGTCAGGCGTGATTTGCTGAGCACGGAGATTAAAGGAGTCGGCGCAAATTTTCCGGGTGTGCAGCATGGTGCGGGATTCATTCTTTTTATCCGCAAGGGAGTTGTAAGCTTTTTGGAAGGTTATACTTACGACGAGCCTTGGCCGGAGAAAACAGACGACTTTAGACTCTTCAGATACGGAGATGTCAAATAGGTCGCCGGAGTGAACGCTGGCAATCTACTTCGTTCCCTTCGTTTCCTTCTGTGAAAATCCGCGCAATCTGCGGACCAAATGCCCTGGTTAGGGCACCAGCACCACTTTGCCCTTCACACGCCCCTCCTGCATCGTCCGATACGCCTCCGGCCCCTGCGCGAGCGGATAAGTCTGAATCTCCGGCGGCGGAAATTCGCCGGACTCAAACCCGGGCGTCAAATCACGCAATATTTCCGCCGCTTCCTCGAAACTGATCTTCAGCGAATCCGCGCCAAACAGCCGCGATTCGTTGTGGTAAAAATCCACCAGGTTGAAACTCACGTGCGGGTCGGGACTCGAAGATATGGCGACCTGCCGTCCCCGCCACGCCAGCGCCGCCAGGCATTTCTCCACCATCGGCCCGCCCACGACATCCAAAATTACGTCCGCGCCCTTTCCTGCCGTGGCGGCGCGCGCGCTTTTGGAAAGCTCGGCGGATTCCAAGTCCAGCCACACATCCACGGGCAGCTTGCTCGCGCCGGCATTGGCCAGTTCGGCCTTTTTTCGGACGGTTCCCAGCACCCGCGCGCCTTGTCGCCGCGCAATCCGCGCCGCCGCGCTCCCGACCGCGCCGGTCGTCCCAAGGATCAAGGCCGTCTCGCCCTTCTTTAATTGCGCCGCCTTCACAATAGCGGCCCACGCCGTCATGTAAGCCACGCCAACCGCCGCCGCCTGTTCAAATGTGAAACCTTTCGGCATTGGCAGCGCGGCACATTCCGGCAGCGTCATGAACTCGGCATGGCTGCCATCGCGCCCGAAACCCAGATTTCCGCCCGAGCCGAAAACCGATTTTCCCACCAGTGTCGCCGGACCTTGCACAATCACGCCCGCGAAGTCCCGCCCCGGTATTCGCGGCACGGTGGTGATGTGCATGAAACCGAGCACGTTCTTGATGTCGCTGGGATTGATGGCCGCCGCCTTGATTTCGATGAGCACCTCGCCCGGGCCGGGAACAGGCGTGGCCGCTTCTTGAACGGTCAGCCCTTCCAACGAGCCGGTTTTTTCAAAACGCAACGCGCGCATAAAACAAAATCATCGCGGTTCAACCATCCGCCAGTTGGCGAAAGGAGCGCGGCATTCATGCCGCTTCAAGGTTTGACCGCCAGCCAACGGCCGGGAATCACGGGATGGCTTCCGGTTTTTTTACGAAAACTCCACCGCCGGGCCGTACGTTTCCCGCGGCACATATTTCCATCGCGCCAGGCAGATGGCAAGCGCCGCCGCGCCGCAACCGGTCAGCGCCAGTTGCAGCGCCGGCATCGTCCACGCACCGTCAAACGCCCCGAACATTGTCGCCCGAAACGCCTTCACCAGCGCCGTCAGCGGCAGGTAGGGATGGATGGCCATGTAGAACGGGCCCGAGAGTTCCACCGGATAAATGCCGCCCGCCGCCGCCAGTTGCAGGATGAGCAACACCACCGCCAGCAGCCGCCCGGCATCGCCCAGCACCACGACAAACAATTGAACCAACGCCACGAATGCGAACGAGCCCAGCACCGCCGCCAGCCACGTGAACCACGGCTGCACGAACGTTATGCCAAAACCCAGCCGCAGCACCGCCACCACCACCGTCGCTTGCAGCAGGCCGAGACCCATCGGCACGGTGAACTTCGCGAGCCACTGCGCCGGGCGCGGCGCTGCGCGCATCGGTTCAATAATCCTCCGAAAATAAAAGACGAACGTCATCATGATGCCGCCCAGCCACAGCGCGAGCGCCGAGAAATACGGGCCCAGCCCCGTCCCGTTGTTCGGCACCGGCGCGGTCCGCTCGATGTTTAATTGAACCGAAGCCGCCAGCCCTCCGGCGTCGGCGTCCCCGAGTTGCTCCGCGAAACCCGCGTTCAACCGGTCCAGTCCCGCCGCCATTTCGGAAGACCCCGCTTCGAGTTCCTTGCTGCCGGCCGCAAGCTGATGCGATCCGTCGAGCAACCGCGACAGCCCGTTCGTCAACTCCGCGCCATGCACCCGCAATTCCACCGCTCCGTTCGTAATCTGGTTCCGTTGCTCCGCCGACGGCAGCCGCTCGCTCATCATCTGCAAATTCGTCTCCAATTCCATCAGCCCGCTCGTCAGCGCCTGGACGCCGCCGTCAAGTTTCTGGAGTCCATCGTGCAAATCCCTCCCGCCGTCCCCGGCCTGCGTGAGGCCAGTTCCCAGTTGGGCAATGCCTTTCTCCAGTTGCCCCACGGCGGCGGCGAGCGGCCCGCCCAGGAATGAAATCTTCGCGGCCGCATGCTGCAATTGCAGCGCCCCTTTATCCAGCCGCTGCTCCCCCGCCGACAGCTCGCCAATGCCCGCTTCCAGTTTTTCTTCCCCGGCCACAGCCGCTTTGCTGCCATCGGCAAGCTCCTGCAACTTCTCCGCGGGCGGCAATCGGTCGCGCATTTCCTGCACCCCGTCGGCAACTTTCCCCATCCCGTCGGCCAATTTGACCGCCGCATCGGACATCTGACCCGTCCCGTCATTCAACCGCCGGCTGCCATCGGCCGCCTGCCCGAGCCCGTCGTCCAGCCGCTCGCTCCCTTCCTGAACGCGTTGCGCCCCTTCGTGGACTTTCTGCGCCCCTTCGCGAAGCCGTCCGACCGCCGCGCGCACCGACACATTCGTCGGCTCCGCCGCATCGCCCGTCACCGCCGCCCAACGCTCGCGATTCAGCTTTTCGTTCAACATGTGGGCCAGCTCGCTCCCAAACCGTTTGCTGAGGATCGCGCTTGTGTAATTTGCGCCTTCGGCGACCCGCAGCGTAAAATTCGCCGGCTCAGCCTGCCGCCCGGCCAGCGCCCGTTCGCTGAAGTCCGGTGGAATGATCACCGCGAAATACACCTCACCCCGGCGCAGCGCGTCCTCCGCGTCTTCCGCGGACGGCATGCTGAGAAAGTGAAAGGGCGGTTGCTGCGCGAAGGTTTCCACCACCGTTTTGCCCAGGTTTACGGTGCGACTGCCCCGCGTCGCGCCACGGTCGGCGTTGACCAGCGCCGCCGGGAGCCGGTCAAGATGTCCGTACGGATCCCAGAAGCTGCTGATGTAAAACACCGCATAGAGCGACGGCACCAGCACGATTGCCAGCGCGGACAACACGAGCATGGGCCGGCGAAAGAGCGCGAGTTCCGCCTGCACGCCGAGCCGCCACCAGCCCAGGGCGTTCGGGGGAACAGGCTTGTGCGGCGCGTCGGCGTTGACGTTCATCGTTGTGCGGTCAAGGTCTGGCTTTCAAACTGGCAACCGGGCGGGGAATGGCGGGAGTGGCGGGGCTCGAACCCGTAACCTCTGCCGTGACAGGGCAGCGCTCTAACCAATTGAGCTACACCCCCGCTCAAGCGGAGGCGAATCTTGCGGAAACCGCCGGTCTGCGTCAAGGCGAAGAAAAAAAATTCGGGCAGCAGACGCCAAGGAGGTGGGGGTGGGGAACCCCGCTGAAGAAACGTGCTGCCACCCGAACATTGAAAGTCTATCCGCTCGGCCAGATTTGTCAATAGGCCATTTAAACGTGACAGGTGCGCCTTTTCCGCCCTCCGGTCGCACCCGCGCAAATGGAACAATTTGTGCTGTTTTTTGGGCGATTCGAGCTATAATAATGCGCTTGCGGAAGTGAAAAAACTGCGTTTTGCATCGGTAATCGTGTGGCTGCTGACGGTTCTGGCGGTCCAGGCCGTCACACCCGACATCGGCAAGGACAAGCTGCGGAAGCTGGTTAAATTGCCCACCATCACTTTTCAGCCGGACTGGACCTTCGACCCGGAGCGCGGCTTTGCCCTGGGTTCCAAGACGCAGGATGTCCGCGCGCAGATTGTCGCCTTGCGCTCCGGGTTGAAGGGCGACCTCGGTGACGCGGACGACGAGGAAAAACTCGGGGAGCTTTGCGCGTCAATTGGCGAGGACCAAAACGCCGAAAATGTCTGGACGCGCGCCGCGGAGCATTATCGCAAGCGGGTCGAATCGCAGCCGGACGAGGGGCTCCTGCTCGCGGGCTTCGGCCTTTCGCTGGAGGGCGCGGGAAAATTATCCGAAGCCGAGAGCGTGCTGCGGCAGGCGGTGCGGGTGGCCCCCAACGAATGGCGTTGCCGCGTGGCGTTGGGACGCTACCTGGACCACGAAGCGCGGCGGAACGTGTTGGAAGGAGTCCTGGCTGATCCCGCTTCTGACAAACCGGCCGCCGGCGAGGTTTCCCTCGCGCTGAAACGAATGGACGAGGCCGGCGACTGTTTTGACCGCGCGACGACCATGGCCAGCGATGAGCCGGAAGTCTGGTTCCGGCGCGGAATGCACCGTTGTCTGCGGCAGATGGTCTTGAACCAAATCCGCCTCGCCACGGGCGGCGATGAGGGAATGGCGGATGTTTTCGAAGGCTGTTTTTCGCCCGAAACCCTGGCAGATTTGCAGCACGCCAGCCGGTTGAGCCCCGCGGATTATGAATTGATCGGCGCCACGGCGTTGTTCGAGGTTTACACCATCACCGGCCGGAAGGGGCAGACGGGCCCGGCTTCATTTTCGTGGGACGCCTTGCCGGAGAAATCGCAGGAATCTTTGCGCGCAGCCATGACGCGGCTGGAAAACCTCGCGCAGAGCGGCGACCCGGGCCCGGCGGCGGGCGCGCTCGAAACCCTCGGAATTCTGGAGGGGCCCGTGTTGCACGAGCCCAACCGCTGCATCGCCAGCCTGCGCCAGGCACTCGCGATCCAGCCTTCGCGCGAACACGCCTGGGAGGTGCTGGTGGCGACGCTGGCGCAGGGCGCGCGCTACGATGAATTGCTCGCGGTCTGCGAGGACCATGTGAAACAAACCAATTCGGCGCGAACCCATCTGCTGCTCGCCAAGGCGCACGAGAAATTGCAGCAGTGGGACGATTCCGAGGACGAGGCGCGCATCGCCGCGGGCGAGGACCCCGGCGATTTCTCGGCCGACCTCGCGCTCGCCGCACTGCTGCTCAAGCGCAGCGGCAACGACGATTCCGCCTTGTCCGAGGCGGACGAGTGGCTTAAGCGCTCCGAGGCCGCCCTGAACAAGACCCCGCCGCCCCTGCGCAACCGCGAGCAGGTCATCGACCTGACCCTGACGCGCGGGATTTACTTTGCGCTCACCGACGAGATGGACACCGCGCGGCAGTTTGTAAAAACCGTCATCGAGCGCGACAAGGACAACAAGTTCGCCCGCGAAATCCTCTCGGCGATGGATTTCTAAGCGTGGCCCTCAAAGACTGTTCAACCGGTCAATCAAACTCCGCAGCCGCCCGTAGTCGCGACGGTTGAACCCGAACGCAATCCGGGCCATATCCAACACGTCGCCATCGGCCTTTTCCTCCGGCGACGGCTCGACGTTCTTGATTTTTGCGCCGTTGATGATGTCGGCGAAATCATCGTTCATCGCGTCCAGGGCCGAGGCGGACGGCGCGTTTTTCAGGCGGATGACAATGAGGTCCTTGACGAACCGGCTCGAGTGGAAGTTGCGGTAAAACCGCGTGATGATCCGCACCGCCTCGCCGGGGTCTTCCGTGATCTGATAAAGGTTAAGGTCGTCCGGGGAGATTAACTCGTCACGCAGGAGATGTTCGCGCACGTGCTTGTCCCACGTCTTCCAATACGTGCCACCCGGCTTGTCCACCAGCACCAGCGGCATCAACTGGCTCTTGCCCGTTTGCATGAGCGTCAGCGCCTCGTAACCCTCGTCCAGCGTGCCGAACCCCCCGGGAAACAGCGCAATGGCGTCCGAATGCCGCACGAAGATGAGCTTGCGCGTGAAGAAATATTTGAATGTGACCAGTTTCTTGTCGTCCTGGATCAGCGGATTGGCGCTTTGCTCCCAGGGCAGGCGTATGTTTGCGCCAAAACTGTTTTCGCGGCCGGCGCCCTCGTGCCCGGCCTGCATGATGCCGCTGCCCGCCCCGGTGATGACCATGTAGCCGGCCTCCACCAGCTTCCGCCCCAGTTCCACCGCCTGCTGATACTCGACCTTGGAGGGCTGCGTGCGCGCGGAGCCGAAAATCGTGACCTTCCGCTTGTGCGCGTACGGCGCGAACAGCTTGAACGCATACCGCAGCTCGCGCACCGCCGTCTGGATGACCCGCACATCGCCGCTGTCCTTCACATCGGTCATCAGCTTGAGCGCGCTTTCGATGATGTCCGCAACGGCGTCCTCGTTCGTCCCGCCGCCCTTCATCACGATCAATTCCCGGATGCGCCGCGTCAACTCGGGGTCGGCCGGTGCTTTTTCTTTTCGTGCCATGCCCGGAGGATAATTGTTCGCCGGCCAACCCTCAACTTGATTTCGTTGAGCGGGGCATCTGGATTTTCGCGTCCGCGTCGGTGGCTCGCATTAGCACCCGGCTTCAGCCGGGTGTCTGACGGCGCAATGCGCCGCTAACCGCTTCAGCGGTTTCGTGGTGCTGGCAAATTCCGTCCGAGCCGCCCCTGCACATTGACACTCCCCCGCGCCGGTGGTACCGTGAAAATTCCTTGAAACGCAGCAATGGACTATAAAAACACGTTGAATCTGCCCCAGACCGGCTTTCCGATGAAGGCCGACCTGGTGGCCCGCGAACCGCAGCGGCTCGAGCAATGGCAGTCCGCCGGCCTGTACGAAAAAATCCAGGCCGCCCGCGCCGGCGCCGAGAAATTTGTCCTGCACGACGGCCCGCCGTTCGCGAACGGCGACGTCCACGTCGGCACCGCCCTCAACAAGATTCTCAAGGACATCATCGTCAAATACAAGACGCTGCGCGGTTTCAGCGCGCCCTACGTGCCGGGCTGGGACTGCCACGGCCTGCCCATCGAATTCAAGGTGACCCAGGAAATGCGCAAAGCCGGCGACACCGGCGCCGACCCCGCCGCCATCCGCAAGGCCTGCGACGCCTACGCGCGCAAATACATCGACATCCAGCGCGCCCAATTCAAGCGCCTCGGCGTCTTCGGCGATTGGGAGAATCCCTATCTCACGCTCAACCAGGAGTACGAGGCCGAGGAATTGCGGTTGTTTGCGGACATCGTGGAAAAGGGCTTCGTTTATCGCGGCAAAAAACCCGTCTATTGGAGCATCCCTGCACGGACCGCCCTGGCCGAAGCGGAGGTCGAATACCACGACCACGTGAGCCAGAGCGTTTTCGTGAAGTTTCCCGTCGTCGGTGCGCCCGGCACGTTCATCGTCATCTGGACGACGACGCCGTGGACGCTCCCTGCCAACCTCGCCGTCGCGTATAATTCGACCTTCCAGTACGTGTCCGTCCGCGTCGGCGGGGAAAATTACATTTTGTTTCGCGGACTGCTGCCCGCCGTCGCGGAAAAATGCGGCTGGAAGGAATACACGGAGCAACCGGTTTCCGCGGACACGCTGGCGCAAATGGAATACCGGCATCCCTTCTGCAACCGCACCGGAAAATTATTTCCCGGCGACAGTTTCGTGGAGAGCACCACGGGCACGGGTTTTGTGCACATCGCGCCGGGTCACGGACTGGAGGACTACAACCTCGGGCGGCAGCACGGCCTGCCCATTTATTCGCCGGTGGATGACGACGGCTGTTTCGCTTGGACCGACGATTTGCCGCGCGAGCAGCAAATGCCCGCCGAAATGATCGGCAAATCCATCCTGGAGAAGCACGGCAAGAGCGACGCAAATGAGGCGGTGCTGCACGAGTTGCGCCTGCGCCAGGCGCTGTTGCATCAGGAGAATTATCATCACAGTTATCCCTATTGCTGGCGCAGCAAAACCGCCACCATCTTCCGCGCGATGGACCAGTGGTTCGTGAAGATTGACCACGAAAAGTTTCGAGACCAGGCGCTCGCGGAAATCGGCCGCGTCAACTGGATTCCCGATTGGGGCGTGAACCGCATCAAGGGCGCGGTGGAATCGCGGCCGGACTGGTGCATCTCGCGCCAGCGAAGCTGGGGCGTGCCCATTCCGGCATTTTACGACGCGAAAGGCGGATCAATTCTCGACCCGCAAATCATCCGCAATGCCGCCCATCTGCTGGAGAAACACGGTTCTCAAATCTGGTTCGAGAAAACCGCGGCGGAATTGTGGGCGCTCGTGAAACCGGCCGATTGGAAAGGCGCGGAACCGGTCACCAAATCAAACGACACATTGGATGTCTGGATCGATTCGGGTTCTTCGTCGCGCGCGGTTCTTATGCGCCGGCCGGAACTCGGTCACTCAACACTCAACACTCAGCCCTCAACCGATTCGTGGCGCGCCGATGTCTATCTCGAAGGTTCGGACCAGCATCGCGGCTGGTTTCAATCATCGCTTTTGCTTTCGCTCGCGGGCAACGGCGCGGCGCCATTCAAGACCGTGTTGACGCACGGGTTCATGGTGGACGCCGATCGCGAAGAGATTTCCAAAAGCAAGCAGGGGCAGGGCGGTTACGAAAAACCGCAGACTTCCGAGGCCTACATCAAAAAATACGGCGCAGACGTGCTGCGGCTGTGGGTTGCCTCGCAGGATTATCGCAACGACATCGTCGTGAGCGAGGAACGCATCAACAAGGTCAGCGAGACCTATCGCGGCATCCGCAACACGCTGCGCTACCAGCTCTCGAACCTCTACGACTTCGACCCGGTGAAACACACGGTGTCCGATGACGATTTGACCGGCCTTGACCGCTGGATTTTGGCCGAGTTTTCGAAGCTCGAACAGGACATCTTGGCCGCCTATGACAACTACGAATTCCACGTGGTTTATCAAAAGGTCAGCCAGTTCATCGCCGTGGAACTGTCATCCATCTATCACGACGTGGTGAAGGACCGGCTGTACACCGACGCCGCGAATTCGCATCGCCGTCGTTCGACCCAGACCGCCCTGCACCGGCTCGTGACCGGCTTGTGCCAGATGCTCGCGCCGATGCTGGTGTTCACCGCGGAGGAGGCGTGGGAATTTGTGCCGAAAAGCGGCGGTTCAGTTCATGCCAGCGAATGGAAACCCGAAGCATTCACCCTGGATCCCGATGAAATGGGAACCTGGGACTGGCTCAAGCAGTGGCGCGAACGGCTGATGCCTGAGTTGGAAAAAGCGCGCCAGGCCAAGTTGATCGGGAAGGCGCTCGAAGCGAAAATCGAGATTGTCATCCCGCAGGTGCAAACTCAACACGCCGACGCGGAGCTGCTCCGCGAGTTGGTGAATGTATCCGCCTTGAAAATCACCGTCGGCGATGACATGTCGCAACACGTTTCCAAGGCCGACGGCCAGAAGTGCGAGCGCTGCTGGCATTGGGAGACGGACGTGGGGTCGGACCCGGCGCATCCCACGATTTGCGCGCGCTGCGTGAAGGCGGTGAAGGAGAACGCGTCGCGATGAGCCCGCGCGCCGCCATCTGAGGCCCGGCGCGGGCCGTAACCCCGATGGGTTTCCATGCCTGACCAAAAAGCCACCAGCCGGAACCCGTGGGCGTGGGTGCCGACGCTTTATTTCGTCGAAGGAGTTCCCTACGCGCTCGTCACGGCGGTGTCCATTGCGCTTTACAAGGACCTGGGCGTTTCCAACCAGGCCATCGCGTTTTACACCAGCTGGGTTTCGCTGCCCTGGGTGTTGAAACCGCTCTGGAGCCCGGTCGTCGATATCCTCAAGACGCGGCGGCTGTGGATTGGAACCATGCAAATGGTCGTGGGCGCGGGTTTCGCGGCCGTGGCGCTGGCCCTGCCCGGCGCGCATTTTTTGCGCTGGACGCTCGCGTGTTTTCTCCTGATTGCGTTCAGTTCCGCGACGCATGACATCGCCGCCGACGGCTTCTACATGCTGGCGAACTCCGAGGGCGAGCAGTCATTTTTCAGCGGCGTGCGAAACACCTTTTACCGCCTGGCGACCATCTGCGGGCAGGGTCTGCTGCTGATGCTGGCGGGAAAGCTGGAGAAACAGACCGGCAACCCGGTGCAGGCCTGGCAAATCGCGTTTGCGCTGGCGGCGGGAGCAATGGTGCTGCTGGCCGCCTATCACTTTTTTATCTTGCCCGTGCCGGCGGCGGACCAACCGGGCGAACCGGGTTCCATCGGGAAATTCTGGCGCGAATTCTTCGGCACGTTCGAGTCGTTTTTTCAAAAGCCGAAGATCGGCGTGATGATTTTATTTCTGCTGTTCTACCGTTTCGGCGAGGCGCAACTGGTGAAAATGGTGCAGCCGTTCTTGAGAGACCCGCGCGCAAGCGGCGGGCTGGGCCTGCTGACGGGCCAGGTCGGGCTGGTCTATGGGACCGTGGGCATCACCGCGCTCCTGCTGGGCGGCGTCGTCGGCGGCGTGCTGGTTTCGCGTCATGGCCTGCGCGCGTGGCTGTGGCCGATGGTCATCCTCATGCATGTGCCCGACGCGGTGTTCATTTATCTTTCCCAGGCACAACCCGGGAATCTCGGAATCACCGGCGCGTGTGTCGCGCTGGAACAATTCGGCTACGGCTTTGGCTTCACCGCCTACATGCTTTACATGATTTACATCGCGCGCGGGAAACACCAGACCGCGCATTACGCCATCTGCACCGGCTTCATGGCCCTCGGACTGATCCTGCCGGGAATGTTCAGCGGCTGGCTCGCGGACACGCTCGGCTATCAACATTTTTTCGTCTGGGTGCTGCTGGCGACCATTCCCGGCTTTGCGGTGACGGCATTGATTCCGCTGGAGGCGCAATTCGGGAAGCGGACCGCCTGAATCCGGCTTAATCCTTCTTGACGAACAGGGCGAGCGACGCAGTGTAGCCGTGGAGGAAATTAAGCTGGCCGACGGGCCCGATCTCGCCGTTGCAGAAAAAACCGGCCAGGCCCATCGGCCCCAGTTGTTCCTGGATCATTTGCGCGTCATGATTGGGCGAACCGAACAAACCCTGGCCCCGGCCGTTGCAACTGCACAGGCAGCCGCCGTAAACCACCATATTCTTGAGTTCCGCGCGCGTGCGCGCCAGCAGGGCGAGCAAATCTTCGGTGGCCGCCTGGGCGTCGCGCCGGTGAAACTGCACGGTCTGGCCGGGCCGCAGCATCGCGCCCACGGCGATGTCCCCCGACCTCGGGTCCGCGCCAATCAACTGGCGCACGAGAAAATCGCCGCGATGAAATTCCTCCAGGTATTCGTTCACGACGAGGCCGATGAACAGATTGCCCCGGGATTTTTTCTGTTCCGCGGCGGACATGCCGTTGAAGGTTTCAGCCAGGATTTCGTACGCGGGCCGGTTCCCGATTTCGTGGATTAAATTTCCCTCGGCGCGCGTAAGCGTCCACGTTTCGCCGATGGGCGTGCAGCCCTGGGAAATGACGCCCAGCATCTTGACGCCGCCGCCGATGGAGAGGGCGACACCGCCTTCCTCAAAAACATCCCCGTCGAGGTAAACCTGGGTATGCGGCGTCGAACCGTCGCCGCTGGCCAAACCGCCGAAGACCGGCAGCGGGGCGAAGGCCTCGTTCCACGACCGGAGCCAGTGCTCGCAATCGAGATGGAACGGGTCGGCGAAGACCAGCCAGCCGTTGGTTTGCTCCGCGTTCAAGCCCGTTTCCATCTGCCAGTAGCCCGGCCCGTTGGCCTCGTCCACCTGGCCCTGCTGAAAATGAAACGCCTTCAAGTCCGCGTCGGGCAGCGAGTAAAGGGCGAGCGCCAGGCCGGGATTGCCCTCCAACTCCTCGCCGCCGGCGATGAGTCCCGCGCTCGAACAACCCGCCAGCAGCGGGATGCGGCCATGGACGCGGAGGATTTCCAGCACCTGCCGCGCATGCGGAAAAAACTGCGGCGACATGAAGACCAGGCCCAGCGAAACGCGCGGGGCGGCCAGCCGTGCGCGGAGTTCTTCCACCCACCCCTGCAAGGCTGGCTCGTCAAATCCGCCGGCCCAATGGCCTGCGACCGAATGTGCGTTTTGCGTTGGCACAGCTTAACGTGGGCACAACCACGTCCGGATTTCAAGCTGCAATGAAAGTATCTGCTCCGGCCGCATCACGTCCGCAACACCGCCTGGCCGCCCCGCATGAAAATCATTGAAAAATTTGGCATCTGCCGTCACATTAGCCTCATGCAATCTGTATTTACGGGACCGGTTTATGTGGTGCGGGACAACATTGACACGGACCAGATCATCCCCGCGCAATATCTCAATTTGATTCCCACCATCGAGGACGAGTATGTGAAGCTGGGGTCCTATGCCATGTGCGGCCTGCCGGAATCGCTGTATCCCGTGCGTTTTGTGCGCGAGGGCAAACTGGACAGCGAATATCCCATCATCATCGGGGGGCGCAATTTCGGCTGCGGCAGTTCGCGCGAACACGCGCCCATCGCGCTCGGCTCGGCCAATTGCAAGGTCGTCCTCGCGGAAAGTTTCGCGCGCATCTTCTTCCGCAACAGCGTCGCCACCGGGGAAATCTATCCCTGCGAATGCCAGGACCGCCTTTGCGACATTTTGAAGAATGGCGACGTCGTCACCGTTGACCTCGATGCTTCCACCGTCACCGTGAAAGCGACCGGCAAGGTTTATCCCTTCAAGCCGCTGGGCGAAGTGCGGCCCGTGGTGGACGCCGGCGGCCTGTTCAATTACGCGCGCAAGTCCGGCATGATGCCCGCCCGGGGCTGATCGCATGGGCTTTGAAACTGCTTCCCCATCCGCGGTTTCTTGAACGCCAGCCAGGGTCTTTCCTCCTGCCCAGCCGCGCAACCCTGCAACTGGATGCGGCCCTGCCCGCCGAAACAACTTCGGCCGTCAGATCACGGTTGCAGTCTGCGGCGAACGCAATTGGCGTCGAATTGATTCCGGCAAGCGCACGCGCCCCCGCCGGCCAAATCGTGGCCCGTCGCGTCAAAAACCTTCCGAGTGGGAAGCCCGCGAACCGGCCGCTCAAAGGCGGTGATGCTCCTGAGTATTACGAACTTTCCATTGGCCGGCATGGCGTGCTGATTGAATTTCACGAACCCTCCGGTCTGTTTGCGGCGGTGGCGACCCTGCGCCAGCTCATCCGCGAATATGGCCGCCGCCTGCCCTGCCTTAAAATCCGAGACTGGCCGGACTTCCCGAGGCGCGGCGTGATGCTCGACATTTCGCGCGGGCGCGTGCCCCGGCTGGAAACCCTGCTGGAACTCGTTGAAATACTGGCAGATTTCAAAATCAATGAATTCCAACTCTACACCGAGCACACGTTCGCATACCGGAATTACAAGCCTGTCTGGCGCGATTGGGGTGCGTTGACGGGCGCGGAAATCGAAAAGCTCGACGCGCACTGTCGTCGGCTCGGCATCGAGCTGGTGCCAAATCAGAATTCCTTCGGGCACCTGCGCTGGTGGCTGGAATATCCGCCCCTGAAAAAACTGGCCGAGGTGTCCGCGCCATGGCCCGACGACGGCGGCGCGTTTTTGCGTTATCCGTCCACGCTCGCCCCGGAGCATCCGGGCGCGCTGCCTTTTCTGCGCGGTCTTTACGATGAGCTGCTGCCGCATTTCAGCAGCGACCGCTTCAATGTCGGCTGCGATGAGACTTGGGACCTCGGCCGCGGCCAGAGCCGGCGGCTCTGCGAAAAAATCGGCAAGGGCCGCGTGTACCTGCGCTTCGTGAAAAAAATCCACCGCGAGCTTGCCTCGCGCAAAAAGCGCATGATGTTCTGGGGCGACATCATCCTTCGCCATCCGGAACTGGTCCCGGAACTTCCGCGCGACGTCATCGCCCTCAACTGGGGTTATGAAGCCGGCCATCCTTTCGCGCGTGAAACCAGGACCTTCGCCGCCGCCAAAATCCCGTTTTACGTTTGTCCGGGCACTTCCACGTGGATGACAATGATCGGGCGGCATGACAACGCCTTCGCCAACCTGCGCGAAGCCGCAAACGCCGGGCGCAAAAACGGCGCGGCCGGTTTTTTGCTCACGGACTGGGGCGACGGCGGCCATCCCCAGCCGCTGGCCGTCAGCGCCCTGCCATATCTGTTTGGGGCCGCGCTGGCGTGGTGCGGTGCGACGGCGGACGCGAAGCTGCTGGCGCCCGTTGCCGACCGCGATGTATTTCAGGACCCGGCCGGCAACACCGCGCGGGCCGCCCTCGCGCTGGGGTTCGCCTATCGCAAGTTCGGATTTTCCGTTCCAAATCTGACGCCGTTTGGCGCGGTCATCGCCGCCCCGCCGCCCGCCCAGCGTGAATTGTTTTGCCGCGATGGATTGAAGTATTACGCGCGCATTCCCGCCAAAAAAATCCGCGCGGCGATGCGGGAAGTTGAAGCGCAGCGGACCGTGCTGCGGCGGGGTGGGCCGGCTTCGCACGCAGGCAAAATTCTCGCGGCGGAACTGGATCTGGCGGCGCGCATGGCGGTTCAATCGTGCCAGTTCATGCTCTGGCAGCAATTGATGGCAGCCGGCCGCACGCGGGCCGCGGCACGGGCCGGGAAAAAGGCAGTTGGCCAGCTTCGAAAGCTGGAACGCGACTTTGCCCGTTACTGGCCCGAGCGCAACAAGGGCACGCCGGCGAAGTGCGCGGCCTTTCTGCGCTGGCGCATCGAGGATTATCGGCGGGGCCGGTGGCGATATCCATTGCGATAGACCGCGGGAGCATTGCATAGCTGGTTAGTGCTGGCATTTGGACGCGCATTGCGCTAAAAGGGTGCCGTGAGTGACAAGCTTGCATTGGCCGGTTTGCGGCGGGAATACACGCTGGCCGGATTGCGGCGCGCCGACCTGGACCCGGACCCGCTCGCGCAATTTACCAAATGGTTTCAGCAGGCGCTGGCGGCGAATCTGCCGGAAGCCAACGCCATGACGCTTGCGACCGCCGACAAACTGGGATCTCCCTCCGCCCGCATCATGCTGCTCAAGGCGGCGGACGAACGCGGTTTCATTTTCTTCTCGAACTACGAGAGCCGCAAGGGCCGTGAACTCGAGTTGAACCCCAACGCCGCGCTCCTCTTTTTCTGGCCGGAGCTGGAACGCCAGATTCGCATCACCGGCACGGTGGCCAGGATTGGGCGCGAGGAATCAGTCAAGTATTTCAACACCCGGCCCAAGGGCAGCCGCTTGGCGGCGTTGGTGTCGAACCAGAGCGAGCCCATCCCCGACCGGGCCCTGCTGGAAAAACGCATGGCCGCGCTGTTCGCCAAGTATCCCGGCGAGGATGTCCCGACGCCGTCCGCCTGGGGCGGGTATTGCCTGACGCCGCACCGCCTGGAGTTCTGGCAGGGGCGCCCCAGCCGGTTGCACGACCGGTTCGAGTATCTGAAACTCATCGACAACAGCTGGCAGATCGAGCGGCTGGCGCCCTGAGGCTGCATTTTAAAGGGGGAAACCATTTTCTTCTGGCCGCAATCCACGCCGCCCATATAATCCCGGGGCATGCAAAAAATTGTCACGGCCTGTGTTTCCCTGCTTTTTGCGGTGGTTTTCTTTTCACCCGTCGTCGCGCGTGCGCAAAGCGACTCGGGGTCGACCAACTCGTTCTCGCTGGACGACAAATTTCAATTTGGAGCGCGTGAGTTCAGCCTGGGCGTCAGCCCGATGTTCTCGCCCCTTGGCAATGACCAGGGCCGGCCGGTGGTCAACTGGGTGGAAGGTTACGCGCAACTCGGCTACATGGTCACGGACATTCACCTCCCCGGGTTGCTGCGCGGCAACATCGAGGCGGTGGGCGAAGCTTTTGGCGCAGGCATTTGGGAGGAAACCGGCCATTACATCGCCGGCGGATCGATCATTGGGCGGTATAATTTCATCCCCCGCAATTCGCGTTTCAGCCCCTACGTTCAGGTCGGTGTGGGCGGTGAGATGATGGACATCAACCATCAATACGACGGGCATAATTTCAACTTCAACGTCGTGGCGATGGGCGGCTTGCGGTACTTCATCAAGCCGGCCGTGTCGCTCAATGCGGAGTTCCGCTTCCAGCACCTCTCCAATGCGAACACCGGGGACCGGAACATCGGCATCAACGGCGTCGGCCCGTCGCTGGGTATTTCCTGGTTCTTTTGATTCCCCATCCGGAAGTTTGCCAAAATTAGTTCGGACCTCGGTCCCGGCTCGCTTTCCACGCATGACAAGCCTCTCTTCGTCGAGTCGACGGCCTTGGATGGCGTAGCGGCGGCGTTTTATCACAATCAATTGACACCGAGGTTACAAATTGGTGCCGACGCCACTTTTAAATTGACCTTGCCGGGACTAGGACTAAAAGCGTTATTATAAGCGTGGAGAGTTGTCAAAGTAAGCCAAGTTAACTTGGGCAACCATTGGGCGAATTCAATTCCGGACGGTGTTCATCGTGCCGTCGTTGCCCGCCGGTATTCATCAAGCCGTCCATCGGCCGCCTCTTCCTTCGCTTGAATCAGCAACGTCTTTTAAACCGAAAACCATCCAAACAAAAAATATGAAAAGCAAATACGCGCTCAAATTGATTGTCAGCGGTTGCCTGCTGTCCGGCATCTGCTCCTCCGCTTCCGCCGCTGCGGTGGCTGATGAATATTTCGATGTCAACGGCAACGTCGCGGGCTTCGGATCGCCTTCCGGCACAGCGTTTTACGACCTGCTCGGCGCCGCCTTTCCAGCAAGCACCATGCTGACGGTGGGATTCGGCAATGCCGCGGCCGTGAACCAGGTTACGGTCGCGAACGCCGCCGGCATCGCCGTGGGAGAAGTGGTGGCGGGTGTGGGCGTCCCCGGCGGCGTAACGGTCACCGGCGTGGCCGGACACGTGATCGCGGTGAGCCCTTTCGTCTCCACCGCGGCCAGCGCCGGCGTATATAATTTCGGCATCCCCGTGAACTGGAGCGCCGCCGCGTTGGGCAACGTGGCCACCACGCCCTTTACCAGCGGCGACCCGATGCTCTTTGGCGCTTTGCCGGGAGATAACACCTTGGCGGGCGCGTTCTCTATCATTTTGGATGGCGGCCCCGGCCTTGTTCTCAACACCGTAAATGTCAACAGTCTCGGCCTGAATGTCACTTTAAGCGGCAATACGGGTGTGCACCCGGCCGCCCCGTGCGCCTTATACGCCAATACAGGTTCTGTTTTGAACATGAACGACACTTCGCAAGCGCCGGGCGGGTTTAACTTCAACAACGAGCCGGTCGGACTGGCGGGCGGTGGCACCATCAATTTCCTGACCCCCATTGGAAACAACAGCGGCAACGCGGCCTGGCTTCAAACCATGGCGGGCGCGATGAATTTCGGGGTGGTGAATTTTGACTGGAATAATGCGGGCCCCTCCACCTTCGGCGGCAGTTACGAATTGCAGGCGGGCACCTTGAACTTCGAGAGCGCGATGTCCTTCGTCACGGCGTTCAGCGATTTCCAGCCGGGCAGCCTGTTTACGATCGACGCCGGCACGACCATTGACAACACCAGCGGCGGCGGAGGGACGATGGTGATGGGCGGCGGCAGTTACAGCATCACCGGAAGCTTCACGTTTACCGGCACCGGCAGCATGGACTTTGGCCCGGCCAACGTAGCCCTCACCGCCACGCCCACAATAACGGTCAATGGCAGCGCGTTGAACATCGGCGGAGTCATCTCCGGCCCCGCCGGAGTGGGCTTGATCAAGGCCGGTCCTGGCGCCCTGGGGCTGAACAACGCGGAGACCTACAGCGGCAAAACCGCCATCAATGGAGGAATGCTCATCCTGGGCATCGGCGGCAGCATCGCCAACAGCTCGAACATCCTGATTGGCTCCGGTGCGACCTTCGCCATTGCCACCGCAACGGCGGGCTATGCGTTGGGAGCCGGCCAGACTCTCACCGGCAAAGGCGCGACCGGAACCATCGTCTGCAGCAATCTCGACTTGACCGCCGGAAGCCCGTTGGTGCTGACCAACAACGGGTCGGCGGCGACCCTGACGGTCGGCAGCGGAACACTCTCCTTGAGCAACAATCCCGTTACGGTGGCTGTGACCGGAAGCGCGCTCATGCCGGGCACCTACACCTTGATCTCGGCGGGCGGCGGCTCGGTCATCGGTACGGTGGCTTCCTCGACGCTGACGGTGACTGGCGCGGGCCTTGTGTCCCCGGCCACCGCTTCGCTCCAAATCAGCGGCGGGGCGCTCCAGTTGCTGGTGTTGTCTCCGCCTCCGAATCTGGCCATCGCGCTGGCTGCGCCCGACAGCGTCATCGTTTCGTGGCCCGGGCCGAACGATTACCCGCTTCAGCAGAATTCAAACTTGTCCACCGGCAGTTGGGCCACGAGCACGAATACCATCAGCACCACCAACGGCACAAACAGCATTACCATTACATCGCCGACGGGAACTTTATTCTTCCGTCTCTCGACCCCCTGAAACACGCGACGCAACGCACGTCGCGCCTGGAATCTGGCGTGACCCGTTGAAGGAATGAATTAATTCTGAATCCGCACTGCGCGTCGCCCCGACTATTTGGGCAATTCCGCCACGCCGGGATCGACTTCTTCCTTTTCCTCGCTGATG
>Ga0181537_10000755_pt1 | contig 30222 bp, 31 predicted proteins | sample PEATcosm2014_Bin_39_FD_119765 | JGI IMG/M metagenome (GOLD analysis project Ga0181537, IMG submission 119765) | Peatland microbial communities from MTU Mesocosm Facility, Houghton, MI, USA - PEATcosm2014_Bin23_10_metaG | ecosystem: Environmental > Terrestrial > Soil > Wetlands > Peat | place... | reverse complement strand
GGCGATGTGAAGAGTGAAGCCCAGAAGCCACAGAACCAGAAGGATGACGAAGATTGTCCAAAGCATAGCCGGCGCACCTCCCTCTCGATTGCGAACGCCTGAGAGGGGAAACCCGACTCAGGCGCACACAACGCATTGACAACGATAGGATGCAGCATTCGCTATTGTTGTTAGTTCGAAGCAATAGCTTGCGCCTTTGCGCTTCTGACGGCATCGATAAATCGCTCGGCCGATGCCGGTGTCGCCACTTCGCCGTGCAGCACGCTGCGTGTCGAGACGTCATGGCCGTAGAAGGCATCCATCGAGCTATCGTCGCGGCGAACATCGGCTCCGGTCAGAGTCAGTCCGGCAAATGCGCCTTTGGCGCGCGAGTAGGTGAGGACTTCGACATTCAGCTTCCAGTCGGTATCGGCGGTGGCATGGCGTCCCACCGGTCCGGCTGCTACTGAAGCGTCAGCTCCAAGCTGGAACTTGGCGTTTTCCAACCGCTGCATGCCCTTGTCGCCCTGGAAGATCATGACCAGATCCACGCCTTCGACGCCGATCTGCAATCCCCAGCTTCCGCCGGTGATGGCAAAGAACGCTGGCGCGCTCCAGCCGTTTGCGGTGCGGCAAGTTGCGATGCCCTTGCCATTCTCGCCGCCCAGCACAAAGCCGGCCTTGATCATGTGGGGAACGATAGCGATGCACTGCGCATGCTCCAGTACTTCTTCCGGAATGCCTTTATCCGGCGCGGACATAACCTGGTGCAGCACTAGCGTTGCATTGTCGAGCCGGTTCTGCACTTCTTCGCGAGTCTCCGCCGTGGCGATGCTTGCCACGCCCAAACCGAACAATGCCACTAACGTCATGAATTTCTTCACTGATTCCACCTTTTCTACCCATGCGCAGTGTCATATGAACTCCGCGCACTGAGGCGCACTGGGTAACTCTCACGTTAGAGACCTTGACCGCCAGTGTCTGAGCAATAGGGCTCTCTCGATGGAGGCTGGACCGTTTATCAAGGCTGGGGGAGAGGTTTTGCGGTGAATCGTCGTTCATTCTTTAATACTTAGTCTGTGCCTGCAATTCTTCATCATCGCGGCATATACAACGGCGACCTCGCCTTACCTCACCTGTTGCTCCCTATTGCGGGTTGAAGGTGAAGTATGCGCGACGCTAAAGCAAGCCTTCTCATCGTGAAGGATGCGGTTTCGATTTGCATGAAGCTATCGCAGATTCTCGCAGGCAGCGGATCGACCACGCGGTCCGCATCCGCTGCGCCTTAGGTGGTCGAATCTGCTCAGACTCACGGGATTTGGGTCGATACGCTCAAAATGGGTTGGGATCGGCAGATGAAGGCCCAACGGTTGTGAGGGAAGTTCATGTATGGAATCAATTTTCTCGGGATAGCTGCTCTCGCTGCATATGCCGTAGCGCCTGGCGCAACCAGAACGAGGCCTCAGATCAGCCTCTATATTGGAGCCGCCCCCGATTGTCCTTATGGTTACTATGACTATGCTCCTCACAACTGCGCTCCCGACGGCTACTACGGTCCGGAATGGTTTATTGGCGGCGTCTTCATCGGCACTGGGCCGTGGTTTCATGGGTCCGACGACTTTCAAGGCCTGGTCGATAACACACTCGATCCACAGTACGGCTATCACGGCCCATTGCCCAAGGTTGGCGACAAGCCCGCAGTGAAGCGGAGAGCCGCGGAGCGATTCAACGGAAATGAAGTGCGCGATGGGCACGGCAACATCCGCGGAGAGAATCGGGCCGGTAAAACGTAGCATCAACCACTGCCAGCCCGTGCCAACGGTCGAACCACCGAGTTGCTCAGGTTCACGCTCAGGCTACCGTCCAATTTCCGAGGTCGAGCTGGCTACGCGCCCTTTGACACAGACAAGAAGTTACATCCTCTTTGATTAAAGCGTCGAAAATGCACTCCGGCGCCTTCGTTGAAGCCGCACAAGTTGAATCCACGGAGGTGGACAATGAATAGCAATCGAGTGAATGGTACGATCGACGATGTGGTAGGAAGCGCCAAGCGCAAGGTGGGCAACTTGACGGGCAATACGCCGCTCCAGGTGAAGGGCGCCGTCCAGCAGGTGAAGGGCAAGCTTCAAAATGCCGTGGGCAAAGTGCAAGATACGGTTGATGGAGCCAACCGCCAAGCAAATTCACCGCAAAACCGACGCCCGTAGGTGGAGTCGCCATCGGCAGAAGATCGAGCGAGGAATAAGCGCGTGATCTCAGGGTCTGCCCCATCTCGTTGGGTTCGAGCGCTGCTGAAGGCGCTCGGACCTGGGATTATTACCGGGGCTGCTGATGACGACCCGTCGGGCATTGCCACTTATTCCATTGCCGGCGCGCAGCTCGGCACCAAGCTGCTATGGACTGCGCTGCTTACGTGGCCGCTGATGGCCGCAGTGCAAATGATGTGCGCCCGCATCGGCAAAGTGACGGGACGGGGCCTAGCGGCAAATTTCAGCCAACGATTTCCAAAATGGCTGCTTCTCGTGTTTGTCTTCGCTCTTCTTGCTGCAAATACGATCAACATTGGGGCGGACCTGGCGGGCATGGCCGATGCGGCTTCCATGCTGTCCGGCATTAATTCGCACTGGTTTGTGGTGGCGTTTGCGCTTCTTATCTCGTGGGCGACCATCCGGCTCCAGTATCGGCAGATCGCGAGCGTGCTCAAGTGGCTGGTTCTGGTCTTGTTCGCGTATCCAATTACTGCATTTGTGGTGGGAGCCAATTGGAGCCAGGTGCTGCGCGATACGCTGATTCCCTCCATGCCGCATACCAAGCTCGCATGGGAGACGCTGGTGGCGATTCTCGGCACCACAATCAGTCCGTATCTTTTTTTCTGGCAGGCGAGCGAAGAAGTCGAAGAGGAGAAGTCGGCCGGCCAGAGTTCGCTCGCGAAGCGCAGAGGAGCCACTCCCGAAGAACTCGAACTAAGAAACATCGATGTGGGTGTTGGGGCATTCTTTTCGAATATGGTCATGTTCTTCATCATCCTGACCACCGCCATCACCCTCAACCGGCACGGGATTACGAATATTGAAACCTCTCGGCAAGCCGCCGAAGCTCTGCGTCCGTTTGCCGGCAACTTCGCAACCACGGTGTTCACGCTTGGCATTGTTGGGGTCGGGTTTCTTGCCATCCCCACGCTGGCTGGATCTGCCGCATATGCCTTCGCTGAGACCTTGGGATGGCGGCAGGGCTTGAGCAAGAAACTACGACAGGCGCGCTGGTTTTACGCTCTGATTCTGTTTTCTACAGCATTAGGCGTCGTGCTGGATTTCATCGGCATCAATCCGGTAAAGGCACTCTATTGGACTGCGGTCATCAATGGACTGCTGGCGCCGTTTCTTCTGGTCGCAATCCTGATTGTAGCGGCAGACAAGAAACTGATGCAGGGCCAGCCGAGTTCCCGCGTGGGATGGATTGTTGTGGCAATCACGACAATCGCCATGTTCGTCGCGGGCGTTGCAATGTTTGTTGTGTAGACGAGAGGTGGGATCAGGCAGCGTCAGGAGTCGCGCATGCTCGAGCTGATTTACGCAACGCAAGGTTGTCAGCCGCATCGATCTTGCGCAGACCGCTCACTTTCCAGATTCCAAAGCATACGCCGGCCACCAGGAGTGTCACAAATACACAAAGGAGCGGAGTCGACCACTTCTGGAGCGTTCCCGCCCACAGGCGGATGGCGTGCCGTCCATAGACTACGCCGACCCAGGCAATGAGAGAGTAACGCAAGGTGCGAGCCGCGCCGTATACCACCAGGAAGCGACTGCGCGCGACGCCCAGCGCGCCAGAGGCAAGTGCAAACGGTAAGAGAGGAATGGGCGGAGGAAGCAAGGCGGGAAGAAAGACGGCGAGGATGCGGTGACGATCTACTCACCCGACGACTCGTCCAAGAAGACGCGCAGGCACGTAGCGGCGCAATGCTGCCTCGCCTCCTCTGCGCCCGAGGTTCCAGGTGGAGTATCCGCCTACAAGGCTGCCCGCAATGGCGCAAGCCGCGAGTACCCATGGATCGCCATTGAACGCGACCAGCCACAGCAGCAGCAGATCAGTGCTGCCGGGAATAGGCAGTGGAATGGGGGAGGAGTCGACGATGGCAACGGAGAAAAGTCCCAGCGCTCCCAGGTGCGTGAGCCAATGCGGCATTAGCGAGTGATGCAAAGGGGACGCGAGGAGCAGCGCGGGTTGTCCGGCAAGGATGCTCATACCAATGGGGCCTTGTAATTCGAAGCCGAGCTCCGGAATGGATCGGTCGTATCCAGATGCGCTGCCTCGGCTCAGTTCAGCGATGCCTGACTTTGTATCTGGCGAGCCTGGACAGTGACTCTGGCGATGCGGAAGCCGGGGAAAGTCACCACGTGGACCGAATCCAGCTCGGCAGCATTGAAGCGCTTGTTCACCCCAGGAAGGGCGCGAGCCAGTGCGCAACGGATCGCGGTTTCTGCCGTACTGCCGAGTGCTTGCGACGAGTACGAATCCGCCAGCCACATAAAATGCCAGCCAGCGCCGCGGATTGCAGTATCCAGTTCCGATGCTTCGGTCCCGATCGCCTCTGCCCACCCCCTGGAAAATGGCTCTTGGAGTAGATTGAATTGACTGGGCAGGGTACACGCATCCCGCAGGAATACCGAGTTGATCTTCACTCCTGCCTGCTTCCAGGCGGTCTTAGCAACCGGCTCCGACTAGATTCGAACATGATTGGAATGGGGGCGGAGGAGGCGCTCGGAGAAGAATCTTCTAGGGGGAGAGCTTCGGCAAAAGCGGGAACGCTCTTTTTCTTGGCGGCGGACTTGATTCCAGCGAGGCCGGGTTGGCTCACCATCCCTAATCTCCCCAACTTCGTGGCTCGCCGCGCCGCGAAATACTTTTCTACATCAATTTTCTTGATAAGTGCCATTGCCGCTCCGCTCGTTCTGTTCATATCCTCTGCGGACCTTATCGGGTCCGCAGAGGGCAGTGGGCTGGAGTTAGCGCAGGCTTCCAGTCGTCGCGTTGACAGGGCTACCAATTGCGTCGCCCGATACGACCAGCTCAACTCTCCGGTTCTCTTGCCGTCCAGCGGAGTTATCGTTCGAGGCTACGGGCGCACTATTGCCGAAGCCTGTTGCGCTCACTGAGTTTGCGACTACGCCTTGTTGCACCAGGTAATCGCGAACAGCTCCGGCGCGATTCTCTGAGAGCTTCTGATTCATCTCATCGCCACCCACATTGTCGGTGTATCCGCCGACCGCAATGTTGAGCGACGGGTATGCAATCAGAATGCCAGCAACCTTTGCCAGCTTCTCCCGCGCGCCGGGCTTCAACGAGTAATGCCCAGTGTCGAAGAGCACGTCGGACATGCTGACGATGAGTCCCCGTGCGCTGTCGCGTGTTTCGAGGATCTCGTTGAGTCGCACTTCCAATTGCGCACGCATTGCCATTTTGTCGGCGCGCGCCTGCTCTTCTCCTTCTTGCGCATGCTGGGCAATCAACCGGGACCGGTCAGCATCGGCTTGAGCCGCGCTGATGGCGTCGGCTGATTCTGCCTGGTTGTTCGTCAAGTCAGCCTGGGCTTTCAACCTGGCGGCCTCGGCGTTTGCCCTATCAGCCTGGGCTTTTGTCGCGTCTTCCTGGGCTTGTAGTTTTTGCCGGTTTGCTTCATCGGCCTGCGCCTGCGACTGTGCCTGCGCATCAGCTGAAGCCTTGAGTTCACTCGCCCTGCGATCGTCTTCGATCCTTTTGACGGCTATCTCGCGCGCATCTTCCGCAGTCTGCACTGTCTCTCGGGACTTCGCAATCAGTTGCTTCCTATCGGAATGCCCATCCACAGCGTATTCGTCGGCACTGTTCATCAACTGGACCGCGTGCTGGTAGCTTTCGCCGGCGAACGCCTCGGCTCCCTCGGATCGGGCGATGCGAACCGCATTGCGCGCTTCAAGGAATTCCAAAGGCAGCTTGGCATCCAGAACCACGGGATCGAACTTGTATCCGGTTGGGATATAACCGCCGCGCTCCAGGAGTTCATACTTCGCATTCACCGCTTCGGGTGTTCCCTTGGTGTCGGCGCGAATCACATTTTCAAGCACGACAACGTTACTGGGCTCGTGAACAGCAAAATACGGCTCCGCAGTGACGATCAACGCGAATGCCTGGAGATTGGTGGTGGCAGTCAGCTTGCTACGATCGTTGCCGCCGACCAATACTTCTCCAAGGTTCACTGCGTGACCATCAGGCGAGATCGCCCACATCACGTAGGTCAGATATTCAGCGCCAAAGATTGTGGGGCTTTGCAAATTCCCAAAGTCCGCTTCCACTTCCATGGTGCCGCGCTTGCTGCGCACTTTGGCTTTTCCATCGGCCGCAGGCAGCAAGGTGGTCCCAGCCAGGTCCACTTCCGAGGCGCCGCTGCGATGTTCGTAGTCAACCGCTTCGACGTTGCGGCTGGTTTCAATTACGGCATAGACGGGCATTGAGCCGGCGGGCACAAGAGCAATCGACTCCTGGGGGCCGGCCTGACCAAATGCGGTCACGCTGAGAACGCTTACGATGATGAACAGCATTGTGTGCTTCACGAGATCTCCTGCAGTCTGAAGACTGCCGTATTGCGTTGTTGTTTTCGGTTGGCGGGCGAAGCGGTGCGAGCTTCGATGGTGCGATCTTTCAGCGCCCGACGCGGAATTGATGGAGGTGATCGAACACTCCATAAAGATTCGCAATCCACAAGACCAAAACGACGACAACCAGTCCGTTCAGGATCGATTTGATTTGTGCCTGCATGGGGATGAACCTGTTGACAATCCACAGCAGAAGGCCAGCAGCAACCAATGTGATGAGGACAGTGGTAAGTGGCATATCGTGTTCTCCATCGATTCCCGGGACTCGATACCGCCATTGGCATCGTCGGGAAGTTACGAGCGTTCGACTCACTTAGCGTGGGAGCCATCAGAAAGTGGAGAACGATGGCTCCGCTTCACTCCCATTCTTGCGAATCGCTGGAGAAATGTCTGAGCCATACTGCTCATCCGGCAGAGTGATGAAGACAATCTCTAAATCTGATCTGGCGCTTTTGGAGACAGATTTGGCGGCTTAGACGGCGGGAGGACTTAAGGTGATCAAGTTCGAGCGAGAACTCGCGGAAAACAGGCGATTATTCGGATGCCCCATCGAGGCTTGGGTTGTGCCAACTGCCGTCTGGAGCGATGAGTCCGTCGGCCTCTTTCGGCCCCCAGGTGCCGCGTTTGTAACGGAGAACCGGGTGATGGCGCTTGAGAACGCGATCGACAACCTTCCAAGCGGCTTCAACCGCGTCTTCGCGTGTGAAGAGCGCCCCGTCGCCCTTCATGGCATCGCTCAATAGCCGTTGATAAGGCCCTTCCTCTCCCGGCTGTTCATCTGACAGAAAAAGCTCTCGCTCCTCTCCGATGAATTCCTGCCCGGCAAGCTTGATGCGGGCAGCCAGAGCGATCGCCGAGTTGGGAGAGAGCCGGAAGCGCAGATAATTCGACCGCGCTTGCGGCTGCACTGCATCGGCAAAGAGTTTCTGTGGAGGGCGCTTGAGCTCTACAAGTATTTCGGTAGCTGTGGTGGGCAGATACTTGCCCGACCGCAAATACCAGGGCACTCCATCCCAGCGCCATGAGTCGATGAAGAGCCGCAGGGCACAATAGGTTTCGACATCGGAGTGTTTCGCCACGTCCGGTTCATCACGATAACCCAAATACTGGCCGCGCACCAAATCATCGGGCTTCAGAGGGCACATGGCTTTAAAGACTCTGGCTTTCTCAATTTGCACATCCCCAAAGTCCCGGCCTGCAGGCGGTTCCATGGCCAGTAGCGCCGCAATCTGGAAAAGATGGTTTTCGATCACATCGCGCAGGCAGCCTGCTGTCTCATAAAACGCGCCGCGTTTGCCCACCCCAAAATCCTCCGAGAGAGTGATCTGAACGCTGGCCACATAGTTGCGATTCCAGATTGGCTCCAGAAATGAGTTGGCGAAACGGAAGTAGAGAATATTCATGATCGCTTCCTTGGCAAGGAAGTGATCGATGCGGAAGATCGAGTCCTCAGGGAACACGGCGTGCGCAACCTTGTTTAATTCACGCGCTGAAGCCAAATCGCGCCCGAAGGGCTTTTCGACAATCACGCGCGCATTCTTAGCCAAACCAGCGGCTCCCAGTCCTTTAATTACGGTTTCGAAGAGCGCAGGCGGGATTGCGAGATAGTGCGCGGGTCGTTGTGCCTTCCCTAGTGCCACTTTGATCGCCGTGAACGTATTGGCGTCCGTATAATCTCCGCTCACATACTTCAACAGAGACAAAAGGCGTTTGAGAGCGCGCTTGTCGTCAATTCCGCCTGCTCGCTTGATGCTGTCTGTCGCGCGCCGTTGCAGCCGCTCCAGGCTCCATTTCGGAAAAGCCACGCCGATCACTGGAACCTTGAGCGCGCCGCTTTTCACCATGGCATAGAGCGCCGGGAAGATCATCTTGTGGGCCAGATCGCCCGTCACGCCAAAGACCACCAGAGCGTCTGACTGGGAATTTGCCATCAGACGCCCTCTTTCTCGCCGGTCTTTTCTTCGTGGCCGCCGAATTGAAATCGCAGTGCGGATAAGAGCTTGTCGGCGAAAGTGTCCTCGCCGCGCGAACTGAAACGCTCGTAGAGTGCGGCGCTCAGAACGGGTGCTGGAACCGACTCGTCAATCGCAGCAGTGATCGTCCAGCGTCCCTCTCCGGAATCCGACACGCGACCGGTAAATTTTGCCAGATCCGGGCTGTCGAGCAGAGAGATAGCAGTCAGATCCAGAAGCCACGACGCGATCACACTGCCGCGGCGCCAGACCTCGGCGATGTCGGCGAGATTCAGATCGTATTGATACACCTCAGGGTTCCGCAAAGGCGTCGTCTCGGCGTCCACAGTTTGCTGCTGCTTGCCCACGTTGGCGTGATGAAGAATATTCAGCCCCTCCGCATACGAAGCCATGATTCCGTACTCGATGCCGTTGTGCACCATCTTCACAAAGTGTCCGGCGCCGTTGGGGCCGCAGTGCAAATAGCCGTGCTCCGCAGTGCCGCCCACTTTTTCTCTGCCCGGTGTGCGCGGCGCCGAATCAATGCTTGGCGCCAATGCGGAAAAAATGGGGTCGAGACGCTGAAACACATCCTTTTCGCCGCCGATCATCAGGCAATACCCGCGTTCGGCACCCCATACTCCGCCGCTGGTTCCCACGTCCACATAATGGATGCCTTTCGGTTTCAGTTCCGCGGCGCGACGGATGTCGTCGTGATAATAAGAGTTGCCGCCATCGATGACCACATCATCAGGTTGGAGCAGCGGGGTCAAGCCTTTGAGCGTTGCATCCACCACTCCGGCCGGCACCATCATCCAGATGGCGCGCGGCGTCTTCAACTTTTTCACGAAGTCTTCAAGCGAATTGGCGCCAACCGCGCCTTCTTTGGCGAGTGATTGTACGGCCTCCGAATGAATGTCGTACACGACGCATTGGTGACCGGCCTTCATAAGGCGCAGCACCATATTGTTTCCCATCCTGCCCAAGCCGATCATGCCCAGTTCCATGGAAATCCTCCCGATATGAGATTGGATGCGGGCGCGGGAAAGCTTGCGCACGATTACGAAGTATTTTATCCAAAGCGCTGCCGATACCAACAACGTGCAGGAGTGATCGAGGATTGCGCAGGATTGCCGCGTGACCAGTTATGGTTTCTGAGTTGCCGCAGCAGTGACCTGCACATGCTTGTCGGCTTCAGGTGTAAATAAGCTAACCGCCGGCGCTGGCTTGTCGACGGGTAGCTCAGTTCCAACGGGATAAATGAGAATCTGGATCGAACCCCAATCCGCGTCGAGGTTCGCGCCTTCTTGTTTGCCCATTCCCAACGTTTTGAGCTGGCTGTCGTCAAACCCGAAGTTCTCGACCAGATACTCGCGAATGACCATGGCCCTGGCCTCCGTGAGGACAAGATCCTTCTGGGTATCGCCATCCATGCCCGAGGAGACCTCGATAACCGCAACTCCGAATTGAGTCTGTGCCAGGAAGTCGCCGGCGGCTTTGAGGGTTTTCTGATCCTTTATCTTGGCGGAATCGCGGCTATCGAAGAGCTGCTTGGCCGCGTAAGTAAATATCTTTACGGGAGTGCTCTGCGGGAGACCGCTGATTTTATTTGCCGACAGATCGGAGGAGTCTTCATATCCGCGCTTCTTGAAATATCCGCTCAAAAAGAAATTATGCTTTAGCGCTTCCATATTTTCCTGGAAGTCCGTTACGCCGAGTTGCGCCTGCTGCATCGTGGCTTGCAGCGTGGTCGTAGTTTGTTCCAGATTGACGTAGAGTTGCTTGTCATTTACCAGGGATCCCACGGTTCCTTGTCCCGAATCGATCTTGGCGCTCACCGAGTTCAGATGGGCCGTGGCCGCGGTTGTGTTGACGATGGCCTGTTGACTGCTATCGAGGATCGCGTTCGCCTTTGTGAGCAGTGCGCCCAACTCCAACGGCGGTACGCTCTGGATGGTCCCGCCATCCTCTACCTCGGCTTGCCCGGCAGATCCAAACGAAATGGCCACGAATTGATTGCCCAGGACTCCCTCGGTTTCGATTGAGGCTACGGAATCCTGTTTGATGATCTCTTTTGTCGACTTGTTGAGATCCATGACGACGATAACCTTATCGCCCGGTTTGTGAGGCAGTGTGATGCTATGCACAATTCCGCTGTGAACGCCACCCACCTGCACGTCACCTCCCACAGCCAGGCCTGCAACATTGTCGAATTGCGTCTTCAGTTGGTAGGTGGAGCGAAACAGGTATTCCTGGCTCCCGATGATGAAGACCCCGGCAGCCAGTACTGCCAGCGTCAACACGACAAATGCTCCCAACCTTGCAATTCGCGACATAAATCCTCCTACGATTGCTGTAGAAATTCCTTAACAAATCTGATGTTGCTTTGTTGAAGGTCTTTGAACGTACCTTCGATCACTACGTCGCCTTCATTAAGCAGGGCGAGACGGCCAGCGATCGTTTTGGCGCTATGCAGATCGTGCGTGACGACGATGGACGCCATCTGCCGTTCCCTCTGAAGCTTGAGAATCAGTTCATCGATTTCGCCTGAACTGATGGGGTCGAGGCCGGCCGTAGGCTCGTCGAGCAACAGAATCTCCGGCTCAAGAGCCAGTGCACGCGCCAGGCCCACGCGCTTTTGCATGCCGCCTGATATATCCGACGGCATTTTATTGAGAGCGCCATCCAAGCCCACCTCGGCCAGCAACTGCTTCACACGGTCGTCGCGGTCAGATTTGGACAGGTCTCTGCGATGGTGTTCGAGGGGGAAGGCTACGTTCTCCCGGATCGTGAGCGAATCGTAAAGCGCCGCCTGCTGAAACAGGAATCCCATCTTCTTGCGGATTTCTCCGATGCGGTCGAGAGCCAGACCCGCGATGTTCTGGCCATGAATGCAGATAGATCCGGAGTCGGGCGCATCGAGGCCAATAATCAGCCTCAGCAACACGCTTTTCCCCGTGCCGCTGCGTCCCAGCACGGCCAGGGTTTCTCCTTTGTTCACGCGCAAGCTGATTCCGTTTAAGACCTTGTGGCCCGGGAAGGATTTGTATACGCTCTCGACAGCAACAACGGGCACGGAACCGCTCTGCTTGGGTTCAGCTTGCTGCGTCGCGATGTCAAACGTTGTGGCCATAGTTGTTTCACGCGTGTTTAAACAACGGTTAAGGGAAAAAGACCAGGATGAATTTCACCAGGACAACATCAGCCAAAATCAGGAAGAGTGAAGCCAGTACGACCGAGTTGGTGGCTGCGCGACCCACACCCGCAGCCCCACCGCGAGTGCGCATTCCCTGAAAACACGCGATCAGCCCGATGATCAGGCCATAGACGGCAGTCTTGAATGTCTGTGGCAGGAATGCATTGAAGGTGGCGCCATTAAAGCCGCTTGAGATGAACTGATGGAATGAGAGCGGTTCAACCAGAGCCTGTGCAAACCAGCCCGTCAGTAACGCACACGCGTCGGTGGCGAGGGCGAGGAGCGGCAACATCAGGATGCAGGCAACTATGCGTGTCGCTGCCAGCAGCCGATAAGGATTGATCGCGGATGCTTCGATGGCGTCGATCTGCTCGGTCACCTTCATTGATGCAAGTTCGGCGCCCATGCCTGCGCCTACGCGCCCGCTTACCACCAGGCCGGTAATGACCGGACCCATAATCTGAACGACGGAATACACAAGGGTGGCGGGAAACATTGATTTGGCGCCGAATCGAGTGAGGCTGTAGCGGGCTTCGAGCGAGATGATGACGCCAATTGCAGCGCCTGCCATGGCGACCAGCGGCAGAGACTTCGACCCAACTTCGTCGAGCTGCTGAATCAGTTCGCGCCATTCATACGGCGGCGTAACCGCGGCTGTGGCGACTCGCCAGGAAAAGATGCCCAGTTCTCCAAACCACTCGAAAAAACTGTTAAACAGGCTCTTGGCAGAGCCTGCCACTTCAGATACGAGGTCGACTCGCAGCACCGGAAGAGGTGGGTTGAGGCCCGCAACGGCTGTGGATTCGCGATCGTTCAATGATTTGGACCTTTATCCGGCGAGCCGTGCGCATTGTTCAAATGCATCCGTGAAATCAAGGCGTGAGGTCCGCTATAGAAAAACTCCAGAGCAATGTTGCCACCCATATATCCCAGCAAACTATAGTTGCCCATCCGGAACGCATCCTTTGCGTTGAAGCGATCCGGATACCACAGGTAGACCGCGGTCATGGTACCCGCATAGGGCGCGACAAGCGCGGAGATAGAAAAGACGCGATGACCGTCCTGGCCACGGCGCCCTGTGAAGGTGGAAATCACTGCGTGGCGCAGTCGCGGAAGCGGACCCGCGCATTCGCAGCGGTAGTACCTGGTGTCTTCCCTGAAAGCTTCCGCCAGCCCATAACGCGTGGTGGTTCCAATCGCCGCGATCCCAAAGTCGGACCCAAACCGCTTGCCGAAACCCTCGGCTCCCTGGCCCCACTCTGGAGGGGAATTGGTCCACTGATTAATCCCCGCGGCGAGCGCGGCGCCGGCAATTGGATAGGGGCCGAATGCGTCGAAAGCGTAGTTGCTCACCTTTGTTCTTTCGGTCGGCCGAACATAGTCCAGGTCCAGTGTCCCTGTCGCTGAGGCCGTGATTCCTGAAATAGCAGAGGGGTCTCCGGGAGAGACAAGCGATTGCGATCTTGCCGGCAGTGGCATCGCGGCCAGGGCCGAGGTGACCAACACTAAAAGCACGGAAAGTCTCATCGTCTCCCCTTTCATCGGCATCGCCCATTTCGGGCACGCCATGTGCGGCCAACGAGCTGTCGCGTCGCATAGCTACACCCAAAGAGATGTTTTCAGAATGAAGGCCTACAAGGATGGTCACATTTGCACGCCATCGCGAGTTGTCAGCGAATGCGATGGTCGCACAAGGCAATCAAGGCGAAATTCGCAGGGTCCTGCAGATGGTCCACAAGGCATATGTCCAAAAGAGCACAGTCTTTGCGGTTGTGACGCGAGGAGAATGGAAAAAACCAGTTTTTTCTGCGGTTCGGCGAGGTGTCTGCAATGTCTGAGGTTCATGCTTTTCCTTCCATTCCCACCAGGATTTTGTTGCCCATCGACTTCAGCTCGTCTTCGCAGGCAGCTTTGGAGATGGCCGCCGGCCTTGCGAAGCACTTTCACGCGGAACTCCATCTTGTGCATGTGATCCCGATGTTTCCCGCCTCAACTCTTCCCGACTTTGTCCCCGAATCCAAATTCCTTCAGGATACGAGATCCATTGCGGAGCGGCATCTGGCGAAGTGCCATGAAGCTCTTGCGGCCAGGGGAGTGAAGTCGACTTCCAGCGTTGAAACTGGGAATGACATCGCCGGGAACATCATGGAAGCGGTGGAGCGCGAGCATACCGACATGGTGGTGATCTCCACGCACGGCATCTCTGGCTGGCATCCGCTGGTCTTCGGCTCGATCGCCGAAAAGGTGGTAAAGCTCGTGCAATGTCCCCTCCTGCTTCTGCGATCGACCAAGCCCGACACCGGCGGGAAGGTTGTAGCAGTGCCCTCCACAGAATGGTGGTAGGAAAGCGCGGGACCCCGCTTCGGAGAGCTCACCTGGGGCGGACCTCCAGCGCCTCTCTCGGTGAGCAATATTGACCATACGCGATTCCTGCGTCCGGGCGATGATGGACAGATATTGATGGTCGTTGCGAGGATCCTCCGGCAGACTGTCCCAATTTCGAACCGGCGATTCTTGCTCTATTCGCCACAATCTCTACACACGGCATGCTGCGGCGAAGCTCTCCTGGTCATGCGGAGGCAACCCAAAATGATCGCGCTGTAACGAGGTAGTTATGTTGATGACCGAAGATGGCAAAACATTCGATTCCGCCGCCTTTCTGGCCAACCCCGGGCTCGGCCGGAAGATTATCGAATTAAAGCCCAAAGAGACCTTCTTCTGCCAGGGCGACCCCGCGGACTCTGTGTATTACCTGCAAGTGGGCCGTGCGAGAGTCACAGTTGTTTCGCAGACGGGCAAAGAGGCCACCATTACTCTTTTAGCGGCTGGCGATTTTGTCGGAGAAGAGTCTCTCGCGGCAATCGTGGGACTGCATTTGGCAACCGCAACTGCCGTGAACACCTGTACCGCGCTCAAGATCAGCAGAAAAGCAATGATTCGCGTGATGCATGACGAGCCCGCATTCGCCGACATATTTCTCAAATTCCTGCTTGCCCGCAGCATGCGCACCCAGGCCGATCTTGTCGATCAGTTGTTCAACTCCAGCGAGAAGCGCTTGGCGCGGATTCTCCTGTTGATGGCCGAATTCGGCAAACCGGGCGAACCGGAAACCTTCATCCCGCCCATTACTCAAGAAACGCTGGCAGATATGATCGGCACGACCCGGTCGCGCGTCAGCTTCTTCATGAATCGTTTTCGCGAGCTCGGTTTTATCAGCTACAACGGCCGCATCCAGGTACATAAGTCGCTGCTCAACGTAGTTCTGCTCGATCAATTGCCTGACCACAACGCGGAGAAACCTGCGCTCGACCCTGTCGCATGAGTATGTCCCGCCCGGGGCTTCACGCAGTACCTGCACTGCCGCCGCTCCTCTCACAAACTGTATGTATTGATCCCGGTCGGCCGTTTCTCATAGTGCAAAAGTGCACATCCATCCCAAGTTGCCTGGAGTAGATTCAGGCCATGATGAGCCGCTTGATACGCCGCATTCTCAAGATCGGGCCGTTTAATGTGGACGTGGTAATGTCCGGTGCCGGGTGTTTCGTATTCACGCGCGGCTTTCGGGTGGCGGCAATGGGACAAGAACGACCGGACACGCGGTCATCCATGCGTGCCGGTGGCAAGTCCACAACGCCATTGGAGGGTATCGGCGCAGCACTCTTCCTCTTGGCCTTTGTCGCGAGTGAAGCCGCGGCAACGATTGTGGCGTTTCGCCGCTGATTTCGAATTTCAGTCTTGGAATGTTGTTCCTGGCCGTTAGCCTGTTTGACTTCGGGAGTCTGCGATGTCCGCATCGAACATCTCATTAAATTTGCAGCCGCGAAACTTGATTCTGCGCGATCCGCGGACTCTGGTGTTTGGACGAACGCCGGCACTGTCGCAGCAGCCGGCGCCCAGCCGTTCGCTTCCCGGTCGGATCGCGGTGGTCGGAAACCACCTTCCCCGGCAATGTGGAATTGCAACTTTCACAACTGATTTGAGTGACGCCATCACCGCTGAGTACGGGGCTGCGCTCTTGTCGGTAGTGGCCGTCAACGATCCGCAGTCGTCGTATGCTTATCCCGCGCGAGTGCGGTCCCAGATCGTCGAAGGCGACATATCCTCATATCGGGCAACCGCAGATTGTCTCAACGCCACGAATGTCGATTTAGTGTGTTTGCAGCACGAGTACGGTATCTTCGGGGGGAAAGCGGGCAGCCACGTATTGGAGTTGCTGCAACGCCTCACCATGCCGGTGGTAACAACACTCCATACCGTTCTCAGTCAGCCGGACCGCGATCAACGAATGGTCATGCAGCAGATCGCCGCGCTCTCCGATCGTCTTATTGTGATGAGCAAGTACTCTTCTCGCGTTCTGCACGATGTATTTGGGGTGCCGGCTGAAAAGATCGATTTGGTGCCGCATGGCATTCCCGACTTTCCCTTCGTGCAGCCGGAGATTTACAAAGGCGCGCTTGACCTCGCGGGAAAGTCTGTATTGCTTACCTTCGGCTTGTTGTCTCCCAACAAGGGGTTCGAGAGCGTGATTCGCGCCCTACCACGCATCCTCGCCCGTCACAAAGACGTTGCGTACGTGATCGCGGGCGCCACTCACCCGCATGTCAGGGCTCGCGAGGGTGATCGATACCGGGATCAATTGCAGGCCATGGCCAAAGAATTGGGAGTTGAACGGGAGGTCATCTTTCACAACCGGTTCTTCAGCCCTCAGGAGATGGCCTCGCTGGTCGGGTCTGCCGATATTTACATCACACCTTACTGTCACGCGGCGCAGGCAGTATCGGGAACCCTGGCCTACGCCATGGGCGCGGGCAAAGCCATCATCTCCACTCCCTACTGGCACGCCGCCGAGCTCCTCGATGATGGGCGCGGTACTTTGGTTCCCTTTGAAGATCCGGCCGCTATCGCAGCGGCGGCAATCGATCTCCTGGACAACGATTTGGAACGCCAGGCCATGCGCAAGCGTGCTTACACCTATGCACGTGAGATGGTCTGGAACCGGGTGGCGCAATCCTATATGTGCTCATTCTCGCGGGCTCTTACCCATCGCGTACAACCGGCGCGCCTCAGGTTCCCTGCTCATGCTGTCGAGAACATCACTGCAAGCCGGCCCTTAGTTGCATGAGCGCGTTTCCCGTTTAGAGCGATTTCTGTTGAGTGTGTAGGCGAAAACCGCCCCGGACACGCATGCCTGCTGCAGAAAAGTCAACCGCGCCCATGAATTTCCGTTTTGCTGCGACAACCTTCGTCACTGCGCGGACGGTTGGCTCGCGCACTGCCAAATAAATCGCCGATTCTTTCACAAGCTTCGATTCATCCCGGACAGATTCGCATTATGTGGGAGTGCCCGAACCATCGAGGTTCGCCTGGCCCGGCGGCACTGGGACCGCCGATTCGGAGATGTCCGCTGGCCAACTGGCACGAGACTGGCTACGACGCGGGGCATGTAAAACCAGCCCCGCCTGTGCCGCGAGAGCAGAGAGCACCACGATGGCCAATAAAAACCCGATCAGCAGCCAGACAGAGCCACTGTCCGTGAAATCGCCGCCCAAGAACTTGAATTCGTGCCAACTCAAAATCGCCAGCGCATTGTTCATTGCGATATGCATGGCTTTCCTCCGCGCAGTAATTGCGTTGCTCACATGTCGTTGTCTGAACAGTGATTTCCGCTCCGCCGCGAATCTTCCAACGGCGAGTCGAGCTTGTAGCAGATCGCTCTACCGGAATATTCCCAACAGGTAGCACACCAGAAGAATCACGAGCACGGTACCCAGCCCTATGCCGGCGCCTCCGCCTCCGCCCCACCGGTTGTAGCCGTAGTATCCTCCGCCTCCACCGAAAAGCAGAACCAGAACAATAATGAGAATGATCATTGCGCGTCCCCTTTTACTCCGGGCATCCCGGGTTATGACTCTCGTTCGTTTGCGCTGAGCGTGCGCCGCTAGGCGCGCATGGACTGCGGAGCACTCTTCGCAATCTCGTCCGTATGTCTCACAGCTTCCACGGAGTATCCCAGAGCCTTCTTGGCCAGTTCCTGGGCGGATGCGTGATCGCCTGTGCTATGCCCATGGGCAGCGGCTTCATGTGCGTAGGCAGCCTTCGTGTGAAGCTCCGCCAGATGCGAATCTTTGCTCGCTGTCATTCTCTTCTCCTGTTGTTTGCCGGATCCTACGACCCCTGCATTTGCAGATTCCTACGCTGGACCCGAAAAAACTGACCAATTTGGTACACGTTCGCCGGCGACAACTGTTGGAATGATTTCGATTTCCATGCGCCTTCCACGAAACGCAGGCTCAGTTTGGTTGGAATAGCTTGACCAACTGGTCTGGCGGAACGGGCCGGCTGAAAAAGTTTCCCTGGGCTTCGTCACATTCGTGTGTCCATAAGAACTCCAGATCTTCAGCCGTTTCGACTCCTTGAGCGTTAACGCGGAGATGGAGGCCCCGACCCATGTCTATGAACGCTTCCACGGCGGCTGTTCCACCGGGTGCAGTGGTGATCTGGCGGACGAACGACCGGTCGATCTTGAGGGCATTGAGGGATAATTTCCGCATGCTGCTCAAGCTGGAGTTGCCGGTGCCGAATTGGTCGACCGACACATGCACGCCTTTATCCTGGAGGGCCTTGAGGACAAATGCTGTGCGCTCGAGATCGCGCATCAGAACCCTCTCGTTTACATCCAGTTCCAACAACGACGGATCCAGGCCAGTCTTGTCGAGCGCTGCGGACAGTCCGTCCAGAAAACCCTCGCTCTGAAACTGCACTCCTGAGACGTTGACGGCTACCGCCCTTGCGGGCACACCCGCATCCGCCCAAGTTCGGGCTTGCGAGCAAGCTGCCTCAAACACCCAGGCGCCGATGGGCAGAATCAAGCCGGATTCCTCTGCGACGGGAATGAATTGCCCCGGAGGAATCGTTCCGAGCGTGGGATGGTTCCAGCGTGCCAGTGCTTCAGTCCCGGTAAAGGCTCCCGTCTTCAAATTGACTTTGGGCTGGAAGTGCAACGTCAATTCGTTCTGTTCCAGGGCGCGCTTCAGTTCCTCGTGGGTGAACTGGTGCTCAGATGAGCAGACGTTCAACTCCGGACTGTAGAACTCACAACTCTGGCACCCGTTCTTCTTGGCCCGATACATTGCGGTGTCTGCATTCCTGGTGAGCGTCTCCGCATCGAAACCGTCGTCAGGATAGACGCTCACACCGATGCTTGCGGTGACGTGAATCTGTTGGCCGTCGATTGAATGAGCCTCATCCAGCGCGCCGAGCACTCTTCTTGCTGTAGCAGCAGCATCTTGAGGCCGATGTACATCCTGCAGCAGCACTGCGAACTCGTCGCCCCCATACCGGCTGACCGTATCAGGGTCGCGTACACAGGCCAGCAAGCGTTTTGCCACAGATTGAAGAAGTTTGTCGCCGGCCTCATGCCCCATGGAATCGTTGATTTCTTTGAAGCCATCCAAATCCAGGAACAGCACAGCGACCTGTCCTCCGTGTCTCCGCGCAAGAGAGATAGCCTGACCAGCCCGGTCGCAAAAGAGCGATCGATTGGGCAAACCGGTTAGAGAATCATGTTCGGCCAAATGGGCCATTTGCTCCGACCGCGCTTGCGCCGCGCTCACGTCGCGAAAAACAATCACTGCCCCAGTGACTGTCTCTCCACGGTTGTGGATGGGGGCAACGGAGTCTTCAATGAAGACTTCATGACCGTCACGGCGGATGAGCAAACAATTCAACGGTAGTTTGCCCGTCAGGTTCTCCGATGCCGCCTTCGCCATCGGATCCAGAATCGCCTTGCGCGTGGTGGCGTCCACGATCCGGAAAACTTCGGTCAGGTGCCGGCCGGCCGCTTCCTTCAGCGGCCAGCCCACCATCTTGCTCGCCATGGGATTGAAGAAGGTGATGTTTCCTGAAATGTCGGTGCAGATTACGGCATCTGCGATAGATTCGAGCGTGGACTCAGCACGTTCCTTGTCGTTGATCATCTCGCGGATGATGCGAGCTTGCTCGGAGTCATTCCTGATCGGAAGAGCGGTCTTGTCTGGGTTTTTCCCCATCGGCTTCACCTCGGTGCGAGTAACCTGGAACCACTTGCCTAGAATTCATGAGTTCAAAGAACCTACCCAGACGAAATTGATCGAAGAATCTCAAAGAGCTAAGTTACAAACTGTCCTTTATTGCACACCTTGGGATTACCAAAGTACCGTCTGAGATCCAGGGGAGAATATTGCGAACTTATCGTGCTGATTCGGCAGCAGCTAGCCTGCCGGCGAGCATAGGTTCAAATCCTCTGTCCGCGAACAGGATGTGAACTAATTTGGTTCCTGTTGCACGGAATCAGGGCCCGGGACAGTGCGTGAGCCGTTCAACATTTGGCGGAGTGGCAAGCCTCAGGTTGGCGACAATACGCCAGGAGCCCCCAAAAACTTGCCGCATCCGGGTACATTAGTCGCTGCTGAACGTCGCTCTTCTCGATCAATCGCCCGACCAGAACGCCGAAAAACCTGCGATCCTCCCTGTCCCTTGAGCGCCTTCAGCCGGTGCTTTACGCAGTTACCGCAGACTATGGGAGCGCAGACCGGGGAGGTGGGCCCGTTGCATCGGGAGTCTCGCGTCCCGCTAACGCCGGAGCCCCATTTGAATCGACAACGTTGACTAGCGACCAGGCGCTGCCGGCCAGATCATAGTGAAAGTCTCCCTGCTCATCCATCACCAGCCTGCTTGCCGGGTAGATGAATCCCGTGCTCTTGGTATTGTCGGTGTCGTTGATGTCGAATTGACCAACCATGAGGTCGAAGGACTGGGCATCGGGATTCGGATTGACTTCATCGGATTGAAGCGGACGGTTGGCGATAAACGTGATCTCCCGCCCGGTGGGCGTCACGACCGTTTGGATGAAAGCGACGTCAAATCCGAGATCTCCGGTGATTGAGCAATGACCGGCCGCTTTAGTTTTAGCGAGCACGGCTGCCAATTCCCGATCCCGGCCCTCCTGGAATGCCAATGAAAGAACCTGAAGATCCGCGGAAGTGGTGTAGTTGTAAACCGTCAGCGTGATGCTGACCGCGTTACCATCTTTCGCGAATGTGGCCTGAATCTTCTCTGAAGCTGGACTGCTGGAGAATGCCTGAATAGTTCCCAGTGCGAATAGGCCCGCGAGCAGCAAGATGGGGAGTCCTAACATGCGGCCATATCGACTTAGCCTCGTGAGTCGTCTCATTCTGTGATCCTCCAGTCTTACCTAGGCGCACTTCGCGCTCAAAAGCTTCGCACTATGCGGCGGACTTCTTCTCTTGAGGGCTTTGGTCCTGAACGATCTGATCGAAGATGGCGCGGTATTGGATCAACGCGGTGCGGAGTTTTTCAGTGCTTTCTTCACCGCGGTAGGGCAGCACTGCGACGGCGTGCGCCGCGCGGTAGTTTTCCATCACGCCGGGGTAAAGGACGGAGACATCGGCGGCGCGCTGTTCAAAACTGTCCTTGGGATAGCCGCGGGCTTCGAGGAGCGCGGTGATCAGGTCGTCGGCTTCAGTGACCGCGGCCTCAGGGTGATCGAGGAAGCGGGATTGCACGGTTTGCCACTCGGCGGCGAATCGCGCCTGTTCGGCGGCGCCGAGATCGCGAATCCTCAGTGCGTGCACGCGGGCTTCACGATCGGCCAGTTTTTCCTCGGCCGTATTCAAAGAGCCATGCTCCAGGACGGCGCGGTCGTACTCCGATCCGAAACGATTGCGGAAGGCCGCAGTCTTGGCTTTGCGGCGCCTAAGATAATCGCCAGCGACGATGATCACAACGACGAGTACAGCTACTGCAACGATGATCTGGGCAATCGTGAATTGATGAAACATTGTCTTCTCCTATGCGGGATTTCCTCGGCTGCAAAGAGTGAGGGTGAGGGCCTTTGCGGATAGGGAAGGAACCCACGCAGAATTCATCATGGGCGGCCGCGCGCGTGAATGATGGCCACAATTGCACACAGTGGAATGGGGAGGGAAGTAAGAGAAGTCTGGGAAGGTGCCTTCCGCCGTTGCAGCGCGAAGGCCTCCCGGATCAATCCTGGTCGCGCTTCCGCCAGGTTGTTCCACCGCCGCTCGAATACCGCTCGGTGACGCCCCCCTCGCGAATGTTCACAGCCAAGCGAGTGCGAAGACCGTGGAGGTTCTCGTCGTCGCTCCAGGAGCTTTGCCGGAGGAGATCGCGGTCGTATTCGGGCCCGAAGTAATTGCGGAACGGCGCACTTTCATCGCAGCGATTTTCAAAGGAAGTCTTGATGGCCTTCACCGCCCCGAGAATAAGGACGAAGGCGCCCACGACCAACAGGGCAATCGTAAGGTGAGACATCGCATTCTCCTTTGCAACGAATGGCCACGACAGCTCGTGCAGCGTGGCCGGGCATGCCAGCGACCCAAATCAACTGTGGAGCAGGTTTGGGTGGGAGGGCTGGTCAAAACTGCTCATCATGGAGCAACGTCAAGGCGCACTGCGATCCTCATGGGCAGGTAATCGTCGCTGCATCTCTCTAGGGATGAGAGAGGTCTCAGGTGGACGGGCTCGCCGCAGGGCATTGCCCCGGACCTGGAACTCGATCCAAACACTGGATGAGCCTTCGCGGTTATCGGTTCGTCCACGATTTCGAGAGTGTTGCCTCGTCGATTTCCCGGCACGTCCCCTTGCATTCTCACCGACTCGAGCAGGGAGCAAAACTGATCAGATATTCCCACGTAGAGGAACGATGGTGACAACAGGAGATGACTATCATGCCGGAACAAACTGAGGATCAAGAATCGACAGCATTAGTGGACGCGATTGTTTCAGAGGCAGCAGAGAACAGGATTGAACGCGTCGCCGAGGAAGCCGCTGAGAAATCCACAAAAACGGTACAACGATACGACACAGATCACTCGATCATTTCAAAGTAACTGACCCTTCGGGACATTCAGCCTGAGGTTGACGCCGCGTAGCCGACGAGCGCCACGTGGCTATGTCTGGGTGAGGCTACGAAAAGAATTTTCAGGGCCGGCCCAGCGAACCATCGGGGAACCCGCCCGGTGGGTGGACCGCAAGCCGCAATGGACGAGCAAAACGCGAGACGTTCGCGGCTGAGGGATGCTTTTCAATCGGCTCCGAAGATTCATGCAACCCGCTCTAGGTTCAGGCCGTCAGATAAATTATCGGGCGGCGGAGATCGCATCAAAGATATCAGGAACTTGCTGGGATACCAGGAACTGGTTGGCGATAACTCCCCAGATGGCTCGAACTAACGGAGCGAGCTCAAATGAATGTGAAGCAACTTGAAGAAACAGCGCATGCTCTTTTCGCGAGCGACAAGGGCCTGCTGGCGATGGATGAAAGTAACCCAACGTGTAACAAGCGTTTTGCCCAGTTGGGGATTCCGCAGACCGTAGAGGCTCGGCGGGCTTATCGGGAGATGATTGTGTCCACTCCCGGACTGGGCGAATGCATCAGTGGCGCCATCCTCTACGACGAGACGATCCGTCAGCAGACGAAAAATGGTACTCCGTTTGCCACGGCCCTCAAGGAAGCGGGGATCGTTCCTGGGATCAAGGTCGACCTGGGCGCCAAGAGTTTGGCAGGCTTTCCCGGCGAAAAAATTACCGAAGGGCTGGATGGATTGCGCGACCGGCTCAATGAATACTCTGGCATGGGCGCACGCTTTACCAAGTGGCGCGCCGTGATTGCTATTGGCGACGGCATCCCAAGCCGAGGCTGCATTGCGGCCAACGCGCAAGCATTGGCTCGCTACGCCGCATTGTGCCAGGAAGCTGGACTGGTGCCCATTGTCGAGCCCGAAGTTCTCATGGACGGTGATCACTCCCTGGAGCGGTGCTTCGAAGTCACAGAAGAGGTTCTGCGAAAAGTCTTCTGCCAACTCCATGCACAGCGAGTGGTGCTGGAGGGAATGATCCTGAAGCCCAACATGGTTCTTCCAGCACTATCCGATCCCCTTCAAGAGTCCGTAGAAGAAGTGGCCGATGCGACGGTACATTGCTTCTTGCGCGCTGTGCCCGCGGCCGTTCCGGCAATTGCGTTTTTGTCGGGAGGACAACCCGCGGAGCTGGCCTCGGCACGCCTGAACGCGATGAATGTGAGATTTAAGTCGCGGCTGCCCTGGGCGTTGGCATTCTCATTTTCCCGCGCCATCCAGCAACCGGCATTGGAGATTTGGATGGGCCAGGAGGCCAATGTGCCAGCAGCTCAGAAGGCTTTATATCATCGGGCATGCTGCAATCGGGCTGCGCGCCGCGGCGAATACGACGCGGCCATGGAGACGAAATGACTGGAAGCAAGCACAATCATGAAGGAAATAGCGCCAACAGCGGTGAACCCGAGCCCGGCCCCTACTGGAAGCGTATGCATCGTGACTGGCGGTTCTGGATCGGCGCGCTTTTCATGGCGGCCGCGCTCGCTATTTACGTTCTCAGTGGCGACCTGGCATGGGTTCCACACGGCCATCGGCTTCCCTGAGACTGCAAAGGATCAGGTACGGATGGAAAATGAAAAAGCTGATTGTCTTTGATTTGGACGGAACGCTAGCTGCCAGTAAATCGGCTCTCGATGCCGAAATGGCGTCCCTCCTGCATTTCTTGCTGGGCGTGGTTAAGGTGGCAGTCATTTCAGGGGGCGCCTGGCAACAGTTTGAAACGCAGGTGCTATCCCAGCTTCCCCACGACGAAAGCCTGGAAGAACTATCGATTCTTCCCACTTGTGGCACTCAGTTTTTTCAATACGCAGGGGCGTGGAAGAAGCTCTATTCGGAAGACTTCACGGCAGATGCAAGAGAGAAGATTGTCAGTGCTTTGAACAAAGCGATCGCATCCGCCGGCTTCAATGTGGAAAAAACCTGGGGTGAAACCATCGAGAATCGGGGAAGCCAAATCACGTATTCTGCACTCGGCCAGCAGGCACCGCTGGAAGAGAAAGTGAAATGGGATGCGGCTTTCGCCAAGCGCACGAAGATCAAGGCAATCCTCGATGTTCTGATTCCTGATTTCTCGGTCAGAATCGGCGGCGAGACGTCGATCGACATCACCAAACCAGGGATTGACAAGGCATACGGAATCAGGAAACTGCGCGATATTCTTGGGATCTCGTTACGGGAGATGATCTACGTCGGCGATGCGTTGTTTCCAGGAGGAAACGACTACCCGGCGGAACAAGCAGGCGTGATTTCAATTCCGGTTCGAGGCCCGAGCGAAACCAAGCGGGTTGTCGAAGCCATCATCGCTTGTCTGGGCGATGATCGGCAGACGCGTATCTTCGAAGCGCCGGGCGCAATTGCCTCCACGGCCGTTCTTGAGCAAATCTGAACAGTTTCGATTTCGCTGCTCGATGAGACTCATTCCGGGTGTGTCCCGTTTACCATGGCAAGAGACGTCACGATTCGTTGCAGGTTGACAACGACGAAACAAGCCGCCTGACCGCGCTGGGCGATGATAAGGAACTGGGAGGATCATCGAGTTGCAAATTCAGTCTCCTCTTAGTTCCCAATACGCGCTGGAGCCTGCTCCAACTGCCGACAGCGAGACACCGCTTTACACGCAGACGATGGGAAATGGAGTCAACTGGATTTTTGCGATCACCCTTGCAGCCTTTCATCTTGCCGCGCTGGCCGCCTTGTTCTGTTTTCGATGGTCGGCCCTTATTGCGTTTGTGGTGATGTGGGTTCTGGCGGAAAATGTCGGGATCGCGATGGGCTACCACCGCCTGCTGACTCACCGCGGATACTCGACTCCAAAGTGGTTGGAGCATTGCATTACTACTTGCGGTACGCTTGCCCTCCAGGGCGGTCCCATCTACTGGGTGGGCGTTCATCGCATGCATCACAGATATACCGATAAGGGGGGAGACCCGCACTCGCCGCGTGACGGGAAGTGGTGGTCCCATATGGGATGGATTGTGAACGGCGCTCTTCGCAATAAATCGGAAGCGCTCAAGCGCTACACCCCGGATCTGGCACGGGACCGCTACTATGTCTGGCTCAGTAAGTATCACTGGATTCCGTTGACGGTCGCCGGCATTGCGCTTTTTGCATTCGGAGGATGGTCGTGGCTTTTGTGGGGCGCAGTTCTGCCTGCAACCATTGGATTCCACGTTACCTGGATGGTCAACTCCGTCACGCATCTGTGGGGCTCGCGGCGCTTTTCAACGAGTGACGACTCGCGGAATAATTTTTGGGTTGCGCTCGTGACCGGTGGGGAAGGATGGCACAACAACCATCACGCATATCCGGTGTCTGCCCGTCACGGATTGGCCTGGTATGAAATCGATGTCAATTACTATGGCATTCATCTCCTTGAAAGACTCGGCCTTGCACGCCATGTCAAGGTTGCGAGTCTGAAGTCTGCGGCACAAAACAAATCAACGCCGCGATCGCGAAATGCAGTCGATACTGCGATGGAAGATGGTCCCCACAGTCTGACGTCACAGTCCGCAACTAGCTTCAACGCCCCAACTTCAGCACGCTAGTTGTAGTCTCAGCCCCTCGCCATCGTCAGGGACCGCGGCTGAAATTCGGTAGTGCTCCGCGTCAAAGCTGTTGGGGTACCAAGCGCGTGCGAATCCACATCAAAAGCATATCCTGCCAAATCTTGATCCGCTGGTTAGACCAATGGAGGGGAAGGACTCGCCCATTCGCTCCGTCGATCCTTGATTTTCAAGGAGTTTCGCGAGAAGTCGACTTTTTTCTTGACAGCCGCAAACAGTCGCTAAGATAATCCTCACGTTCTGAGGTCTGACCACTAGGAACTCTTTCTCTGAAGTACTTTCCCTGTTCTGCAAAGCCCTGTGAGATTTTTGGGAGGTAAGTCGATGCGCCGTGCATATGCCGTAGCTGTGTTTGCCGTGAGCGTTCTTGTTTCCTCGAGCCTTTCTGCTCAAGCCCCCATTGCATTGCCGAACACCATGACGACGTTGGGCGGAACCTCGCCCATGACGGCTGCAACCGGGACACAATGCCCCAACCTTCCCACGGGAGTGTTATCTACGGATGCGTTGGGCGACGGGTGTCTCGCCGTCAATGGCATTTTTGGCGTAGGCTCCTACAGCGGCGTGGTGGTCGACCCTTTCGGCAATGTCTTGGTCAATGACGACATCAAGGGCGTATTACATTTGATCAATCCCACATCGGGAATCATGACGCTGGTGGCGGGCGGCGGGACAGCCTGCTCAAACAAATTGGATTCGTCCGGCGACGGCTGTGTGGCGGCGACGGGAACGCCAACCGCTCCCATTACAGGTGCGCGCGGAGTTGGTATCGATCCCTACGGCAATGTCCTGCTAGCCGGCTACGGTGACCACTTCGTTCATATCATCTGCCGCAACGCCTCGCCGCTGTGCGTCAGTGGGACGCCTTCTCCTTCGGCCACGAATCCGATCCAGATACAGATTGGCAATATGGGATTGGTGGCTGGATGCGCCTATTCCGGAGGCTCGAGCGGCGTGACCGGCGCGGGTGTCGACAGCACCCCCGGCTTCACCATTGATGGCTTTAGCGTTGCAGCCTTCGCGAATGCTGGCGGAAGCTCGTCGGCCTGCACTACGTCACTGGGAGAAGTGGATCAGCCGCGCGGTGTAACCGGCGACATCTACGGCAATATCTACTACGCGGATACGGCGAGCGAGCGTTTGCGCGTCGTGCTGGGACCACAGTCGTATAACGGCGTCACCAACCCGCTATGGGCAATCCTGGAGGAGAATTCATCCTGGTCGACGGTAAAAGCAGGGTATGTGTACACCATTGCGAATACTGCCACGACCGCGACAACTGCGGGTTCCCAAACGCATTGCAACGGCAATACAAGCAATCCTTCCCCTTATGCCACTGACACGCATGGCGACGGATGTCTGTTCACCAGTGCTTCGGTGAACTCGAGTTCCAGCGATACGCAGGGCGTAGCCGTCGATGCCGCGGGCAACGTGATTTTCACTGACGCGGGCAACGGGCTGCTACGTGTGTTCTATGTGAGCAATGGTTCCAATTTCGCCAGCGGAACGTCCGGGTTCACTGCCGGGCTGGCAATGCAGAATGCAGTCACTGTCAACAATTCCAGCTACACAGGCTGGAGCGGTGCTAACTCGCCTACCGCGGGCTTTGTTTATATGCTGGCGGGCGCGGGCTCCGGGTCCGGTACTGGAAGCGTCTCCACAACTCCCAGGCTGGGCTACAGTACGACCAGTTTGAGCAGCGGTATCACCAAGGTGACGGTAAGCCCGCAGGGCAATATCTTCATCGGCTATGGTTCTACGACTGCAGCATCGAACAAGGTGATTTTCTTCGACATTAATTCAGGCTATATCCGGACGCTGTTCGCGACAGCATTGGCGAACGTGACGACGGGAAACTTCTGCAGCGGCTCATTGGGGCCGATATCGCTGAGCGCCTACAGCGATGGTTGCCCGGCGTCCGTGTCTGAGTTCGGCGGGAGTTCGGCAAGCGGAGTCCTGAGTATCGCCGCGGACGGGCTGGGCAATCTCTACCTGTACGACGGGGTCAGTTCATCTTCCGGACAACTTGTGCGCAAGGTGTTGGCGCAAGGAATTGCGCCGCAGACGCTGTCAGCTTCGCGGCAGCAGACGTTCCGGACGCACACCTACAGCGCCACAGCGGCGACCTCATCGGCGACTCTGAGCGCGACGACCGACATCACCGCCGGCTCGCCCGCGTGCACCCTCAATGGCGACAACACCGTCGATTGCACAGTCACTGTCACCAGCGTGCCTTCAGCAGTCGGGCTGCGCTCGGCCACCCTGACCGTCTCCAATGCGTCAAACGGAGGCAACGCGAATGTCAGCCTCGCGGGCTCGGTCTCCGGATCGGCGCTGGCCTTCGACGACGTTTCGACGACGGCCAACAATGCCACCACGCCCGTCGCGCCCACTACGAACGCGGTTTTCAGCGGAATTACTCCGGCAGGCGTGGCTACGGACGGCGCCGGAAATGTCTATGCGGCCAACGGCACGTCGATCATAGAGTCCATCGGTGGAACTGCTCACACGCTGTCCACTGCATCGAGTACGCCGATTGCATTGCCCGCGCTTCCCGGCCAGATTGCCGTCGATGGGCTGGGCGATGTGTTTGCCGCGAGCTCGTCCGCTGGAGCCATCGATGAGTTGACCGTGACTGGCGCAGGAAGCCCATCAGCCTATTCTCTGATCGCGATTGCTTACACACCGTGCTCCGATTGCACGGCCGCGCCGCAGGCGGTAGCTACGGACGCTGCGGGCAACGTGTACGTGGCCGACGTGCAAAGCTCGCCGGCAAACACCGCCATCTATAAACTCACGCTGACTGGCGGAGCCGTGCGCCAACAAGCGACGATCGCTACCGGCTTTTCCAACCCGGTATCCTTGGCTGTCGACCCATCGGGAGATATCTACGTCGCCGATAAGGGCGCGGACGCGGTATACAAGCTTGCACCATCTACCACCGGCGCCTATACGCAAACCACTCTGCTCTCGGGCGTGGCGCCCGTGGGCGTGACCGCGGATGCGGCGGGCAATGTCTACGTGCAGGATGAGAACGGCGCTTCCATTCTCGAAGTTCCTGTGAGCGGCTCCGAGACTCCGATTCTCACTGGCTTGCAGTCGCCTGTCGGGCTCGCAGTCGACGGCCTGGGCAATCTGTATGACGCCGATGCGCACAATACCGGCATTGTGCAAGTGGTCCGTGACGCCGGCTCCTACGGTTCCAATTCAACGCCGTTGACGAGCATCGCCGGGACGCTGACCAATGTGGGCAACCTGGCCGCTACGGGCACGGCGCAGGCGGCGGCGAGCGCGTTCACAATTTCGGCCACGGCATGCACCATCGGGAACACCAGCGCTATCGCCGTGGGCGAAGCCTGCCCGCTTTCCGTCGCGCTGTCTTCCACTTCTCTCGAAAACCCGGGCACGAGTTACAGCGATACGCTTTCGTTCCTGGCGACATCCAGCCTCGGCTCCGTCACCTTCAGTAACATTGTCCCCGCAGGGCCGACGTCCACGACGCTCGCCGGACCAGCCTCGGTGCCTTACGCGGCCAGCGGCACTGAAGCTATCTTCACGGTTTCCGTTTCCGGCATTGCCTCGCCCAATGGGAGTCCAGTTTCCATTACCGTCACCTCGGTCACGCTTTCAGGCAATTCAGTGGTGTACTCGAGCACACCGGCGCTGAATGCATCCGGCGTTGCGACGGTAAGCCTGTCGGGGCTGGCGCCAGGCCAGTATGCCATCGCGGCCAGCTACGCGGGCGTCACCAACACCTACTCGCCTTCCGGCACCTCGGCAGCTTTCACAATCCTGCAGTATGTGGCAACGGGCGATACCCGAACCGTGACTGAACCCGCAATCCCGGGCGTTTGCACCGTGCTGAATGCGGATCTGGCCATGGTGAACAACGATATTCCCACGTCGGTTGACGCCACGGTGACCAATCCCGACGGCGCGCGCATCCAGGCTGCTTTGAACAGCTGCTCCG